>ERZ724523.1514-NODE-1514-length-13539-cov-4.108202_pt1 | contig 13539 bp, 10 predicted proteins | sample MGYA00376056_ERZ724523 | MGnify/ENA primary metagenome ERZ724523 (study PRJEB28724, sample SAMN07190888) | wastewater metagenome | isolation source: influent of sewage treatment plant in Hong Hong | place: USA: Christiansburg, Virginia | collected 2016-03-01 ... | reverse complement strand
GATCAAGTCTGCGCCGGACTGACCGCTGCGCACCACAGCGGCGTTGTTCACTGTGATCTCAAGCCAGACAACCTGCTGATCGCCAAAGACGGGCGGGTGGTGATTACGGATTTTGGGATTGCGCGTGCGTTGCAGCAGGCGACACCGGCCAAGCGTGATCCGCGTCGTTTCGATGGGACTCCGATGTACGTCGCGCCAGAACAAGTGGGAGGAGAAGCGATCGATGCGCGGGCAGATATCTATTCCTTCGGGGTCGTGTTGTATGAACTCCTGACCGGGAAACTTCCTTTCGCAGGGGATTCCCTGTTGGCGGTTTTGGCGGCACGGGTGCTCCATCCGCCCCCCGATCCTCGGCAAGTTCGTCCGGATTTGCCATCTTCAGTCGCAGAGATCGTCCTTCGCTGTCTGGCGGTGAATCCGGTAGAACGATTCCAGAGTGCTGCGGAGCTGTCTGCCTCACTGCGACATGCGGTGGTGTCTGCTGCTTCCGAAGCGACGCTGAAGCGCAGTGGACGGAGTTCCCAGCGCAGTACGGAAGGACAGGCAACAGAGAGGTCGGCCGCACGTTCCCACTTGGTCAAGTCGCACACTGCCAAAGCAGCAGAGTCACACTGGGCGGACCCAGCCCACGAAGATCCGCATGCCGCCCATGTTGATGGCTCACCGACGAGTGCAGCCCGTACCTTGGCTGTGATTCCACTTACCAACCTTGGAGCAGCGGAGGACGATTACCTTGCCTATGGTCTGTCCGAGGAACTCTACGATCGGCTGACCACCCTGCGCACGCTGCGGATATTAGGCCAGAGTACCACCACATTACCCCAGTTTAGGAGTGGCGACCCGATCGCGATGGGAATCGAATTGGGCGCAGAGCTGGTGGTGACTGGATCTCTGAGACGAGTCAAAGACCAGCTCCAGATCGAACTGCGTGTGCTTTCTACCAAAGACAGAGTCCCGGTGCTCACCACGCGAACGGAGTGTCTGCCCGCTTCTGCGCTCGCGGTGAGTGAGTCGCTGGTCTCCGCGCTCGCGAAGGCTCTGTTTGTCGAGCGGGAGCCTCGTCAGAGTGCGCTTCCTACAGAGTCCGACACGGTCGAGCTGTATCTGCGCGCCCGCTATCTGTACGGACGGAGCGATGAAGTCAGTCTGGAACAGAGTGTCAAACTGTTTGAGAGAGTCCTTTCGCGGGCACCGACCGATCCGACTCTCCGCGTGAGCGATGCCTTGACCCTGTCGCGGCTGTGGTTTTATGGAAACCCTGGTGCAGCAGAAAAGGCTCTGCCCGCAGCAGAAGCGGTGGTCGAACAGATGCCCCTGCATGGAGAGTCCTATCTGGCGCTCGCTGGGGTAAGGTTTCAAGGTGCTGACTTGCTCGGTGCAGTGCAGAGCCTTGGCAAGGCGCTGACTCTTTCCCCGGATCTCGCCGACGCGCACGAACTGCTGGGTCGGATCCTGGTTGAGACGGGGCCGATTCGCGAAGGACTTGCCCGACTGAGTCGCGCCCGGAGTTTGGACCCCGGTCTGTTCCGGACGCTGGCCGAGCAGGCGCGGACCTACGCACTACTGGGTGATTTCGAACGTGCCCATCGAGTTCTTGCCGATCCCTCTCTCTCAGGAGGGTCGTTTGCCATTCAGTGGATTTTGCGGGGCCGTCTTTGTTTGTGGAGTCGCGATCAGCGGCGTGCCAAGGAGTACCTGTCTCACTCTGAGATCACGCAAGGGAAGTTTCCAAGAGCGCGACTCCTGCTCGAGGTTGCCGCAGGGTATCAGCAGCTCGATCCGCAGACCGTGCTCAGTGCGGGACTGAATTCCGATAGGAGCAGTCCGCGTGGTCGCACCTTCGTGTTCCAGATCCATGCGGAGCTTCAGGGGGCCTATGGACAGCCTGAACAAGCGATTCGAAGTGTGGCTCGTAGCGTCGATGCGGGGCTGGCGGATCTGAGTTGGATCGAGCGATGTCCATTGCTCGTGCCGCTGGCTTCCGATCTTCGTCTTGTCGCACTTCGTAGGATTGTCTATGCCCGTGCGTACGCGATCCGGGAAGCCTTGGGGGCCATTCCTCCGATTTCCGCAGATGGTCATACATCGGCCGCTCGCTGACGGATGAGTACGCACCCCATTCGTTGCGCGCTGCGGCTGGGCCTCTGCCATCCCGAGTGCGGCGGCCATGCCGTTTCCCACCTACTTCCCAAACCCAGCGCAGGCGGTCCATGACGCGACGGTCAGCGGCTTCAAGAGGTTACCTACGATCAGCTCTTTGTCGAAGCGAGCGGCTTTTGGCTGCGCGAAGGGCTGATCAAAGAAGCTGCGGTTCCGGCGCAGACCAAGTGGTTAAAGGCACTCGGGGCGCTGGCTCCGCAGTTCAAAGAGCAAAAGGTGACGGAATCGTTTCGTTTCCTGGGGATGCCTCAGAAGCAGGGACCGTCGCTGCTGACCAAGAGCGTGAGCATCTACTTTGGTAGCGGGCTGTTTGCGGTGGATCCCAATGCGCGGAAGGTGCTCGACGGCTTTGCGCAGACGCTCGGGGTATTTCAAAACGCCTATGTCCAGGTCGAGGGCAATACCGATAATGTCGGGGCCAGGCCTGCCAACGTGACGCTGTCGAAGCAGCGCGCCGAGGCGGTGGTTTCGTATCTGGTCGAGCGTCACAGGCTCGATAGAGGCCGTTTTGTCGCCGTCGGCAATGGTCCCGATCGTCCGGTTGCGGACAACCGCACGGCCGAGGGTCGCGAGCTGAACCGTCGGACCGACTTCAAGATCATCAAGAACGCGGCTGCAGCGACGGCTTCGACGGATCCATTGGCGGGGCAGGTAGAGGCCGCCGCAGCGAGCAGCGAGCCTAGAATTTCTGGTGACATCGATCGTCGGGTCATTCAGTCGGTGATTCGTCAGCACATCGCCGCCTATCGCGCTTGCTACACGGTTGCACTTTCGAAGTCACCGGGCCTGGCTGGGAAGGTGGTGCTGAGCTTTGCGATTGATGGCAAGGGAGAGGTCAGCGATAGCTCGATTGCCTCATCAACGATGGCCAATCCCAGCGTTGAAAACTGCTTGGTTCTGGTGGCGCGACGGATGAAGTTCCCGCCTTCACCGGGAGCACCGATTCGCATTAACTACCCGCTGCTCTTCCAGCCCGAGACCCCGTAACGCTGTCGACTGGAGGAGGATGGGATCATGGCTTTGCACAGACCGTTTTTGCGTTCGCTCGTGTCGCTGTGGCTGCTGTCCGGACTCGACCCATCGGTCGCATTGGCGCAGCCCGCCGATGAGCTGGTGATTACGCCGGTTCGGAAGCAGGCGGCTACTCCTCCGGCGGCTACTGGCAAGAAGCCGTCGGTCCTCGACGCGCACGGACCGAAGCTGGTGGTGGTGCTGGTGGCTGATCAGTTTCGAGCCGATACCATCGCGAGATATCGGGCAATGATCGGGGCCGGTGGGCTCCAGCGGCTGTCTAAGGGCAGTACGGCGATTGGACACTACGGCCAACAGAACACCTACACCGGGCCGGGACACGCGCTCATCGCCAGCGGCGCGTACGGCTACCTAAACGGCATCACCCAGAACAAGTGGTATAACCGCGTGACCCGTCGCTCCGAAGCGATGATGTTTGATTCGACGGCGCGGGTCCATGGCGACAAGGGCGGGGATGCCGATGACGAAACTTCGCCGCGCAACTTGGTGGGAACCACGGTCTTTGATGAGCTGCGGCTACGGAATCGGGAATCGAAGGTGGTGGCGGTGGCGCTCAAGGGTCGTGGCGCGCTGCTCCTTGGTGGGCAGCTTGGCTCGGCGTATTTCTTTTCGGAACAGTCGGGCGGCTTTACCACCACCAGCTACTACGGCCCCGATCTGCCCGATTGGGTGAAGCGCTGGAACAGTCGCAAGCTCGCCGACGCGGCGTTTGGTCAGAAGTGGGAACGGCTGCTTCCGGCGACACAATATCAGGGACGCGACGATGGGCCCAGCGAGGGTGAGGTCAAGGGAATGGGCAAGACCTTTCCTCATCCGCTCACCGGAGGACTTCATGCACCGGGGCCGAGCTTCTACGAAGCGCTCACGCACTCACCGGTGGGACTGGACCTAGAGATTGACTTTGCTCTGGCCGCACTGATGGAGGAAAAGCTCGGTCAGCGTGGCGTGCCCGACGTGCTGGCGGTGTCGGTGAGCGGTACGGATCTGGTGGGTCACGTCTACGGTCCGACCAGTCATGAATACCAAGACATGGTGGGCCGGCTCGATCGCGGGGTGGCCAAGCTGTTCGCTGAGCTGGACAAGCGCTTTGCGCCCGGTGAGCTGCTGGTGCTGTTTACCGCCGATCATGGTGCGGTGCCGATTCCCGAAGATCTGGCGCGGGAGCAGCTTCAGGCCGGGCGGATCAAGAAAGCGGCGATCAAAGACGTAGTCCAAAAGGCGCTGACCGAGCGCTTCGGACCCGGTGAGTGGGTGGTCGCGCTGGAGGATCCGAGCATCTATCTCGACGAAGCGCTGGTGACACAGGCCAAGGTGGATCCGCAGCTCGTTGAAGAGGTCGCGGGCAAAGCCACCTTGGCGCTACCGGGCATGCTCGGCTTTGTGACCCGTTCGCAACTGCTGAGAGGCGCGCTCCCGCAGACCGAAGCGGCGCGAGCGATCAGCCGTTCCTACTTTCCCCCCCGAGGTGGTGACGTCGTGCTCTTCACCGCGCCGTACTACTTTTGGGGCAAGTACGGCGAAAAGGCGGTGGGCTCCACCCATGGCTCGTTTTACCGATATGACACCGATGTGCCGGTGATGATGCTCGGTCCGCAGCTTCTGCCCGGTGACCACGGCGTGATCGAGATGGTCGATGTCGCGGCCACGCTCAGCCACCTACTTGGACTGACTCCACCACCGGGCTGCGAGGGGCGACCGGTGCTGCGCATGCTCCGGCCGGTGGTCGCTCCCTAATCCGGTTATGATGACTCAAACCCAGCCACGGAGGTCGCGATGTGTTGCTTCACTCGTCCGGTCGAGTCCGTCTCTGCCACCAAGATTTTTGCCCGCGAGGCCGGAGCCGGAAAGCAGTTCCTCGTCTACAGCATGAACTATCGCGTGGGTGAAGACCTGGCGATGGTCTTGCCGCTGCCGGTTCCCGTCGGGAGCAAAGAGGACGCGGTCCAGTTCATCGACCTGCATGACTACAGCGACCTCTTTCAGGATCTCCAGGCTGGCTTTCCCGAACCGCAAGCGCTACGGCGACCACTCAGTCGCAGCATGCCCGCGACAGCCATGGCTCCGCTCGCGGTGGTCCAGGTCGGCAGCTTCGAAGCGTCCTTTGTGCCGCAGGTCAAAGACTTTGCGCGCCTCGATGCTCGATTCCGCATGCCGGACGGGATTTGGGACAAGCTGCCCGCCTACCAAAAGTCGGGGTTTGCGGTGTTCAAGCTGCGCAAGGATGCCAGTTCGGTGCATCCGATGGCGTTTGCGTTTCCTCGCGCCGACCCGAGCAAGCTGTTCTTCCCGACCGTGCACATTCACGATGGCAAGGTCCATGACACCGCCCACTTCGATCACAGCCTGTACTGTCAGGTCGGCAGTCAGTACGGCAAGACCGCTGGTTGGGAGGAAACACCTCAGCTTGCGAGCGCGTTTGTGAAGGTGGCTGCGACCAAGGGCATCGTCGACGGCAACGCGCACTGCTACCGCAAGACCATCCGGGGCAACCAGAAGAATCAGGACACCTGGCTGTAGTCGGGGCTTAGCTCGGGGTTAGCTCGGCCCAGTCTTTGAACACGCGCATGCCCATAAAGCGGGTGGAGTCGGCGGGCTCGGGGGTGACCAGGTGGATGTAGATCTGTTCGACGCGACTCGGTAGCTCACTGCGCAGCCGAGCGTAGATCTCCGGGTCTTTTTCACCGGAGTCCCCAAACAGCACAAACTTCTTCATGGGCAGCGAGTCCACGATGGCTCGCAGGTGCGGATACTTAAAGCCCATCTGGTCGAGCAGCGGATCTTTCGAGAACCGCTTGAGCACCAGGGTTCCTTCAGGGAATCCGACGCGCTGGAAGTAGCTCTCGATGCGTCGATGAAATCCCCACGGACTGCCCGATAGATAGAACACCGGCTTTCCCTGGGCGAGCTGGCTGAGCACTTTCGGTGCATTGGCAAACGCAATCAGCTCCCAGGTGCTGCGGAGAAGCGCGTTTTCGATCATCTTTTTGCGGTCGGTGATTTGAGAGTCGAGCAGCGTGTCATCGACATCGGACACCACCGCCAGCCCTGGCGAACCATCCGCGACCAGCACTTGTCCCTGTACCGGTGCGGCCTCGTAGCCGGGCTGTCGAAGGCGCAGCTCGACCGGGGCTTGCGGCGGCGTCAGCTTGGCGGGCAGCTTGACCGTTAGGTATCCGCGATCGTCGCTCACGGCGGGCAGCGTATGACCGGCCACAGTGACCTCCACTGCGGCAAGGGGCAGGGCGTTGGCATCGAGCGCTTGCAGCGTTTCGTGGATGCGCTGGATCTTCGACTGTCCCGGCTCCGGCAGGGGGTCCGGTGGTCCTTTCGAGACCCGTCCGTACAGCACACCGTTTTCTGGCGTGGCATAGCCGGTATACAGCTCGATCGAAGCTGGTTTGCCTCGGGGCTTCTGACAGCCCATCCCAGTGATACCTACGAGCGCTAGCGACCCCACCACTACAGCAATTCGCATGGCCATACGGTATCGCAACTGCCACATCGGCGGTGCAAGGTGGCGTCCCTTCGACGTGGGGGATTAGCTTAGACGGCTGAGTAGATTGCGGGCGAGTTCGCGGATGTCGTCGCTAAAGCTCGTTTCGGTCAGGTAGCGCAGCTTCCCTACCAGGGCTCGGGTCCGACGCGGCAGGTGGCGCCGGTCCAGCAGTTCGCCGATGCGGGTCATCGCCTCGCGAATCCGCGACTCCTTTTCGTGTTCTAGGATCTGCTCTAGAAACTCGTGGTCGTCGGGAAGTGAGAAGCGCGACAAATACTTTTCAGCGGCGCGGCTGATCTCTTGACGATTGGTTGCCTCGGCCAGCTTTCGAAACAGCGAGGCTCGGTCCTCGACCGGCTTTTTCTTGGCCGCCGGCTTCTTGCCACCCTCTGCTTCCGTTCCCTCGGCCACCGGCGCTTCGGGCGCAGGTGCTGGCGCAGTCGGTGCGACCGCCTTCGGTTCTTCGGGCGGATTGTTCCGGGCCGTGAGGTTGAGCTTGTCGGCCAGCTTGCCCAGCTCTCCCTTGGCGAACGCAGCCTCGAGTACAGCGCGGTATTGTTTTTGTCGCGTCTCTTCGCCGTGTGGCGGTCGCTCCGATGGGGTGCTGCTTCTTCCGCTACCACCCCCAGCGCGACGCTTGTCGATCTCACGCCAGGACGGCTTCGGTCGGTCTTCGTTTCCCATGGTCTTACACTCTTGCCGGAAGGCCCTAGCCCAGCTCGTGACGAGGTGGTCGGCCAAGAAGGTCGGACATCACCTGCCCGACGGGTTGGTTTTCATAAAGAACCCGATAGATCGCCGCGCTGATCGGCATCTCGACCGAGACTTTCATCGACAAATCGCGTACCGAGCGGGTGGTGCGGATACCCTCGGCGATTTGCCGCATTTCTGTCTGCACCTCAGTCAGGTTCTTGCCTTGCGCGAACAGCAGCCCAGCCTGACGGTTGCGGCTGAGAGGACCGTTACAGGTGAGCACCAGATCGCCCATTCCTGCCAGGCCAGCCAGCGTCAGAGGATTACAGCCGAGCCGCACTCCGAGTCGGGTGATCTCGGCCAGCCCACGCGTAATCACCGCTGCACGGGTGTTGTGGCCAAAGCCAAGTCCATCGGCGATGCCGCAGGCAATGGCGATGACGTTCTTGACCGCGCCACCGATCTCGGCCCCGATGACGTCGTCCGAGGTATAGACCCGGAACGTGCCGACCTGAAACGCTTTCTGCACCGCTTCGGCAATCGCCCGTTGCTTGGCGGCAGCAACGACAGCCGTCGGATGCTTTTCAATGGTCTCTTTGGCAAAGCTTGGCCCCGACAGCACCGCGATTCGATCGTGAAGAGTGCTCGGGAGCACCTGCAAAAGGACTTGGTCCATCGTCAGCAGCGACTCGTTTTCGATGCCCTTACTGGCCGTGACCAGGATGACTTGCGGCGGTAGGTCGCTGGCGATCTCGGAAAACACCTGGCGCATCGTGTGGGTCGGCACCACGGCGACCACCAGCGATGGAGCATCCTTGGGAAGCGCCAACACCGACGCTTTTAAATCGGAAGAATACCGGAGCGATTCTGGCAGCCGTAGCCCCGGCAGATAGCGACGATTTTCGTGGAGCGCTGACATCTCGGTCATCTGCGCGACATCTCGACCCCACAGCGTGACCCGGTGCTGGTTTTCACTGAGCACACAGGCCAAAGCGGTGCCCCAACTGCCGGCTCCAACGACGACGATATCCATGGTGGTGTTTCCGCTACAGACTTGCTTGGCTTGAAAAGAGGCGACGCTTGCTAACGGCTTGGGCGTCGAGGTGAGACACCTGGGCGACAGCGCTCGCGTGAGCAACCGCTAAACCGTGATTCATCATAACAAAAAGCGCCGACCTTTCGTGCTAGCAATTTTGGCCGGTCCGTTTGTCGGATCGGGCTGCGGGCGCGAAATTGCAGGTGAATAAAATCGTGTTGCGGGTACAAGTGCGCGACGCCGCTTGGACCTTCGCGAACGTTGGCTTGCCGACAAACTTTGCCGCGAGCGTCCATAGTTAGTCGTGTTAACCTCCAAATATGTCGCGTAAGTTGCTACGTAGTTTGGTCCTGTTCTCCGTCGCGATGTCCCCATTGGCCGCGCAGGCTGATGAGGCCGCCGCACAGTATCAGAAGGGCTTGCAGTTCATGCAGATGGGCAAGCTCGACGATGCGCAAGCCGCTCTCGAAGAAGCGCTCAAGCTGCGTGGAAACTACGCCGCTGCCGAGCTGACCTTGGGAAACGTGCTTCGCAAAAAGAAGCAGTGTGACAAGGCCATTCCACATTACGAAGCGGCCATTAAGCTTCAGCCCGACGACCACTTTGCGCATGGCAACCTCGGCTTCTGCTATGCGACGGCGGGCAAAGACGCGGACGGCATTCGGATGCTGGTTCACGCGACCGAGCTGGCCCCGAATGAAGTGCAGTGGCGGTCTTCGCTCGGCGCGCTGTACCGTCGTGCCAAGCAGTTTGACAAGGCGCTGCCGCACCTAGAAAAGGCCGTGCAGCTTGACCCGAACAACCCCGATGCGCTGCGCAACTACGCAGTCGCGTTGCGGCAGGCCAAGAACCTCGACAAGGCTGCCGAGGTGACTCGCCAGGCGATTCGGCTGCTGCCCAACGACAGCAATCTGCGCTTCGACCTTGGCGTCATCTACCGCGTCCAGGGCAAGACTGCCGAGGCAATTGCTGCCTACCGCGACGCGGTCAAGATGGACGACAAGAACGCCGAGGCTTGGTATGACCTTGGGGTACTGCTCGCGCAGGACCGCCAGAAGCAAGAGGCCGTCGATGCCTTCAACAAGTACATCGACCTAGTCGGCAACAAGGCGGGTACCCAGGTCGAAGGCGTTCGCCAGCAGATCAAGGGACTCGGCGGCACCGCGCACTAGAAGACTTCGGCGAACCAAGTGCGCATGCGGCGCCAGACGCCTCGGCGCTCGCTGTTTTGCGAAAGCTGGAGCCCGTCTTGTTTGCGCGCCCCGTACAGGACCAGTCCAACGGCGGTGGCGTAGATGGGGCTCTTCACCACATCGGACAACCCGCCGACTCCTTGGGGCACTCCGCGACGCACCGGCATCCCGAGGATCTCCTCGGCAAGCTCTGGTAGTCCCTGGAGAATGGTTGAACCGCCGGTCACGACCATTCCAGAAGCCAGCGTCTCGGCCAGCCCACAGCGCTCCAGCTCATCGCGAACCAGCGAAAAGATCTCATCCACTCGCGGCTGGAGGATATCTGACAGCACGGTCCGTGGCATGACCCGGGGCGGGCGACCACCTACCGACGGCACTTCGATCATCTCGTCTTCGGAAATCAGACTGGTCATTGCACAGCCGTGCCGGTGCTTCAGCCGCTCGGCCTCGGTCATCGGCGTGCGCAGTCCGACCGCGATGTCATTGGTAAGCTGATGGCCACCAATCGGCAGGACAATCGTGTGAACCAGCGCGCCCTCGGAAAAGACCACCAGATCACTTGTGCCGCCACCAATATCCAGCAGCGCCACGCCCAGCTCTTTTTCGTCGGCGTGCAGCACCGATTCAGCGGTCGCGTACGGCTCTAGCACCAGATCCTGCACCTCCAGACTACAGCGCGTGCAGCACTTGATGATGTTCTGAGCCGAGGCACTGGCCGCCGTGACGATGTGGACGCGGGCTTCGAGCCGCACCCCAGCCATGCCGAGCGGCTCTTTGATGCCGTCTTGCTGGTCGATCGAAAACTCACGCGGCACGACATGGAGGATCTCGCGGTCTTGCGGGATGCTCACCGCTTTGGCCGCCTCGATGACGCGCTCGATGTCGCCAGGGCGGACCTCGCGATCGCGTATCGCCACCACCCCTTCCGAGTGAAACGCTTTGATGTGCGAGCCTGCGATACCGGCGTAGACCTGGGTGATCTCAACGCCCGCCATGTGCTCGGCTTCCTCGACGGCCTTGGCAATTGCCGCGACGGTCGAGTCAATGTTCACCACCACGCCTTTTTTCAGCCCCGAACAGGGATGAGTGCCGACGCCAATGATGTCGATGCCTTCGTCGGTGATCTCGCCCACCAGGCACGCCACCTTGGTGGTGCCAATATCGAGCCCGACGATGATTTCCTCACGCTTTGCCATGGATAATCGCCTAACCGCTGCTCGCGGGTCGAACGCTCAAGCCCCTTCTGGCACTCGAAGCCGCTGACCGCACCTGCCTAGCTTGCCCAAGCCCGCGTAAGGGCGCGAATTTTTTGGTCTAAGTATCTAGCTCCAGCACCGTCACACCGTCGCCACCATCCCCTTGTCCTGCGGGATACAGCTTGCGCACGCCGGGAAAGCCCGCAAAGTGCTCGCGTAGCGCCTCGCGCAGGATGCCGGTCCCGTGGCCATGCAGAATGAACACTGCCGGGCGTGATTCCCGCAGTGCATCGTCGACGAATTTTTCGGTCCGCGCTACGGCCACCGGCAAGCGCTCGCCGCGCAGATCGATGGTGGCGTCGGGCGTTCGTGGTGGAACAACCGGTGCCGCGACCGACATCAGAAGTGGTGCAGCGGGGTTCTTCGGGCGTGCGGCTCGCTGGGGCAGGGCAGGGCGCTCGGGCTGGCTGCCATCGATGAGGAGTAGCTCTCCGACATCGGCGGTGAGTCGCAGCGCGCCGACCTGTACCACCACCTTGCCCTTCGCCACGTCCGAGGCCACGACCCCACTTGCCCCAAGCCGCGCCACATAGACGCGGGTGCCCATTCGTAGTTCATCCTCAGAGGGAACGCGACCCGCTGGACCTGCTTTCGCTGGCGTGAGGCCCCGGACCGCATGGGACAGCTCATCGAGTCGTCGCTGGGCGCTTTGTAGCTCTTTGGCGGGGGCGTCTTGGTTGCTGCCATTTGCGTCCTCGATCTTGTGCCGAGCCGCTCGCAGCGCGGTCTTCATGTCGGACAGCTCTCGCCGGGCCGCTTGGAGCGTTTGGATCGCTTCGTCGTGGGCCTTGCGCCGTGCCTTTTGTAGCTCGATCCGTGCCTCATCATGGGCCCGTCGCGCTTCGGCCGCTTCGCTTTGGGCAATCCGCCGCAGTCTTTCGGCATCCGCTCGCATCGTCTCGGTGCGCTCGCGCTCATCAGCCAGCGTTTGCATCAGCCGATCGACGCTCGACTGGCCGTGTTGCAAAAGCGACTGTGCCCGGTCGATCAGCTTGTGTGGCAGTCCAAGCCGCTCCGCCACCGGCAGCGCCGATGACGGACCCGGAATCCCCAAGTGCAGCTTATAGGTCGGCCTCAGCTCTTTGAGATCGAACCCCACGCTCGCGTTGTGAAAGCGGGGCGAGTCCGCCGCCATCGCCTTCAGCCGGTCGTAGTGGGTCGTCAGCAGCACCGTCGCGCCTCGCTCGACCAGCCCTTCGAGCACCGCTTGGGCCAGCGCCGCCCCTTGTTCGGGATCGGTTCCGACGGCGATTTCATCGAGCAAGATCAGCGTATGCGGGTCGGCCTGGCGCAGAAACTCGCACAGGTTCAGCACATGCGCCGAAAACGTCGACAGGTTTTTTTCGAGGCTCTGGTCGTCGCCAACGTCGCTCAGCACCTTGTCAAACCACGGCAGCCGCGAGCCCTCTTGCACCGGCACATGCAGCCCGGCTCGCGCCAGCAGTACACACAGCCCGGTCAGCTTGAGCGCCACCGTCTTGCCGCCCGCGTTCGGCCCCGAGATCACCAGCGCCCCGCCCGCTGGCAATACCACGTCGTTTGGCACCACCTGCACCCCCGACAGCAGCATCAGCGGATGCCGACCGTTGCGCAGGTCAATCCGGGTGGCCGCGTCGGGATTCTTGGTTGTTTCGTACAGCTCCACCGGATGGGCACGCAGCTCGGAGGCCAGCTTGGCCCCGGCATCGATGAGGTCGAGGTAGGCGAGCAGCTCCAGGTTGCGCAGGACTCGCGGCGCGGACTGTTCGACCAGCATCGACAGTTCTGCCAAAATCCGGCGCTCTTCCTCGGCCACTTCGAGCTGCGCCAGCTTGAGCTTGTTGTTTAGCTCGATGATCTCTTCAGGCTCGACAAAGACCGTGGCCCCCGAGGCGCTTGTGCCGTGGACGATGCCGCGAATCCGCGTCCGTGCATCGGCGCGCACCGGCACCACATAGCGTTCCTCGCGCTGGGTCACAAAGCGGTCTTGTAGATACGGCTCGATGTGCGACTCACCAAGTAGGCTGTCGGTACGTCGCGACAGGTCTTGCAGAAGCTGCTGGACGCGCTGCCGTAGCCCTCGCAGCGCTGGGGACGCCGAGTCACGCAGCGCGCCATGGTCATCGAACGAGTCGCTGATTGGGCCCGCCACCTCGGGTAGTTCGGCAATCGGCTCGGCGTGGACAAATAGGCTGGGCAGGCGAGTGGTCCGCGACAAGATGTGTCGCCGCAGCCGTTGACCCGCGCCGAGCGTCCGGCCAATCTCGGTCAGCTCATCGGGAGCGAGCACACCCGCTTTCTGGCTCCGCTCGACAAACGCCCGCACATCGCTGATCCCCCCAAATGGCAGCGGCTCGCCGGCATCTTGGAGCGCTTTGGCCTCGCTTACCTCACGCTGCCGCATCCGCGCTTCCTCGATCGTCCCAAGCAGCGGAAGGGTCGTCGCCAGCACCCGCCCTCGGGTCGTATGACAGCGCTCGCCCAGCTTGTGAAGCAGCGTCTGCCACGACAGATCCGCCACCGTCTTTTCCTGCACCACCAAATCCCGCATCACCCGCGCATCCTACCCTAACCTCGAGATGTCCAAAGAGGTCGATGGACCGGATCAATGCGAGCTCAAGATGTCCAAGGAGATCCACGGACCGGATCAATGCGAGCTCAAGATGTCCAAGGAGATCCACGGACCGGATCAAT
>ERZ724523.1499-NODE-1499-length-13622-cov-6.406354_pt1 | contig 13622 bp, 10 predicted proteins | sample MGYA00376056_ERZ724523 | MGnify/ENA primary metagenome ERZ724523 (study PRJEB28724, sample SAMN07190888) | wastewater metagenome | isolation source: influent of sewage treatment plant in Hong Hong | place: USA: Christiansburg, Virginia | collected 2016-03-01 ... | reverse complement strand
CCGGCCACTTGGCAAAGCGGTCCACCAGCGTCTGGTAGTGCTGCTCGGCCAGCAGGGTGGTGGGGGCCAGAAACGCCACCTGCTTGCCGCCCACCACGGCCACAAAGGCGGCACGCAGAGCGACTTCGGTTTTGCCAAAGCCCACGTCGCCGCACACCAGGCGGTCCATGGGGCGGGGCGAAATCATGTCCTGGATGACGGCGTGGATGGCGGCCTTCTGGTCGGCGGTTTCTTCAAAGCCGAAGTCGGTGGCAAAGGTTTCGTAGTCGCTGGGCGAGTACCGGAAGGGGTGGCCCACGCGGGCGGCGCGGCGGGCGTAGATGTTCAGCAGCTCGGCGGCGGCATCGCGCACCTGTTCGGCGGCTTTGCGCTTGGCCTTTTCCCACTGGCCGGAGCCCAGGCGGTGCAGCGGGGCTTCGTCGGCGCTCACGCCGGTGTAGCGGCTGATCAGCTGCAACTGGCTCACGGGCACGTACAGGGTGGCGTTGTCGGCGTATTCCAGGTGCAAAAACTCCAGTGGCGCGGGCGTGCCGTCGGCATTTTTGTCGCCCATGTCCATGTGGATCAGGCCCCGGTAGCGACCGATGCCGTGCGCACTGTGGACCACGGGGTCGCCCACGTTCAGCTCGCTCAGGTCTTTGATGAGGGCTTCCACATCGCTGACCTGCTCCTGCTTTTTGCGGCGGCGGGTGGTGGGTGCGGTGGCAAACAGCTCGGTTTCGGTGACGAAGTCGATGGCTTCTTCCACCCAGGCAAAGCCCTGGGTGAGCGACGAGGTGGCGATGCCGATGGGCTCGTCGCTGGCCATGAACTCGGCCAGGTTGTCGAAGGCGGGCGGTTGCAGGCCGCTGGCACGCAGAAAGTCCAGCAGGCTTTCGCGCCGTCCGTCGCTCTCGGCCAGCACCAGGGTTCTGGTTTGGGTGCTTTTCTGGCTGCTGGCGCTGGTTTGTGTGGCGTGGGCCGTTCCTGCTGAAATAGCGTTTCTGCCCAGGCCGGTGTGGGCCTTGAGGCGGGCCAGCGGGTCTTCGCTGCCGCGCACCACGGTCAGTTCGGGCAGGGCCTGCACCCAGGCGCTGTCGGCCACATCGTCCACGCCGGGGCGCAGGGCCAGTTGGGCATGGGGTTTGGCGGCCCCGTAAAAGGCTTCGGCATCCAGAAACAGCGCATCGGGCGGCAGCACGGGGTGCTCGGGGTCGCCCTGAATCAGGCGGTAGCGGTCGCGGGTGTCTTGCCAGAAGCGCTGGAAGGCGGGCTCCAGGTCGCCGTGCAGCACCACGGTGGCCTCGGGGCCGAGGTAGTCGAACAGCGTGGCCGTGTCGTCAAAAAACAGCGGCAGGTAGTACTCGATGCCCGCCGTGGCCACACCGTTGCCCATGTCTTTGTAGATGCGGCTTTTGGTGGGGTCGCCTTCGAGCAGCTCGCGCCAGCGGCTGCGGAATTTGGTGCGGGCCGCCTCGTCCATCGGGAACTCGCGCCCGGGCAGCAAGCGCACTTCGGGCACGGGGTACAGGCTGCGCTGGCTGTCGGGGTCGAAGGTGCGGATGCTGTCGATTTCGTCGTCGAACAGGTCTACGCGGAACGGCACGAGCGAGCCCATGGGGAACAGGTCGATCAGCCCGCCGCGCACCGCGTATTCGCCGGGGCTGACCACCTGGGTGACGTGCTGGTAGCCCGCCAGCGTGAGCTGGGCCTTGAGCCGGGTTTCGTCCAGTTGCTGGCCGGTTTTGAAGGCAAAGGTGTAGCCCGCCAGAAACGCGGGCGGGGCCAGCCGGTACAGCGCGGTGGTGGCGGGCACGATGACCACATCGGCCCCTTCCTCGCGGCTGCCGCCGTGGCCCCGGTTGTGGATGCGCCACAGCGTGGCCAGCCGCTCCGAAATCAGATCCTGGTGCGGAGAAAACGCATCGTAGGGCAGGGTTTCCCAGTCGGGAAACAGCACACAGCGCAGCTTGGGGGCAAAAAACGGCAGCTCGGCCAGCAGGCGCTGGGCATCGGTGGCATCGGCGGTGATGATGGCCGTGGCCTTGCCCGCAGTCTTTTCTCGCAGGGCCAGCTGGGCCAGCAGCAGGGCATCGGCAGCGCCCACGGGGCGGGGCATGGCAAAGCGCTTGCCGGGGGTGAGTTTGGGGAGTTGCATGGGGGCGGAGTGGAGGCCGTTGGCAGGCAGTGCAGCCGGAGACTGCGCAAACCCGGAGAGGCCGGAATTTTATGGCCCGGCTGTGATGTCCGTCAGGGCTTCAGCGATCCGCGTACCCAATAATCAGGGCATTCCATTGATGAGATGTGTGCTGACATGACTTCCCCTTTTTCTGCCTCCGGCCACCCGAGCCGCCCATTTGGGGCTTCGTCTTCCATGCCACAAGGTGGTTCGCCCGCGCACTTGCCTTTGCAGCGCATCTGGGCCGTGGTGCCTTGCGGTGGCAGCGGCTCGCGGGCCGGGGGCGATGTGCCCAAGCAGTACCGCATGCTGGCGGGTTTGCCGGTGCTGGGGCACACGCTGGTGGCGTTGGCCCAGGTGCCCAACATCGCCGGTGTGGTGCTGGCCATTGCGGAGCAGGATGCCTGGTTCGATGTCGTCCGGCCCGGCCCGCAGGAAGGTGGTTTTGCCACCTTGCCCCCGGTGGTCGAGCGCAACGCGGCCCTGGCCGCCGCTGGAAAGGTTGGGGTGGCCGCTTCCTGGCTGCATGTGCGCCGCTGTGCGGGCGACAGCCGGGCCCAGACGGTGCTCAACGGCTTGCGCGTCTGGGTGCGCGAGCTGCAAGCCCAGCCCGGAGACTGGGTGCTGGTTCACGATGCCGCCCGCTGCCTGGTGACCCCGGCCAACATCACCGCCCTGATTCAGGCTTGCAGGCTCGATCCTGTGGGTGGGCTGCTGGGCATTCCGCTGCCCGACACACTCAAGCAGGCTTCGCACGGGCGGGTGGCGGGCACCATGACCCGCGATGACAAATGGCTGGCCCAGACACCGCAGATGTTTCGCATCGGCGACCTGCTGGAGGCCCTGGAGAGCGCCGCCCGCAAAGGCTTTGAGAGCATCACCGATGAATCCAGCGCGATGGAGCTGCACGGCTACAGCCCCCGGCTGGTGATGGGCAGCCCCGAAAACATCAAGCTGACCTACCCGCCCGATTTCGCCCTGGCCGAGGCCATCCTGAAAGAGCGGGCAGCGCTGGGAACCTGAAGCCCATGCCATCTTTTTGCTGCTTTTTTGATATTCCATGTTGCCCGCTGAACAGCCCATGACTTCATCTGCCGACTCCACACTGCCTTTCCCGTCTTCCAGCCCGCCCGGTGCTGTTGCTCCAGCCGCCGCGCCCCTGGCCCTGTCTCAGTTGGGCGGGCTGCTGGGTGGCTTGCGGGTGGGTGAGGGTTGGGATTGCCACGCCCTGGTGCCGGGCCGCGCCCTGGTGCTGGGCGGATTGACGGTGCCGCACAGCCACGGTCTGCTGGGCCACTCCGATGCCGATGTGCTGCTGCACGCCATCACCGATGCGCTGCTGGGCGCGGCGGCCCTGGGCGACATCGGTCGCCACTTTCCCGATACCGATGCCCGCTTCAAAGGGGCCGACTCCGCCGTGCTGCTGGCCGAAACCCTGCGCCGCGTGCGGGCGGCGGGCTTTGAGGTGCTCAACATCGACAGCACCATCGTGGCCCAGGCCCCCAAGCTGGCGGCCCACATTCCCGGCATGGTGCAGAGCATTGCCCGCACCTGTGGCCTGCGCCCTGATCAGGTCAACGTCAAGGCCAAAACCGCCGAGCGCCTGGGGCCGGTGGGCCAGGGCCTGAGCATGGAGGCGCGTGCGGTGGCGCTGTTGCTGCGCGTGGGCTGTAAATTTCCCGCAGCCTGAACGGCTGGTATCCCGTTAACAAAAAGGCAGCAGGCAATCTTCAGCCACCCAGTGCGGACGGTCTGTTTGCCTGTTGCTTTTCTGCTTTGAGCTGAATGCGAACGTGCAGCCCGCTGTATGCCGCATGCGCTGGGGCCGTCACGGTCTGTTGGCCTGTTTTGCCGCTGCCCAGCGTGAGCTGGCCACCCATGCGCTCCAGCATTTTTTTCACCACGGCCAGGCCCAGGCCTGCGCCGCTGGCTTGGCTGCGGGCCAGGTTGCCCCTGAAAAACGGCTGCGTCATGCGGGCCAGGGTGGCGGCATCCACACCCAGGCCCCGGTCGCTCACGTCGATGCAGACCCATTCGCCTTGCAGGCTGGCTGTCACCAGCACTTCGGTCTGGCCCGGTGGCAGGGTGTGTGCCGGGTCGGCGGCCACCGTCTGGGTCTGGCCGTAGCGGCGGGCGTTTTCCAGCAGGTTGTTGATGACGCGCTGCAAATCAACCGGGTCGGCCCAGGCCATCAGGCCGGGGGGCAGGTGGGTGTGTACTTCCAGGCAGGGGCTGGCCTGGTCGCGCTGGCTGTGGATGGCACCCTGTACGCAGTCGGCCACATCCACCACTTGCAGCGGTGTGGCGCTGGGGCGGGCGTATTCCAGAAACTTGTCGATGATGCTGTTGACCTGGGCCATGTCGGCCACCATGTCGTCGCGGGCCTGGGGGTCGGGCACGCTCATTTCGGTCTCCAGCCGCAGCCGGGCCAGGGGGGTGCGCAGGTCGTGCGAGATGCCGGCCAGCATCAGCTGGCGGTCGGTTTCCATGCGGGCGAGCTGGCGCGTCATGCGGTTGAAGCCCTGGTTGACGGCTCGGATTTCGGGGGTGGAGGCGTTTTCGTCCAGCGGAATGGCGGCCCACTCGCCCGAGCGCACCTGGGCCGTGGCCCGCGACAGGGCTTGCAGCGGCTGGTTGATCAGCCGTGCCAGCACCGCCGCGCCGGTGAGCGACAGCAGCCCGGCTATCACCAGCCAGATCAGCCAGGTGCGGCCCTGGATGCTGGCCACGCGGTGCGGGTCGAGCAGCAGCCAGTAGCTGTCTGGCCCCATGCTGAAGGCCACCCACAGGCCGCTGAAGCCGTTGACTTCCCGCGCCACGATGGTGTTGGGGCCCAACTTGGCCATCAGCTCTTCGGCCACCCGGCGGCTGAAGGGGTCGGTGCCGTAGCCGCCGTAGCTGTCTTGCGGTTCGCGGGGCGCAATGCGCAGGCGTTCTTCGTCGGCCAGGGTTTTGATGAGCGACACGCGGGCAATCGCATCGGCATGCTGCAAGGCGGCGCGGGTGAGGTTGACCAGCGAGGCCACCTGGCGGGCGCTTTGCAGGGCCTGGGGCTCAAATTCGAGCGAACGGAAGGTTTGCACCCAGGCCAGGATGCAGCCGGTCAGCAGCAGCACCAGGTACAGAAACGTGCGCCAGAACAGGTTGATGCGGTGCGGCCAGCGCCGCAGCCAAACGCTGACCAGGGTGAAGGGTTTCAAGCCCGCTCTTCCGGCACGAACACATAGCCCGATCCCCACACCGTTTGAATGTGGTGGGGGTTGGCGGGGTCGGTTTCAATCAGTTTGCGCAAGCGGCTGACTTGCACATCCAGGCTGCGGTCGTAGGCTTCCAGCTCGCGCCCCCTGGCGAGTTGGGCCAGCCGCTCGCGCGACAGAGTGATGCGCGGGTGGCGCACCAGGGCCTTGAGCATGGCAAATTCACCCGTGGTCAGCGTGATGTCCACGCCGGCTTTGCGCAGGGTGCGCTGGCCCAGATCCAGCTCAAACTGGCCAAAGCGCACCACGGTGTCTTCGGCTGCTGGCCCGCCGGGTGCTTCGCTGGCGGGTCTGCGCCGCAGCACGGCGTGGATGCGGGCCAGCAGCTCGCGGGGGTTGAAGGGTTTGGTCAGGTAGTCGTCGGCTCCCAGTTCCAGGCCGATGATGCGGTCCATCTCGTCGCCCTTGGCTGTGAGCATGATGACGGGGGTGCGGTCACCGGCGGCCCGCAGGCGGCGGCACACGCTCAGGCCGTCTTCGCCGGGCATCATGAGGTCGAGCACGATCAGGTCAACCCCTTCGCGCTGCATCACTTTGTCCATGGCGGCTCCGCCTTCGGCCACGATGGCCACAAAGCCTTCTTGGGTCAGGTAGCGGCGCAGCAGGTCGCGGATGCGTTCGTCATCGTCCACCACCAGAATTTTGTCGGGGCGGCTGGCGGCTGGGTGTGGGTGGGTGGGCATGGTGGGCTGGTGCCTGTGGTTGCGTTCGGGTATCGGGCGGTATTTTGGCGCTATCTGCGCCGCCAGGTGCGTAGCGGGCATGCGGTCAGGCCAACAGGCGGGGTGTCTGAAACATGCGCTTACAACTGCGCCTGTGGGCGTGGCCTGCATCCGTGTCGGCAAGGGGTGTGGCTCTGGCACAGTGCCTGATCTTCGTTAAACCTTTACCTTGCAGGACGATCATGCATTTCAAGTCCCGTTGCGTCAATAAAACAATAGCTGCTTGTGCAATGGTAGCTTGCGCAAGCTGTGTTTTTTATTCAAATTCAACTCTTGCGCAGTCTGCTGAACCCGCTTCACCTGGCGCACCGGCCCATGCCAGGGCAGGCTGGGCTGATCCGGGCAACCGGGTCAGCCTGTCGGCATCGGCTTCGGTCGAAGTCAGGCAAGACTGGATGAGTCTGAACCTGTCCACCACACGCGATGGCTCCGATGCCGCTGCGGTGCAGGCGCAGCTGCGCAATGCCCTGGATGCCGCACTGGCCGTGGCCAAACCACAGGCCGAGAAAGACCGCATGGAGTTGCGCACGGGCAGCTTCAGCCTGTCACCCCGCTACGGGCGCGATGGCAAGATCAATGGCTGGCAGGGCAGCGTGGAGCTGACTCTGGAGGGGCGCGACTTCGAGCGCATCACCGCCACGGCTGGCAAGGTCAACAGCCTGACGCTCAATGGCATCCACTTTGGCCTCAGCCCGAAAGCGCGCACGGCGCTGGAGTCGGACTTGCAGGCGCAGGCCATTGAGCGTTTCAAAACCAAGGCCAAAGAAATCGCCGCTGCATTCGGCATGGGTGGCTATCAGATCATGCAGGTGGATGTGGGTGCGGTGGACGGCGGCGCTGAAGCGGGCCACCGCCCCATGCTGATGATGGCTGCGCGGTCGGGCATGGCGGATGCAGCCCCACCTGTGCCCGCCGAGCCGGGGAGAACCACGGTGCAGTTGTCCGTGAGCGGTTCCATCCGGCTGAAATAGCCCAGACCACCGGGCTGGTGTGCCGGGCGGTTTGGGGCTGTGCTGTCTTACTGGGCTGTCCAGCCACCGTCCATCTGCCAGGCCACGCCGCGCACGTTGTTGGCGGCGGCCGAGCAGAAGAACACGGCCAGCTCGCCCAGTTCTTCGGGGGTGGTGAATTGCAGCGAGGGTTCTTTTTCGGCCAGCAGCACGCGTTTGGCTTCTTCGTTGGAGATGCCCAGTGCTTCGGCTTTGGCATCCACCTGTTTTTGCACCAGCGGGGTCAGCACCCAGCCGGGGCAGATGGCGTTGCAGGTCACGCCGGTGGTGGCGTTTTCCAGGGCGGTGACTTTGGTCAGGCCCACAATGCCGTGCTTGGCGGCCACGTAGGCTGATTTTTGTGCCGATGCCACCAGGCCGTGAACGGAGGCCACGTTGATGATGCGGCCCCAGCCCGCAGTCTGCATGGCGGGCAGGGCCAGACGGGTGGTGTGGAATGCGCTGGTCAGGTTGATGGCGATGATGGCATCCCAGCGTTCAGCCGGAAACTGCTCGATGGGGGCCACGTACTGGATACCGGCGTTGTTCACCAGGATGTCCACTCGGCCAAACTGCTCGGCAGCGGCGGCCATCATGGCTTCGATGTCGGCAGGCTTGCTCATGTCGGCACCGTGGTAACCCACCTGTACGCCCAGTGCGGCCACTTCGGCCTTGGCACCTTCCACGTCACCGAAGCCGTTGAGCATGATGTTGGCACCCTGGCTGGCCAGTGCCTTGGCAATGCCCAGGCCGATGCCGCTGGTGGAGCCCGTGACGAGGGCGGTTTTGTTTTTCAGCATGTGGTTCTCCGATTGATTTACGATTTACCCATTCCGGGGGGTGACGGTCTTGCAAGCAAGCTCTGCGCCCGCAGATTATCCCGGAGCCGTCGGGGCCCATCGGCCTGCGGCTGTACCAGTCTCATCACGTTACCGGGTTCTTTTCTTCATGCCTTCACAGCCCCAGCTTTGCTTCATCGATTGCCCGGTTCCTCCACTGGCGGCTGCGGCCTCCAACCCAGTCGCCGGTGCGGGCGAGCCTGGCACACAGGCGGTGCGCCGCATGGCTTACTGGGATTGGCCTGCCAGCGATCAGGGGCAGCCTGGGCATGTGGTGGTGTGCGTACACGGACTGAGCCGCCAGGGCCGGGACTTTGATGTGCTGGCCCGTGCCTTGCAACCGCATGTGCGGGTGGTGTGCCCCGATGTGGCAGGCCGTGGCCGGAGTGACTGGCTGGCCGACCCGATGGCCTACCAGATACCCACCTACGTGGCCGACATGGTGGCTTTGCTCGCCCATTTGCGCGCACAGGGAGCCCAGACCATCGATTGGGTGGGCACCAGCATGGGGGGGCTCATCGGCATGGCCCTGGCTGCCCATTCCGCTTTGGGCATTCGCAAGCTTGTTCTCAACGATGTGGGGCCGGTCATCGAGGCGACGGCTCTGCTGCGCATTGGCACCTACCTGGGCAAAGGGCCAGATTTCGCCAGTTTGCAAGAAGGGACTGATTACCTGTGGAGCATTTTGTCTGCGTTTGGCCCGCACACGCCACAGGAGTGGTTGGCCTTGTCGGAACCCCTGTTCAGGCAAGTGGATGGGCGCTGGCATTTGCATTACGACCCGGCCATTGCCGTGCCGTTCAGGGCGTTCACCGAAGAATCGGCCCACGAGGCGGCCACCCAGGGCGAGGCCCTGATGTGGCAGATTTACGACCATATCACTGCTCCCACATTGCTGCTGCGGGGTGCGCAATCCGATTTGCTCACGGCGGCCACAGCCGAGGCCATGACCCAGCGCGGGCCGCGTACACGCCTGGTCACGGTCGAGGGTGTGGGCCATGCCCCCACGCTGGTGCATGCTGAGCAGGTGGATGTGGTCACTTCTTTTTTGCTGGATGGCGCATGAGTACACCCGAAACATCTCCATCGCTGATCGTGGCCGCCACGGCGCACAGTTTGCCTGTGGCTGTCCAGGCTCCGGCCAGGGCCAGGGCGTTTGCCGAACCGCTGCTGTCATCGGCCAGTCTGGACACGGGCGAAAACATGCTGGCCCATGCCGATGCCGTGGCCAGCATTCTGGACATGATCGGTGGTTCTGAAGCCATGCAGGCTGCCAGCTACCTGGTCTATGCCTGGGAGCACCTGAACAAGCCCCAGGAGGTCATTGCCAAAGCCTTTGGTGACCATTTCGCCGATCTGGCCAGGGAAACTTCCAAGCTCATCCAGCTTCAGCGGCAGGCGCGGGTCAGGGCGCTGGAAATGCGGCTGGAGCGGGAGCTGGCTGAATCGCTGCCGGGCGCGGTGTCGGCCAACAAAGCCCCTTTGTCGGAGCTGGAAGCCAGCCAGACCGAAAACGTGCGCAAGATGCTGTTGGCTTTTTCGCGCGATTTGCGGGTGGTCATGCTGCGGCTGGCCTCGCGTCTGCAAACATTGCGTTACTTTGCGGCATCCAAGAAGATCCCTTCGCATGAGCTGGCCTGGGAGGCCCTGCACATTTTTGCCCCGCTGGCCAACAGGCTGGGTATCTGGCAGATCAAGTGGGAGATGGAGGACTTGGCCTTCCGCTTCCTGGAGCCGGACACTTACAAGCAGATCGCCCGTTTTCTCGATGAAAAAAGGGTAGGGCGCGAAGCCTACATGGCCGATTTGCGTGCCGAGCTGGAGACGGCCATCCGCTCTCTGGGCTTTGATGCCAAAGTGCAGGGTCGCCCCAAACACATCTACAGCATTGCCAAAAAAATGCGGGGCAAAGCGCTCAATTTTGAGCGTGTGTTTGATATCCGCGCCTTGCGTGTCATCGTGAACGATGTGCATGCCTGCTACAGCGTGCTGGCCTGGGTGAATGACCGCTTTCAACCCGTGGCCGAAGAGTTTGATGACTACATTGCCAACCCGAAGGCCAACGGTTACCAGTCGTTGCACACGGTTGTGCGGGATGAACAGGGCAGGGCCATCGAAATCCAGATCCGGACGGAGGCCATGCACGAGCATGCCGAGCACGGCGTGGCTGCACATTGGGCCTACAAGGAGGCAGGGGCCAAGGGTTACGCCGGCGTGTCCGCCTCGTCTGAATACGATGCCAAGATTGCTGTGCTGCGCCAGTTGCTGGCCTGGGAGCGCGACCTGAGCGGCGAAACCCAGGCGCTTTTCGATGACCGTATTTACGTGCTCACGCCCGATGCGGCCATCGTCGAGCTGCCCAAAGGTGCCACGCCAGTGGACTTTGCCTACACCGTTCACACCAATCTGGGTCACCGTTGCCGGGGTGCCAAGGTGGATGGTGCAATGGTGACGCTGAGTACGCCACTGCAAAACGGCCAGACCGTTGAAATTGTGGCTGCCAAAGAGGGCGGGCCATCACGCGACTGGCTCAACCCGGAGCTGGGTTATCTGGTCGGCTCCAGGGCCAGGGCCAAGGTTCGGGCCTGGTTCAATGGTTTGGCCATTGAGGCCACCATTGCCAGAGGGCGCGAGGCCATTGAAAAATTGCTGCAACGGGAGGGTAAAACATCCCTCAGCCTGGAAGAGCTTGCCTTGCAGATGGGATTCACTTCCAGCAACCAGTTGTTTGAGGTGGTGGGCAAGGATGAGCTGTCATTGCGTGCCATCGAGAGCCAGCTTTCGCCGCCTGAACCAGTGGCGGTGGAGGACGAACTGCCGTTTGTGCGCAAAACCCGGCAAAGCGACAATTTCAAAGGCAGCCATGTGTTGGTGGTGGGTGTGGACTCCATGCTGACCCAGCTGGCCAAATGCTGCAAGCCCGCACCACCCGATGGCATTGGGGGATTCGTGACCAAGGGCAAGGGGGTGAGCATTCACCGCTGCGATTGCCCTGACTTTCGCCACATCAGCCGCACGCACCCAGACAGGGTGATTGCGGTGCAGTGGCGCGGCATGAAAAATGCTGATGCAGCTTTTTACCCGGTGGATGTGACGGTGGAGGCGCGCGACCGTCAGGGGCTGCTGCGTGATATTTCAGAGGTGTTTGCCCGTGAAAAAATCAATGTGATTGGCGTGCAAACCCAATCCATCAAAGGCACAGCCTGGATGACGTTTACCGTGGAAGTGTCGGATGCCTCGCGTCTCAACCGCGTGCTGTCTGGCATGACAGAGGTCGAAGGAGTGATGCGAGCCCGCAGGCGGTAATTGAAATAAAACGCATGAAAAGTCAGCTTGTTTCAAACTCACAGGAAATGAGCACCGTTTGTGCGCTACAATAGCGGAATCGAATTGATGTAGGCGCGTAGCTCAGCTGGTTAGAGCACCACCTTGACATGGTGGGGGTCGTTGGTTCGAGTCCAATCGCGCCTACCACATCATTAGCATGGCACCAACCAACCATGCATTTCAGTTGTTTGACTTGTGTGCATAAGTTCAAAACTGAAAACATTCAGACTGGTTGGAAAATAGGCTGAACTTCAGTCTGTTGATCAAGGTAAATCAGTGCAAACACACAATCCCGAAGGTAAATCCGTGCCCGCTGCCATGCCAACTTCACGGATTATCAAAAAATATCCCAATCGCAGGCTTTACGACACCGATACCTCGACCTACATCACATTGGCAGAGGTCAAAAATTTGGTGATGGATTCGCAGCCCTTTGTGGTGCTGGATGCCAAATCGGGTGATGATTTGACCCGCAGTATTCTGTTGCAAATTATCCTGGAAGAGGAAACTGCTGGTATCCCTTTGTTTACAGAGCAGATTCTGGCCAACATCATCCGCTTCTACGGCCATGCCATGCAGGGTTTTGTGGGTGCTTACCTCGAAAAGAACATGCAGGTGTTCATGGAGATGCAGCAAAAAGTCGGGGCACAGCCAAAGGGCATGACCCCCGAGGCCTGGAGCCAGTTTTTGAGCATCCAGGGCCCGGTGATGCAAAACATGATGGGCTCCTACATGGAGCAGTCCAAAACTGCATTTGCACAAGTGCAGGAGCAGATGCAGCGCAGCAGTGAGCAAATGCTGGCGGCAATGGGTTTCAAGCGTCCGGGCTGATGCCTGGGGCCAATTTATCAAAGCACTGTGAATCAAGTTGTTGATGTGAAGGGGGGCCAGGCTCCCAAAGTGGGTTTTGTCAGTTTGGGTTGCCCCAAGGCCTTGACCGACTCGGAGCTGATTCTCACCCAGCTGAGTGCAGAGGGTTATCAGACATCCAAAACATTTGAGGGTGCCGACCTCGTCATCGTCAACACCTGTGGTTTCATCGACGATGCCGTCAGGGAAAGCCTGGATACCATTGGGGAGGCTCTCGCTGCCAACGGCAAGGTGATCGTGACCGGCTGCCTTGGTGCGCGTCAGGCCGACGGTGGTGGTAATTTGGTTGCCAATGTCCATCCTTCTGTGTTGGCTGTCACGGGGCCGCACGCCACGCAGGAGGTGATGGATGCGGTACACCGACACCTGCCCAAACTGCATGATCCGTTTCTGGATCTGGTGCCACCCCAGGGCATCAAGCTCACGCCCAAGCACTATGCCTACCTGAAGATCAGCGAAGGCTGCAACCACCGTTGCACGTTTTGCATCATCCCGTCGATGCGTGGTGATTTGGTCAGCCGGCCTGTTGGCGATGTGCTGTCTGAGGCAGCTCGGTTGTTTGAGAGCGGTGTCAAAGAGTTGCTGGTGGTCAGCCAGGATACATCGGCTTACGGGGTGGATGTGCAATATCGCACAGGCTTCTGGAATGGCAAGCCGGTCAAGACCCGCATGTTTGATCTGGTGCGCGAGTTGGGGCAGTTGGCCAAACCGCATGGTGCGTGGGTCAGGTTGCACTATGTCTATCCTTATCCGCATGTGGATGACATCATTCCGTTGATGGCCGATGGGCTGTGTCTGCCGTATCTGGATGTGCCTTTGCAACACAGCCATCCTGATGTGCTCAAGCGCATGAAGCGTCCGGCCAGTGGTGAAAAAAATCTGGAGCGCATTCAGCGTTGGCGCGAAATGTGCCCCGATCTGGTGATCCGCAGTACGTTCATTGCGGGCTTTCCGGGTGAAACCGAGGCTGAATTCGAGCACTTGTTGGATTTTGTCAAGCAAGCAGGCATTGATCGTGCTGGTTGTTTTGCATACTCCGATGTGCAAGGTGCTGCGGCCAACCAGTTGCCGGGCATGCTGCCTGTGGCCGTGCGCGAAGAACGCCGCGCCCGTTTCATGCAAGTGGCGGAGGCTGTTTCCACGGCCAAGCTGCGCAGCCGGGTGGGGGCTACCATGCAGGTGCTGGTGGATTCCGCGCCTGCAATGGGTCGCAAGGGCGGTGTGGGACGCAGCTTTGCGGATGCGCCTGAAATCGATGGGTTGGTTAAATTGCTGCCGCCGCAAAAAATCAGCAAGACCCTGAAAGTGGGTGAATTTACCCGTGCGAAGATTGTTGGCACGGAGGGCCATGATCTGGTTGCGCAGCCGGTTTGATCCGGAAGGGCGCGTGCAGAGTCAGCCCGTTGGGGCTGATTTTTCTGTGCAACTGAATTCAATACAGTTGATGCAAATAGAAAAGG
>ERZ724523.1497-NODE-1497-length-13628-cov-13.047521_pt1 | contig 13628 bp, 11 predicted proteins | sample MGYA00376056_ERZ724523 | MGnify/ENA primary metagenome ERZ724523 (study PRJEB28724, sample SAMN07190888) | wastewater metagenome | isolation source: influent of sewage treatment plant in Hong Hong | place: USA: Christiansburg, Virginia | collected 2016-03-01 ... | reverse complement strand
GCGCAGTGTCCGTCAGAGTCGTTACGGTCGCAGACAAGAAGTACGGCAAGGCTGCACAACAACGCCAGGAGGGTTTTGTGAGTGGCTCTTAAGGAAAGGCTGAAAAAAATCGTCATTCCCGCGAAGGCGGGAATCCAGGGTGTTGATTTTTCTGGATTTTGTTTTTGGGAAAACGATTTTTCTGAATAAATCAGCGCGTCCTTAATGGCTGCCGCGCTGGATGAACTCGATCTTATAGCCGTCCGGGTCTTCGACAAAGGCAATGATGGTGCTGCCATGCTTCATCGGGCCCGCTTCGCGGGTGACCTTGCCACCCAGCGCGCGCACCTGGTCACAGGTGGCGGCGGCATCGGCCACTTCTAGCGCAATATGGCCGTAGCCATTGCCCAGTTCATAGCGGGCGGTGTCCCAGTTATGGGTGAGCTCAATCACCGTGTGGTCGGCCTCGTCGCCATAACCAACAAAAGCCAGGGTGAAACGGCCTTCTGGGTAGTCGGTGCGGCGCAGCAGGCGCATACCCAGCACTTCGGTGTAAAAACGCAGCGAGGCATCCAGATCGCCAACGCGCAACATGGTGTGCAATAAACGCATGAAATCATCTCCAGCAAGCTTGGGGTCGGCACAGTCTGACCGACGCCAGCGCAGGCATCGAGTCGGGCAAACCCGTCGCGGGGGTGGGGGAAAGGACGGGCAGGCCAGCGCAGGTGTCATGATCTGACCGGGGCGGTCGGCCTGAGCCTGGCAGGGCTAGATCAAGCAGGCAAACCGACCGGAAAAAGCCAGCTCACCACTGTGGCGCGTACTGTCCGTGCTGTTTCAGCCAGGCGCGCTGGGCCGCCCAATCCGGGTATAAACGGCCTACTTCGACCCAGAACGCTGCCGAATGGTTCATTTCCAGGCAATGCGCCAGCTCGTGGGCAATGACATAGTCAATCACCGCCAGCGGGGCAAACAGCAGCCGCCAGGACAGGCGGATCACTCTGGCCTGGGTGCAACTGCCCCAGCGCCCCTTGGCCGACGACAGCTTGAGGGTGCTGGGGGCACGCTGCCAGCGCGGGGCAAACAGGGCCAGTCGTTCGGCAAACAGCCGCTCGGCCATGCTGCGGTAGCGCTGTTCCAGCAGTTGTCTGGCGTGTGCATCGTCGCGCGCGCCGCACACCCGCACCCGATCGGGCTCCAGTACCACACTGGGCCGGTCGGCTTGTTCACGCGAAACCGGCAAGGGCTTGCCCAGCAGCCAGACCTGCTCCAACGCGGCCTGTGCCTGGCTGGGCGCGTGCGCGGCCAGCCGGTCGAGGTGTCGCCACAGCCAGTCGTGGCGGGTGGCCAGAATGGCCAGGATTTGCACCTGGCTCATTGCCAGGGGGGCGCGCACTTCCACCCCACTCGGGCTGACCCGCAGCCCCAGGCTTTTGCGATTGCTGCGCACCAGGGTAAAGGGCAGCGGGCCGCGCGCGGTGTTGAGCTGGTTGTGGGTCACGCTGGGGGTAGCCATGCGGTCAGGTCAGGCGGGCGAAGGCGTGCCGTTGCCAGGCAGTTGAGCCTGCTGGGCGCTGATCCACTGCTCTACGGCCTGGGTCAGGCTTTCGGCGGTGTGGCCGGCGGGCAGGATGGCCGGGCCGATGATGACGTCAACCGTGCCGGGGTACTTCAAAAATGCATTGCGCGGCCACAGCGTGCCGGAGTTCAGCGCCACTGGCACAGTGGGGGCATCCAGCGACAGCGCCAGCCGGGCACCGCCCTGCTTGAACTTACCCAACTGGCCGGGGGGCATGCGGGTGCCTTCAGGAAAAATCACAATCCAGAAGCCATCCTTCATCCGGTCCTTGCCCAGGGCCACCAGCTGCTGGGCGGCCTGGCGGCTTTTGCGGTCGATCATGATCGCGCTGACGGCGGCCAGCCCCCAGCCAAAAAACGGCACCCACATCAGTTCTTTTTTGGCCACCCACACCTGACGCGGAAAAATCAGCTGCAGCGCCATGGTTTCCCAGCCAGACTGATGCTGGCAGGCAATGATCGACGGCGTGCTGGGAATATGCTCGACCCCGCGCACCCGAAACCCCAGCCCGCAGGTCAGCTTCAGCCAGGCCAGCATCAGGTGGGTCCAGGTGGTGACCACCCGATGTCGAAACACCCGGGGAAACGGCAGCATGGCAATCGCCAGCAGCGAATACGGCGGGGTGAGCAGCAAAAAGCCCACCCAGTACAGCAGATTACGCAACAGCAACATAAAGGGTTTGTCTCGAGTCACAACGTTCAGGAACAGTTTAATCGTCGCCCTGGCCAATCAGGTACTCGGCGGCAATAAACAAATCATCAAACACCTGGGTGCGCGGTGGCAGGTCGCCTTTGGCCAGGGTAGCGTCGCCCTTGCCGGTGCGTACCAGGATAGGCTGGCCGCCCACTGCCGCCACGGCCTGCAGGTCGCGCAGGCTGTCGCCAATCAGCGGCAGGCTTTCCGGGCGCACGCCAAAGCGTTCGGCAATGTCCAGCACCATGCCCGGCAGCGGCTTGCGACAGGCGCACTGGCTGTCTGGCTTGTGCGGACAGAAAAACACCGCATCAATCCGCCCGCCGGCCTTGTGCGCCAGGCGGTGCATCTTTTCATGCATGGCGTTGAGCGCATGCATGTCAAACAAGCCCCGACCCAGGCCAGACTGATTGGTGGCCACCACCACATGCCAGCCGGCTTGCGACAGCAAGGCGATGGCTTCCAGGCTGCGTGGCAGGGCCACCCATTCCAGGCTGTTCTTGACGAAGTCGTCGCGGTCCTGGTTAATGACGCCGTCGCGGTCGAGGATGACGAGTTTCATGTAGGCAATCCCAGTCAGAAAGCGCCAGCCCGGCGATGACCCGGCGGTGCTTCATTGTGTCAGCGCTGCCGGGGCGCTGGCAAGGCCAGCGCGCAGACAGCAGGCGGCCCGCCGGTCATGGCGGGCCGCAGAGGGGGTGGCGCGGGGGTTATTCCACCAGCAGGGAAATATCCGCCACCCGGTTGAACAACCCAGCCAGCTGCGCCAGCAGGGCCAGGCGGTTTTGCCGCACGGCCAGGTCATCGGCCATCACCATCACGCCATCAAAGAACGCATCCACCGGGGCTTTCAGTGCGGCCAGGCGGGTCAGCGCGCCGGTCAGGTCGTGGGCGGCGTAAGCGCTGTCCACTTCGCTGCGCACGGTAACAATCGCCGCTGCCAGCGCCTGTTCGGCCGCTTCGGCCAGCAGTGCCGGGTTGAGCGTGTCGCTGACTTCGCCTTCCACCTTTTTCAGGATGTTCTTCACCCGCTTGTTGGCGGCGGCCAGGGTAGCGGCTTCTGGCAAGGCGCGGAAGGCGGCCACAGCGGCCAGGGTGGCGCGCAGGCGGTCCAGCCGGGTGGGGGCCAGCGCCAGCACCGCGTCGATTTCATCGGCGCGGGCGTCGGCCAGCAGCAGGTTTTTCAGCCGGTCGAGCATAAAGCCAAACACATCGCTGGCCACGCTGGCCGACAGCTTGCCCGCCGGGAAAGCCGCTGCGGTCAGCGCCAGCAGCTCGGTGATATCCAGTGGCAGCTCCAGCGCCATGCGCAGAATGCCCAGCGCGTGGCGGCGCAGGCCAAACGGGTCTTTGTCGCCGGTCGGGATCAGGCCGATGCCGTAGATGCCGACCACGGTTTCCAGCTTGTCGGCCAGCGCCACCGCCTTGGCCACATCGCCTACCGGCAGGCTGTCGCCGGCAAAGCGCGGGTGGTAGTGGCCTTCGATGGCGGCGGCGACGGTGTCGTTTTCGCCATCCAGGCGGGCGTAGTACATGCCCATGATGCCTTGCAGCTCAGGGAACTCACCGACCATATCGCTGACCAGGTCAGCCTTGGCCAGGCGGGCGGCGCGGCGGGCGTCGTCCACATTGGCACCAATCAGTGCGGCAATCTGGCCGGCCAGGCTTTCCAGCCGCTCGACGCGCTCCAGCTGGGTGCCAATCTGGTTGTGGTACACCACATTGCCCAGGCGCGGCACGCGGCTTTCCAATTTTTGCTTCTGGTCTTGCTCAAAGAAAAACTTGGCATCGGACAGGCGGGCGCGCAGCACGCGCTCGTTGCCGTGGATGATGTGCGACGGGTCGGCGTTTTCCAGGTTGGACACCAGCAGGAAGCGGTTCATCAGCTTGCCTTGTGCATCCAGCAGCGGGAAATACTTCTGGTTTTGCTGCATGGTCAGGATCAGGCATTCCTGCGGCACGTTCAGGAAGGTCTCGGCAAAGCCGGCTTCCAGCACCACCGGCCATTCCACCAGTGCGGTTACCTCGTCCAGCAGGGCGTCGTCGCTGGCCAGAGTGGCGTTCAGCGCGCTGGCGCGGCTGGCCAGGCCGGCGCGGATGGCGTCGCGGCGGGCGTCAAAGCTGGCCACTACCTTGCCCACGCTGTGCAGCGTGCTGGCGTAGCTGTCGGCGTCGGTCAGCGTCACCGCGCCAGCAGACAAAAAGCGATGACCGCCGGTTTCGCGGCCTGCGGTGAGGCCCAGCACTTCGCCGGCCACCACGTCGGCACCGTGCAGCATCACCAGCTTATGCACCGGGCGAACAAAGGTCACGTCGGAATCGCCCCAGCGCATCACCTTGGGAATCGGCAGCTTTTTCAGCGCATCCTGCACCATGCCGGCCAGCACGTCGGCCAGCTTGGCGCCGGCAGCCTGGTAGCGGTAGAAAAAGGTTTCGCTCTTGCCATCCAGCCGGCGCTCGAACTGGGCAACGGCGTCCAGGGCAATGCCGCGCGCTTCCAGTTTTTTGCGCAGTGCCGGGCTGGGCTGGCCATCGGCACCCAGCGCCACCGCCACTGGCATGATTTTTTCAACGGCTTCTTCGTCGGCGGCCACCGCCAGCACGGCGGGGATGCTCACGCCCAGGCGGCGCGGGCTGGCAAAAATGGTGGGCTGGGCGTCAGCCGCCACCAGTTTTTTCTCGATCAGGCTGGCAACAATCGCGCCGGCAAAGCTGGCCGCCAGGCGCGGCAGCGCCTTGGGTGGGAGTTCTTCAGTAAACAGTTCGACAAGCAGGGTGTGTTTCATGGCGTCAGGTCAGGCATTCGTTAGGGTTGCGCGGGTGCGAGCTTGCAGACCACATCCAGCATGCCCGCGCCCATCGAGCCGTCCGGCGCAGGCTGGAATTTCCATTGGAAATCCTGCAGCGGGAACAGCGAGTGGTAGACCGACTTGCCGGCCTGGTCAAACAAATCAATCGAGGCAAAGGCGTAGCGGCGCTGCAGGCAGTCGCCGATGACCAGCATGCGTCGGGTGTGGAAGGAAATTTTCAGCTGCGGGTCACGTTGCTGCTGGGTGTAGCGCTCTTCATGCTCAAAGCGCAGCAGATTGTTTTTTTCCGTCCGCACCGAATTGTGGTCCACTGCCAGCGTGGTCAACGAGCCACGCTGGTACACCACCCAGTCCGGGGCGGCGAAGGCGGGCGCGGTGGCCAGCAGGGACAATGACAGCAGGGCAAGTCGGCGCATGAGCGTCAGTCCTTTTTCAGCATTGGGAAACCCAGTGCTTCGCGTGAATCGTAGTAAGCCTGCGCCACCAGCCGGGCCAGTGCACGCACCCGACCAATATAGGCGGCACGCTCGGTCACCGAAATGGCACCACGGGCGTCGAGCAGGTTAAAGGTGTGCGAGCACTTGACCACCATTTCATACATCGGCAGCGCCAGCCCCACTTCGTGCAGGCGCTTGGCCTCGCCTTCAAAGTCGTTGAACAGGCGGAACAGCAGTTCGGTGTTGCTGTGCTCGAAGTTATAGGTGGATTGTTCCACTTCGTTCTGGTGGAACACATCGCCATAGGTGACGATCTGGCCATCCGGCAGCACGTTCCACACCAGGTCGTAAACGTTTTCCACGCCCTGCAGATACATGGCCAGCCGTTCCAGGCCATAGGTGATTTCGCCCAGCACCGGCTTGCAATCCAGGCCGCCCACTTGCTGGAAGTAGGTGAACTGGGTGACTTCCATGCCGTTCAGCCAGACTTCCCAGCCCAGGCCCCAGGCACCCAGCGTCGGGCTTTCCCAGTCGTCTTCCACAAAGCGGATATCGTGCACCGTGGTGTCGATGCCCAGCTCGCGCAGGCTGCCCAGGTACAGGTCCTGAATATCCGGCGGGCTGGGTTTCAGCACCACCTGATATTGGTAATAGTGCTGCAGGCGGTTGGGGTTTTCCCCGTAACGGCCATCTTTCGGGCGGCGCGACGGCTGCACATAGGCGGCGCGCCACGGCTCCGGGCCCAGGGCGCGCAGAAAAGTGGCAGTATGGAAGGTGCCTGCGCCCATTTCCATATCGTAAGGTTGCAGCAATGCGCAGCCTTGCGCATTCCAGTAGTTCTGCAAGCGAAGGACAATTTCCTGAAAGGTAAGCATATTTCCGGACACGGCAAAAAAATAACACGTCATTTTACTGGCGTTTACCGGGGGGGGAAAGGGCAAGCGGCGCAATACTTGGCGCTGGCTGGGCGGCGGCAGGGCCGTTCTGGCTGCCCGACGCGGCAAACGGGTCGGGTGGACGGGTGCGCGCATCCGTGTGGGGGTTGAGTCCGGCTACGGCGAACCTCGCTTTTTATAGGGTAGGGAAAGGGAGCGCAGACAGCGCAGCCGCCCGGCGTTTACGCCGCTTGGCGATGGTTCGAGTTCAGGCGGCAACTGGATTACAAACTGGCGTGGAACGGTGGACATCTCATCGCCGTGCCGCCACGCAACATGTCGCGGACGTGCCCAGCCTGTGGCCATGTGTCGGCGGATAACCACCAGACGCAGGCGCGTTTCCGGTGTGTTGAGTGTGACGACGAAAATAACGCCGATGTGGTTGGCGCGATCACTATGTTAAGGACGGGATACACCCGGTGAGCTTGTGATGCGCGCCGTAGGAATCCCCCGCCTTCAGGCGGGGGAGGATGTCAACTACCGCCTGTTCTGGTGAAATGGGTCTGCCACCGCGCGCATGCTGCGGTCGGGCGTGTGGCATCCACCATGCCAGACCACGCGCCCGGTTGCTTAGGCCAGGCTGGCCTGCATCGTCCCGGCATAACGCGACATGCCGCTGGTTTTGGACTGGGCAATGCTGGCCAGTGCTTCAATCCGCTGGTGGGTGGCGTCTACCTCGGCCACCGCTTGGCTGGCACCATTGGCCACTTGCTCCAGATGGCCGGCCAGTGCGTGACAGGCTTGCGACTGCGCTTCGGTGTGCTCGGCCATGCGGTGAATATGGCCGGCCACGGTGCGCACCCCCTGGGTGATGCAGCCCAGCGCATCGGCCATGGCCTGGCCTTCGGCGCTGGCACCTTCCACCGCGTCGCGGGTGGCGTCCATCGCCTGACGGGCCGCGTGCAGGTCACCGTGAACTTCAGCCGCCAGCCGGCTGATGTCCTGGGTGGAACGGCTGGCGCGTTCGGCCAGCTTGCGCACTTCATCGGCCACCACGGCAAAGCTGCGCCCCTGCTCACCGGCGCGGGCGGCTTCAATCGCGGCGTTCAGCGCCAGCAGATTGGTCTGCTCGGCAATCTCACCAATGCTGTCCGCCAGGCGTTCAATGCCGCCCAGACGCTGGGCAAACACGGCAAAGTGGCTGCCGGCGTCGCCCACGGCCTGCTGGGATTCGTCCAGCGCCTGAATCGCCCGCGCCCCCATGTTCCGCGCCTGCGCGGCCAGCTGTTCGGCGTCGGCGGCTTCGTCACTGGCCTGGCTGGCGGCCAGGGCAATCCGGTGCACATCCTGGCTGATGGCTTCGATGTGGTTGCTGGCAGCGCGCACCGCCACCGATTGATCACGCGCCTGCGCCGACACGCTGGCCCCCATGCCGGCCAGCGAGCGGGCATTGTCGTCAATCGCCTGGGCGTCGTGCTGGGCGCGGTGGATCAGGCTGGCCAGGTCGTCGATAAAGCCATTGAAGGTATGCGCCAGCTGGCCAATTTCATCGTTGCGCCGGGCATTCAGCCGCACCGACAGGTTGCCGGCGGCCAGTTGCCGGGTGTCGCGTGACAACGCCGCCAGCCGTCGCGATAACTGGCCGGCCAGCCAAGTCTGGCTGCCGACAATCAGCAGGGCCGACAAGCCCAGTGGAATCAGCACGCTCCACAGCAGGCGGTTCAGCCCGGCGCTGGCCGCGTCGGCATCGGCGCGGGCCTGTTCGCTCAGTTGGGCGCTGTGGCGGTCAAGCTGTTGCAGCATCGGTTGCAAGTGCAGGGCGTAAATCTGGTCGGGAATGCTCAGCGCGTCGGCGGGGCTGACGCTGGCAATCTGCACGGCGCTGCGAAACTGGCGCAGGTATTCCTGCCACGGCGCATGCAGCGCGCGGGTGTCCGGTGCCAGCGCCGCCACCTGTGCCAGCGCCTGGGCCACGCTGCGTTCGGTGTGGGTGAGTAAGGGCACGGTGTCTGGCAGAATCGGGTCGGCCTTGGCCAGGGTCAGCGCGGCGGCTTTGGCGGCGGTCAGCTGAAACACGGCCTGCTGGCTGCGCTGGGCGCGTTCCAGGGCGTGGCGGATGTCGGCCAGTTGCCAGGCGCTGGTGGCCATGACCACCAGCAGGGTAATGGCCGCCAGCAGCGCCTGGGCAAATAAACGGGTGGAAATTTTCATTAGACAGCGGTCAATGTCGGGGGGAACAAGCCCGCCATCTTGCGTGAACAAGATTGCAAAACCATGAAATGACATTTAATTGCAATATGCCAGAAAGGTGAGCCGACCGAAAAACCCAGAGCGGATTCAGCGCACAAGTGCAACGACAGGAGGTCTGGCGAAAGGGGGGGGGGGAGACCAGGTAAATGCCCTGACCCATTGACCAGCCAGTCAGGAGCACAGGAAATGAAATGCCATTATCTCACTGAAGGTAAACGATACCAGATTCAAGCATTGAATGCAGAAGGCTGTGGCCCAAGCGCCATTGGTCAGCGCATCGGTCGCTGTAAAAGCGTGATCAGCAGGGAGCTGCGACGCCACCTGCAGCGTGGCCGTTACCAGGCAGGAGAAGCACAACGCAGCCACCATCAAGCGCTTGCAAGCCAGGGCGCAGGCCCCACGCTATAATCCCGACCTGACCGCCATTTTCTTTTGCCGCCATGTTGCCGCTCCCCCCCACTGCCCAGGCTGTGCTCTACGCGCTGGCCTGTGTGCCCGAAGGCTTGCCCGAGCGGGTATTGCTTGCCGTTGTCCCACCGCTGTTTCCCCCTGACGCCCCCGGCAGCCTGCCGCCGCGTCCGCAAGCCCTGCTGCGCCGGCTGGCCGAGCAGGGCTGGCTGGAAAGCCTGCCCGGATGCTGGCGGCTGGCCGAGACGCGCCTGCTGGCGGTGTGGACGGATATCGCCGGGGCGGCCTGGCTGTGGCCCTTGGCGCAGATGGCCATGGCGCAACTGCATCAGGCACCGCCCAGTCCGGCGCAGGCACAAAGCCGCGACTGGCTGGCGCGGCTGATGCGCGGCGAGCGGGGGTTTCTGGCGGCGCTGGATCAGTCGCAGCAGGCGCTGGCACGGCTGAATGCCCAGGCCGATGCGCCACCCGCACCAGAAGCCCCCTGCCGGCTGGCATGGTGGCTGACGGTCAACGAAGGCGAGGTGCAACTGGCCGCGCGTGAGCAAAAGCGCAGCGCGTCAGGCTGGAGCCGGGGTCGGGTATTGAGCTGGAAACGTTTGCGTGCCGATCCTCCCCCCTGGCTCAGCGCGCAGGACCGCACGGTGCTGGCCCAGATCCGCGTCAGCGAGGTGTATTACTACGGTGGCGAAAGCTGCCAGCTGGAGGCCGATGCCGCCTTGCCCCGGCTGATTGGCCATCCGGCGCTGTTTGACGCCCAGACCGGACACCCGGTCAGCCTGCAGGCCGGCCAGCCGGCCCTGCTGTTGCAACAGCAGGGTGACACCGTACAGCTGGCCTTGTCGCCAGCGGCGCTGGCCCACGCCCAGGGCGTGTGGCTGGAGCAGATCAACCCCGGCTGCTGGCAGGTATACCCGGTCAACGCCGAGCTGACCCGGATCAGCGCGATCATCGGGCGCGGGCTGCGCGTGCCGCGCGCGGCGCGGGCGCAGCTGCTGGACGTGATCACCCAACTGGCCCCGCTGCTGCCGATTCACAGCGACATGACCGACCTGGCTGGCCAACTGCCTGCCGTGCCAGCCGACCCCACCCTGTATGTGCATTTGCGCCCGGAAGGCGACGGCCTGCGCGTGCAACTGCGCGTGCGCCCGCTGGCGCAAGGCCGTGATTACCGTCCGGGCCAGGGCATGGTCACCGTGGTGGGCTGCGTAGACGGGCACACTGTCCACACCTGCCGCCTGCTGGACCACGAACGCCGACAGGCCGCGCGGCTGTTGCGCCAGTGCCCAACACTGGCGGCCTGCACACATGAATCTGGCGACCGGCTATGCACCGACCCGCAGCAGGCGCTGGCCGTGCTGGCCGAACTGCAGGCGATTGAAGACGATCAGCTGCGCTGCATCTGGCCCGCCGGCCAGCGGATGCGGCTGAGCGGCCCGGCCAGCCTGCGCCAGACGTCACTGGGCATTCAGCAGCAGGGCAACTGGTTTGTGCTGTCGGGCCAACTGACCCTGGACGATGGCCGGGTGATCCAGCTGCGCGAGCTGCTGACCTTGCTGGCACAGCAGCCGGGCCGCTATGTGGCGTTGGGCGAACAGGATTGGCTGGTGCTGGATCAGCGCTTGCGCCAGCGGCTGGAAACCCTGGCGCAGGCATGCGACCACTTGGGTGCCGACGGCGGCGTGCGAATCAGCCGGCTGGCCTTGCCGCTGCTGGACCAACTGGCCGCCGAAGTGGGCGACTGCCAGGCCGACGCCGCCTGGGCCGCTCAGCAGGCGCGCTGGCGGGAGGTGTCGCAGCAGGCCGTCAGCCTGCCAAGCACGCTACAGGCCACCCTGCGCGACTATCAGCTGGCCGGTTTTACCTGGCTGGCGCGGCTGGCACACTGGGGGGCGGGGGCGTGTCTGGCCGACGATATGGGCCTGGGCAAAACCATGCAGACGTTGGCGCTGTGCCTGCTGCGCGCCGGGCAAGGGCCGCAATTGGTGGTGGCCCCTACCTCGGTGGCGCAAAACTGGCTGGCCGAAGCCGCCCGCTTTGCCCCCGACCTGCGCCTGCGCCCGTACCAGCAACAGCGCCATCTGCGCGGGCTGGCACCGCACGATCTGGTGGTGGTCAGCTACGGGCTGTTCCAGCTGGACGCCGAGGCCTTTGCCAGCGTGCACTGGACCAGCGTGATTCTGGATGAAGCCCAGGCAATCAAAAACCCCGACACCCGTCGTGCCCAGGCGGCGTTTGCCTTGCACAGCGACTTTCGCCTGGCCGCCAGCGGCACCCCGGTGGAAAACCATCTGGGCGAGCTGTGGAGCCTGTTCCGCTTTATCAACCCCGGCTTGCTTGGCAGCCAGGCGCGCTTTGCCGAACGCTTTGCCACGCCAATTGCCCAGGGCGACCATGCCGCCCGCGAGGCGCTGAAAAGCCTGGTGCAGCCGTTTATTTTGCGCCGGACCAAGGCGCAGGTGCTGACCGAACTGCCGCCACGCACCGAGCTGGTACACCGGGTGGTGCTGTCCGACGACGAGCGACATCTGTACGAGGCGCTGCGTCAGGAGGCGCTGGACCAGGTGGCCCAGGCCGCCGAGCATGAACGCGCCATGCAGGTGCTGGCGCAGATTACCCGGCTGCGCCGGCTGTGCTGCCATCCTTCGCTGGTGTTGCCCAACAGCACCCTGGCCGGCAGCAAGCTGAGCGCATTTGCCCAACTGATGACCGAGCTGCTGGACAATGGCCACAAGGCGCTGGTATTCAGCCAGTTTGTTGACCACCTGGCGCTGGCCCGGCACTGGCTGGAACAGCGCGGCATTGCCTATCAGTATCTGGACGGCAGCACCCCGGCCCGCCAGCGCCAGGCGCGGGTGAAGGCGTTTCAGGCCGGCGAGGGCGAGGTGTTTCTGATCAGCCTGAAAGCAGGCGGCACCGGGCTGACGCTGACCGCCGCCGACTATGTGCTGCATCTGGATCCCTGGTGGAACCCGGCAGTGGAAGACCAGGCCAGCGACCGCGCCTACCGCATGGGCCAGCAACGCCCGGTGACCATCTACCGGCTGATTGCCGCAGACACCATTGAAGAACAAATGATTGCCCTGCACCACGCCAAGCGCGATCTGGCCGATAGCCTGCTGGAAGGCGGTGACCGCAGCGCCCGGCTGGACGCCGACGCCTTGCTGGCCTTGTTGCGCGGGGAAGCCGCCGGGTGAGCCGCCGGGTGAGCCACCCGGCGGGGTAGCGGCGAGGTTCGCCGCCGCAAGAGAGGGTTAAAGCGCGGTTGCGCTTAGAGCGTGTTCTTACAGCACGCTGGTAGACCGGGTCAGCCCTGCCACCACAAACGGAATCATGTGGCGCACCACGGTGTCTGGGTCGCGGGCCGAGACGATGTCGCTCTTGACGAAGATTTTCAGCACATCGTTGCCGGCAAAGGCGTTGAACATCATGCCAAACGCCAGATGCAGCCGCCAGGCCAGTTCTTCGCCCTTCAGCTCGGGCAGCACCCGCGCAAACGCCTTGCTGTAGCGGCTGACAAATTCGCTATATTGCTGCGGCAGGGTATCGCGGATCAGCCGGTGGTTTTCCACAAAGGTGCGCGACAGCAGACGGACAAACATGGCCCCGCCACGGTTGGGGTCTTTGGACAGCGCCAGACAGGGGCGGATGAAGGTCATCAACACCGCTTCCACGGTGATGGGCGAGCCGGATTTTTCCAATACGTCCAGCTCGGCCACGCATTGCTGGTTCAAAGGCGCCAGCCGGCGCACCAGCACCGCCTGGAACAGCGCGTCCTTGGAGCCAAAGTGGTAGTTGACCGCAGCCAGATTGACCTCGGCCTGCTGGGTAATGGTCCGCAGCGAGGTGGCTTCAAAGCCGTGCTCGACAAACAGCCGCTCTGCTACATCCAGAATGCGGGTGGCGGTGTCCTTGTTGGCGCTATCCATGGGATTCCGTTGGGGGGGAGTAGAAGTATTGGGCTCGGACATTATATTTTTATAAATGGTTGTTTGAAACTTTTGTTTATGCCGGAGGGGCACTCCGGCGCGGGTTTGCCGGCGCGGCCCAGGGGCGGCGGACGGCAAGCCCGGCGTATGCTTACTTTTTATCACGATCCGAGCCATTTGCCCATGGGCTTGGATTGTTGACTGAACAAGCACTTAGCTATTTTTTGGCCAGATGGGCAGGGCAAGCGCGCAGGCAATGCGCCACAGAAGGAAAACCAGGGTAAATTCTGCCACAATTACGGTCAATTCCGACAGGCGGAACATGTTGATTCAGGGCAAGGGCATAGCGGGCCAGCCACGCCATGATCAGCCCTTGTCGTACACGCGCGCTGCACGTTTTTCACCAAGCCGGACGGCAAAAAAACCAGGGCCACCCCAACACTCGCTCTCTGGCAAGCATCGACGTGGCCCTGGCAATCGGGTTCAAGCCAGTCAGCGGGCGTTTACCCGGCCATCTGCTCGGCCTGAATGGCGGTCAGCGCAATGGTGTAAACAATATCATCCACCAGCGCACCGCGCGACAGATCGTTCACCGGCTTGCGCAGGCCCTGCAGCATCGGGCCGACGCTGACCACATTGGCCGAGCGCTGCACCGCCTTGTAGGTGGT
>ERZ724523.1483-NODE-1483-length-13689-cov-3.724806_pt1 | contig 13689 bp, 9 predicted proteins | sample MGYA00376056_ERZ724523 | MGnify/ENA primary metagenome ERZ724523 (study PRJEB28724, sample SAMN07190888) | wastewater metagenome | isolation source: influent of sewage treatment plant in Hong Hong | place: USA: Christiansburg, Virginia | collected 2016-03-01 ... | reverse complement strand
GAGGGTCGCCCCCGGAGGGGGGATGGGGGGGAAAGACCCCGCCAAGGGCTCTCCCAAAGGGAAAAGGGTTCCAAAGGGGAAAACCGCTCAGGTTTTCTCCTTTGAACAAACGTCGATGCGGTTGCACGCAATCGGCGCCTTCGCGCAGCGAGATCCAAACGCGGTGCGCAGTGGCGCCGCAGGCATCCGCAATGGCTCTGCGCCAGCGGGCTGATGTGGTAACAGGGCCACCAAGTACAGAAGGAGTCGGCAGTACAGGCGCATCGCGGCGCGCACCGTACTTCGGTGTGGGGAGCGGCGGCAAGGCCCACAACCACGCTCCAAAAATCGCGGCACCGGTTATCATCCTCGCCCACCATGCCTACCGATCCGACCGAGCTTGCCGCGACCGTGGATGCCGCCACCGAGCTGGTGCGGTCGGCGTGTGCGCGGCTTGGATTGTCGGTCGTGGCCGTGACGAAGGCCGGTGCGGTTCAAGAACACGAGCTGTATATGGCGTGGCTTGCCGCCGGGCATGCCGGGGAGCTGACCTATCTGCACCGCGATGCCGAGGCGCGGCGGGATGTGCGGTCGCTTCTGCCCGAGGCGCAGTCGATCGTGACGGTGGCGCTGTCCTATCAGTTTCCCTTCGAGGATGCGGTGCTGCCCGGACATGGCAAAGTGGCCCGGTATGCTCGCGGTCGGGACTATCACTTGGTGCTCAAGGCCCGGTTGCAACAACTGGTGGATGCACTGGCAGAGTCTTTGGGGGCGTCGCTTGGCCAGCCGCTTGTGTCGCGAATCTGCGTCGATACCGCGCCGCTGTTGGAGCGAGCCATCGCTGCGTCGGCGGGCTTGGGCTTCATCGGTAAGAACACGCTGCTCATCACGCCGGGGGTCGGCAGCTATACCGTGCTCGGCGAGGTGTTGCTGAGCTGTCCGCTGCCGGTGTCCGCTCCGTCCGCGCCGCGCTGTGGCGACTGTCGGCTGTGTCTGGATGCCTGTCCGACCGAAGCGCTGCACGCGCCGTTTCAGCTCGACGCCCGCCGCTGCATTTCGTACCTGACGATTGAAAACAGTGGACCGATTCCCGAGCCGCTGCGGCCCAAGCTCGCGGACTGGATTTTTGGCTGCGACCTGTGCCAGTCGGTGTGTCCGTACAACGTGCGGGCCCAGCCTGGTGACCCGGAGCTTCTGCCAAAGCCGGCCCTGTGTTCGCCAGCGCTCGGTCAGCTTCTGGCGATTGGTGCGGCGCAGTATCGCCAACTGGTGAAACGGACTGCGCTGCGGCGGATCAATCGGAACTCGCTTCTGCGCAATGTGGCGGTGGCGCTCGGCAACGTGGGAACGGCGGCGGATCTGCCGGTCATCGGGGCGGCGCTGCTCCGTGAACCGGCGCTGGTGCGGGAACACCTGGCGTGGGCGGCTGCCGAACTTGCCACGCGACATCCCGAGGTGATCCCCTTGGCGCTGGAGATCCTCGACCAGGCGCTGGCGGTGGAGACAGAGCCCGCAGTTCGGGTCGCGCTCGACTCAGCGCGCAATCGGCTGGCGGTCTTGGGCAGCAGGGAGGATGCTAGTCGCGGGGGACTGTGATGCATCCGCGCTGGTTGGGACTCCTGCCGCTCGCCTTCTTTGTGATTCATGGCAGCCGGTACGTCCTTGCCGGAAGCCCCCATGAGATTCTGTGGGCCTGCACGATGTCGAACCTGATCATCGGGATCGGCATCCTGGCTTCAGCCCCGAGAGTCATTGCCTCGGCGCTGCTGTGGCTACCGATTGGCAACGTGCTGTGGGTGTACGACGCGATCCATACCAAGCAGTTCCTGTGGACCTCGACACTGACCCACTTTGGGGGTCTGGTGGTCGGCCTTGTGGCGCTGCGACGGCTGGGGTTTCCGCGCTTTTCGTTTGTGACCGGCGCGCTTGCGGGGATGTCGCTTCAGCTCGTCAGCCGGTTTGTGACGCCGTACCGAGCCAACGTCAACGTCTCGCAGTTTATCTATCCGGGCTCGGAGTCCCTGTTTCCCAGCTATTCGGTGTACTTCGCGGCGACGTGGGGTCTGTGGATGGCTACGTTTGTGCTGGTCGAGCTGCTCTGCCGTCGTTATCTGCGCGGCCCCTCACTGGCTGGGCGGGTCGAGCACGGGCAGGTTGGGGCGTCCCTTGGGGCGGGTGGTGGACTCCGGGCACCCTGAGTCGCGCAGCTCGCTCAGGTAGCGCTTGCGAAAATGGAGCGTCATGGAGTCCGTGCGCACCGAGCGCTCGTCGCCCGCCGGGGGAATCTCAGCCGGGAAGGACGACTCGACCACCGCCTTGTCTTCTCCGGCGATGCGTAGGTTCATGCGATGGAAAATGGGATCGAGCATGCGGAAGCGCAGAAAGCTCCGCGCCGTGGTCAGGATCATCCGGGTCCGTCGATCATCGATGGGCACGCAAGCCACCTGCATCACCAGCAGCTTGCCCGGTGGTGAGATGTACAAGTTCATGCGATTGGGCCAGCGCAGGTCGAGCGCGCCTGGCTGTTTTTCGCCGTCGATGGAGATCGTGCTGTGCTGGCCCCACGGTCGGTCTTCTAGGTGAATGTCCATTCGCGAGTCGGGCCGTTTCATCATCCCGCGACCGATGGTCTTGCGATGGATGAACGGTAGGTGCGGCCAGTCGAGCATGTTTTCCATCGCTCGCGTCCAGTGGCTGTTCCAGTCGAGCGCTCCGCCAGAAAGATGAACCTGCGGGCCGAGGAGTTCCTCTGCGATGGCGGGTTCCTCGGTCGGCTTGGTGTCGGGCGCGGTGTAGATCCAGATTTGTCCGGCCAGATCGCGGGCGGCCAGGCTGACGGCACCTAGGTTTGCGGTCTTGGCATCGGGGTTCCACGGCACATGAACGGCGTCGCCGTGCTTGTCAAAGCGCCAGCCATGGAAGGGACACTCGATGCAGCCGTCTTGGACTTTGCCGAGTGACAGCGCCACCCCGCGATGAGGACAGCGATCGAGCAGGGCCACCGGACTGCCATCGCTGCCACGAAACAAAACGACCTTGGTTCCGGCGACTTGCACGCCGAGTGGACGGCTCGGGCGCAGCTCGCTCGACATGCACACCGGCGTCCAGACATTGGCAAAGCCGTTAAACATCACTACACCTCGATGAACGCATAGATACGGGATGAGATGCCAAGGAGGATTAGTTGCGGTTCAGCCGAGCGACGAGCGCTTGATTCCGATCGGACAGGCGACGCCGGTGCCGCCGTGGCCGCAGTAGCCGTCGGGATTTTTGGCCAGGTACTGCTGGTGGTAGGCCTCGGCATAATAGAACTCGGGCGCCTCAAGGACTTCGGTGGTGATGGGACCGTAGCCCGCGCTGCGCAGCACGGTTTGGTAGGCGTTGAGTGAGTCGTTGGCCGCCTGTTTCTGCGCCGCAGTGAAGCAGTAGATTCCCGACCGATACTGCGTTCCGACATCGGCCCCCTGACGCATTCCTTCGGTGGGATTGTGACCTTCCCAAAACGTGCGCAGCAGGTCTTCGTACCGGACTTGCTTGGGATCGTAGGCGACCAGCACCACTTCATTGTGTCCGGTGCGACCCGAGCAGACTTCGTGGTAGCTGGGGTTTGGAGTGTGTCCGGCGGCGTAACCGACGGCCGTACTGTAGATACCATCACACAGCCAGAACTGCTTTTCTGCGCCCCAAAAGCAGCCCATTCCGAACATCGCTCGCTCGATGCCCGAGGGAAACGGCGCAACGATGCGGTGGCCGGATACAAAGTGAACCTCGGGCACTTTCATGCGCTCGGTCCGACCAGGGAGGGCTTCTTCTTTGGTAGGGATCTTGAGCTTGCGTGGATCGGTGAAGAACATACCCAAGATCCTAGTACGAACCGGATCGTCTCGTCGAGGATGTCGAATAGATGGCACTCGCTGCGGGATCCTCGCAATCGCTGGCATTTGTTGCCGATAAGAGTCTGGGGGGATCTTCATGCCAGCAGTGGAAAAGCGTCCACAGGACGAGCACGCTCCAGAGCAGAAGCCAGTGGTCGGTCCGGATAAGTGGGTGCGCAAACCGCTCGCGAACATTCCGTGGGAGGCGCTGGCCCCGGTGTCGCTCGAGCACGTACCGATGCCGCTGGGTCCGGTTCCTACGCCGGACAAGCTGCCGGCCGAGCTGTTTTCGAAGCCGCTTGGGCTCTATGCCGAGACAGGCTTTCAGCCGGTCAAGCCCGCCGATCCGCTTCCCCGAGAAAAGCGGATTGATAGCTATCAGCAGACGCTCGACGGTGCCAACTACGCTGCGGGCAACCTCGAGGGGCAGCAGAAGGTCGAGTACATCGAAGATCAGCTGGATGCACTGGCGCGCTTTTCCAAGGATGTGGCCCCGGCGGACTCGACCGGCAAGGCCAAAGAGACGGTGCCCACGCCGCTGATCGACAACGCCCGTCCGCTCATTGAAAAGCTGGAACGGATGACTCCGGATGCGGAGACACCGGGGGCTGGGAAAAATCCCGACGGTGCGCATATCGGTACGGGGTCAGACTGGAATACCAAGCTGGGGGTGCCGGAGTACCGGACGCAGTCAGACAACCTGATTCCGCCGGAAGCCTCGTGCAACATGACCAGCTTGGCGATGGCGCTGGAGCGGATGGGGTACGGTCGCGAAAATGCGATGGATGCGATCGATGGCGAGCTGCGGCAGCGCTATCTCGATGAAGAGAAGGCAAAGCTAGCCAAGACCAAGGGGGATCCCAGCAAGCTGCCCAAGAGTGCCGACGAGGTGACGCTCCCGGCGGGTTACTTCGAGGGCCAGGTGAAGGGCTATCTCAAAGCGGTCGATGGGGCCGCCGAAAAGCCCTATCAAGGTGTGCGCGGCAAAGACACCGATGAGAAGGCCTGGGACAACATCGCGGGTCAGTATCGTGACAATGCCCAGTTTGAGGACACGCTCGACTTTCTGCGCTATCTGAGCAAAGCGGGCGGACGGACCGACCTGGATACGGTGACGCCGAACCTGCTCAAAAAACTGGAGCCCGATGAGGAGAAGCGTCCGACCTATCGCAGCATCACGCCGGGCAAGAACATGAACTGGACGAAAGCACGGGGCGAGATGTCGGAAGTGCTCGATGAGGGCGGCGCGGCGATGCTGAGCTATCACCACAAGGGCAGCAAGAACTTCGATGCCTCGCACATCATCTCGGTGCAGCAGATGACCAAAGACGGCATCATCGCCGACGACCCCTACGGCAAGATGCGTGCGGGCTACAACGTCAATCAGGTCGGCGATGCCTACGGGGAAAAGGGTCAGGCGGGACGCTCGACGGCTCGGAAAAACCAGGTCGATGGCGCGGTCGATCGCAGCAACCCAAGGACAATGGACAGCGACTGGACGACGTACAGCTCGCACCGGCTCAAGTCAGATGAAAACCTGGGCAGCTCGTCAGCGATGGCCGACACCTCGATTTCGGATGCCTGGCGGTCGGTGCGCTTCCTAGAGCCCGCCAAGCCCAAGAAGGTGGTGGCCGATCCGGCCAAGGCGGCCGTCGATCCGGTCAAACCGGCGGTCGTGCCGACCCAAAACCCTGCCGGGTTACCCCACTAGTCACCGCTAGCTGCGGGTGCGCGGCGGGAATCGCGTCGGTCGAGTGGGCCGCTCATCCGAGAGCATGCGCGGGCGAGCCTGCTGACCACGGACCGTCGTACGACGCAGCGCCGACAAGACCTTCATGCCGAGCTGCATGGGGATCTCGACCACGGTCGAGGTGGCGAGGATTTCGATTTGACCGATGGCACGGCCCGGAATACCGGCTTCGTTGGCGATGGCACCCACGACGTCTTGAGGTCGTAGACCATGCTCATAACCCACCGACAGCATGATCTTGGTGACATCGACTGGAGCGGGTCGTGAGGGACGGGACCGCGAGTCACGCTCGAACCGAGGCTCGGGGCGGTCCTCACCATCGGGGCGAGGCGCAAACTCTTGACGGGGTTCACGCTCGGGGCGAGGCGCAAAGTCGTGACGAGCGCCACGCTCGGGACGGGGAGCGCGCTCAAAGCGGGACTCCGTAGCGTACCGATCGTTGGGATAGCGATCATTGGCGAAACGGCCACGCTCAGGACGCAGGACCGGTTGAAGATCGTCGGGCACGTGCTGACGACCTTGGCTGCGATCGGCGCAGAGCTGCTGCAACAAGAGCGCGGCAACGGCGACGGTATCTTGGCCACTGCTGTGAGCGAGCTTTTCGGCAAGCGCACGGAACCGCTCGGGCAACGGGTTCTGTAGCGAAGGAACCAGCGTGGCAAACAGTCGCTCTTCGCGCTTGGCCAGCACGGCGGCGCGAGTTGGTACGGCCAGCGGAGCCAAGGTGCTTTGGGTAAAGCGCTCGATCATCCGCAGGCGACCACGCTGCTGCGGCGTGATCAGCATCAGGGCTTCGCCGCTTCGTCCGGCTCGTCCGGTGCGTCCGATGCGGTGGACGTAGGTGTCGAGATCGTTCGGAAGATCGAAGTTTACGACGTGGCTGATGTGGTCGATGTCCAGACCTCGGGCCGCCACATCGGTGGCCACCACCACGCGGACCCGCTGATCGCGCAGCCGCTGTAACACGGTGGCGCGCTGGGCCTGTGACAGATCACTGTGAAGCGCTTCGGCGGGGATGCCCTCACTGACCAGGGATTCGGCCAGCTCATCGGCACCAATTCGGGTGCGGGTGAACACGAGCGCGGCTTCGGGCGGATTGACTTCCAAGAGGCGGAGCAGGGCGTCGAACTTGTAGCGCTCCTCGACCACGACGAAGCGCTGACTGATGGTGTTGACAGTACGGGTCGCCGATTCGATGGCGATGTGCTCGGGATGGCGGAGCTGGTTGGCAGCCACCCTGCGAATTGCGGGCGGGAGGGTTGCCGATAGCAGCGCGGTCTGCCGTTCGCTGGGGGTCTTCCCAAGGATGGATTCGACGTCCTCGATAAAACCCATGCGCAGCATTTCGTCGGCTTCATCGAGCACTACGAACCGAACCTTATCGAGCACGAGCGAGCCACGCTCTAGGTGATCGAGTACGCGACCAGGCGTTCCCACGACGACATGAACGCCTCGGGACAGCCGACTGAGCTGCCGAACCATCGAGTCGCCACCAAAGATCGGGAGTACCGAGATGCGCGGTAGGTGCTTGCCGTAGTCATGAATGGCTGTTGCGACTTGCAGTGCCAGCTCGCGGGTCGGGCACAAAACCAGTGCCTGGACCGCTGACACGTTGGGATCGATGGAGTGGAGCAGCGGCAGCGCAAACGCAGCCGTTTTTCCGGTGCCCGTTTGGGCTTGACCGAGCAAGTCGCGACCCCGGAGCAGGACCGGAATGGCGCGGGCCTGAATCGGCGTGGGCGTGGTGTAGCCTTCGTCGGTTACCGCACGCAAGAGAGGCTCGGATAGACCGAGATCGGCAAACGTCGCTTCACTGCTCTCCTCTCCCGGGAGACGGTTTGTCGAGGCAGTAGGAAGCGAAGTTGGATGAGAATGCACCGCAGCGAGTACGTGGGTGCGAGAAGTCGGAGGGGTCGCAACAGCGACGGCCAGGTCGGTCAAACGAGCTCACTTTGTTAAGGGAAGAACAAACGGACTACTGTGAGAAGGCTGCGAACTCTACACCAATGTGCCCGCCTGTCTTGCCTTTTCTTTGGCGGCGTGAGGGTGGGGGATGGTTAGCGCCTGGGGCAGTGCAGGACTCCGCGATCGAAGACGCCGCCGATTACCAGATGCGAGCCATGGGCGACGGCAACACTCGAGGCAGATAGCCGATCACCGGGGTCGCTGAACACGGTCTTGTTCGATAGCACGGCACCTTCCGCAGAGAGCTTGATCTGCACCACCTCGGAGGGGGCGTGGCTGGCTGCGGATTTGGCATGGCGCAAGAACCGAAACGGACTGGGATGTGCGCCAATCAGGACGTCACCATGATCATCGATCGAAAAATTGTCCGGGGTGGTTTGGAGGTTGGTTACCCCAAGCTGGGTCAAGTCTCCGTTGTCCTGTCTGGCAAAAATCTTGATCCGATATCCAGTGGTTTCTGCGACGAGTACCTGCTTCTGATTCGCTGAGAGCTGGACTCCGTTGGCGTAACGCAGTCCGGACGCCACGGCGCGTGCGGAGGTTCCATCGAAGTAGACCAGCGAGCCGGTCGAGAGCATCGCAAAGTCCTCTAGGACATGACCCCAGGGGGGCTTGCGACTGTGATCGTTAGTGACATAGAACGACTCGAGCCCGCTCGCTGCCACGTCGTTGATGCTGACAAAGTGAGGCGCTTGAACGGTGCGAACCAGGGTGAGCCATTGTCTGCCCGGTTCTTGATCGAGTCGGAAGATGGCGACGGACTCACCGCGTGGGCTGTGATGTACGGCGAACAGGCGTCGTTCGCCACTGGGGTGGATGAAAAACCCGATTCCGTGTGGACGGAGCGCTTCGCCCATCCCTTGCAGGGGAAGTTTGGTCGGTGCAGCCTCGTCATCTGGGTGCCAACGAAAGATTGCGCCGGGATCGGGACGAAAGGTGCCGGTGCTGCGACGGTTGGCGGCTGCGATGTAGAGCGTTCCGGTTTGGTGATCGAACTCCATGTCCTCGGCGCCGATCAGTCCGTCCGCAGACACCAGGTGGCAGCCCTCGGTGGCAAGTGCAGGGGTCTGGACGAGCGGACGCAGCGAGGAGATGGCTACGACCACATACGCCAGCAGCGCGATGACAAACAGGAGCGTGACAAATCGACGAATGGTCATGAATCGGCCTTGCTGCGGTGTGAATGGGAAGTGTGCTTACGGAATCGGCAGTCCGGCGCGCTTGCGGGCCACATCGAGGAGCGTCTCGGGTCCGGCGAACGGCTGGGCTTTCAGTTTTGCGGCCTGTCCGAGCAGACTTTCGATCCGTTTGCGCTCGGTTTGCAGTTTGGGGACGTCGTCTTCCTCGACATCGGCGGGTTCGGGCAGCAGCTTCTGGGCCGCCTGCAAGTGGGGCAGGGCGCGCCCCGGTTGACCCAGTCCTAACCACGCTTCACCAATCAACGCTCGCAGCTTTTCCCGATAGGGAATCAGGTACAGGACCATGTCACCGAATCGTATTACTTCTTTGAAGCGCTTCTTTTGTGCGAAGCGTTCGACCAGATCGGTCAAGACCTTGTCGTCGGAAATATCCAACTCCGCAGCCACTGCGAGTTCCCGCAGGGCGTCATCGTCCTTTTTGTCCTGTTCATATATTGCCGCCAGTCGTTCATACGGTTCGCTACGGTCGGGATCGAGGAGCTTGGCGCGCACGTACTCTTTGATCGCGGCGGGATACTGTTTCTGGGCGGCATACAAATCCCCGAGCCGCTGCCGCACATCAAAGCCGTCTCCGCCCACGGAAATGAGCTCTTGAAAGAGCTTCTCTGCTTCGGCTTTTTTGCCTAGCTTTTGATGAAGCTCCGCGTCGGCCAAGAGCGCCTCTTTGCAGCGTGGATCGAGCTTGCGTGACACCGCGATCTCACCGGCCACTTCCGCTGGATCTCCTCCCGAGCGAATCATCGCGACCGCGAGCAATCCGTGCAGTCGCGCATTGTTCGGCGTGTTGCGGATCTGCTGCTTGAGCCCATCGAAGTCCGCGTAGTCCGTTGGCCGTACATAGAACGTGCCTTCATACGCGGCGAGCTGCTTGCGCAGGTCGGCGCGGAACTCGTCATCCAGCGACGCAATCCGTTGACCTGTAATCTTTTCTAAGACCTCACGGGTCCGCTTTCCTTCGCCGAATAACTTGAGTGCCTCGACGATCTTGGGAAATCCGAAGCGCTTGGCCAGAAACGAAATGACCAGCGCAGCTTGGTGATACGCGACGACCACGTGACTTTGCGAACGGGCCCGGGTAAAGCCGATGTTGAGATCCGCTATCGAGAGCAGCTTGCCATCTCGGAGGGCGGCGGCGACCTCGGCGTGGGTACGACGACTCCACGATGGATGAAGCTGGAGCGTCTCCCACTCCGATAGTCCTTCCGTAAACCAGCGTGGTACGCGACCCTTCGACAGCTCGATCGCGAACACATGGCCCAGCTCGTGCCAGATCATCAAGCCCCATGGCACTTTGCCTTGTCCCGGCGAGCGCCCCGTCACCACGCGACTAAACGTGACCCCGAGCATGCCCGGATCGGCAGAGGGCAAGCCAAAGGTGCGAACCGAAAAGTTGTCCGACTCTTTGTATAGCTCGATCGACAGCGGCAGCTTGGGAGCAAAGCCGTAGCGACGGGAAAACTCGACCCACAGGGACTGCACGAGCGGTTGCAGAATCGGGAGCAGCAGCGCTTCCTCATCCTTGTGAACGCGAATCTTGAGCCCGCCTTTGCCCGGTTGACGAGGATCAATGTCGACGGTGACCAGCTTATAAGTCTTCTGGTGATGCTTCTCGAAGAGATCGAGCAAGTTGTAGGTACGACGGTTGAATTGGTCCCCTTTCCAGGCTTTTTGCAGGGTCTGATAGCTGCGCTCTTCGTCTCCGAGCTGCAAGTAAGCGCGACCCAGTTCGTTCAATGCGTAATAGTCCTTGGGATTTTTCTGCACCGCTTCTTCGAGGATCGCGACCTGCTCTTCATACCGGTGCTGCACCTGAAGTCGCTCGGCCACGATGCGATAGAACTGGCTGAACAGAGGCGAGCGCTTCAGCGTCTCGGTCTTTTCTGTCTCGAAGTCTTTGCGCCGATCGAGTAGCAGCAGCGCTCCGGCTCGCAGCGCTCGGGCTGGCAGGTCGTAGCCATTTCTGGCAATCGCCGGTTCCAGCATCGCCAGCGCATCTTCGTACTGCTCATTGTCGATGAGCATTTCTGCTCGAACCTGAATCGCCAGCGGATGGTGCGGATTGGTTTGGATGGCTTCGTCGGCAAGTTCATTGGCAGAAGAGACATCGTTGCCCTGTTCAAGCGTGATGCGAGCCAGCAGCGCCTTGGCATCCGGATTTTGCGGATCGCGGCGCAGCGCTTCTTTGACCGATACCTCGGCATAGCCGACCTCGTATTTCTCGATGCGAAGCTCCGACAGCGATAGCGAGGCCAGCACAAACTCATCCGTCCGCTTTTGCTCTTTGGCAAGCTCCGCGGCGTTTTTGAGCTGCTCGTACGCGTCCCGATAGGAACCCAGGTAGCGCGCTGCGAGTCCCAGAAGCCGCACCGTCCGACAGTCGTTCATGTCGAGCCGGTCCGCGTCGTGGTCGTCGAACAGCCCGTTCCAAATCGCCCGCTCTTTGTCGCGCTCACCAACGAGACGATATGCTTCGCCGAGTGTGACCCGGCTCATCAGTGCTTTCGGATCTCGACTGACCACGGTTTCGAGCCCGCGAATGGCTTCACGAACCTGGCCTTGTCGGATCTGACTTTCAGCACACAGCGACTCTAGTTCGTCCCGCTGCTTGGCGTCCTTGCTGGTGGGGCGCAGCTTGTCGAGCAGCAGCTTGGCCTCGGTGGGCTTACCTTGGCGGAGCGCGGTGAGCGCTGGGGCGAGTGGACCTTCAAAGCGAAACGGTGGCAGTGCGGGCTCCGCAGGCAGAGCGGTGCTTACAACCTGGGGTTTCGCTTTCTGCGGCGGACTGCCCAGCGTCGGCAGTGGAAGCAGCAGCGAAAGCAGACCCAGTACGCTGAGGCAGCCTGTGGCACGGAGCAAAGACAACATGATGCTCAGTCTAATCTGAAACAGCGGGCGTTAGCGCTGCTTGAGTCGCGTCATGATCTGCTGCGGACCGACGGGGGATAAGAGCGTGGAGAGGGGGATCTGGAAGCGGCGAACAAACGCCACGGTGATGAGTAGTGCGCTCACCGAATAAGCCAAAGCCGATGCTGCCGCCGCACCAACAATGCCATACCGAGGCAATAGCCACAGGTTGATCCCGACGTTGGTGAGCAGTGCACTTGTCTGGGCGATAATGACACTCGGCGGATAGCCGCTTGCACCCGAGAGTGTCCCGGCGAGCGGTCCCGAAAAGCTGAGCGCAGTGCAGCCGAGCAAGACGAGCAGGCACGGCACGAACGAGCCCGCAAAGCGCGATCCGTAAAACAGAATCAACAGGGGTTTTCCTACCAGCAGCATTCCCAAGCAGCCGAGTAGGCCCAGGTACAGGCCCAGCTTTGCCCCAAGCAGCGCCTTTTCGGACACCTCTTCCCGGGCCGCCGCTTTGGCAAAGAGCACCGCGTTCAGGGTTCCCGGTAGCATCAGGAGCAGCTCCGCCACTCGGACGCCTGCTTGATACAGTCCAAGGTCATGCTCCATGGACTGTCTGGGCAGTAGCAGTTCGATCAAGTACACGTCCATCCGTAGCAGCAGCATGTCCGGCAAGATGTGTAGGAAGTTGCGGAGGCTGACTTGATATAGTCGCTTTACCGATGGTGTGGGAGGCTCGGCGGCCTGCTCTGTCTGTTCGCTGAGCCAGCCGCGCAAACGCCACACAAACGCCACACAGAGCCCCCACAGACTGATGGCCTGCAACACGAGTGCGCTTTCGACCGCGATCTTTTCGATCCAGAACAGCACCACCACGGCGGTCAATTGGGTTACAGAGAGTGCCAGGCTCAAACGGTTCTGAGCAGAGAAGCGCTGGCCTCCCCACAGCAGCGCATTGTGCAAATCCCGGCCAAGCTGACCACAGACACAAAGGGTCAGGATTGCCAAAATAAGAGGAGTACGATCTGCATAAATTCTGATTGCCAGCGATGGAAACAGCAGAGCGAATCCCATCCCAAGCAGGGTCGCAACCAGCACGGCCAGCAGTGTGTGACGGAGTCCGTATGCCCACAGCTTTCGGGTTGCCGATGCGTGTCCCTGAGACTCTCCTACCAGTACCGCGAGACCTCCCGGCAATCCCAGCGCGAGCAGTGTCGTCACGATGTTGACATCGACCAGCGCTGCGCTGTAGCGGCCGAGTCCCTGCGGTCCCAGTCCACGTGCGAGCAGAGCTCCTTGCAGCAGACCAAGTGGCAATACCGCAAATCGTGTCGCCAGCGTGGCAATCACGGTCCGAAACAGAGAGGGCGTTTGTGGGCTTGGCGATGACAAGCGAACCTAGCGCGGAGTCTACTGCATTGCATGAGGAACAGCGGGGCTGTTACGGCGACTCCTGTTCGCTGCCTTTGGGGGCAGAGTCGCTGCTGGTGGCGTCGGACGTTGCCTCTTCCGCTTCACTCTGGAGCTTCACTTTGATCTCCAGTCGATCTTTGTCTCGCCATTTGACCCGCTTGCGGCCCTTTTTGTAGCCATCGAGCTTGAGCTCGATTTTGAAGTCCTCACCGGGTGGGCGGCCGGTCAGGATGAGGGGAGTGACCCCAATTTCTGCTTTGTCGATGAAGACGGTGGCACCCGGTGGTTCACTGCGAATCAGGACTTGGCCCGCAGCGGGGCGCTGTTTGTCTTCGGCAGGTATCGATTGGTTGATATCCGCAGCGCGCTCAGTGGGCAATGCTGTGGTCAGATCGGCGGGGGTCGAGAGATCGGCTGGGCTCCCGAGGTCGGCAACCGCCGTCAAATCCTCGAGTACGGGCTGCTGGCGTTGATTGCGCTGGGGCCCAATGACCAGAAACCAGGTGAGTGCTCCCGAGACCACTGCTGCGGATAGCCCGGACAGCGCGAACAGCCAACGACTGCGTGACTCGCTCACCTCTACCGATGGTTCAGGCGGCTGAGATCCCCGGAGATCCGCTGGTGCTTCCAGCGATTCATGGGTCATCTCGGTCGAAAT
>ERZ724523.1478-NODE-1478-length-13709-cov-9.330160_pt1 | contig 13709 bp, 15 predicted proteins | sample MGYA00376056_ERZ724523 | MGnify/ENA primary metagenome ERZ724523 (study PRJEB28724, sample SAMN07190888) | wastewater metagenome | isolation source: influent of sewage treatment plant in Hong Hong | place: USA: Christiansburg, Virginia | collected 2016-03-01 ... | reverse complement strand
TTTGTTCGAATGTATGGGGTTGTTCAAAGTATAAACACTGATGCGTCAGCCCTGGGTTTCTTTGAAGCCTTTGGCTTTAGTTCTGAAAATAGACTTCTCACCATCTCTCTCTATTAATATTGCTTTCAAAAACTGTTCCCATGCGGTGCAGAAACACATGGAGAAAGCATCCATTTTATTTTCTAAAGATGGCCTGTTGTATAACTCTAGGGCCAGTAACATGTTATCTTTAGACTTGGCCAGTAATGCTTTTGCCAGTTTTGACTTGCAGTTGTGGCCTAATCCTCGCCTATTTTTTGATTGAGAGAGTAGTTTCGAAAACTCTACCTCTGATATGTTCTGGCAGTTAGATGCCTCATATAATCCTTCAGGGGTTTCACTGATGAAGTCTGCGAGTTGCCCCTTTATCCAATAAGTTCTGAATGTTGTGGCCTTCCATCCTGTAGCTGAAAGTACGGTTTCGAGGGCGAACGATGTTCCATTCCGTTCTTTTTCTTGAAGAAATTTGAATAGTGATGACAGGGACTTACTTATTTTCATAAACACCCCAAGCTATTAATTATCTATATATTCAGCATCATCTTTTTGGCAGTGTAGCTTTAGTAAATATTAATCTGAAGTATTTACGTCTTGGAATGTGAGATTAGACAACCTTTGAATCTCCGAGATGGGGTGATGGGGCGTAGGTTCTGGGCCTCTCAGCATTTTTATAGGGGGCTCTGACAGATTGACTCAGGGGCTGCAGGGGAGGAAAGTCGTAATGAGATAACGACCTGTGCGCCTCAGATAAGCCCGCAGTTACGCCCTGCAACAGGATTCACCCTGCTGTAACAAGGGAGTAAATATGCGCATCAAAGGGCTGGGCATGGAGGAAGATGCGGTTTCTTGCCCGGCATTCAAAGGTGGCGCCGGCGGCGATGGCAACGGCTTCGCTGGCGCTGTTGCCAACTCCCATCACTATCTCCAGTCGAAATAGACCCAACTGCTGAAAGCCAAAGTCACGGAGCAGGGCGACCGCCTGTCGGGCGATGCCGCAGCCTTGGCGGGATTGGCGTACCCAATAGCCGATATTGCCGTAGCGATGATGGGGCGACAGCTGGTTGATTCCGGCGCCACCCAAAAGCTGGCCGGTGGTGGCGCAGAAGAGGCCCATGTCAAAGGCGCGCCCCGCTTCGCGATCCTGATCGCAGGTGGCAAACCACGCCAGCGCCTGCTCTCGATTGAACGAGGGAGTGCACCAACTCATCCATCTGCCAACCGTCTCGATGGATTCGTGGGCCGCGCGGACAAACTCGTCGGCATCGCCCGCTTCGAACGGGCGAATGACGAGATTGGCGTTGGCAAGGCGCGGGAGTGTCATTACTTATCCTGCTTTTTCAGGAAGTAACTGATATGCCCCGGCGGCATATCGGGCAGCTGGCCAAAGACTTCGTAACCCTGCTTCTGGTAGAAGGGGAGGGCCTGAAAACTGGTGGTTTCCAGATGGTAGTTGGTAATGCCCTTGCTTTGGGCGTACTGCTCCATGGCGCCGAGCAGGCGGGCGCCCCAGCCGTCGCGGCGGATGCGTTCGTCAATTCAGAGCCAGTCGACGTGCAGCCAGCCCCACTTGATGTCGGCGATGATACCGCCCTGTACCTTGCCCTCTTCATCCTTGATAAAGCTGGCGATCCGCTCGCGCAGATGGGTGCCGGCGTGATCCTTGTTGTAGCCGGAGAGGCCAATGCGCAGCGCTTCGATCTCATCGTCCTGAGGCGGTTGGGGTGTGGTCAATTGCATAGTGCTTCCTGTTTGATGTTGGTTGTATCTATCTGGTTGTGGCCTGTGGTGTGTCTATCTCCCCGCGGCCAATCAAGAGCCCATTTCCGCCCATTCCACCAGAGGAGGATATTGAGACGGACCGGTGGCGTCGTCAAAGGAGGAGCGGATCACCCTGAGGGTTGGCATGCCCGGTGCGATCCTCTTGAATCTTGGCCCGGACTACCGTAACGGAATCTGGCGGGGCCATGCCACCCTTTTGTGCAGCCAGGTTCGCCAGCCTTTGTCGCCCCCGTCCCATATGCGCATCGACCCGGGGCCGGTTTGTCTCTAGCATGGGAGGGAGGCGGAGCCGGGCTCCGTCATGCGGGCTTTTGGCGAAGTCCGTTCCACGGACTTCTGGCGGAGAGAAAAGATGAAGCTGCGTTCCTTGTTGATGGTGGGTGCCCTGCTGCTGGGCGGTTGTGCGGTCAATCCTTATGGCGGCACCCCGGCGCCGGTCGGCGAGCCGGACAAGCCGGTGAGTCAGCCAGAGAAACCTGTGGCTGAACCCGAGGCGGTCAAGCCGCCGCCCAAACCCGTGGCACCGACCGGGCTGGCGGTCGCCATGGCGGATGCTTTCTTGAAGGCCCCCGAGGTGCAGGCACTGACCCGGGACGGCAGCCCGGTGCTGCTGTTGATGGCCCCTCAGAACGGCACGGGTGAGTCGTTCAACACCCAGTCCATGGCGGTGGCCATGATCCAGCGGATTCAGAAACAGGGCGGCTTCAGCTTCGCCGATCCCGGCCAGGTATCAGCCATCACCAGCCAGCTCGAGTATCAGCAGGGGGGGATGAATCCGGCCTCTTTGGTGCGCCTGGGTCGTCAGACCGGGGCCGGTTACATGCTCTACGGGGATCTCGTCTCCGAGGGAAGCCGCTATCGACTCGCCATGAGCCTGATGGATCTGAAGAGCGGCGAGCTGCTCTGGAGCGGGAACCGCTCTGCCAGCCGCTGATCCCCTCATCCCGGCCACCGAAAACGCCATCGAGCTCCTCTCGATGGCGTTTTCGTTTCAAGGCGCCAGCGCGCTCGCCGCGAGCGCCTGTCATGGGCCGAGTGGCGCCATACTCCCCCTTGCGGGTACTGACTGCGGGCCCGGGGGATAGCCGTTCACTACCGCACCTGCGGGTTCTGCCGCCACGTTGCCACGGCGTCCGGGCCGTATGCGATACTGCACGGGTCGTGTATAACAGACAACACAGGGCCCTCCCCGCAGATAAAAAGGAGCACAGATGGCGCTCTCAGTGGCACAACTCTATGAAGTGATGACCCAGCTGCCCGATCCCGTCTTCATTCTCAGTGAAGATGGTCATTACATCGAGTACATCGGCGGGGTGGAGCAGCAGTCATACCAGGATGGCAACCCGCTGATCGGCAAGCGGTTGTTCGACGTGCTGCCGGCAGACAAGGCGTTCTGGGTGATGGAGCAGGTGGCGCGTGCCCTGGCCAGCGGCCAGGTGCAGGTGGTGGAGTACGATCTCTCCCCCGCCGAGGTGGATGGCATCGATGTCGAGGCGGGGCCCCAGGGAATGCAGCGCTTCGAGGGCAAGATAGCGCCGCTGCCCTCCCTCTATGACGGCAAGCGGGCGGTGGCCTGGATGACCCGCAACATCACCCGCCAGCACGAGCTGCAACGGCGGCTCAAGCGGCTCGGCGAGACGGATCAGCTGACCGGCCTCTACAATCGCCACTTCTTCTTCGATCAGTACCACCAGAGGGTGCAGGGTCAGCCGCTCACCGGCCTCATCATGCTGGATCTCGATCACTTCAAGCAGATCAACGATCGTTACGGCCATCAGGCCGGGGACAAGGTGTTGTGCCGCGTCTGCGACTGCGTGTCCGCCCAGTTGCGGGGAGAGGATCTGTTCGTGCGCAGCGGCGGCGAGGAGTTTCTGATCCTGCTGCCGCAGATAGACGAGGAGATATTGCTGAAGGTGGCGGAGCGGATCCGCGCCGCAGTGGCGGCCATGGAGCCGGATCCGGCCCCCGTCACAGTCAGTCTGGGCACCACCCTGATCCGGCCGGGGGAAGATCTCGGCACAGTGCTGGCCCGGGCGGACGAGTGGCTTTATCGGGCCAAGCGGGGCGGGCGCAACCAGGTGGCTCACGACGGGGATCCCTGAAAAGCCCCCGGGCTTGCAATGAAGGAGGGCGACCCTGTGTCGCCCTCCTTCATTTGTCTGTGTCTGCGCCCGTCTCAGCCAAACAGCGTCGAGATGTTCTGGCCCGCCATCAGCAGGCCGATGGCCAGCACGCTGAACCAGACCAGGGTGGCAGTGACCAGGGCGTAGCCGAGGGCGACGAAGAGGCCGTCCCGTTGCAGCATGCCGATGGCCAGCAGCAGTATGGCCCAGGCGGGCATGGCGTTGGTGAAGGGAATGGCGCCGAGCGGCAGCATCAGCAGCAGGGCCGCCAGCATGATCAGCAGGCCGTTGCAGCGGTTGACGGCGGAGCTGCCGGTCAGCAGCAGCAGGCGCGGCCGGATGAAGCGATCGATGCGGGCCAGCAGATCGGCCCCCTTGTGCAGGGCTGGCTTGAGGTGCTCGGCGGCGAAGCGGCGCTCCATCAGGATGGCGGGCAGCCAGGGTACCCGGTTGAGGGTGATGCCGATGCCGATGAAGAGGATCAGCAGGCCAAACGGCGTACTGACGCCCGGGATGGAGACCGGCAACAGGAAGGGGACGGTGAGCAGCACGCAAAACAGCAGCATGCCCTGCTCACCCACCAGGGCCAGCATCTCCTTGAGGCTGATGTGGCTCTCCTCGATGGCGTGGGCGGTGGCCCTCAGGGTATCGGAGAGCGTGCTTTGTGGGTCGTTGAGTTGCGCGGCAACCATTCCTGAGATCCTCGTCCTGTTGATGCCACCGCTGTGGCGCCGTCAGCTTACGTGGCAGAGGTTAATCCCAGATGAATAATGTGAGCCGGCGCAAGTTTTGATGGAAAGAGAGGGCGGGGAACGGGGGCGGGTCGCCAAAATGGGGCGATACAGCCACTATCCAGGGTCGGATGGAACAGGCTCTGATATGCTTTTGACGCAATCCATGCAACTAGGGAGAAGAGCGTGACGCGAGCGACGATGATGGTGCTGGGACTGTGCTTGCCGCTGACGGGCTGGGCGGCCGAGTCCGCCGCGCCGGGTTGGCAGCTGACCCCTTTCCTGGGTTATAGCTCGTCCATCGACTTCGAGGCCATGGATGAACCCGCCCCCACGCCCCACGTAGGCTCCCTGCAGGGGGAGAGCTCGGGCAACTGGGGCCTCTTCATCAGCCGGGAGGTGGATGATCCCGGCATGATAGAGCTGCTCTACAGCCATCAATCCACCCCCGTCTCCCCGGATCAGCCGGACAGGCTGACGGTGGATACCCTGCACTTCGCCGGGGCCCTGACCCTCTCGGACAACCTGATGGCGCCCTATATAGGCGCCGGGATTGGGGTGACCCGCTTCGATGCCTACGACAGCGAGACGGCTCCTTCCATGTCCCTGGCGCTCGGGGTGCAGCCGCGCCTGGGGGAACATCTGGCGCTGCGGGCCGAGGTGCGCGGCTACGGCTCCCTGCTCAACGACGACAGCACGTTTCTCTGCAACCCCGAGGTCTGCGCCTTCCGGGTGCGGGGGGATCTGCTCACCCAGTGGCAGGCCAATATCGGCTTGACCCTGAGGTTCTGAGCCCCATGATGGGGCTCCCTTAATCAGACAAGGCGATGTGACCCTGTGCTACCCCTGCCCCGTGACCTGCCCGTTCTGCTGACCCCCAGGCTGCTGCTGCGCCCGCTCGGCGTGCAGGACAGTGCTGATCTGTTCGCCATCTACGGGGATCCCGGGGTGATGCGCTTCGTCGGGGAGCCGCCGTTTCCTGAACTTGCTACCGTTTCGCAGATGCTGGCAAGCGTCGAACGTTTGCTGGCTGTAGGGGAATCCCTGGAATGGGGATTGGTCCTGCGGGAGAGTGGCCATCTCATCGGCACCTGCGGCCTGCACAGTTTCGTCGCAGACCCCGTGCAGGCCGGTCTGCCTCAGGCAGAAGTGGGCTGCATGCTGGCCCGCAGCCATTGGGGACAGGGCCTGATGTTCGAGGCGCTGAGCGCCGTGACGGGGTATGCCGGGGAGCTTGGCATTCGCACCCTGCTGGCGGATATCGAGCCGGACAATCTGCCCAGCCAGCGGTTGTTCCGGCGGCTGGACTTCGTCTGGCAGCAGGGCACCCTCTACCGGCTGGAGCGATAGGCGAGGATCAGGAGATGCCCCTGGTGATGCGGCTCAGGGGCTCGTTGACGTCAAACACCCTGTACTGCACCGCGCTGGCGCCCATGGCGAGCACCCGCTGCTCGTGCATGGTGGCGTAGGTGAGGGCGCTCGCCTCATCCTCGAACAGATAGATGCCGCCCGCCTCGCCGGTGCGCGGATTCTCGGTCCAGATCTTGGAGATGAAGCCCGGCTCCCGGGTGATGGACTCGGCCAGCGGCGTGGCGGCGGCGGTCAGGGACGGCCCCATCAGCTCGGCGGGGAAGTTGAAATGGATCTGCAGCAGGCTGGGCATGATGAACCTCTCTCGGGGGAATGACGGAATCCGCATCATAAGAAGCCGGCATCTTGGCTGCAAGAAGGCACATTTTGGTGGCATAGTTACCCCAAAGTAACCAGTCGCGAGTCATCCCTTGTCCTCACTGCCTTGCCCCGCCTATCAGGTATTGCGCCTGCTCGCCGGTAAATGGAAACCGGCCATCCTGTTTCATCTGCGCGCCCAGACCCTGCGTTTCGGCGACCTGCGCCGTTGCCTCCCCGAGGTGAGCCAGAAGGTGCTCACCGCCCAGCTCAAGGAGCTGGAGAGCGACGGCGTCATCATTCGCACCCTCTATCCCGATGTCCCGCCCCGGGTCGAATACGCTCTGAGCCCGCTCGGGGTGGCCCTACTCCCCCTGCTGCAACAGATGCATGACTTCGCGCTGAACCACGGCGATCTGCTGGCCGGGGAGGGTGGATCCGCAGAAGCCTGCGCGAGCGGCCTCAGCGGGCCCGCAGCAGCCAGCCGCTGATCCGGTTCGTCGCCAGCAGTCGGCAGGCGAGCAGGGAGAGCACCAGCAGCACCGGCACCTTCACCAGCTCCCACCACAGCAGCTTGCCCTGGGGGCCGAACACCATCAGCCACACCACCAGCATCATGTGCAGGCAGTAGAGGCCCAGCACCCTGGGGGCCTGGCGCTCGAGCCAGCTGCCCCTGCCCCAGTTTGGGTTGGCCAACAGCAGGCCGAACAGGCCGAGTGCCCAGGGCAGGGAGCCGAGCAGAAAGTCGTGACGGTTGAGGGGCACGGCGGCGAAATGCAGCAGGCCCTCGGCCTCCAGGGCATAGAGCACCATCCCCGCCACCATCAGCAGGGCGCTGCACCTGGCATCCGGTTGCCAGCCACGCAGGCGCAGCTCGGCGCCAAGCGCCACGAACAGCAGCGAGAAGAAGGGGCCGTTGCGGGTCAGCAGGGCCCACTCGCCCCCTGGCAGCAGCGGGCCATAGGAGCCGCCGATCAGGGCCAGCCCGTAGAGTAGGGCGCCCGCCACCAGAGCCAGTCGGGGCAGCCTGATCCGCCAGCAGAAGGCCAGCAGCAGGACGGCCAGCATCAGGGCGGGCAGGAACCAGAGGTGGATCATGCCACCCACCCACCAGGCGTTGAGAGGATCCCCCAACTGCATCTGCCACTGGCCTACCATGCTGGCCAGATAGCCTTCCGTCATGGCCGCGACCGGGTTGAAGGGCACCAGCAGATAGAGCAGGCTCCAGGCCAGCCAGAGTCCCAGCAGGGGGCGGCAGTAGCGCAGCGCCACCGCCATGGGCTTGCCTGCGGCGAGGGCGGGTTGCAGGAAGTAGCCGGCGCAGAGGAAGAAGAGCGGCACCGCGAAGCGGCACAGCTGGTTGATGATGGCCCCGAGCCAGAGGTAGGGGGGGCCGTCCCAGAGGGTGGGATCGAACGGATTGCTGAAGGGAGAGAGGTGAATGGTCATCACGGCCAGGATGGCCAGGACTCGCCCGCACTCGATGCTGGAGATGCGCATGATGGTTTCCGACGGCTGAAACCCGGCACCCTAGCAGCCGGGCACATGCCTCTTCCAGCCGGGGGGCCGCCAACTGTGACCCCCATCGGTGCCCGGTTACCCTTTGTTACCCGGGGGATGGGCAGGGTTACTCCGGGTGGGAGGTGGATCCCGTTTTGGTGTCGGTAGAAGCCCTAGAGCAGGGCGACCAGCGCTGTCGCGATGGCGCCCGTCAGCAGCAGGGCGATGCCACGTCCGGCCGGGCCGTGCAGCTTGTTCCACATCAGCAAACTGGTGAGGGCCAGCAGCAGCATGGAGAGGGCCGCAAGATCGCCGACCAGTTGCCAGGCCAGACCGGTGCCCATGCCGCGATGCAGCCGGTTGAGGCTGGCGGCGAGGTTGGCCCGCTGCAGTTCGGTCTGCACCAGCAGGGTACCCTCCACATAACTGGCGGCCAGGCTCTGGCTGAGGGTGACGCCGCGCAGCTCCCAGCGCGCCGGCAGAGTGAGGGGGCCTGTGGGGGTGGGCAGGGTCCGGGCCGGGGTAATGCTGATCCGTCCCTCCTCCAAGCCCTCGGGGTAACGCTGTTGCAGCAGGGCTTTCAGTGCGTCAGGGCTCGCCAGCGGCGTAGCCAGCGTTATCTCCTCGCTCGACTTTTCGGTGTGGGGGCCGGGCAGGGGCAGCACGGCCCTGTGCTGGAGCCAGAGGCCGGTCAGGCCGTAGAGCAGCATCAGGGTGAGGGTGGCAAAGCCCGCCCAGGCGTGGATGCGGCGCACCCACTTGTTGTTGTGAAGGGGGAGTCTCTTGGGTTTCATCATGGTGGCGCGTCATAAAAAAACTGGCCAGCAGAGGCTGGCCAGTTTGGCTGTGGACAGGAGGATCAGAAGCGGTAGGCGGCGGTGAGATTCAGCTGACGGGGACTGCCCGGCATGATCTGGGCCGCGCTGGTGGCGCTGACGAAGTAGTCGTGGTCGGTCAGGTTCTCCACGCTGAGCTGGGCATCCCAGTGCTGCCAGCGGTAACCGGCGCGGGCGTCATAGCGGGCGTAGCCCGGCAGCACTGTGGTGTTGGCGTTGTCGGCGAAGCGATCCCCCACCGCCGTCACCCCGGTTTCCCCATACCAGCCTCGGGGGCCGCTCTGGTAGCCGGCGAACAGCTGGCCGTTCTCGCGGGAGACGTTCATCGGCCGCTTGCCCTGCAGATCCGCATCCGCCTTGACCTGCTCCGCATCCTGGATGGCGATGCCGCCGTGCAGGTAGAAGGCGTCGGTGAGCTGGGCGCGGGCGCTCAGCTCTATGCCGTCGGTGCGCTGCAGGCCGGTGAGGAGCACCTTGGTAGGATCCAGCGGATCCTTGCTGCGCTTGTTGTACATCTCCAGCCGGTAGAGGGAGAGGGTGGTGGCCAGGCGGCCGTTCAGCCAGTCACTCTTCACGCCCCCCTCGTAAAGCCGGGTGTGCTGGGGATCCAGGTTGTTGTTCTTGTCCCCCGGGGTGATGCCGATCAGTTCCCCACCCACTGGAGTGAAGGTCTTGCTGTAGGAGGTGTAGAAGGCGTGCTCCTCGAGGGGGTTCCACACCAGGCCCAGACGGGGGCTCAGGCTGGTGACCGAGAGGGTCTCCTCCTTGTCGAGGTCGTTGCGGCGGCTGGTGACGGTGAACGCGTCCCGGCGCAGGCCGCCGAGCAGGTGCCAGTCCCCCAGGCTGAGCTGATCCTGCACATAGAGGCCGTAGCCGCGCACCCTGTGCCTGGCATCGCTGGAGAGCTTCATGGCGCCGTTGTAGCTGGGAAGTGAATCCGGATCGTACAGGTTGTCCGGGGGGATAGGGGTGGCGTTCTGATAGAGCTTGGGGGTGCGCTCCTGCCAGCTCTGCTCCAGGCCCACCAGCAGGCGATGCTCGACGGGACCGGTCTGAAGCTGGCCTTCCGCCTCGGTGTTGCTGGTCAGGTTGTTGGCCTTGAGATCCTGCTGCCAGCGGGCGCGGGTCACCTTGTCACCCTTGACGCTGGTGACATAGGTATTGTCGAACTGGCTGTCGAGGGTGGTGTAGCCGAGCTGCTGGCGCAGTTGCCACTGATCGTTGATGTCCCAGGTGAAGCGGGAGCGGGTGGACTGGGCCACATCGTCGATGAAGTCGCGGCGGGTGTCGCTGTAGACGCTCTCGATGGGCACATCGGCCGGGCGACCGTTGACGCCGGGGATGCCGCGATCCGGGGTGCGATCGCTGCCGTTGCGCTCGTACTGCACCAGCCAGTTCAGCTTGTCGGTGATCTCCCAGTTGGCGGAGGGTGCCAGCAAGGTGCGCTTGCTGGTCACGCCGTCGCGAAAACTCTCCTTGTCCTCCTGGGCCAGGTTGAGGCGCAGCTGCACCCGCTCGCCTGCCTCGGCATTGAGATCCGCGGCGAGGCGCTGGCTGTCGAAGCTGCCGACCCGGGCACTGACGCTGGAGGCCTGGCCCCGCTGCGGCTTCTTGCTGACCCGGTTGATGATGCCCCCCGTGCTGCCACGGCCGTAGAGCACCGCGGCCGGCCCCTTGAGCACCTCGACCCGCTCTATGTTGCCGAGATCCCGGGTGTACTGCATGTCGTCCCGCAGGCCGTCGAGGTAGAAGTCGTTGCTGGCGTTGAAGCCGCGGATGTTGACGCCGTCGAAACGGGTGTCGCCGCTGGCGTTGACCCCGGGGATGCCGCTCAGGGCCTCGCTCAGGGTCGGTTGGCCGTAGGCGGTCAGCTCGCTGGCGGAGACGCTCTCTATGCTCTGGGGCACCAGCTTGGCCGGGGTGCTGGTACGGGTGGCGGTGGCGACTTCCTCGTGTTGGCTGCGTTTGCCGACCACAGTGAGGGTTTCGTCTTCGGCCTGGGCGCTGGCGCAAAGGGACAGCAAGGCGACGCCCAGCAGGGCGCGCGGGGAGTTGGGATTATGCATCTGCGTGTGACTCTTCTAATCGACCTGTCGGCCTGAACTTATTGATTTATTTGTAGTTATTAGTATCTCCCGTTTCGAGAGGACGCTAATGATATTGATTTTCATTTGTCTTGTAAGGCAAAGATGCAAAAATCCCACACCTACGAGCAGTTGTGCGGTCAGTTGAGGATCATTGCCCTGATGCAACCCATCGGATGAGTCTTGGTTGCGGCAAAGGGCTGGTTTACCATCCGGGTTCGGTGGCGCCTATGCCGCCCCAGGGAAACAGGAAACGGAACATGGAAGAGATCATCAGGGCAGACCTTCATAACCGGCAGCACGGCGAGGCGCTGGTCTATCTGCTCAACGAATACGCGAAAGACGAGATGGGCGGGGGCAGCCCCCTCGCCGATGAGGTGAAGGCCAATCTGGCGCAGGCCCTGGCGGTGAGAAGTGGTGCCCATGTGTTGCTGGCCTGGGTCGATGGGCAGCCGGCCGGGGTGGCCACCTGCTTCGAGGGCTTCTCGACCTTCGCCTGCCGGCCCCTGCTCAACCTCCACGACCTTGCGGTGCACCCGGATCATCGCGGGCGCGGCCTCGGCAAACGGCTGCTGGCGCTGGTGGAGCAGCTCGCCCGGGAGCTCGACTGCTGCAAGCTGACCCTGGAGGTGCTGGAGGGCAACAAGGTGGCGCAGGCCGCCTACAAGGCCAGCGGTTTCGAGGGCTATGAGCTGAACCCGCAAGTGGGCCGGGCCCTGTTCTGGCAGAAGAAACTCTAGCCTCTGTGGTTCAGCCCCAAGGTGGGAGGGGAGAATGAAAAACGGCGCGCAGAGGGATCTGCGCGCCGTTTTGTCTGGGGCCGGAGTTAGAAGTCGTAACGGGCCGCCAGCTGGAAGTCATCCTTGGTGTTCAGCTTGCCGCTGTCATTGCTGTCGAGGTTGTTGATGCGGTACTCGCCGATGACGCGCAGGTTCTTGTTGAACTTGTACTGGGCACCCAGGGTGTAGTAATCGATGGAGTCGTAGTCGGACTTGCCGCTCTGCTCCACCTTCTGCTTGTTCCACAGGGCCATCAGGCCGAAGCCGCTCTCGAAGTTGTAACCCAGCGCCCCTTCCCAACCGGTGTGATCCTTGCCGGTGGCCAGGAAGTCGCTGCCGTCGGCGTAGCTCAGGGCGGCATAGACGGCCTTGTTGTCGTACTTGGCGGAGAGCAGCCACAGCTTGGCATCCTCTTCACCGCTCTTGTCGCGGATACCCACGTTGTAGGCGGTACCCAGGGCCAGGTTGAACGGGAAGGTGTAGGCCAGGGCGGCGCCGTAGGCGGCATCGCTGTCCTTGCTGGTGGTCTCTTCGGTGTCACCGCCGTCGAACTTGTAGCTGGTATCGACCTGGAAGCCGTTGAACAGGCCCGAGTATTTCAGCACCGAGCCGGCACGGTTGGTGGCGAAGGTGTCGGTCTTGGCACCCAGCGCCTCGTTGCCGTAGCCGTCGGAGAGGGAGACGTCGGTCCAATCGGCCAGCAGGCCGGGGGCGCCTTTCTGACGACCAAAGGTGACATTGCCCCAGTCGGCACCCACACCGGCGAAGGCCAGGCGGGTGCGCATGTTGTCGGAGTTCTCGCTGACGGTCTTCTCGCTGTCATTGACGTAGATCTGCAACTCGTACTGGGCCAGGGCCTTGAGACCCGGATTGATCTCGCTCTCTACCTTGGCACCCAGGCGGACGAACTGGTTGGCGCCCTGCTTGTCGCTGTATTCGTTCTTGATGTCGCCATTGGCATCCAGCTCTTTCTTCTCGCCGAAGAACTGGCCGGCGTAGATGCGGCCGTAGAGGTCGAGCAGGGTGCTCTCGTTTTTGTACACTTCAACGGCTTGAGCCTGGAAGGCGGCGGTAAGAGCCAATGCTACTACTGTCAGCTTTTTCATCATGATCCCTTGTGTTGCAAGCTTTTGTTTTAAAAGACGGGGCCATGCTAGAAGTGACAGATGACAGTCGGGTGACCGTGCAATGAACAAACCGTGTCGATTCCATGTCAGCGGGATGAAAACCGGGATTTATGTGGCAAGCCGCCACTTTTGCGCGCAAAGGTTTGCCCTTGTGGTAGAATGCCGCCCGTTTTCGAGCTCCTAAGGTTGGATATGCGATGAGACGTGAACTGGCAATCGAATTTTCCCGAGTGACGGAAGCGGCTGCACTGGCTGGCTACAAGTGGCTCGGACGTGGTGACAAGAATATCGCCGATGGCGCGGCCGTTGCGGCCATGCGTCACATCCTCAATCAGATCCAGATCGATGGCGAGATTGTGATAGGCGAAGGCGAGATCGACGAAGCCCCCATGCTCTACATCGGCGAGAAGGTGGGCACGGGTCAGGGCGACGCCGTGGACATCGCGGTCGACCCCATAGAGGGCACCCGCATGACCGCCATGGGGCAGTCCAATGCCCTGGCCGTGCTGGCCGTGGGCGACAAGGGCTCCTTCCTCAAGGCTCCCGACATGTACATGGAGAAGCTGATCGTGGGTCCGGGTGCCAAGGGCGCCATCGATCTCGATCAGGCCCTGGAGCTGAACCTCAAGGCCGTGGCCAAGGCGCTCGGCAAGCCGCTCTCCCGCCTGACCGTCATCACCCTGGCCAAGCCGCGTCATGACAAGGCGATCAAGGAGATGCAGGGGCTGGGCGTGCGGGTGTTCGCCATCCCCGACGGGGACGTGGCTGCCTCCATCCTCACCTGCCTGCCGGACAGCGAAGTGGACATGCTCTATGGCATCGGCGGCGCCCCTGAAGGGGTCATCTCGGCGGCGGTGATCCGTGCCCTGGACGGCGACATGCAGGCGCGCCTGGTGCCCCGTCATCAGGTCAAGGGTGACAGCCCCGAGGTGCGTGCCCTGGGCGAGCAGGAGATTGCCCGCTGCCAGGAGCTCGGCATCGACGTGACCAAGGTGCTCAAGCTGGAAGATCTGGCCAAGAATGACAACGTCATCTTCTCGGCC
>ERZ724523.1476-NODE-1476-length-13717-cov-6.513468_pt1 | contig 13717 bp, 11 predicted proteins | sample MGYA00376056_ERZ724523 | MGnify/ENA primary metagenome ERZ724523 (study PRJEB28724, sample SAMN07190888) | wastewater metagenome | isolation source: influent of sewage treatment plant in Hong Hong | place: USA: Christiansburg, Virginia | collected 2016-03-01 ... | reverse complement strand
TCGCTGGCAATCAGCTCAATGTGGTGTTCCTGGCGGGCGTTTTCGGCCTGGATGGCGGCAAACAGCTCGGGATCGGTTTGTTCAATCAGGATGTTGCGGTGGTACATGGCAGTGTTGTTGGATAACGGTGGACCTGTGCGCACACACCAGTGGCCAGGACTGCCCAGGCGAACGGCTGAACATGGCATGCAGATACCGCAGTGGCTGCTGCATGCCATGGCGCGCTTCCCAGTGGTCTTCCACGTCAACCCACATTTCCTGAACAGGGGTGTGGGTATATCGCCAGTTGCACGCCTCCAAAGTGTAACGGAAGCGGTTTGTCAGCCTGGTGCGCAGGCTTTAAACGCCTTGTGCTGGCTGGCTGTAGGTTGTTGGCGGGTTGATGATTTGCGCCGACTCGGTCACGGGTATCACGGCCTGTGGTGGCTCTGACATCGGCAGGGCGGGTTTGGCAGGCCCGCTGGGCTGTGCGGGAGAGTTGGTTGTGGTGGTGGGGTCGTTGGCCGGGCGTTTGCCCTGTGCCACATCGCGCAAGCGCACATGTTCGCCCAGCACTTTGGCCACGTATTCGCTGCCATCGACTGTGACCGCTCCGACATACAGGCTCAGCCCCCCTTCAACGCTGCCGGCGCGCCGAATGCAGTCTTGCAGCACTTGTACGCCGACGCGCAGGTTGGTCACTGGGTCGAATGCGGCCAGTTTGCCACCGAAGTCCTCGTATTTGTCGGTGTGAACACGGGTCATCACCTGCATCAGGCCTTGGGCACCGTGGTTGCTTTGCGCAAATGGGTTGAAGCGCGACTCAATGGCCATGACGGCCAGGATCAGTGTTGGGTCGATTTTGATTTTCTCGCCCAAATAAAAAGCCTCGCTGACCAATACGCTCAATGGTTCGGGGGCCACTTTGTATTTGCGTGATAACCACAGTGCCACATTGGCCTGGGCTTTGGGTAGGGCCGACACCTCCACGGCTGTGGCCCGTTCTGCCGCTTGAGGGTCGGGTGTGACCAGTGTGACATCGGTGCGCGTTTCCTGGCGGTTAACCAGGAAAGACAGCACACGTTCTTCGACTTGCAGGCGCAGGTCAGCATGGGTAATCAGCAGCAGAATCAGGGCGGCGATGGCCAGGCCCATCAAGGCCATGCTGTTGTGTGTGAGATTCATGAGCTTGCGCACGGTAGAGGCTGCCACGTTCCTTGCCGATGAAGCAGGGTGGGTGCCTGACTGTGTTTGGGTATTCATGGTGATGTCCTTTCTATAGGGCACAGCCGGCAGTCTGATCGGGTCTTTGGGCAGACCCGGCAGCCGGTTGGTTGCCTGGGAAGGTGTGCTGAAAAGCACCGGAGCAATGACCAAACGTGTTTGCGGGTTAACCCGTGGTCATCAATGAATTTTCATTCTATGGATCAATTAATACCTGGTCAAGACTATAAAAATGTTATTTTATGTTCAATTCGATATATGGTGGAGTTTGTCACAGGCCGTCGACATCCACATGCCTATGGAGAACTGGAGTGCGAACAGCGACAATAAGGAGCTGTCCATCAACAATGAGTTTCTTCAAAGTGGATGGCCCGTTGCCTTGGGATGGCGGCGAATGTCTGCGCATCCTTTTATCAATTACTGCCGAGTTCTGTCGTGAAATCTGAAAGCTCTTCTTCCGCCTCCTCCAAATCTTCTGACGCTGCTGCGCTGGATCAACTCACCGGAGGAGCCTTTACCGCGCCCACCACGGGTGAGCGTTCAGCCCGTGTGCGGGAGTGGCTGGCCTCTTCACCAACGCCTGAACAAATGGCCGAGGTATTTCGTGAGTTGTCCCACCGTGACAAGGGGGCTGCCAAGCCTCTGAAAGAGAAGCTGGACGAACTCAAGCGTGCCAAGGCCCAAGAGGGGCTGGTGGTGGAGTGGGCTGCCAAGGCCCAAGGTTTGCTGGCTCAGGATCGCCTGAACGTGGCCGACGCAATGGCCTGGCAGCGCGATGCCGCCAGAGCGGGGGCACCTCTGTCGCGCGAGCCATTGGCAGGCCTGAAAGCAGCGTTGACCGATCGCATCAAGGCCATTGAAGATTTGCAACACCGCATCCAGGTGGAGCGTGAGGCTGCTGTGTTGCTGGCCCAACGCATTGAGGTGATGTCCACCAAGCCGCTGGCCGATTCGCAGCATGTCAGCCAGAGTCTGGCCACCGATGTGGCCCAGTGGAGTGCGCAGGCGCAAAAGCTGGCAGAAGATGTGCAGTGGAACAGCATTGATTTGCGCTATGCGCCCATGCTTGACAACTCGCGTGCGCAGCTGACGCTGGTGTGGCAAGCCTTTGATGCCGCTTTACAACAGGCCGTGCTGGCCATGGCCGACAGTTCCGCCGCGCTGCCCGCTGTGCCCGTGTGGGCCGACGAGATCCGCAAACAGCGTGGCGAAGCCGTGCCTGACAAAAACCAGCCCGAGCTTTCTGCCGAAGAAACGGCCCAGGCCAAGGCGCATGCCACCGACAAGGTGGAGGCCGCTGTCAAGCAGCTGGCCACAGAACTGGAGCAGGGACACGGCAAAACCCTGCCCAAGCTGGCCACTGAGTTGCGCCACGCTTTGAAGGAGCATGCTCGCTGGTTGAGTCCGGAGTTGGAGGCCAAAGCCCAGGCACTGTTGGCTCAGGCCGGAGACTTGGAAGGCTGGCAGCGTTGGCGTGCCGACCAGTTGCGCCAGGAGTTGGTCGGCAAGGCCGAAGCTCTGATGGCCGGGCCGGAGTCACAACGCCCAGGTGGCAGAAAAATCCAGGAAAGCCTGCGTGCCCTGCGCGAAGCCTGGAAACAGACCGACCAGGGTGGACCGCCCAACCATGCGCTGTGGAAGCGTTTTGATGAAGCCTGCAACCAGGCCCACAAAGTGGTGGAGCAATGGCTGGAAAAGCTCAAGGCCGAATCGGCTGCCCACCGTGCACAGCGGCTGGCGCTGGTGAAAGAACTGGAAACTTGGGCCGAGCAGCACGCCAGCAACACCGACTGGAAAGCACATGCACGTGAGCTGCACCGTTTCGCCGATGCCTGGCGCAATGGTGGCCATCTGGGCGAAAAGCAGTTCGCCGAGTTGCAGCCATTGTGGAAGGCTGCAATGAGCAAAGCCCGTGCGCCATTGGATGCCGCACAGGCTACCAACTTGGCACAGCGCCATGCCTTGATTGAACAAGCCACGGTTCTGGGCGCTGCCGATGTGCTGCGCATGGACGCTGTGCGCAGCCTGCAACAAGAGTGGCAAGGTCTGGCCCAGGCTGTGCCTTTGGAGCGCAAGCTGGAGCAAAAACTGTGGGATGCCTTCCGCAAACCGATTGACGAAGCCTTCCAGCGCAAAGATGCCGCTCGCGAGAAGCAGATGGCCGCCATGAGTGAGCATGACCAGCGCGTGCTGGCCGCTGCCCAAGCCCTGCAAGCGGCCAATGCCAGCCAGGATGCCCAGCAAATTCAGGTTGCAATGGCCGACCTCGATGCTGCCATGCGTGGTCAGGCTGCTGCCGTCAAGGCAGCCGGGGATGCGGCTCCGGCTGAACAAGCTGCGGTCAATGCGCAAGCTGCCCCTGCCGCAGAGGCAACGAATGAGACCCCAGCTGCACCGGCTCCAGCTGCCCCACGCAAGCTGGTGGCCATGCGCGGCGATGACCGCCCTGGCATGAAAAAGGCTGAACCCGCGCCCGCCGGACGCGGATCGCGCGATGCCCGTGGCCCCCGTGAAGGTGGCCGGGATGCTGGCGGGCGCGATGGCCGCCCTGGTGCCGGTACGGGCCAATTTGCAGGCCGCCGTGATATGGGTGGCCGTGATGGTGAGCCGCGTTTTCAGGATCGCGGCCCCCGCTTGGGTGATGCTGCTTTCCGTGCCCAGCGTGATGCGATTGAGCATGCGCAACTGGCTTTGAAAAAGCTGGCTGCGCAGGCTCATGGCCAATCGGTCACCCAATTGCTGGAGGCTTGGAAGGCACGTGATGCGGCCCTGGTGCCTTCAGCCAGTGAGCTGGGTGGCAAGGCCAGTGCTTCGGTGCGCCAAAGCTGGGTGCAGGCCGTCAGTTCAACGGCACAAAGTGGGGCCGGTGATGCGCTGCTGCGCCTGGAAATGGCTGCTGAAGTGCCCACCCCTGCTGCGCACGTGGATGCCCGTCGCTTGCTGCAATTGCACATGCTGACCCGCCGCAACGATCCCACCCCTGCCCAAACATGGCCTCAGGATGTGGCCCGTGTGCTGGGCAGTGATTGGGATGAAGACACTGCCCGTCGCATGCAGCCAGTGCTCAAAACCCTGCTGCGCAGAGCTTGATGAAAACATAGCACGTTGCGCTTTCTGAGTAAGCGTAACGTGCTTATTTACTCAATAAAATTGACTGAAAAACGGGCGCATCACTGTGCCCGTTTTTTTCGTTGCCTCGCTGGGCACGCAAAACCTGTAATCTGGGCGGACTGGCATTGGCCTCCCAGTCGCTCAGGACGACTCGGCTGTGGGTGCCATCCAGCGCGTGGTGTGCGGGTTGGTGGGTGTGGCCGTGGATCAGCGTGCTGCAGTTTTGGGCTGTCAGCCATTTCAGTGCCGTTGCGTTGTCCACATCCACCCAATCAGTTTGGGTGGATTTGAGTTGTTCACTGCGCTGGCGCATGCCGTGTGCAATGTCCAGTCGTTCTGCCAGTGGTTGTGCCAAAAAGGCTTGTTGCCAGCTTGTTTGGCGAACTTCATTTCTGAAGCGCTGGTAATCCACATCCGCCACACACAGGGCATCGCCGTGACTCAGCAGCCAGCGGTCATTCCCCCAGTTCAGCACGGTTGGGTCACCGATTGAGATGAGACCGGCAGTTTCCAGCAAGGTCTCGCCAGCCAGAAAGTCACGGTTGCCAACCATGTAAAAAATGGGCAGCCGGGCGCTGGCCGTGTGCAATGCCTGTGCGCAGGCGCGCCAGAACGGGCCGTGTGTGGCATCCAGCAGCACATCGTCGCCCACCCACACTTCAAACAGGTCGCCCAAAATAAACAGGGCATCGCAAGGCGTGTGTGCCAGATAGTCACACCATGCTGCAAAGGTGTGGTTCTCTGCGGCGTGCAGATGCACATCTGACAAAAAATCCACCCGCTGCCAGTGGGCAGGGGCGGTGATTTCAGAAACAGTTGGATGTGTCAAGGTGTGCCACCTGGGTGGCTGCCGTGTGGCCGGTCAGCAATCAGAGTGCCACAGCCTTGGTGATGACCACATCGGTCTTGGGCACGTTTTCATGGAAACCGCTGCGGCCTGTGGGCACTTTGCGGATGGCATCGACCACTTCGGTGCCCTTGACGACTTTGCCAAACACGGCATAACCCCAGCCGCTGGGGGTGGGGGAGGTGTGGTTGAGAAAACCGTTGTCGGCCACGTTGATGAAGAACTGAGCGGTGGCGGAGTGGGGGTCGCCAGTGCGGGCCATTGCCAGTGTGTAGGTGGCGTTTTTCAGGCCATTGTTGGCTTCGTTGGCGATGGGGGCATCGGTACCTTTTTGCTTCATGCCTGGTTCAAAGCCGCCGCCCTGAATCATGAAACCATCGATCACACGGTGAAAAATGGTGTTGTTGTAGTGGCCTTTGTTCACATAGGCCAGGAAGTTGGCGGCTGATTTGGGTGCTTTCTCAGCATCCAGCTCAATGGTGATGATGCCGTGACCGGCAATATGGAGTTCGACTTGAGGTTGGCTCATGGTGCTTCTCTTGGTTGGGGTGGAAAGGGAGGAAGGGCTGGCAGCTGGGGCAGTTGTCTGTGCATGGGCGGTCAGGCCCATCAGGCTTGCTACCAAGGCAAGCAGCCAGCCACGACGGTGCAAACGCGGGTGTGAATGGGGGGATGTTGTTGTGTGCATGGTTGTGAAAATGGTGTGAATGCGGGGGCAGGGCTTCAGTTTGCACCAACCTGTTCATGGGTGATCAGCCACTGGTTTCCGCGTTGGATCATTTTGAGTGTTTTGCGGCTGGAGACATTCAGAGTGTCTGCCCGGTAGTTTTGGACAAAGCGGACTGTGGCTGTATTGCCCTGTGTCTGAATTTTGATATTGGACAGTGAAACCTGAATTTTGCCCTTGGACACGATGCGGCTTTTTCTCTCGGCTTCCCAGTTTTTGCGTGTCAGTCCATCTGGTGCAGCAAAGGTGGTGTCGTATGCCTTGAGGTAGGTCGGCATGTTTTTCTGGCTCCATGCCTGTGCCCACGCTTGCAGGGCAGCGCGGATGGCCTCATCAGCAGCGCGGGGGCTGCTGGTTTTGTCTGGTGCTTCCGCTTTTTCTGCTTTTCTTGCCCGCTCAGGTGCGCCAGAGGCTGGTGTGGTCAGTGTGGCCGCCTGTGAAGTCGGCTGCGTTTTTCCGATGCGCACGCCTTCCGGCAATGTGGACTGTGCCAAAGTAGCCTGTCCAGGCAGCACGGTGTCTTGCAGCAAATCCCATCGTCCGTTGTTTTCAAGCCAATATTGCCGCCGAGTCTGGCCTGTGCGTGTGCCATTGCGGGTTTCTTCAAAGGTGACAACCATGCCTGCTTCGGGGGCGTGTGTCTGTATCAAAGAAAGGCGGGTGAAGCCCATCTCGGCAGACCCCATTGATCCATTGGGCGGGTTGGCTTTGGTATTGGCGTGTGGGCGTTGTTGACGCAGCCAATTGCTCAACATGTTTTCAAAGGCCAAGTGGTCTTTGCTCAGCACATCTGGTTTGACCCAGTGCAGCCGTTCGCTGATGACAACGGGTGTGGTGCGGGGCGTAACCGTATCGAGCAGGGTTTGCAAGTCCGGATTGGAAAGCACCACGCAGCCTTCGGAGGCCAAAGTCGCACGCACAAATTGATCTGGTGGGGTGCCATGCAGCCAAATGCCGCTGCCCGTGCGCCCAAAACGCACATCAAAGGCATTCGGATAGTTGATGGGCAGGGCACCTGCGCCATAGAAGGGGGGCAGTGTCTTGCGTTCTTTCACCGATGTGATGTAGTACACACCCAGTGGTGTGCGGTTGTCACCTTCAAGCAGCTTGCCGATTCCGGCCTTGCCAACAGAAATGAAAAAATCCGCTATCAACGTCAGTTGTGTGGCCTGACCTGATGGATGCCCATGAACGGGCTTGTTCTCGAACAAGTACAACCGAGACTGGCTGGCATCAATTGCAATTGCATGACGCGTCCAGTCGGACAGTGCAACAAATTGGCTTGGAATGCTGCCCTCTGGGGGTCTGTTTTGCAATGCACCAAGCCGTTGAACGGTTTCTTTGCGCAAAGCAGCCAGTTGAGCGGCTGCGGCTTGTTCCTGCTCTTGGCTGACGTTGCCAAGTGTGGTGGCTGCATGGGGTTGGTAGCGCAGCCGCATCAGATCGCCATGTACCAATTGTGCCAAGTGGAAGTTGGGGTGATCGCGGATGAGGGTGCTGGATTTTTCGAGCGCTTCGGAAATTTGTGCCCGCTCGACCAGGGCAAAAATTTCTATCAACCGGGTTTCGGCATTTCCCGGTTGCATATGGGGCAGTTGAAGCAATTGCGAAGCCGTTGCTTTTTCTGTGGGCATGGTCAGTGCCGCTGTATCGGAAAGGTGGTGCTCACGTTGGTTGATGGCAGAGCCAATTGCCGAGGTGGAGGGGGCGGACGCTTGGCTGGGGACATTCGGTGCTGTTGCCGACTCCATGATGCGCGCTTGGTGCCGACTCTGATTACCCAGTATGGCGGCAATCAGAATCACTGCCGTTAACAGTGCGGAGACTGTGCCCAACAAATACTTGCGTTTCAACTTGTATCAATCACGAAGCGGCGGCCGACAGCACATGGCCCAGCCATGTTTGTGTGCCGCAAGGGGGAATGGGGAGTTCAAATAACGGCTGAACAGGGCATCAGCCACCTGTTGATTCGCGCGTGATGAGCCATTTCCCATTTTCCCGTGCCATTTCCAGTGTTTTCCGGCTGTTGGAGGCCAGGCTACCGGCGCGGTAGATTTGGCGGAATGAGGCTGTGGCGTTGTTTCCGCTGACTTGTGCTTCGACATCGGAAACTTGAACGGAAATACTGTTCTTGCTGAGAATGCGTGCTTGCCGATCCGTTTCCCAGGCCTTGCGTGTTTTGCCATCTGCGGGCTTGAATTGGCTGCTGTAGGCCGCAAAGTACGCGTTCATGTCTTTGCCTGCCCAAGCCTTGGCCCACGCCTGAATGGCGGCTGTGATTTCAGGTGCTTCTGCCGAAGTAGCGGGCACCGACTTCTCTGGCGGTGCGCTTGCCGAGATGGCAACTGGGGGCACCGTTGGGGCGGCAGAAGTTGCGGGGTTGGCTGGTGTGGTGCGGGCCGGTGCCGCTGCTGTGGGTTGTGTGGCGGTTTTGATTGCGCGGCTATCGGGCGCAAACAGATTCCGGATCAGGGCGAGCTTGGTTGGCACGCCAGTGTTGGAGCCATCGAGTTGGAGGGCCTTGCTGTAAGACTGACTGGCCAATTTGGCGTACACATCGCCCAAGTTTTCATGGGCGGTGGCGTAACTGGGGTTGGTGCGAATGGCCATTTCCAGCGCCACCCGCGCTTTCTCGAACTGGCTTTGGCTGGCGTACAGCACGGCCAAGTTGTTGTAAGGCTCAGGCAGTTCAGGGTAGTCTTCTGTCAGTTTGACGAATGTCTGAATGGCTTCGCTGGTTTTACCCGTCTCAGCCAGGATCACACCTTTGAGAAAACGCATCTGTGGATCGCGAGGCTTGCTGTTCAGATATTGATCCGCCTTGCTCAACGCTTCAGCGGGTTGGCCCGCTTTCAACAGCCGGTTGACCTCGCTGTAGTCGTCGGCATGCACTGCTGATGTCCAGAGGGCGCAAGCCAGCACCCCCCATGTCATGTGCTTTTTCTTTGGAAGTGCGCGAAAAAAGCGAATCATTTGAAACATGTCAGAGCGGGGAGAACGAGGGATGGTGGGAGCACCTAAGCGGGTGCTGGAGGCAGCCTGAATGGGCTACAAGCCCGCTGCGGATAGATATACTGCTTCATTGTAGCTGAGGCACTTCAGGCCCTTGGGTGCCCGAAAATCCTGTACCCATGCATTGGGTGAGGTGCATTTATTGCGGGTGTAAATCGCCTGCCTGGCTTGTTGCACAAGCTTTCTTTGCTTCCCTTTCTCTTTTTCAGCCACTTCCATGAGTTTGCGCATCCACAACACACTGTCACGCCGTATTGAGGCGTTTGTTCCCCTGCAACCAGGACATGTGCGCATGTATGTGTGCGGAATGACGGTCTATGATTTGTGTCATCTGGGACATGCGCGTTCGATGCTGGCGTTTGACGTGGTTCAACGCTGGTTCAAGGCTTCAGGCTATGCCGTGACTTATGTGCGAAACATCACGGACATTGACGACAAAATCATTCGCCGTGCCAGTGAAAACGGAGAAACCATCCGCTCGTTGACTGACCGGATGATTGATGCTTTGCATGTGGATGCCGATGCGCTGGGGGTGGACAGGCCTACCCACGAACCCCGTGCAATGGACTATGTTCCCCAGATGCTGTCCATCATCGGCCAGCTTGAAGGCAAAGGATTGGCCTACCGCACCGCAGATGGCGATGTGAACTATGCCGTGCGGGGTTTTGCCGGTTATGGAAAGCTCAGTGGCAAAAGTGTGGACGAATTGCGTGCCGGGGAGCGCGTGGCAGTGGCTGACAGCAAGCAGGATCCCCTGGACTTTGTGCTCTGGAAGGCCGCCAAAGACAGTGAGCCTGCCGAAGCCAAATGGGGCAGCACGTATGGCCCCGGTCGTCCTGGATGGCACATTGAATGCTCGGCCATGTCTTGCGAGCTGCTTGGGCAGCATTTTGATATTCACGGCGGGGGTGCCGACCTCCAATTCCCGCACCATGAAAACGAAATCGCCCAGTCCGAGGGCGCACACGGGGTGCCGTTGGCCAACTACTGGATGCACAACGGTTTTGTTCGGGTTGACAACGAAAAAATGTCAAAAAGCCTGCACAACTTTTTCACCATTCGCGAGGTGTTGGCCAGTTACGATGCCGAAACGGTGCGGTTTTTTATCATCCGTGCCCACTATCGCAGTGCATTGAATTACAGCGATGCCCATCTGGATGACGCAAGGCAAGCATTGAAGCGCCTGTACACCGCGCTGTCGCTGCTTCCCCAGGTGCCCGATGCGCCTCTTGATTGGTCGCAACCGCATTCACAGCGGTTTAAGGCTGCAATGGATGAGGACTTTGGCACCCCGGAAGCCATTGCCGTGTTGTTCGATCTGGCTGCCGAACTCAACCGAACCAAAAGCGCCTCGCATGCCGCCGAACTCAAGGCATTGGGCGGGGTGCTGGGATTGTTGCAGCAGAGCCCTTCTGATTTTCTGAAGGCAGGCAAAGGCATCGCAGAAGAAGAGATTGCCCAACTGATCGCCGAGCGCGTTGAAGCCAAGCTTGCGCGTGACTTTGCGCGTGCCGATGCCATTCGACAGCAGTTGCTGGCGCAAGGCGTGCTGTTGAAAGACTCGCCACAAGGCACACAGTGGGAACGTGTGTGAGTGACTCCACTGCCCAAACATTGAGCGTCAAGCCTGCGTATTGGTCGGAGGCATGTCGTTACCTGTCGCGCAAAGACAGGGTGATGAAAAAACTCATAGCGACCCACAGCGCGGCTGTGTTGCAGTCCAGGGGCGATCCGTTCACCACGTTGGCACGCAGCGTGGTGGGGCAGCAGATCTCAGTCAAGGCAGCCGAGTCGGTTTGGTCTCGGTTTCAGGCGCTCACTGGTACGGTGTCACCGCAGGCTGTGTTGCTGCTCAAGTCGGAGGACATGCGGCAAGCGGGGTTGAGTACACGCAAAGTGGAGTATCTGACCGATTTGTCACAGCGGTTTGCTGCCGGGCAACTCAGTGTGGATGCCTGGCATGGCATGCCAGACGAGGACATCATCCAAGAGTTGATGACCATCCGGGGAGTGGGGCGCTGGACAGCCGAAATGTTTCTCATTTTTCACCTGATGCGTCCCAATGTGTTGCCGCTCGATGATGTGGGGCTGATCAACGGTATCAGTCGCACTTATTACTCAGGCGAGCCGGTCAGCCGCAGTGAGGCGCGTGAACTGGCTTCAGCCTGGTCGCCTTTTGCCACGGTGGGCACTTGGTATATTTGGCGCTCACTGGAGCCGCTGCCCGTGAACCATTGAGTCGGATTCCAAGTTTGCCCCCTGTGTTGGGGTGCTGCAAAGCAGCCTGCTTTGCCCTTTATCTTGTCAGGAGTTTTCATTTTGGCCAAAAAAACCTACCTGGATTTTGAACAGCCCATTGCAGAGCTGGAATCCAAAATAGAGGAGTTGCGGTATGTGCAAACCGAGTCTGCGGTGGATATCTCCGCTGAAATCGAGCAGTTGGCCAAAAAAAGCTTGCAACTGACCAAAGATGTCTACAGCGACCTCACGCCGTGGCAAATCACCAAAATCGCCCGCCACGCCGACCGGCCCTATACGCTGGACTACGTGCGGGAAATTTTCACCCATTTTGTCGAGCTGCACGGCGACCGGCATTTCTCTGATGACATGAGCATTGTGGGTGGCTTGGCCCGATTCAATGGCCAGCCTTGCATGGTGATTGGCCAGCAAAAAGGGCGCGATACCAAAGAGCGCTCCGTGCGCAACTTTGGCATGACCAAGCCCGAGGGCTACCGCAAAGCCTTGCGGCTGATGAAGCTGGCAGAGAAATTCAAATTGCCAGTGTTCACCTTTGTGGACACTCCGGGTGCCTATCCCGGCATTGACGCGGAGGAGCGGGGCCAATCAGAGGCCATCGGGCGCAACATTTTTGAAATGGCACAGCTCGAAGTGCCCATCATCAGCACCATCATTGGCGAGGGTGGCTCCGGCGGTGCATTGGCCATTTCTGTGGCCGACCAGGTGCTGATGCTGCAATACTCGGTGTATTCCGTCATCAGCCCCGAGGGCTGTGCTTCCATTCTCTGGAAAACCAGCGAACGCGCGTCGGATGCTGCCGATGCGCTCGGCATCACCGCCCACCGCCTGAAAGCTTTGGGTCTGGTGGACAAAATTGTGAACGAGCCTGTGGGCGGCGCACACCGCGATCACAAGCAGATGGCCGCTTTCCTCAAGCGCGCCTTGACCGATGCCTGGCGACAGCTGGCTGACCTCAAGCCCGATGAGCTGCAAGACAGGCGTTACGCACGCCTCAACAGCTATGGCCGCTTCACCGATACCAAGGCCGACTCACGCAACGAGCCCAAGGCCAGCCGCTCCCGCTGATTTCGCCACCGTTTTGCGCACGGCATTGGTGGCCTGGGTCGGCAGGCACGGGTTGCAACCGCCTACACCAGACCAACCGCTGGCTGTCGCATTCAGTGGCGGGCTGGATTCCACTGCATTGCTGCATGAGGCTGCGTCGCTGTGGCCAGGTGCCGTGTGCGCCATCCATGTCAACCACGGATTGCAGGCACTGGCGGGTGAGTTCGAAGCCCACTGCCGCCGCGTGTGTGGTGCGTGGGGCATCCCCCTTGCCGTGCAAGGGGTGGCGGTGAGGTGCCTGCCTGGCGACAGCGTGGAGGAGCAGGCTCGGCTCTCTCGCTATGCAGCCCTGGATGCCAGTGCCCGTGCGCTGGGAGCCCAAGTGGTTTGGCTGGCCCAGCATGCCGATGACCAGGCCGAAACGGTGCTGCTGGCCTTGTCACGCGGCTCCGGTGTGGCCGGTTTGGCTGCAATGGGCGACAGGAGTCAGCATGCCGACATCGTGTTTGGCCGCCCCTGGCTGGGTGTTCGCCAATCTCTGCTCAGAGCGTATGTATCGGAGCAGGGGCTGGCATTCATTGACGACCCGACCAATGCCGATACCCGGTTTACCCGCAACCGTTTGCGTCACGATCTCATGCCCGTGATGACACGCGCGTTTCCGTCGATGGTGGAGGCGTTGGGGCGCACGGCCCGGCATTGTGCAGAAGCCAACCAGTTGCTCCAAGCCTTGGCGCAGCAAGATTTGTTGACAGCGGGGCAGCCGCCCAAACTGGCTCAAGTGCAAAGTTTGCCAGCGGCCAGGCAGGCCAATCTGCTGCGTCAATGGCTGGTAGAGGAAGCGGGCAGGGCACCCAGCACCGCCCAGTTGGACGAATTGCGCAAACAAATTGCAGCAGCCACCACCCGAGGTCACCGCATCCACTTGCGTGTAGGCAGCGGTTGGGTGCAACGCCAGGGCAATGTCCTGGTGTTCATGCAGGGTTGATGGGCGGCGTGGACGCTGCATCAAGCTGCCGTGAACTGTGCCGGGAATGCACTTCAGCTCTCTTCCCTGTATTTTTGATCGCTTCTACTTCAGAGAATGGCTCAAGTTTGAGGCATAATAATGGTTTACGGAGTGATGACCGAGTGGCCGAAGGTGCTCCCCTGCTAAGGGAGTATGGGGTGTAGAGCCTCATCGAGGGTTCGAATCCCTCTCACTCCGCCAATAAGCCAATAAAAAAGCGCCTTTCGAGGCGCTTTTTTATTTTCCGCAGCCATCATCTGCGTCTCGTGGTAAGTGGTTACGTTGTTGACTTCACCTCACCGGCAGACCAGCCGCTGCGCATGGCTCCCTCCAGGGTCGCGGGGTAGGGGCCTTGAATGTGGTCACCTGCTGCGGTGAGGCCGGGTGCCAGTTGCATGGGCGGGCGCACCAGACCCGGTGTGCAGGCAAAAGTGGCCCGCTTTTCCACAATGGTCTGAATGACTTGGATACGCAAACCGAGTTGCGTCAGGGCTTGTTGTTGCAC
>ERZ724523.1463-NODE-1463-length-13796-cov-3.985081_pt1 | contig 13796 bp, 7 predicted proteins | sample MGYA00376056_ERZ724523 | MGnify/ENA primary metagenome ERZ724523 (study PRJEB28724, sample SAMN07190888) | wastewater metagenome | isolation source: influent of sewage treatment plant in Hong Hong | place: USA: Christiansburg, Virginia | collected 2016-03-01 ... | reverse complement strand
CGCCGATCTGGTCCAGCGCGAGCTAGAGACGTTGCGGATGGCTGCTCCGGTCCGAGTGGACGCGGACGACACGGTTGCGGTGGAGCGGGCTCTTCAGCGAGCTGCCGAGCAGTCGGAACTACTGATCCTCTGTGGTGCACGGGACCAGTTGCTGGAGCTACGGCCCGAGCGACCGTCGGTACTTCTGGATCCGGCGGAGCGGGATCGCCTCCGGGCGCTACTGGTGGCAGTTCAGACGGTGTCCACTCCAGCAGCGGAGCATGCCCCCGTGGTGGTGCGTGCGGCGCGGGACCGCTTGGAAGCGGTGCTGGCTGATCTTCCGCCGCCACTCTATGTGGCTGGTGAAATGGTGCAAAGCGAGCCGCTCAGCGATCACGACGTAAAGCGGCTGCTGAACGCGTACGGAGCGCGGGTGACGCGGCAAGCTCCGGTGACCACGACGACGTCTGCGCTGCGGGTGGTGGGCAAGCTGGGCACGCCGGTGTGGGTGCTGCCGGGGCTACCGCCGGGTGAAGAGGTAACGGCGATTGCCAGCGTCGAGACCAAAGACGGTCTGCTGTGCGAGACCCAGGCCGAGGTGAAGCGTCAGACGGCGCTGCTCTTGGGTCGTTATGAATATGTGCTGCTGCGCGAAGTGACGCCTCGTGGAAGCTCGCTGCGCATTCGACTGCGGAGCGAACGTGGCTTGGGTGCAACCCTGCGGGTCGAGCCACTGCTAGGCGATGACGAACGCTCAGAGGCGACGCTGTTGCCGATGTTTGCTGATGACGCTCAGGCGTTGGCGCAATCGTGGGCTGTTGGTGGAGATGCTGAGCAGGTGGACCTGCTGGCGACGCTGCTCGGTCAGATTGCGGCTTGTGTCGATGAGCAGAAGCTACAGGGCGATTTGGTGGTGCGACTCGCGGCCGAGCCGGTGGTGATTCACGCTGCTGGCGCCCTCAAACGGGAGCGCTAGGCGTGACGTGGGCGGGCGTTAGGCCATCACCAGGCAGAGCACGCCACCGACAGTGACGATAATGGCGAAGAGCCGTCGCACATCGAGTTTTTCGCTGCCCATCAACAGGCCGATCGGGACCGAAAACAGTGGTGACAGCGCAGCCAGCGGCGTCGCAATGCTCAGGTCGGTGTGGGTCATCGCGTAGACAAAGATCGAGCTACCGATAAAGGCTTCGAGCACCACGGCGGGCGCAAACCGCAGCAGCTCTTTCCGTGACGAAAAGAGCTGGGCAGTGTCCGGTGGTGGCTTGGGGATCTGCTGCCGACGGATGCTCCACAGGGTGCCCAGGACCACCGAGGCCAACAGGTAGCGGAATCCGTTGACGACAAATGGGGCCACGCCGATGCCGCCGCGTCGTACCGAGTAGGTGTTGCCTGCCCAAAATAGCGAAGTGAGCAGCGCCAAGAGTAGCCCAGTCAGTCGCGCTTGAGATGGCGTGGTTTCGACCGTATTGCCTCGCGAGACGGCTTGGAGGAGGACCAGCCACACAACGCCAGCGATGCACAGCACGGTCCCGAGAATGCGCTGCGCACCGACCTGTTCACCAAGAGTGAGGGCTCCAAACAGGGTTGCCCAGACCGGATAGATCGAGCCAATCGCTAGTGCCGTCGGTGTTCCGAGGCGTAGCGCGGCCATGTAGAACATCATGTCACCGATGCCGTAGGAGCACACGACGGAAAGCGACAGCCAACCAAGGTTGCTTGGTTGAAGCGCGCTGAAGCTGTTCGGTCCGCCAGCTACGATGGCTGCGACGATGAACAGCGGCGTGGCAATGGCGGCGCGGGAAAAATTTACCTCCATGGCACCAACGCGGCCTGCTTGGTGGGTGTACACCGAGGAGCCGATCGCCCAAGTGAGAGAGCTGCCCAGGGCGCAGAGCGGTCCGAGCAGCGTTTGTGCGTCAGAAAAATTCATTGCGGGTGACTTTATCTTTCAGAAGAAGGGGTCAAAAAATGCGCCCGATTTTGTGGCTTTACCGTCGGGGCGCTGGTGGCTCAGCGCTGAGAGGGTCTTCAGGCCAGGCATGGCGAGGGTATTTGCGCATCAACTCTCGTCGGATTGCCGGGTAGTGCTTGGCCCAAAAGCCTCGCAGATCGGTTGTGACTTGCACTGCGCGCTGGTTCGGAGCCAGCAGATGAATCACGAGTGGCAAGCGGCCGCCAGCCAGCTTCGGTCCATCAGACATTCCAAAAAAGTCCTGCAATCGAGACTCGACCCACGGTGGCTGACCGGCCAGGTAGTGAACCCGAGTGCGCCGGCCTCCCGGCAGGACGATGTGCTCGGGAAGCTGGTCGCTCAGCAGTCGCTGTAGGTCGCGCTCGCGTGGCCCACCACTCGTAGCCGAAGACTGGCCGAGCTCACTCAAGATGGCGGGAGTGAGTGGCAGGCCTCGCAGTTCACCCAAAGCGGTCTTGCCCTCGCAGAGCCTGCGGACGGCACGTGCCAGCAACGGCGGCGACACTGCGGGCAGGGCAAGCTCTGGGTATGCGCTAGCGAGGACCGAGAGTCGAGCAGACAGCTCGGACAGCCGTTCACTGTCGCTGAAGATTTGCTCGGGACGGGCACTCGCTTGCTCGGTGAGCATCTCGATGGCGCGGGCATCATCGGCCCGGGCAGCGCTGCGAGACTCATCCAAGATAAGCTGGCCGTAGCGCAGGCGAACGCAGCGCTCGACCTGACCGGCGCTGGAATTCCAGATGAGTTCTTCGCTTTCCGTGACGGGTTCACCGGGCAGATCGAGGAGCCACTCTGCGGAAATAGCGCTGAGCAGCCGAGCAACCGGTGCCGTTTGACCGCCACGCTCTTCCACGTCGATGAGGACCAGCCAGTCGGCGTCACGAACCAAGCTGCTTGGGGACTGGACGGCAAAGCCTCCGGTGGCCAAGGTCAGCTCGGCGGTGTCGCTGCCGCTTTTTTTGCGACGGCGGCCGACGCGATCGGGGAATCCGACCAAGATGGCACGTCGTAGCGCGGCCTCTTGCGCGGATGGAGAGTGCGGCTGTTTGACGGCGAACTTCTTGGCTCGGTCGACGAGCTGGCGACGGGCTTTGTCGACGCGCACCACGGTGTCCGGGTCGAGTCCATCGCGCTGTAGTGCTCCTCGGGCAAAGCGCTGCGACTCGGCCCACCGGAAGCGATCGAGGCGATGGCCCAGGTCCGAATGCTCGCTCGCGATCCCGGCCATGGCGCGCTGTTCGTGGCTGAGGGCACGGCTGCCAAGCAAGATGTCGCGTTCGCTGAGCAGCGCTGCCACCACTGCCGCATCATCGAGGATCCCTTGTTCGGCACCAGAGACAAGCAGCCGGGAGAGGCGCGGTGGCAAGGGCAGAGTCTTCAGTTTGTCTCCCAGCGGGGTCAGTCTCGACGAGTGATCGATCGCGCCGAGGCTACGCAGCAGAGACTCAGCGGCATCAATGGCCACTGGTGGCAGAGGATCGAGAAAGCGGACTTCGTCAAGCGAAAGCGCGAGTGCGTGGAGGAGCAGCAGCGGCTCCGACAGATCCATGCGTAGGATCTCGGGGCTGTCGAACTCGGCCCGCAGGTCGTGATCGTGCTTCGTGTAGAGACGAATGCAGCGACCGGGTTGGGTCCGTCCGGCTCGTCCGGCTCGCTGGGCAGCGGCAGCCCGACTGATCGGCACGATCTTAAGCGTCGGCAAACCTGACCAGTGTGCGTAGCCGGCTTGGCGATGCAGGCCACTGTCGATAACCACCGTCACGCCATCGATGGTGAGTGAGGTTTCGGCGATATTCGTCGACAGAATGACGCGGAGTGGTGCATCCGGTCGGCGCGGTGCCACCACCTGTCGCTGTTCGCTCAAAGGCAAATCGCCATGTAGCGGTAGCACTTCGAGTGCAAACAGCGGCAGCAGCTCCGCGAGAGATTCCTGGCAGCGTCGAATTTCGGCACTGCCAGGCAGAAAAACCAAGATGTCACCTTGTCGTCGCTGGGAAGGTTCGGTCGGTGCTTTGTGATCGCGCTGCAAGACCTCGCGAACGGTCCGCCGGACCTGCTTCGACAACGGCTCATCTGTCGGTAGCGACAAGTGTTCGACGACCACGTCATGGAGCCTGCCCAGGCTTTCCACGACCGGGCAATGACCCAGAAACGCCGCAACCTTGGCGGTGTGCAGCGTCGCCGACATGACGCACAGCCGCAGCTCGGGGCGCTCGCAGAGCTGTAGCCGACGCAGCAGGGCGAGCAGCAGATCGGTCTGATAGTGACGCTCGTGGAACTCGTCGAACACCACTGCACGCACCGTGGCCAGCTTGGGATCGGCGGCGAGCTGTCGAAGAAGCACCCCCTCGGTGACAAAGCGCAGACGGGTCCGCGCACTTATCACCGACTCGAAGCGTAATTGCACGCCAACGCTTTCGCCGAGAGGTTCGCCGCGCTCTTCGGCTACGCGGAGAGCGGAGAGATGGGCCGCGATCCGGCGCGGCTCGAGCACCACGATCTCGCCCTCGGGAAAGAGTGATAGCAGGGCATGGGGGACGCGAGTGGTCTTGCCCGCGCCCGGTGGTGCCGCGATGACCAGGTTCGGACCGGAGGAGAGTTGTTCGATGATCCCTGGCAATAGTTCATCGATGGGCAAGGGCGGCAGGCCCGACGGCAGGATCAGCGAGGGAGCAGTCGCCAGAGGCGTGGGCGGTGAGAGCGGCGAAACGGACATCGGCAGCGGCACTTCGATCGCGAAGAGCGGCGCACGATACAGCCGTCGGTCAATCAGGTCTACAACGACGTGGCTCGGAGAGGCGCAAGACGGGCCGGTTTCGGCTTAGCGAGTGGTGGTGGCCACGGAAGGTTTGCCGCCCTTGCGCGGATCGCTGGCAGCGCTCCAGGTTGCGGGACGGCCCTCGCGAGCGGGACGATAGACCACGACTTGCACGGCCGTTTCGAGAGCGGCGGGTGTCACCACGAGCTTGTGACCACGCTGGATGAGCTTCTCACGAACGTCGGTGGGCACTTCTGGTTCAACCAAGACGTGGTCGGGGAGATATTGCGCGTGGATCCGTGGCGACGACACGGCCGCTTCCGCCTCCATGCCAAAGTCGATCAGGTTCATCATCGTCTGCACCACGCCCGTGACGATCGTCGGTCCGCCCGAACCACCCGCACAAAACACTGAACCATCGGCACCAACGGCAATGAGCGGGGTCATGCTCGATGCTGGACGCTTACCGGGAGCCACCAAGTTGGCTTCATCACCGACCAGGCCGAAGGCATTTTCCGTTGCTGGCTTAGCGGTAAAGTCGTCCATCTGATTGTTGAGCAGCACGCCGGTTTTTGAGCCCACGACGCGGGAACCGAAAGCCAGGTTGACCGTGGTCGTTAGTGCGGCGGCGTTGCCAAAGCGATCGATGACACACAAATGGCTGGTGCCTTTGTCTCGCGGTGGTGACAGCGGCTTGTCGACCCCGGGGCGACCATAGCTAGCCATGGGCAGAATGCGATCGGCTTGGATGGTGGCGGCGCGGTTTCGGGCGTATTCCACGCTGGCTAGCTCGGCGACGGGGATGTTGGTGAATGCGGGATCGCCGTGGAGCTTGGCCCGATCGGCAAAGGCATGTTTGAGTGACTCGATGGTTTCGTGGAGCGTGGTCGAGGCACTAGGCCCCTGGGATAGGGCAGGGCGGGCGTCGAGGATCTGGAGCGCTTCGAGCGCGGTGATGCCTCCAGACGGTGGCGGGATGACCAAAATGCGGTGATTGCGATAGCGACCCTCAATGGGTGTACGCGGCAGCGGCTTGTACTGGGTCAGATCATCGGCTTGAAGTAGCCCTCCCGCTCGTTGGTTCGCTTGGATGAGATCGTCGCCGATGGATCCAGGTTGGGTCTTATAGAAGGCCAAAAAGCCGTCTTGGGAGAGCAGCCGCAGCGTGGAGGCAAGCTCCGGTCGCCGGATCGTCACACCGGGCGTCAGGATATTGCCTTGAGGGGCCAGCAACGCTCGCAGAGGATGATCGTTGGCCAGCTTCGGCACCACCATCGCAGCACTGCGAGCAAGGTGTCTGCCAACGGGAAATCCACGGTCTGCGAGGCGCAAGGCGGGAGCGATCACTTGGGCTGGCTTGAGCGTTCCAAACTCGCTCAGTGCCTTGGCAAATCCGGCAGCTTCTCCGGGCACTCCCGATGCGAGGCCACCCCATCGCGAACGATCGGGTACCACTTTGCCGGTGCCGCTCTCCAGAAACATGTCGCGGGTGGCGAGCTTCGGAGCGACTTCACGGAAGTCGATCGCGGCAACCTGACCATCGTTTTTGCGAATGAGCAGGAAGCCGCCACCACCAAGGCCGGAGCCTGCCGGTTGGACCACTCCCAGGGCGAGCGCCGCCGCGATGGCTGCATCGACCGCGTTGCCGCCTTTGCTTAAGACCTCGGCACCAGCTTGGGAGGCCAGCTCGTGATCGGTCGCAACGGCCCCAGCGCTGCCGGTGATGGTGTGGGGGTAGGCGGCATGTCCATCCGTCGACACCCCGATTGAGACGGCAACCGCGAGAGCGGCAGTCAGTCCCGATCGAGGCAATTTCCGACGCAACTTCTTACAGTTCAGCGAAAAAATGTAGCTCATGTTATTGTTTTTCATCGCCTCTATTGGCTTGTCTGCCGGCCAGAGGGCGGGTATGGCGCTGCGCCACTGTGCCCTCCCTTACACGTTACGACAGGGCGAGTGCTGAGCAGAAGACGGAAGAACGGTGGGCGATAGAGCGCAATCTTCGATTGGGAGCAAAGATGTCGGCCTCTGAGAACCCCAAGGGCAAAGCCCCGCTGACGATGAAGATCAAGTTCAAGTCCGCCAACCTCGAGCAGTTTATCGAGCGGTATTCGGTGGATGTGAGCAAGGGCGGTATCTTCATCCGCACCAAGGAACCGCAAGCCGTCGGTACCCAGTTGCGGTTCGAATTTCAGCTCCAGGACGGTGCTCCGCTGATCGTTGGCGAGGGAACTGTCGTATGGAACCGGGCACCGGATCCGAGCAAGCCATCGGTCGCCCCAGGCATGGGCGTTCGTTTTGACAAGCTGACTTCTGATAGCCAAGAGCGCCTGGACCAAATTTTGGCCGAAAAGGCGCGCCGTGGTGAAACGGGTGTCGAGTCACGGTTCGATGCCGGTGTCCGCACGTCGCTCAGTGACGCGGGCTCGCCAAGCCAGGTGACCCCGACGGCCAATCCCAGCGGCGGAGGGGGCGGGCATAACGAGTTTGGCGATGAACCAACCCGCGCCATGGCTGCCGATCAGGTGAACAAGCTTGCCGAGGCCATGGGCTTTGGTGGCTTGATGGAAGAGGATGCGCCGACGAAGGCGAATCCAGCCGCCGTGACCGAGGCATTGCGCAAAAAGGCTGCGGAGCAAAACCCGTCGCTCGCCCCCATGACTCCGGCTGCGGCGAAGGCTGGTCTATCGAAGACGCTGCTTGGCCAAGGCTTTGGGCTGATGACGCCACCGCCGAAGCCTGCGGTGGGTCCGGCGGCACCACCACCGCCGAAGCCTGCTGCACCGCCAGAAGCGGCTCGTGCGGTACCCGATTCTGCGAAAACGCCGACTGCTTCGGTGGAGGAACAACAGCAGCGAATTGCTGACAGCAGTCGCACGCCGACGGGACTATCGTCTGCGGCGACTCCACCACGGGCAGTCGAGAACACGCCAGTGCCAACGGGTACGCCGGCTGCGACGACCGAACCAGCGACGGATGCAGATGCTCCTCCGAAGCCTTCGCCATCGCTGCCGCCACCCAAGCTGGATGCGCCGGAGTCGCTGTTTGCCGATACCCCGCCTGTCGCGGTCGCTCCACAGACGAAGCCAAGCGGCAAAGGGGGTCTGGTAGCGGTGGTTGGTGCCCTCGCTCTTCTTCTCGGCGGTGGCGGTGCCTACTACGCGCTGGTCCTAAACAAGAAGCCGGTCGATACCGGACCGACGCTGATCTCGACAGGAACGGGCGGTACCACTGGAACTGCGCCGGTCAACACGGGCACGCCGGTCGGAACCAATCCCCAGCCAACCGAAGTGAAGCCCGTGGAGCCGATCGTCAAGCCTCCGGAGCCCACGAGTGTGCCGGTCAAGCCGGACAAGCCGATGGAAGGCACCGAGGTAACGACCGAGCCGCCGGGCGCTCAGATCGAGTTTGATGGCAAACAGTTCGGCCCGACGCCGACTCGGGTGCCCGGACTCGCTGCGGGTAAACAGTTCCGCATTACCCTTGCGGGCTATCAGGAAGCCAAGCCCAAGCTCAAGAACAACCCCAAAGAGGGCGAACCGCTGAGCTTCACGCTGACCGCGATCGAGCGGATGGTGGAATTGACCTCGGTTCCCAAGGGCGCGGATGTCTACCTCGATGGGAAAAAGGTCGGCAAAACCCCGTATCAGATCAAAAAGCTTGATACGAAGGAAAAGCATGACATCGAGCTGCGGAAGAGCGGCTTTGCCAACTGGACACGCACTGTCTCGTCGGCCGATACCTTCGAGGTGAAGAAGGGCAAGGAAGTGCTGGCGGTCGAGGCGACGCTGCAAGCGGGTGCCGATGCGGCGAAGAAGGTCCGTTCACCGAAGAAAGACGCTGCAGCTCCGGCGGCGGCTCCGACTGAGCCGGTGAAGGCGGAAGAGAAGCCCAAGGCGGAAGAGAAGCCCAAGGCGGAAGAGAAGCCCAAGGCGGAAGAGAAGCCGGCTGAAAAGGCTGCCGACAAAGCCGAAGAGAAGCCGGCGACCTAACGACTTGCCTACTGCGCTTGGTACGAACGTCCTCGCCAGGTAACGGGACGACCCACTGCGGCTCGATACACCGACGCACACAAGATATAAGCCACTACCAGCCCACCGAGGGCGCGGACTCCTCGTACGTGGACATCATACGTCGACTGAAGCGACAGCCGAGCCAGCCAGTCGGCTCCGTAACAGAGCGTCGCCGCGAGCGCAAAGTCAGGTAGCTTTCCATGCCACAGGCCGAGCCCCAAAGCGGTCCAGAACGCCACCGTTGGCAGCGCGAACACCAGCGCAACGACCGCCGCCAGAAGCGGTGCCAGCGCCTTGACTGGACCGAGCGCAATGTAAAAGTTCTTGATCCAGCCCGCGATAAGCGATGACAGCGAGTCATACATCCTCAGCTTGACCACCGACGTTCCGTGGGCAACGCACAGACCCAACTGGTGCTGCTTGACAAGCTGGGCCAGCCGCAGGTCTTCGATGACCTCGCGTCGGACCGCTTCATGTCCGCCAATCTGCTCGTAGGCATCGCGACGGAACAGCATGAACGGACCGAAGCCACAGGCCTCGCCGCGATTCGGATCGTTGACCTTGACCGGATCGAGCAGCCCCCAGAGCAACATGCCGACGACCGGCTGGGTGGCGCATTCCCAGAAACTGTCGTTTACCAGTTCCGGCATCAGCGTCGTGAGACCAGCGTGTTTGCTTTCTGCCAGCGCTACCGCTTGCGATACCGCTGTGGGTAGTAGCCGGACATCGGCGTCGATGAATAGCAGATAATCGCTGCTCGCCCCAAGTGAACCATTGTGGACCGCGTGCGGCTTGCCGAGCCAGCCTGGTGGCAGCGCGGGGGGATTGACCAACGTCAGACGACGATCGCTTTCGGCGAGTTTTCCGACGATGGCACCCGTTCGATCGGTTGAGTGATCATCAACCACCCGGACCGTCAGCGCGGGATAATCCTGGGCCAGGACGCTGCGGAGGCAGTCTCCGATGTTGGTTTCCTCGTTGCGGGCAGGAACCACGATCAGGACCGACTTGGGATCGGCGTGCGACGAACCGGCGGTGGGCAGCTTGGGCGTCCGTCCGCGGTTAAACACAAGGAGCAGCGCGAGCGCGAGGTGACAAAATGCCACGCCCCACAAGACAGAAGGCAGGATAGTAGAGAGCACGATCGCCATCGCGGCGAAGCTAGCACAGGGTCATGGCTGGTCGTGCGCGTGTCCGGCTGTGATAATGCAATCAGGCTCGCTTTTGGCTGGAGACAATCGTCATGGGAACTTTAAGCAGTGTGCTCCTTATCGTGCTGGCGGCTCTCGCCAACGCCGACGGAATCGGTAAGTGGTGGCCGTCGTCGCGCTTCTGGCTGACGGCACTATTGCCGCTTTCGGGACTGCTGGGCGTAGGCGCGATCATCACGGGAATTCTGACGATCATCGAGATGGCCGCTTACCTGGGCTTTGTGCGGCTGGCACCGATGGTCTATCTGGGATTTCTTGGCGGTGGTGTGCTCTCGCTGCTGCTGGGTCTGCGCTTTGGCTATGCGACGCTGCTGACCTGGTTTGGCAGCAAGCTGTCTCCGGGACTGCAGAAGTCCGGTGACGAACTCCAAGCGCTGTTGATTCGCAACGAGCGCAACCTCAGCTTCCTTGGGTTAGCGACCGGCGTGTTCTGTCTGTTGCTGAACGTGTTTACCTAAAGTCATGTTACAGAGTGCCGCAACTGGAGGTTCCCTATCCAATGCGTCACTTGAAGTCCATGGCCCCTGTCCTGCCACTCCTTTCTCTCCTGTGGCAGCCTTCTTCTGCTCTGGCCAACCAGTCCAGTGCAGCGACGACAACTGCTCATCCATCTCCTACGACCAGTGCATCGGCAAAGGCTCCGCAAGACAAGTCGATGGACGCCTTCCTCACACCGGGGGATAACCTGGTGGTTGCGGGCATTCCGTCCGTTCCGAAGCGGCTGATGGAACGTGTCGGGCGCTACACAGAGTTCCGTACCGCTAGCTTTTTCGATTGGCATCCGCTCCGCCGTGAGCAACTGATTCAGACTCGCTTCGGGGATGTGCCGCAGATTCACAGAGTCCTCATGCCCGGCGGAGCACGAACCCAGCTTACGTTCTATCCCGACCGCGTGGGTGGTGCGAGCTATGAACCGACCAAAGGGGACTACTTTCTCTTTTCGAAGGATGTTGGCGGAGGGGAGTGGTATCAGATATTCCGGTACGATGTTGCAAGCGGCGACATCACGATGCTTACCGATGGAAAAAGCCGCAACCTGGGGATGGTCTGGAATCAGACTGGAACCCAGATTGCGTATTCCTCGACCCGTCGGACTGGCAAAGATACCGACCTGTGGGTGATGAATCCGATCGACAAAGCCAGCGATCAGATCGTCCTCGAACTTACTGGCGGCGGCTGGACTCCACTCGACTTCTCTCCTGATGGTAAACGGCTGCTCTTGCAAGAAGAGCTTTCGATCAACGAAAGCTATCTGTGGCTGGTCGACATTGCGAAGAAGGAAAAGACACTCCTTACGCCAAAAGGAGGCATCGAAAAGGTCTCTTATGGACGTTCGCGATTTGCCAAGGACGGCAAAGGGATCTATTTCACCACGGATAAGGAGTCGGAATTCCAGCGGCTTGCCTACTTTGATCTGGCAAGTCAGAAGTACACCTATCTGACGACCTCGATTCCATGGGATGTGGAGGAGTTCGATCTGTCTCACGACGGTCGTACGATTGCGCTGGCTACCAACGAAAACGGAGAAAGTCGCGTCTATCTACTCCCGACGCAGAGCAAGCAGCTAAGGCCTCTGCGAGAGATTCCGGTAGGAGTTGTTTCCAACCTGAGCTTCCATCGCAGCGGAGCAGAGCTTGGCTTTACCCTGAGTTCGGCGCGAGCGAGTGCTGATTCCTATTCCGTCAATGTCGCAAGTGGCAAACTGTCGCGTTGGACGCAAAGTGAGAGCGGCGGACTCAACACCAGCGAGTTTGCGGAGCCAAAGCTGGTGAAATGGAAAAGCTTCGATGGTCGCGAGATCTCGGGCTTTTTGTATCTGCCGCCGAAAAAATTTACCGGCAAGCGTCCTGTGATCGTCAACATCCACGGCGGACCCGAGGCACAATTTCGTCCCGGCTTTATCGGTCGCAACAACTTCCTACTGAGCGAGCTGGGCGTGGCGATTCTGTTTCCCAACGTCCGAGGCTCATCGGGATACGGAAAGACGTTCCTCAAGCTCGACGATGGCGACAAACGAGAGGATTCTTATAAGGATGCGGAGTCGCTCTACAAGTGGCTCAAGACGCAACCAGAGATTGATGGTGAGCGCATCATGGTGACGGGCGGGAGCTACGGCGGACACATGACGCTCGTCTCTGCAACGCACCACAGTGGCCTGATTCGTTGTGCGCTTGCGGTGGTGGGAATGAGTAGCCTGGTGACCTTCCTAGAGAACACCGAGGGCTACCGTCGTGACCTTCGTCGCGTGGAGTATGGCGATGAACGGATTCCCAAGATGCGCGAGTTCCTCAACCGAATTGCGCCGCTCAACCTGGCCAAGAATGTCCAGAAACCACTGTTCATCGTGCAAGGACAGAACGATCCGCGAGTGCCCGCCAGCGAAGCGGAGCAAATGATCCGGACCGTGAAGCAGAACAACGTACCGGCCTGGTATCTGCTCGCGAAAGATGAAGGACACGGCTTCGCCAAGAAGAAGAACCAGGACTTCCAGTTCTATGCCACCGTCCTATACATCGAAGAGTTCCTGCTCAAGTAACGCCAGGCGCTGCTTCTCTCAGTAGGTGTCCGGCTGGGAATCCTTTGGGATGCTTCCCAGCGCGATTCCTGCTGGAATCCGGCCTCGCTTTCCGTGTCAGTTGGGACGACTTGCGGCAACCTGCTGGAGCCGTTTCTTCAGTGCCACCACCACTTGAGGTTTCTGCGCCGCCAGGTTCTTTTGCTGGGTCGGATCACTCGCCAAATCAAATAGTTCGTTCAAGTTGTCGGTAAATTTCGCGTAGAGAGCGTATTCAACGCCATCGACGGTATCGACCACGACTCGTTCGTTCTTTTGCCACGCGGTGCAGGGCAACATCTCTGCAATGGCAGGTAGTGGTGCGGCGAGCTTTTCGCCACGGACCAGAGGCACCAGAGACTGACCACGGAAGCTGGCTGGGATCGGCACTCCGGCCAGGGCAAGCACCGTCGGAGCCATATCGATCAGTCGAACTCTGTCCTGGATCAGTTGCGCCTTCAGTCCGGCCTTCGGTGGCAAGTACACAATCAGCGGTACCTTCAGCACTTCATTGTAGAGCGCTTCTCCGTGGAAGTAGAGCGGTTCACCGCTGAGCTTGTGTTCGCCAAAAGCTTCGCCGTGATCGGAAAACACCACCACCGCTGTGTCCTCTGCGAGCCCGGCCTCTGCGAGCGCAGTCAGGATCTTTCCGATGTGAAGATCGGTGTAGCTGACCTCTGCGTCGTAGCGTTCTTTGAGGTACTTAAAGCCTTTACCAACGGGGAATTCGGGATGGTCCATGTACGTACTATGTGGACCAAACAGGTGCGTCCACAGCGCGAACTTCGGCGCAGACTTGGGCTCTTTCCCAAGACTACGCAGTCGGGCCACCACCTGTGCGGTAATACGTGGCTCCGCGATGTCGCTGTTCGAGTCATGAAGATTCGTCGCTGCGTCGTTCTTGTACTCATCGAAACCGACCGAGATCCCGGTCTTGCGATCGAGATAGAAGTGCGAAAACAGTCCAATGGTGCGCAGGCCACCTGCCTTCAGTGCGGTAAACAGCGTCGGGTCTTTTCCGGTCAGTGGGGAAAAGTTCAGGGACTGTTTCACAAAGTGAACTTCTGACGGCAATCGAGAGGTCACAAAGGATGGGAAACTGCGCGGCGTGTTCGGAGCCTGGGCATACACATTGGCGAAGTGGACGCCCTCCTGCGCAAGTTTGGCGAGCGTCGGTGCGGTCTTGGTGTTGATCCGGTCGGCGCGTAGCGTATCGACGGTGATAATCAGCCAGTTTCCGGTCCATGTCGCGCCCGGGTTGGCCGCGACCGCTGGCTTTTCGACGACCACGGGAGCACTGGGCTCT
>ERZ724523.1459-NODE-1459-length-13823-cov-5.856043_pt1 | contig 13823 bp, 10 predicted proteins | sample MGYA00376056_ERZ724523 | MGnify/ENA primary metagenome ERZ724523 (study PRJEB28724, sample SAMN07190888) | wastewater metagenome | isolation source: influent of sewage treatment plant in Hong Hong | place: USA: Christiansburg, Virginia | collected 2016-03-01 ... | reverse complement strand
CGGCCCGGCGGCCACGCGCGACCGGACCGGCGCAAGCGAGTCGTTGGTGACGGCGCCTGCCCACACCAGATCCCACAGCGCTTCCAGCACGGTCGGGTCGTCGTAGGGCAACTCGGCGGTGGCGATGGCGGCTTTCAGATCGCTCCAGAACGACGCCCCCGAGGCGGCCAGGTGCTTGGTGATTGCGACGTGATGGGGCTCGTCGGGTACCTCGATCGGGTCGGGCAACAACAGCGCCGCCCGGTCGCGGAACGCCAGCCTGATACGCCCGTCGCTGGCACCCAGCGACCCGGCACCAGCCCAGACCACCTCACCCGACGTGCACAGCTCGTCGAGCATCGATGGGCTGTAGTCGCGCACGCGCACGCCCAGCAGGTCGGCGTCAAGGATCGAGACGGCCAGGGCGGCGCCCTCCAGCGTCTCGACGGCATCGGCCACCGCATCGGCGCCGGTTCGGCGGCTGCCGACGTGTTGCCAGGCGGGCAGGAAACGAGCCAGCGCGTCGCCGTCGACCGGCTCGACCTCGCGCCGCAGGGCCGCCAAGCTGCGGCGGCGCAGCTGGCGGAGCACCTCGGAGTCAACCCACTCGGTGCCGGCACCCCCCGGGCGAAACTCGCCCGAGGTGACGACGCCGTCGGAGGCCAGCGCCTCCAGGGTGACCCGAACCACGTCGAGTGGAAAGCCAAACCAGGCGGCCAATTCAACGGCGGTGAAAGGCCCATGGGTGCGGGCGTAGCGGCCGACCAGGTCACGCACCGGCGTGGGGCCCGCCTCGGTGAACTCAGTGGGTAGCCCCAGCGGCACCGGCACGCCGAGCGCGTCGCGCAGCCGCCCCGCATCCTCGGCCGCAGCGAGGCGTGCCTCGCCGGCAACGTTCACCTCATAGACGCGTCGGGCGGTCACCAACTCGTCGATCCACGTGGCGACCGTGGCGGCATCCCCCTGGCTGCGAACCTCGACGTCGCCGGCCGCCAGCGGCCCGAGGGCTCGCAGCAGGTCGTGGGCCTCGTCGCCGTCGCGTGCGCGCCGGCCGTCGGCCAACCGCTGACGCTCCAGCTCGACGGCGGCCACCACGTCGGCATCCAACAACGACCGCAGTTCCTCCGAGCCCAGCAGGTCGGCGAGTAGGTCTCGGTCGAGGGCCAATGCTGCGGCCCGACGCTCGGCCAACGGGGCGTCACCCTCGTACAGGTACACCGCCACCCACCCGAACACGAGTGACTGAGCAAACGGCGAGGCGCTGTCGGTGTCGACGGCCACCAGGCGGGTTCGTCGCTGCGCCAGATCGCCCAACAATGTGCGCAGCGCCGGGAGATCGAAGTGATCCTCCAACAGTTCTCGGGTGGCCTCCAACAGGATGGGAAACTGCGGATACTTGGCGGCAACCCCCAACAGGTCGGCGGCCCGTTGGCGCTGCTGCCACAACGGGGTGCGTCGATCTGGACGACGCTTGGGCAACAGCAGCGAGCGAGCCGCAGATTCGCGGAAGGCCGAGGCGAATGCAGCAGTGGACGGTAACGCCGCCACCACCAGGGCCTCGGCCTCGTCCGGGTCGATCATCAGTTCCTCAAGCGGAAGCTCGTCCACCGACTCGGGCAGTCGGATGACGATGCCATCATCGGCCCACATCACCTCGACGGCGCCCTCACCCAGCTCTGAGTCCCAGCGGTCGGCCAGGCGTTGACGCAATGCCACCGCCCAGGGTGCGTGCACCCGACCGCCGAAAGGCGACAGCACGCAGACGCGCCAGTCGCCAATCTCGTCGCGAAACCGCTCAACCACAATGGTGCGGTCGTCGGGCACCACATCGGTGGCCTCGGCCTGTTCACGAAGATAACCAAGGAGGTTGTCGGTGGCCCACGGGTCCAACCCCGCCGCGTGCAGACGAGTCGAGGCCTCAGACTCGGTACTGGAGCGCAGCTCGCGCACGAACGCACCGACCGCCCGACCCAGCTCCGCGGGGCGGCCTGGACCATCACCATGCCAAAAAGGCATCTTGCCCGGCACTCCGGGCGAAGGCGTGACCACGACCTTCTGGAACGTGATGTCCTCGATCCGCCAGGTGGTGGCACCAAGGAGGAAGGTCTCGCCAACGCGACTCTCGTACACCATCTCCTCGTCGAGTTCACCCACCCGGGTGCCGTCGGGCAGCACGACGGCGAACAAACCCCGGTCGGGGATCGTGCCGCCGGAGGTGACGGCGATTCGTTGGGTGCCCCGCCGGGCCCGCACCACGTCGTCGGTACGGTCCCACACCACCCGCGGGGACAGCCCCCCAAACTCCTCGGCCGGGTAGCGACCCGACACCAGGTCCAGCGTGTTGCGAAACTGGACCTCCGAGAGTTCGGCAAAGTTGGCCGTGCCCCGAGCCAATGCGTACAAACCTTCGACGCTGACGTCTTCCAACGCCACCGTGGCCACCAACTGCTGGGCAAGCACGTCCAACGGGTTGCGAACGATTTTGGTGTGCTCGATTTCGCCGGAGTGCATGCGCTCGGCCACCACCGCCGTCTCGAGCAGGTCGGCACGATGGCGAGGAAAGATGCGTCCCCGCGATGGAACACCCACCTGGTGGCCCGCCCGGCCGATGCGTTGCAGGCCGGCGGCCACCGAGCCTGGTGAGGCCACCTGGATCACCAGGTCGACCGCCCCCATATCGATCCCCAGCTCCAGGCTGGAGGTGGCAACCAGCCCGGCGAGGGTGCCCCGTTTCAGCTCGTCCTCGATCATCAGCCGACGCTCACGCGACAGCGACCCGTGGTGGGCCTTCACCAGCTCGACACCGTCCGGGTTGGACGTGCCGATCGACTCGGCCCCGGCGGCAACCACGTCTGACCGAGAAGGCTGAAGCGACCCCGTCGTTCCATCCGTCGCTTCGGCTTTCAATGCGATCGCCTCGTCGTGGAGTTCGTTGAGGCGGCTTGACAGGCGCTCGGCCATACGCCGAGCGTTCACGAAGATCAGCGTCGATCTGTGCTGCTCCACCAGTTCAAGCAAGGCCGGATGCATCGAGGGCCAGATGCTGCGCCGCTGGGGTCCGGCCGCCGCAGCGCCCGCCTGGGGTTCTTCGACGATGGTGCCGAGCGACGCCATGTCCTCGACCGGGACCCGAACCTCCAGGTCGAGCTCCTTGGTGATACCCGCGTCGACGATGCGCACCGGCCGTGGTTTGGACACCGCCCCGTCCACGTCGCGCCCGCCCAGAAAGTCGGCCACGGTCTCCAGCGGACGCTGGGTGGCCGAGAGGCCGATGCGTTGGGGGGTCGGGTACCCGTGGGCCGTGACCCAGGTGTGAAGGCGTTCCAGGCTGAGCGCCATGTGGGCGCCGCGCTTGGTGGGGGCCAGCGCGTGGATCTCGTCGACGATCACCGTCTCCACCGACGCCAGGCCATCCCGCGCCGCCGAGGTCAACAGCAGGTAGAGCGACTCGGGGGTGGTGACCAGAATGTCGGGAGGCCGCTTGGCCATCTTGCGTCGTTCCTCCGGCGACGTGTCGCCGGTGCGCAACCCCACCGAAGGGGCGACAAATGACCCACCCACCCGCTGGGCCGCCAGTTCGATGCCGCGGATCGGGCTGCGAAGGTTCTTTTCAATGTCGACGGCCAAGGCCCGCAGGGGCGACAGGTACACCACCCGGGTGCCACCGGCTTCCCGGCTCGGGGCCGATCCGATGCGGTCGATGGCCCAGAGAAACGCGGCGAGGGTTTTGCCCGACCCGGTCGGGGCACACAACAACGTGTGTTCGCCGGCGGCAATCGACGGCCAGGCCCGAGCCTGCGCCAACGTCGGTTCGGGAAAAGCAGCCTCGAACCAGGAGCGAACCGGCGGAGAAAACGGCACCGGTGCAACACCCTGGGCGTCGCGGCCCTTAGACGTTGGCACCGACCGCCGAGCCGATACCGAAGGTGATGAGGCACGAGAATGCGGTGATCAGCACCTGCCGCAGGCCGGACAGCACCACCGATCGCTCGGTAAACCTCGCCAGCAACCCGCCGACCACTGCTGACAAGACCACGGCCGCCAGCACCGACGCCACGATGGCGCCCGTACCCGAGCCGATGATCCACGGCACCAGCGGCACGATGGCGCCAACCGTGAAGGCGACAAACGACGACCCGGCCGCCTGCCATGGCGAGCCGATCGACTCCGCATGCAGACCCAACTCCTCCATGGCGTGCACCTCAAGAGCCAGCTCGGGGTCGGCCATGACCTGGGTCGACATTCGCTCGGCGGTCTGACGATCGACCCCACGCGACCGGTACAACCTCACCAGCTCACGGTGTTCGCTCTCGGGATGGTTTTTGATCGCCGCCGCCTCGACGCTCAGCTCCCGCTGGATGAGCTCCTTCTGTGCCTGCATCGACACATACTCGCCGGCTGCCATCGACACCGCCCCTGCGACCAACCCGGCCAAGCCGGCCACCAACACCGTGTTAGCGGGCGGGTTGGCGCCTGCCACGCCAAGGATGAGCGCCGTATTGGAGACCAGTCCATCAGAAATGCCGAACACCGCCGCCCTTGCTGCGCCGCCGGAGACGTCGCGGTGGTGATGCACCTGCCAGTTGGTCCCGGAACGTCCCGAGGAGCGGGTGGCGGGTGCGTGGGAGTGATGATCGGAGTGCTCGGGTGAATCACCTGAGGGTGCGTGTGCGGCGGGTTGCGCAGTCATACATGCTCCAAACGCGTCAGTTGACCACCTGTCACCGCAGGCTAACCAGGCCGTCCGGATCAGCGCAGCTGGCGCTCCAGGGCACCAAGTACCGCCTTGAACGAAGCGGTGGTGATGTTGGGGTCGACCCCGATCCCCCATCGAGGCCGGCCGGATTCACCTATCGACTCGACGTAGGCGGCGGCCCGTGCGCCGGATCCGGCACCGATGGCATGCTCGGCATAGTCGACGACATCGAGGTCCACCTCGAACTCGGCACGCAGCCCCTTTACCAACGCCCCCACCGGGCCTGAGCCCTCCCCAACAACCGTGTGATGATCGCCGTTGCGACGCACCTGGGCGGTCACCTTGGTGACGCCTTCCTTGGTGTGCAATTCGTGGCTCACCAGCTGAAAGAAGGGCTGCGTCGGCAGGTATTCGCGCTCGAACGCCTCCCACATCGTCGCAGGATCAATCTCGGTGCCCGAGTCTTCGGTGATGTTCTGGATGGTCTTCGAGAACTCCACCTGCATGCGCCGGGGCAGGTTGAACCCGTGTTCTTCGGACATCACGTAGGCAACGCCGCCCTTGCCGCTTTGGCTGTTGACCCGAATGACCGCCTCGTAGGTGCGGCCAACGTGGTGAGGGTCGATCGGCAGGTACGGAACACCCCAGGTTTCGTAGTCGTCGGGCAGCGCAGCGAAGCCTTTCTTGATCGCATCCTGGTGACTGCCTGAGAACGACGTGTACACCAGGTCGCCCGCATAGGGATGCCGAGGGTGTACCGGCAGCCGGTTGGCGTACTCGGCCGTGCGGCGCAGCTTGTCGATGTCGGTGATGTCCAACTCGGGGTCGACGCCGGTGGCGAACATGTTCATCGCCACGTTGACCAGGTCGAGGTTTCCGGTGCGCTCGCCGTTACCGAACAGCGTGCCCTCCAGACGGTCGGCACCGGCCATCAGCCCAAACTCGGCTGCGGCCACGCCGGTGCCCCGATCATTGTGGGGGTGCAGCGAGATGACCACCGAGTCACGCCGGGAAATGGTGCGGCCGAACCACTCGATGAAGTCGCCGTACACGTTCGCGGTAAAGCATTCGACGGTGGCGGGCAGGTTCAGGATGATGGGCCGCTCGGGCGTCGGCTCGATGACCTCCATCACCGCCTCGCAGATCTCGATGGCGAAGTCGGGCTCGGTCAGGGTGAAGCTCTCCGGCGAGTACTCGTAGCTCACCTGCGTGTCGGGGATGCGGTCCTCGAGCTTGCGGGCCATACGTGCCGCCGTGGTGGCCACATCGATAATGCCGGCCTGATCCAGCCCAAACACCACCTCGCGTTGCAGCGGATTGGTCGAGTTGTAGAAGTGGACGATGGCCCGTGGGGCCCCCTCCAGGCATTCGTATGTGCGCTCCAACAGGTCGGCGCGGCACTGCACCAAAACCTGGATCGTGACGTCATCGGGGATCAGGTCATCTTCGATCAGCTGCCGAACGAAGTCGTAGTCGGGCTGAGATGCCGACGGAAAGCCAACCTCGATCTCTTTGAAGCCCATGTTGACCAACTCGTTGAACATGGCCAGTTTGCGCACCGGATCCATCGGGTCGATCAGCGCCTGGTTGCCGTCGCGCAGGTCGACCGAGCACCAGATCGGGGCCCGTTCGATTCGCTGATCGGGCCAGGTGCGGTCGGCGAGCTGCACGGGGATCCACGGCTCGTACTTGTCGAATGCCATCTTCTTTGGGGTGACGTTTACTGGGGGCATAGCTGGGTTCCTTGGCGGTGGGTTCGGGTGCGGTCTCGTGGCTGGATCGTTGCTCGGGGTGGAATTCACGAGGCCGGGGGGAGACGTTGCCAAAAACAACAAACCCCCCGACCTGGAGGGCGGGGGGTGCGGGCGGGCGCGCTCTTGGAAGATCCCGCCTTAACTAAGGAGCAGTCCCGTGAGCGTGTTCACGACCATCATTCTAGGCACATCGCCGGCGCAATGGAACCTCACCCGACCTGTTGCAGTCGCCAGACGAGGTCCTTGCGCTCCGACGCCGCATAGATCTCGCCGTCGACCCCGCGGCCAAAGCTGGTGATCTTCGGAATCGAGGCCTCCAAGTCCAGTTCGTTCACCGTGCCTTTGTTGTTGGCGAGCCCAAAGAGTCGCCCCTCACACCAGTCACCCCAAAGGAAAACCCGGTTCAAGTCGGGGAGACTCGGAGCATCATGCACCGACAGACCCCCGATCACGGCGCATCGGTCTTCATCGTGGGCGTACTCGAAGACGGGATCGACCAGGTCGACGGGTGGATCGTCACTACCGCCGTCAGCCACCGGCAAGGTGCCCTCCCGAAGATCCCAGCCAAGGTTCTTTCCCTTCCCCAAACCCTCATCCGCCGGCAGCAGGTTGATCTCTTCGGAGTCCTCCTTTCCCACGTCTGCAACCCACAGGTCACCGGACTCGGGGTCGAAGTCGAAGCGCCACGGGTTGCGCATGCCGTACATCCACACTTCGGGCGCCGCACGCGAGCCGTCCGGGGTGACGCCGTCCACGAACGGATTGTCATCGGGAACCTCGTACGGCGCATCACCGCCGAGGGTGGGACGGATACGGATCATCGACCCAAGGAATGTCGCCGGATCCTGACCATTCTTGGCGCCGATGCCATACCCGCCGTCCCCGAGCCCCCACCACAGCAGGCCGCCGTCATCGAGATACACCCGGCCACCGTTGTGAGATGTCTCCGGCTGCGGCACCAACAGAATTTCTTGCCCCGGCGTCTCCGCCGTGCCGTCGGCGTTCATTTTAAACCCCATCAGCCTGGTCGCATCGTCGGACGCCCGCGTGTAGGCCATGTACAACTCGTCCTCGTCGGCCGACAGGTCCATGCTCAGAAAGCCGCTTTCGCCTTCGGTTTCGGCGACGTCGTCCGAGACGTCGACAACCACCCTCGGTTCGACCTTGCCGGCGGGGTCGATGCGTGTCACCACACCGGTGCGCTGACCGACCAGCAGGGTTCCATCCTTACTCCCCACCAACTCGGTGGGTTGCGGCAGGCTCGCCACCTCGACCGCTTCCACCTCGACCGCCACCAACGGCGATCCGTAGTCGTCGGCCTGGGCGACATCCCGATCGGCGCACGCTGCCAGCGGAACCAGCAGCGTCAACGCGGCCATGAGCGTGAACTGGCGTCTACCGGGGAAGGTCACGGCGCCAAGGTACAGCTGCCTTCGGGGTGTGCCGCCATCCCTGCCCGACCGTTGGCAACCTCCGGCAAGGGCCCCGCCGCCATCTCGAGCTTCGGCGACTCGTGAGTGGGTCGGTAGCCTTCACCCGCATGGCGGCGTTGGATCTCCTCCCCTACCTCGCCGCAGGGCTGTTGTTGGTCGCTGGGGCGTCGAAAGTGCGCCACCCCGACACGATGGCCGATGTACTCGCTGCCATCGGGCTGACCTCGGCTCGTGCGCCACTGGTGTTGGGCGTGCTCGAGATTTTGCTGGGCGCAGGTGCGCTGGTAGTCGGCGGCTTCGTACTGTGGGGCTTGATCGCTGCGGTCTACCTGGCGTTTACAGCACTGCTGGCGCTACTGCATCGCAACGGCGCCAACATCAGCTGCGGGTGCTTCGGCCGGACGTCGACGCCGATCGGGCCGCGGCAGGTCGCCGCCGACCTGTTGACGGCGGCGCTTGCGGCCGTCGGCGTGTTCGTCGCCACCCCCGGCCTGATCGATGCCGACCGCAGCCACGCGATCACGGCGCTCCTGATCGTCGGCATCGCAGTAGGGGTCCCAGCCCTCCGCCGCCTCCACACCGGCTAAGACCCCAGAGGGGATGCGCCAAGGTCGGCGTCCTGCCCCGAGTCAGCGTCCGGCCCACCGCAGGCCGAACCCAGCTCACTCGGGAGCAGGAACCCGTCCGTGGGCGGCATCCCCGTACAACCCTTCGGCCCACTCCAAATAGTCGGGCCCAGTGCGCAGGTGGTGGCCCCCGTCGGCGCCGACGGTCTCGCCGGTGATGAACCCCGACTCGGGCCCACACAAGAACCGGATCAGCGGCGCCACGTCGTCCACCTCACCGAAGCGACCCAACGGGGTGTTGGTCAGGTAGCTCTGCCCTACCGAGGAGTCCTCCTCGATCATCGCCACCAACTCGGTGCGAATGATCCCAGGATTGACCGCGTTGACGCGCACACCCGCCTGACCCAGTTCGTCGGCGGTCACCTTCACCAGCATGTCGACCCCCGCCTTGGCCACCGAATATGGCGCCATGAACCGGTGGGTCAGCCGGCTGGCCACCGACGACACCGCCACCATCGATCCGCCGCCGTTGCGCACGATCGCCGCTCCCGCCTCCCGAAACGTCAGAAAGACCCCGGTGAGGCTGACACCGATCACGCGGTTCCATTCGTCGGTCGAGGTGGCCACCACCGGCCCCATCGTGCCGTCGCCCGCCGACGCCACGGCGATGCGCAGCTGTCCCTCGGCGTCAGCCAAGCCAACAGCGGCCGCCACATCAGCATCAGCGGTGACATCTCCTGCGTAGGCGCTCACCCGAACGCCCTCAGGTGCGTTTGCCCGCAACACGACGGCTGCGGCCTCCAGCTTCGCCGCAGTTCGTCCCATCAACGTGACGTCGGCACCGTCGGCGACCAACGCAGCAGCCGCCGCCAAACCGATGCCGCTGCCACCACCGGTGATCAGCGCCGCCGTCCCATTCAGCGGCAGGCAGGCGGTTGGGTTTTCAGACATGGCAGCTCTCCCCAAGAGTTCAACGAAGCGAATCTAACCGTGACCACCATGATGAGACCTCCCGAAGCATCGGCAGAGCTGGTGTGAAGTCACATCAACCCCTGAGCGGTCTCTCATCGATATTGCCAAGGCCTCGAATGCATGGAGTACGTATCACCTTCAGGAACTACCCTGCCTCGCCCCGGTCTGACCACCCCCAACCCGAGCGCGAGGCTCGATATGAAGCCGATAGCAAATGCCCCAGCGCAGGCAACCAACCGACCTGTCACTCCCACGAGGCCACGCACGCGCCTCGAAGCTGCAATTGACGCCCTCATGGAACGCGCCTCGACATTGCCGGACGAGGCTGTCACCAAAGCATGGGCGGCCACCAAGCTGGCCGGCTTTCTGCCGGTGTTGCCGGCGTTCGCCGCAGCCATGTTCGGAACGCTGCCGCTGGACACCGCCGCCAACCGGCGGCGCGCGCAGCGGCTGCCGGGAGCCCTCTCGGCGAGTGACCCCACTGTGCTGGGCAACAACATTCATCTCGACCCCAACGAGTGCTATGTCATCACCAGCGATCTCCACAGGAGCCTCCCCGGCGCCAGAGACTGGCCTCGCATGCAACGTACCGATCGGTTGTACGGCGTGCTCCTGGACCATTACGGCGAACACGGCTGGGGGCTCGTCGAGGCCGGCGACGTCGAAGATCTGTGGATGGTCGGCGGTTCGGCCGTCGGTGCCGCCATCGATGGCCTTCGACTTCTCGGCGCGGCGCTGTGGCCGATCGACCAACGGTTCAGCCACGCCGCAGCCCGCAATCAGGTTCGCCAGATCGTCAACAATCACGCAGCGACCTACGCCACGATCGCCGACCAGTTTGCCTCGCAGGGGCGTTATTGGCGCATCAGCGGGAACCACGACGACTCGCTGAGCCGACCGGAGGTCGCCTTGGCCCTGCGCCTGATCATCCCCGGCTTTGCGGTACAGGATCTGATCTCGTTGGGAGAACCAGGGGAAACTCCCGAGGCGGTGCTGACCCACGGTCACCTCACCGACCCGTGGAACGGCCCCCGGGGTGCCTGGAGAGGCCGCATCGTCACCTGGCTGGCCAACTCGATCGCCGACCTGCGCGGGCACGAGCTGGGCATCACCGGCAGCGAAGCCCGGGAAGCCCTCCTGGGGGGGCGGGCAGGTAACCGGCTGCGGTCGATTCGGGGCCCATTTTCGATGGATCGGGATCAGTTCACTCTGAACGAGACGGAAATTCACGAAGCATTCGCCGATTGTTTCGGCGAGGAGGCCGGACCATGGCTGGTGCTGGGCCACACCCATGTCCCCGGAGACGGCCCGTGGGACCCGGGCACCAACAGCCGCTACCGGCGCTACGTCAACGCCGGTTCAGGGGTGGGCGAACGGTTCCTGACCGCTGTCGAATGGGACGGCACGTCGAACGATCGCCGTCCGGTCCTCATGGCCTATGCACGTCGCTCGGACGTGGAGGTCCCGCCCGCAGTCACCGACTCCACGGACCCCGCCCACCGCATCGCCGTTCGACCCGGGCCGATGCAGACCATCGGAAGCATCGATGGCGAACCGGTCGTCAAGATGGAACTTCGGGCCCCGGCAACCCCCGCACACGGGTAAGACGGCAATGGGCCACACCGGCATCGCCCAGCACCGGGCTGTCGCGGTCGGTCAACGGCCCGAGTGACCAAAGCCGCCTTCGCCACGTTCGCTGGGGGACAGTTCGTCCACCGGCACCAGCGTCACGTGAGCGACCCGCTGCACCACCAACTGCGCGATGCGGTCGCCCCGCTTGACCTCCACGGCCTCATGTGGGTCGGTGTTGGCAAGGATCACCCGGAGCTCCCCTCGGTAGCCGGCGTCGATCAGTCCCGGGGCGTTGGTCACCGTTACCCCCGACCGCAGCGCCAGCCCGGATCTGGGTAGCACAAACCCGGCGTGACCGGCCGGGATGGCCACAGCAAGGCCGGTCGGAACCAATGCACGTCCGCCGCCCGGATCGAGGGTCACATCGATCGTCGAGCGCAGATCCAGCCCGGCATCGCCCGGCTTCGCATAGGCCGGCAGCGCCAGGTCGGGATCGATCTGGCGAACCTGCATCTCCAGAGGGCCGACCTCCCCCGCGCCAGGCTCACCGTCCGGATCGTTGGGTGCCAGGTGGGTGTCGGATTGAACGATCGCGTCATTCGCCATGGTGCCATCATGGCCGCCGAATCACGACCTGCGCCCACTGGGCGTACGATCCACGTTGTGCTCATTTGGATGGACCTTGAGATGACCGGTTTGGATCACACTTCCGATGTCATCGTGGAGATCGCCACGCTGGCGACCGACGACGATCTGAACATTGTCGCTGCAGGACCGGACCTGGTGGTTCACCAGCCGCCGGAGGCCATGGCCAACATGGACCCGGTTGTGGTGAAGATGCACACCAGCTCCGGCCTCCTCGATGCCATCGCCGAGTCCACGGTCACCCTGGAGGAGGCGGGCACCGCCACGTTGGACTTCATCAGGACCCACGCCCCCAAGGCCCGAACCGTGCCTCTCTGCGGTAATACGATTGGAACCGACCGGCGCTTCCTCGCCGCCTACCTGCCCGAGATCGAGGAGTACCTGCACTATCGGTCGGTTGATGTCTCGACCATCAAGGAACTGGCCCGCCGGTGGTATCCCCAGGCCCTCTCCGACCTGCCTCGAAAGGCCACCAGTCACCGGGCCCTGGATGACATCTTGGAAAGCGTGGAGGAGCTGCGCTACTGGCGCTCCAAGGTCTTCCTGCCAGTCACTCAACCCACCGACTGAGCCCAGCCCGCGTCGACGGCGCTACTCAGACGGAACGGACGGACACCGCTGGGCGCTCACCTGGGACGCCGAGCCACACCTGAGTGCCATCGGGGGACCTGGTCAGTTCACAAGGACCGTGAAAGAGCTGGGATCGGTACTCGGTCTCAAAGCGGCCCCCGGCTCCGACCGATGCGACGGCTCCGCATTCGGTGTCCTCCCACGCCGTCCAGATCACCGAGTTGTTTACGTGGTTCAGCACGTCAATGTCACTCCGGCGGATCGGCCAAAGATGTGACGTCGATCCGTCGGGAGGCTCCAGGTGGGTCAAACCGATGGGGACCCTCCGCCTCGGATCGGCAACGCCCGGCAGCCCGGACAGACGGGTGGGACGCCCGCTGATCGGGTCGACCGACGCCCACAGGGTGGCCAGACGAACGCCGGCACCACACTGACCTGTCAGGTCGATCCGCCGCTCGGCCCACACCCGACCCGCTGCCGATGCCCACGTCGAGACGGAAAGCGTCTCCGCTGCCACCGGCCAGCGCTGCACCTCCAGGACGGTGCGGCGAACGACCCACACCGCACCCGGGGCCGGTTCCATGGGCACGTCGAGGTCCCAGAGCGCCACGTCGCAGAGCCGAACAATCGTGTCGAGACGAGCTCGACGGTCGGGCTCGCAACCGGCGGGGGGCACCCGCAACGTGACGGTCGGTCGGTCGGACTGGCCGAGAGGAGCATCCTGCACGCGCCGCAAGCTATCGAACCGATCAACCCGGAAGCTCGGCACGGATCGGGGGCCCGGTTCGAAGATATTCTTGTAAAGAGGTTGACGAGGTGGCCGCCAAGTGGTTTTCTCATCTGGTTCCACCCTGGACGTTCGGTCCTGGACACCCCTGCGAAAGGTCAGCCATGTTTGCATCCGCCTTCAACGTAGCGATCCGGCGATGCAACGCATCGGCACATCGCACGCTGGGCGAGATGTCCGGGCGTTCGTTGGCAACCGTTGTCCCCGGCACGTGGCACGCCAAGGCGTCCTACTCGCTGCACGCCGGGACCAAGCCGGCCGACGCCTACGCCAACCCGATTGACGTCGGGATCCGACTGCCACGAGGTGCTGGTTGATCCAACAGGATCAACCAAGAACCTCCACCGAGGCCGCCGGATCCCAACACGGGAACCGGCGGCCTTTCTGCATTTTCGCAGCGAGTCACCCTGCCCCCGATCCCGCTGCCCCCGATCCCGCCAAATCCATCCCTGCTCCCGATCCCACTCCGAGAAAGAAACAAAGATGTCTGTCACCGAACTCGCTCGTCACGAAGCAGCCCAACCCGTTCCAGTCCTGGACGCGGGCACTCCCGGATGGGAGGTCATGGCTGCCTGCGCCGCCTCCACCAGCGAGGTGACCCGGTTGTTCTTCTCCGACGACCTGGCCGACATCGCCGTGGCCAAGAGCCTCTGCGCCGGGTGCCCGGTGCTCACCGACTGCTTGGAGACGGCGATCGCCCGCAACGAGCAGTTCGGCGTCTGGGGCGGCCAGCTGTTTGTGGGCGGCAAGGTTGTCCACTTCAAGCGGGCGCGAGGCCGCCCACCCAAGGTTCCCCGGCCAGAGGAGCACCTGCCCCAGGTGCCGATCCCCGAGCACCTGCGGGAACAG
>ERZ724523.1454-NODE-1454-length-13837-cov-9.269192_pt1 | contig 13837 bp, 18 predicted proteins | sample MGYA00376056_ERZ724523 | MGnify/ENA primary metagenome ERZ724523 (study PRJEB28724, sample SAMN07190888) | wastewater metagenome | isolation source: influent of sewage treatment plant in Hong Hong | place: USA: Christiansburg, Virginia | collected 2016-03-01 ... | reverse complement strand
AGCAACACCATTTATACTATCCTTTAGAGTATTATTGGCATCCGATAAATCTTTAGTGCTTTTAGTAAAGTCTGGATACAATTTATTTAATGCATCAGTAACTTTTGATAATCTATCCTGTTCATTCGCTGTTAAATTTGTTTTATCCTTCAAAGTATTGTATTCATCAATTAAAGCTTGATTAGCTGCTCCAGATTCTATTATTTCTTCAGTAAGGTCTGGATAAAGTCTCTGTAGTTCATATACAATTTCGCTCATCCGTTTTGTTTCAGCAGCAGTTCTATTAGTCTTCTCATACAATTTTTGATATTCTTCTGCCAAACTATCAGCTTTATTCCTATTTTCTTCAAGTTTAACAGATAAATTTTCCCATTGTGCTTCTTGTTCTCTTACATCAGCAGATTTCTTAAAAGCTACTATAGCACCTGTTAATCCCACAACAGCAGCAGTTACAAGAGGTATTAAAGTAGTCCATGAAGCAAGTTTTCCTGCTGCCATCGCTGCTTGTAATGCCACAATACCTTTTGTTAGAGCAGCTATACCCAATTCAATAGGCCCCAACAGTGCTAAAAATGCACCAAATACAACAACCCCTGTTTTAGTTGAATCACTTATATCATCAAGACTTTTTACAAATTTAGTCAAATCCCCAATTATTGTTTTTATTGTAGGCATCATTGCAGTGCCGAGACTTGAAGCAAGTTGGTCTATATTTGCTTTAAGTTGTTGACTCTGAAATGCAGCAGAAGTGCTATTTTCAGCAAAAGTCTTTAACGGAACTTGTGCAGCTTCAAGTATTAGTTTTAATGCAACTTCAGAAGTAGCTAATTGTAAAGCTGAACCAGTAAGTTTATCTTTACCTTGTGCTGCTAATTCATCATTTACTGCACTCTGTCGTATTGCTAATCCATAATTTCTTAAGTTTCTTGTGTTGCCCAATAGTGCCAAATCCAATGCTTTACTTACATCAACCATTGGCTTACCAGAATATGCAGAAATAGCAGCAGTTAACTGCACTACTGATTGTGCCATTTCCAATGCTCTTTCTCTTGTTGCCCCCATTGCAACAAAAGCGTTAGAAGCATCAGCTAAAAATGTTGTAGCTTGTTTACTTGTCAATCCATAAGCAGCTTGCATATCATACAATGCTTTTGTAGCTGCTGGCATCATTTCACTAAACAAAGCTTCATATTTTTTACTTGATACTTCCAATTTTTCTGCACTCTCAACAGCAGCTTTTCCAGCAGCCACTAATGGAGCAGTAACAGAAGCAGATAAAACAGCACCAAATTTTGCAGAGGTTTTAGCTAATTCATTCAGCATCTCATTGAGACTTTTGCTATTTTCTTTTAAGTAAGCAACCTTACCAGCAAGTTTATCATTCTGAACTTTTAGTTTCATTATTTCTTCATTATAAGGACTTACTCCGCTACTAAGCAATTCTAGTATTCTATCTTTATTATCTTTTATATGATTATTTAATCCTTGTAGAGTATTATCATAATCCTTACTTAAACTTTCAAGACGTTTTATATCTTCTGTTAAATCTTTATACTTAGCTTTTAATTCATCAATAGTAGGAACCATTGCAGCATATTTTTCTTTAGTTGCTGCTATATTCTCCTTTGCAGCTTCCTGTGCATTAGTTAAATCATAAAGTGCTTTTTCATATCCATTAACTTGTTTTGAAGTAGTTGCAATAGCATTTCTTAATTCTATTGATTGTCTCTGTAAATCCCGTGCTAATAATTCACCTTTTCCAAATGATTCACCTAAATCATCCCATGTTTTTCTATATGAAGCTATCTCAGATTTTGAACCAGCAATTTTATCCTTCATATCATTTACTGATTTAGTTGCTTCATTATAAATATTTATTACTTCATTTATTACTTTATCAGAATTTGCATATTCTATAATTAAATCTTGTATCTGTTTTTTTAATTCGCTATGTTGACTTCTTAATTGGGTTATTGCATGAACCTGCTTTTCAGTCTCTCCAATAAATTCATTCATTGGATTACTTGTGTCTTTATATGACTTCCCAATCTCATCTATCTGTCTTTTTGCTGTTTCTACTTGTCTAGTGTATAAATCTAAATTATGTTTAGCACCTACATATGCAGCAGACATTGGAGAAACACCATTATTGATGAGTTCCTGCATTCTTTTTTGGGCTTCTGCCAAATACTTTTGTGTGTTTTCAAGTGATTTATATAAAACTGCCGCTTGTTCATTAAGTCCTTTTGTTGAATTAGCTATTGAACCAATGTCTTTTATAATAGAATCGTGAAAACCAGAAAATACTTTTTCACTTTTATTTATAGATTCATCAAATTGAGAAGTCTGACCAAGTATCTGAACAATCATTTGACCTAAATAAGCACCACTCATTCTATATCTCCATACTTCTCAATCAATTTCTGTTTTAGTTCTGCTGCTTCTTGTTCTCTCTTCTCTTCAACTTCTTTTACAGTAGACAACCCTTGTTCCCTCATTTCATCACGTAAAGCTTTTAACTGTTCATATGACATATTACTTAATTTGCTTTCTGTAGAATCTGGAGTAGGATATTTTGTTTCCATACCCAAATTGTAGTACATAATAATCTGTCCTATGGACATTTCATTCAATAGATATTCCTTTGTTGCCCATGGATATAAAAGAGCCATTCCTATGAAAAGTGGGCCAAGATGGACTTTTCCGTCTCCCCCTTGGCCCCCTTTCAGTTTTTTCCATACTGCTCCACACCTGCATAAGACCTGATGAGTGCTTCTTTAATCAAACTTACAAAGGCGTTTATTTGAGGCATTTCAACATTTTCCCTGAACCACTTCTCACTGAGTTCTGGATTCTTGAAAGAAGCAAAGGTGCTGCACAATTTTATGATAATATCCAATGCTTCTTTAGATGATTTCTCATCCTTTAATTTATTTTCATCATATTCAGATAGTTTCCTTACCAATGAGTCTATTTCCCATGTTATTCCACAAGGAACGAAAGAAACATCTATCTGAACACCACCCAACTTTATTATCTTTTTAGGTGGTTTCAAAATATCCAAATCAACAATGCCTTCAGTTTCCTTATCCATTTACAAAGCACTCCTTTATTACAAGTCTCTTGTTATAGTATACAACTGAGTACCAGCAGAAAGTGAAGTATCCAATTTTGCAGTAATAGCAAATGGCATAACAGCAATCGGGTCTGTATCATTGTCAGATTTGAAAGTAATTTCAGGCCCACCATCCAAAGTAGCTTTGAATACCGTAAGAGTCGTATACTTTGTGGTTCCACTCGCATCGATTCTCTTGTTTGTTATTCTAAATGCTACTGGAGTAAGATTAGAATTTCCACCAGCTATTATTGTACTTACAGAAGAAGTAGCAGTTGCAGAAATAAGACCACAGTTAATAGTAGAAAGAATCGTAGCATTATACTCAATAAGTTCACCAGTAATTTGTGCAATCTCAGTAGCAACACCTTCAATAGGGTCAGGAGCATTACCAGCCTGTACACTATATTTTGTAGGAACATGCTTAAAGCTATTCACAATACCAGCACCAAGGTTAGTCCATGCTGAAGATGCAGCAGAAGTACCATAAGGTGCCGTCTCAATTTTGCAGTTACCTATAATTAGGTTTGCAACACTCACACTAGAATTTTGATAATTAGGCATATATATCTCCTTATAAAATAATTAACTAACAGTATCTACTGAATAAACCAGTAGAACATCAACTGGAGCATTGAAACAATCAGTTTCAGGAATAATACCAGTATCTCGTACTACAGACATTCGCTCTGCAACAAAAGTTGACGCTATTCCTATACATCCTGTTCCACATGTTCCACCAAACAATTTTGATACTTCATCCGCTAAATCCCTTGCTGTTGCAGCATTAGCTGCCCTACAGTTTACAGAATAAATTGGATGACACAATCCATTACTTCTAGCTCCTCCAGGGAGCTGATAATACGTAATAAAAGGTAATAATGAAGATAAAGAACTAGTTTGTGGAGCTACTCCATGATATATCCTTGTGCTACAAATATTTGTTATTGCAGTACACTGATTCATGAGATAACCTATAAACTGATAATCCTTCATTTTCATTTCCTCATATAATCAGCAAAAACATTTTTGCCATTAACTTCTACAATCTCACTAAATTTACCAAAAGTTTCATCAAAAGCTGGTCGTAAGAATGGCTGTGCAGCATCTTTGTAAGTTCCATATTCCATGTAAAAATTATACCGTACAGCAGTTCCTATATCAGCTTCAGTTTCAATTTCTGGTGGTGTTATTGGTTCAAAATGCTCAACATTGTATCCCCGTGGAGGATTCATTCTTCTATACTTTTCAGGTGATTCAAGTTCAGTTCCTTTATTCTTCATCTGTACATTGATTGAAGCTGCAAGATATCCATATCGTTTCGGGCAATATTCTTTTGCTCTGGAATTTACTTCCATAGCTAAATCCCACACACTGCCTTCAACAACCTTTCTGGCTAAAGATTTAATCTCATCACCATTCCAGTTTGTACGAATACTTGCAAAATTAAATTCTTTGTTATCCATCATATAGCTTGCCTCAATCCCACCACGGTAATTTCTCCATACCCCATAACATCATCAGGAATACCTATAATCGTATATGTTTTCCCTCCATGAGTTACTTGCACATCATTAGAAGTAAAAGTATAACTCGAAGGTTTCATTACTAAAACATGAGTGGTTTCCTGCACCATTTTATCAGAAAGATATTTTCTACCACCAGAAAGATATTTTCTACCACCCGTTCCAGATTGATAAATAACTCCTACTACTGTCGTTGCGGTTGTAGTTTCTGTAAACCCGCCCATTCCATCGTATGTTTGTGATTTTCTTATTATCTGTATATCTTTCATTGTTAGTAAATCATCAATCATACTAATAGAACCTCGCTATAGTATATTTCTCTAAAGCACCAGTTATTTCTATAGGATATCCATAATCATCTAACCCAGTTTCTGTATATGTTTCACTAAAAGGCCCCAAAGAATGAGAACGAATCCCAACCCTTTTAGGCCTTATGTCATAATCATATTCTATCATCTTGCAAGCTATTTTGCTTAATTCTTGAGGCCATTTTACTAAAGATATAAGTATTGGTCTATCTGATGGTTCATTATATAATGTGCAGTCTTCAAGCTCCAATACATTCTTAGTAACATTTTTTAATGTATAATATCCATCATTCAGATAACTTCCATAGACATAAATATCAAATCCTTTAATAAAACCCTCTATTATGAAATCGACATCATTGCAAGTAATAGTTTTCAATGCTGGGTCAAAAGTTACATAATCCTGTAAATCAATATCAGTTGTAAAATAATTATTAGTTCTCATTACTATAGCCATTTGTACATCTTCTATAAGATGCTTATCTATTATTGTTTGAGCAGAACAGCTTATAGAAGTGTACAAAGTTACCGCAGTAGCAGTAGTTATTGGCATTACTTTAACTCCATATCATTTCGGATTAAGGATAGTAAATGGCTGCATTATTGCATATACATAGCATGTAGCAGTAGTAGTAATATCCAAATTCAAATAGCCATTTTTATCCTTAAACCTAGCAGACTCAAGTTCTTTACCACCAATTACTTTTGTAGTAGCTGAAGCTATAGTAACACTAGCAGCACCAATGCCTACTTCTGAATAATCATCACCAGCTTTCACTGTTACTGTACAAGAAGCAGAAGTAGCATAATTCTCAATAATCACAAACAAATCTTCAAAATTCAATGAACTCTGCGCTGTGGTAGGAGCAACTATAATAGAAGCCGTGCTTCCACCAGTATCAGTTTTAGAAATTGCAACTCCAGCTAGAGCTACACTTACTGGATTTATTGTTTTCGTTCCCATAATTTACCTCCAATTAGTCACTACCTTCAGATAAGTATAATGTGCAAAGTGCTTCTGGCCTAATAACTTTAGCACCATACAAATATAATCCCTTCACACCCTGATCAAAATAACTCTCACGTTTTACTGCTTCAATCTTACTAATCTGTCCAGCATAAGCAATAGCAGTATTATTGAAAGCCATAATAGCAGAAACACCAGTTGCAGCTTCAGCAACATTGTTAGATACAATGACTCTGAATCCAAGAGCATCACCAATATAACCACTAGTCATTGCACCATCATCAAATACTTTAGGTACAGCAGTAGCAGAAACACCACCAATTTCAGCAAGAAGCAGTTTCTGATGGAACCAAGGCGGAACAACAATAAATCTATTAGCTTGTGGTACATTATTTTCTGACATATATCTTGATGCAAAAGAAAGTACTTTAATAACACTTCCAGAAGTTACAGTAACAGCAGTAGTTACAGAACCCATATTTGTAGTATTAGTTATTCCAGCATCCTTATAGAATGAAGCAATATACTGATCAACTACATCTGCAATTTCATAAGCAGCTTCAGTCATTGCAGCATTCATAATCTTTGGATTCATCTGTGCAGTATCAATATCATCAATTGTAAAAGAGAAACTCTTTGCTTGGTCAATAGTTAGAATCTTCTGTGCACCATCAAGTTTCTGCCAAGTAATAGCTTCATATTTTGTATAATCATTTACTGAAATTTTACCAATCTCATTGATTTTTACAGAATCACCTACATTTCTAATTTCACCCTCATATTGCCTATCAACTAATGAAGCAAACACAAGAGCTTTCTGAAGTCTAACAAAAAGTTTAGAACTCCATATTATCGGTATAAAATTTTCTAGACCCATATTTATCTCCTTAAATTTTTAATTATACTTTACCAAGAGCTTTATCAAGCTCACCAGCCATTTCCATCTCAATCATTTCTTTCTCCGAAAGTTTAGACAAATCTACCTTACCAGTAGTTTTTATCTCATTCCCTGCTCCAGGCTTGTAGCCACTTGCAAGAAGTTCATTCACTTTCGCAGTTTTTGCATTCTCCAATTCACTTTTGAAATTACGAATATACAAATTCGCTTGTTCTACACTTGTAAATGGAATATTATCAATAAAATCTAAACTCACTCCCTCCTTAAATGCCAAATCTTTAATCTGACTTTTAAGTCTCTCCATCTCTTGTTCTTCTTTCATTCTCCTCATATTCTCTTCAAGCTCACGAACACGCTTTTGCTCAGGTGTCTCTTCTGGATTACGTTTCAATAATTCAGCAGCAACTCTTGCGTTGACTTCATTATCAAATGTTTTCCGTTTGTATGTATCCAATGCTTCAGTAACACGTTTGTCCATCATCGGCTGAATTAACGCTTTACCATCTGGTGTATCAAGATAAGCCTTAACCTTATCAGGAGTTATTGGTTCTTCTGGAACTAATCCCTTCAAATAAGTTTTAATAGTCTCATCATCACTGTTTGCTTCCAAAAAAGCTTTTACCTGTTCAAATGTAATAGTCTCATCATTCATATTATTTCTCCTTGTATCCTTCACAAAAATCCTGTAGTATTTTTAATCCTACTCAGATTTTGGAAGTCTTCTTTTCATTGGTCTTCCTCTAGATTTTCTTGTTTTTGAAGTATTTGATTCATTCTGTATAACAACTGGTACAGTAACCAAATCCTTATTTGTATTCTCAACAACAGAATCCTTTTCGCTAGGAACACTATGCAATGCTGCAAGTCTTCTTCGTCTAGCTTCAAGTTTTCTTTGTCTTGCTTTGTTCAATTAAAACCTCCTTTGCCTTTATACGAAAAAAGGCAGAAGACGCTATTCAACATCTCCCGCCTCTGGTTTTTCCAGCCAGCTTTATATCATTAACCATATATAGCACACATTTTATATTTTGTCAAGTACCTCCTATTGTATAGTTTTACTAAAATGTTCCGTGTCCACCGACTCCTTTCTTACATCAACTATAGTTCCATCACGAACAACAAATTTAATGGACACCTCTCCAAACTCCTTTTTCTGCAATTCAGTAGCAATCCAATTAAGATAACAAGAAAGTGAACTTCCTGTAGCAGTTTTATTATTCATTTGCCCGCCTTTTTCTTTCTTTTTTTTGCAGCCTGTGCCAATTTAGTCATTTTCTTGACACCATACTTCTTAATACCAACACTTGCTGCAACTGCTGCTGGATTTTCATATCCAGCTTCTCTAGCTTTCTTTTCAATAGCAGCAAATCGTTTGCCACTACCCAATTTAGGTTTTCTAGCCATTTTACGACCTCCTTCTATTTCTTTTTAGAAGTCTTTTTAGAAGATTTCTTTTTTGAACCTTTACAAGCCATCCTAACACCTCCGTTATTTTAGTCTTTTAGCTTCACTCAGAGCTATTGCTATTGCCTGTCTTCTGCTTTTAACTTTCTTACCAGAACTGGATTTTAATGTACCCATTTTATACTCATGCATTACTTTTTTAATTTTATTGGATTTCCGCTTTTTACTAACAGCCATTATTCACCTCCTCCATGATATTTTTTGTACCACTCATTATAGGTCATGTAGGGAATAATTCCTTGCTCTTTAGTTCTTCTGTATTTTGGTTCGTGCCCTTCTACAAAGAAGTTTTCAAGACACCTACAGTTACATCGCTGCTCTGGACTTAATCCTTCCCAATGCGGATATGGAGTGGTTTCACCATTAGGTAATGTATAAAGTCCAGTTTCCATATCCTTTTTCTTTCCATCCATAGCTGCATGGTCTGGTCTTGTTCTTAAATCCAAAACAGCATCCCATACCATATATCCTTTAACACCATTATCTAATGCCTGATAGTATGTATAATCTGAACCAGCAGTAAGTGCATTCATCCCTTCTGTTCTTACTATTTTTAATGCTCTACTATTTGAAATATCAATAGCTTTTGATAAATCTCTGCTCATAGCTTCAAAAGTTTTACCTTGAGCCAATCCATTCATCAATGCTTCTCTTATTTTCCTTCTAGATACTATTGTATATTCTTTTAATGATTCTGCATAAAATTTATTATTTATTTCTTCAATGGAAAATAATTTTGCTATTTGAGCAGCAGAAGGAATAAGTAAACCTAAATGTATACCAGTAGTCATATCTAAAGCCCACTCATTATAAAAAAATGACTGTTTATACAATTCTGGCAATGCTGTTTTTATTGCATACAAGCCTCTTTTTATAGCAGGTTCCAAGATGTCCAATAATTGTTCCTCTATTGCAGCATATCTATTATATTTTGCTAAATCAGAAGTAGTTAGTATACCATCGATAGCATATTTATCATAAATTATTTTCATTTCACCTTGTATATTCATCAAAGCATCATAATATGCTGCTTGTATTCTATCCTCATACTTTTTCAATAAGGATAGAAATGCTGGAACTATTGTTTCTTTTCTAAAAACCTGAAAATCTGGCATATTAGAATCTCATCCAAGGTTTCACATACCATGTACTCTTATTCAATGATTCTTTTAGTTTTTCAGCTTCTTTAACCAAATTTCTCCGCATCAATTCATTGTAAAGTACATCAGCTACCTTTACATTATAGCTGTATGGAATATCGCTATAGGTTTTAGCCAATTCCAAAAGCACTTCATTACTTGCAAAATGAAAAGAAGTATCGGCTGTATCAGCTTCCCTTTCTAAATCAATTTTATATTTAGTAAGAAATTCTTCATACTTCTTTATTTTGTCTTCTTCACTTTCTACTTCAGAATATGAAGGCATCACATCTACAATAGTTTCATCCGAAACAACTTCCTGTTTTACAGGTTCAACTTCCTGCTTTATTTCATCCAAAACAGGTTCAACTTCCTGCTTTATTTCATCCAAAACAGGTTCTTCTACTTTCTTTGCCATAGCTCTACTCCTTTATTCTCCAATTTGTTCACCTTTATCATTAAAAGCTTTTCCTATGGGTTTACCTTGCTCATCAAAACTTGACTTTGCACCAGTCATATCATATAATGTTCCTATAGGATTACCTTTAGAATCCTTCTTTGTCTGCTCTACACTAGGCATCATATTCTCTCTATCCTGTTCCTGCCTTCTTAGTTCCTCTTCTGTATTGGGTACAATGTCATCAGGCATAAAATCAGTAACAAGATAAGAACTGAATCCTGCTGCCTTCAATGCCTGTGCAGTCTGTGCAAATTCCAGTACATTCAATGGTGTGTTTCGTTTGTGGGTTATTACAATATCTTCGGACTGACAATATGGTCTACCCAATACTTTATAGACATTGAATATCAGATTCATTCTTTCATACAATCCAGTATCAAAATCAGCTTCAGCCGAAGAAACAAGATTCTCAAAATCAAATAATAGTCTTTGAATTGCTATACCAGAAGCACCACTAAACTTTTCTACTGCAAAATCTGGAACATGAGACTGTATATGAATCTGATTTTTTACTAAATCTGTCATAAACTGAATAAATCCATAGGGAATATCTTTTGTTAAAAACTTTATATCTGCATCTTTATCCAAATGTTCCATTATTCTATATCTTTTCAAATTCTGTAGTGCCGCTGATATAGCATTAGGTTCCTTTTTCTTCATTGGGTCTGTTATACCAAACCGTTTCATAATAAGATATGCGTTTGCAAATCTGTCAAATTCATTCATTGAATCAGAAATAAGCATATCATAACAATCTATCAGTCCAATAACAGGTTTAATAAGTCCCATCCTTTCATCACCGAGGTAATATGCTGCAACAGGAATATCATTGAAAAAGTTAGGTTGGTCTGGAGCATCTTTTACTAGATTCCAGTCATTACTACCAATAAAAGATTGATTTGAAGTATCATTTTTCAACCTTTTATAAATTTCAATGTGGTCTTTATAATACACTTCTACTTTATAAGCTCCATTATTTACTGGATAAAACCGTATTGCTATTTTCTTTTTCGGTTCAGAACTATAGTCATAGAGAAGTATCATTTCACGTGGGTCAACAGTAAAGAATTTTACTTCCGCCTTTACTGGTAATTTACTATCCATAGTAAACTCACCATCTATATACAATAATTCATAAGAAACTCCAAAAATTCCAGTATTTCTTCCCGCTCTACTTGTTTTTATATGCTCATTATTTATATTATAATTATTCATTAAATTTGCATAAGCAGGATAATGTGATTCTATATCGGGATTATTTATAGCTTCCATTGAATTTTTTGGCCCCGTTGGGGAACCATCTACTAATTCAGTGGGTTTATAAGTAATATATTTTGGCCTATAAGCGTATCCAGAAAAAGTATTCACTATTTTTCTACCATACGGTACAGGAATTGCTGCATTCGGTGTATTTGCATCAGTATAGTTATGAGTTATAATATCACCTCTATTATTTGCATTCTGTGGATTGAATTTAGAACCTGCTGCAACTGCTGGATTTGCAAACGGATTTCTTTTAGTTATTGTTTCATTTTCTCCTATATAGTATTTCCATAATACATTGAATACCTGTACTTCATTGTGTTCATATTGTTCTATAATAGAAAGAATATCAGAAGTAGTTAATACATCTTTATCAGTTTTTAATAGTTCCATAAAATATCTCCTATAAACCTAAATCGCTTAAACTATAATTTGAAATAAAACCAGAATAAACTTCCTCGTGCCATAATTCTTCTGTGCCATATCGCAATGCTGCAATACAATCATCATTCACTTCTACAAAATCATCAGTATATTCTTCATTACCATCTTTATCTCTTATCTTTTTCCTATGGAATATCTGTATCTCTTTTGCAGTATTTGGGCATTTTGTTTTATCTATATGCATTCTCTGTCTTGTAAGAAAATCTATACCGAACCGTAAACTCCCCATTCCTTTTGTTGCACCTTCTACATGCCATCCTCTACTATTCCATTCATCGATTCTGTCTGGTTCAGCACTATCTGCTTTTATTATCATACTATGACCTAAGTCCCCATAATATTCTTCAGCATTCATAATAAACTGTAAATTTGTCCAACCTTTTCCATATAGTTCATCAATAACATATAGTTCACCATCCCTAAAACCACCTAAGATAAGAGCTGAAGCATGATTATATCCAAAATCCATACCCATAAATAAATTTTCATAACTGTCCAAACTATAATCCAAATCCTCAATAATATAGTCTGAAAATACTACACCACCATATACTCCCCAATTACCATCAACATACACATCTTTATAATATGAATCAGTAATAGATTCCAAATATCGTACAACATCTTCTTGCAAAAACCTATTATCCCTATAGGTACTATGATGCAGTGTTACACCTCTTTTAGGCTCATCGAAATAAGTTTTTTTGATCCAGTGCCCAGCCCATATTGGATTTAATGTTAATATACCTTGTTTAACAAAAGTTGTATTACCTCTCAATCTTAGTCTTAATTGGTTCACATCATCTGGAATAGCTTGGTCTGCCTCTTCCAGCCAAAAATCAGTAGGGTCAAAAAAACTTTTCAGTTTTGTAACATCATCCAGTCCAACACTAAATATGGCATTATCGGTTACTTTACATTTTATGCTTGCTTCTGTATTATTGAATGAAAACAAATCAGTCATTCCAAAATTACGTATAGTTTGTACTAACAAATCATAACAAGAATGCTTTACTTCCTTCTTTACTTTTCTTGCTACTAAAAATCTATGCCCTTTTTCTGTTACCATTTTGTAAATAATTTTCTGTGCAGTAAAATAGGAATTATGGGTAACAACAAAATTCTTAAGCAGCATCTTATTGTCCCCATCCACCATACACCCATAATATTCACCTTCCCCATATTCCTCAATTTTGAATGTACATTTGCCTTTCATATTATGTGCTTTATATTTTTTGCATGGTAGACTTTTCAAATTCCCTTTTATTTTTATTCTGTATACTCCATCTTTTATTGTATAATTTACGTATAGTCCTAAAGAATTTGCAAGATACAGAATTTGTTCAGCTAATATTTTATTCTTCACATAGAAATCTTTTCTTTTATCCTGTACTCCTTTCTTTGGATTTGTCTTTGCATCAAATATTCCAGCTAATACTTTACTTCTTACTTTCTTACTATTGTATAAAAATTCATCTGGAATAAAAAATGTGCTATCTCTACCTAAAGTATTATTGCTTCCTACCATAAAACCAATATCATATGGTTTATCAAATGTTTCTACTTCAGGTAATTCTATACTACTTTTATACATATACAGTTTATTTTTTATTTTCAGGTACTCTTCTATACTGTATTCATAATAATTCTCTTCATTGTCAACTAAACATAGTATATGCTCTTTATTGGCAATAAATTCATCCATCCCTCTAAATTTTATTTTATACAGTTTCCCATACCCTTTTGTTGTACCTAATACTTTCCTTGGCTTTGAATCCACCCCCATCACATAGTCATCTTTCTTTATATCTTCTATTCTTTTCAACCTTCCATCAGCCATTACTATTTCAGTACCTTTTCCAAAGCACTTTCCACTGTGTGCCCCACCAATTAAAATTTCTAATGGATTCTCATCAAATAATAATGGATAGAATGTATAGTTTGTTACTGATGGTAGATTGGAAAAATCTATTTCTGGCATTACTTATACTCCATCACAACAATGTCTCTTATCATATTTATTACTCCATTTTAATAATTGTAGCACACTTTTATAATTTTGTCAATATGTAGTAAATATTATATATATCAAATTCCCATTTCGCTGTGGTTGAATAAGGTGGTACCAAGGTTGCGTTTTCTAACAGTACCATGTACTTTATACGTACTTCTACTACAAAATCGCTTGTAGGTACCAAATTTTGCAATCTGGGGCATTTTTTATTGCCACATTAAGCTATTGACAAAAAAGTT
>ERZ724523.1434-NODE-1434-length-13915-cov-37.522222_pt1 | contig 13915 bp, 13 predicted proteins | sample MGYA00376056_ERZ724523 | MGnify/ENA primary metagenome ERZ724523 (study PRJEB28724, sample SAMN07190888) | wastewater metagenome | isolation source: influent of sewage treatment plant in Hong Hong | place: USA: Christiansburg, Virginia | collected 2016-03-01 ... | reverse complement strand
CTCCTTTAAATAAATTTGGAATTACTTATCCATTACAGGATAAAGATGTTTTGACAAAAGATGAAATACTTGAAGTGAAAACAGCAACAGATGCTTACAATGCGACTATTGAGGCAGTTGCTAAAGCAAAAGGTTTAGCTTTTGTAGAGTTGAAGGGTGTGACAGATCAATTGGCTAAAGGTGGTATTGTGTACAATGGATATACAACAACTTCTGCTTTTGTAACTGGTGGAATGTTCTCATTAGATGGAGTGCATCCTAGTCCAAGAGGATATGTAATTATTGCCAATTTATTTACAGAAGCTATTAATGCTAAATATGGTGCCAATTTTAAAAGTGTAAATGTTGGTTTGTACCGCATTTTATATCCAGCATCACTATAAAAACCAAATGGGCAATAACCAAATGAAGAGGCTGTCCGAAAAGTATGGACAGCCTCTTTTTTATACTAAAATATTTGGACTCCTATTGGAGACGAATTTCATTTATGCAATTCTCAGAGGCTAGCTTCGATTTTTCGGACAGCCTCTTTTTTTTTGAATGAAAAATGAATTTGATGAAACTTTAGGGCTGCTTTTGTGAGTTTGACAAAAAATATCATTTTTTTTAAAAAAAAGGTATTGATTATGTATTTTAAAAAATATATCTTTGCACACGGAAAAAAGCATCTGAAAGACCTGATTTCTGAAGATGAATTTCACAAACCTAAATAGCTATTTAATAAATACATAAGTAATGTCTAAAGTAATAGGAAAAGTTGCCCAAATCATTGGCCCAGTAGTGGACGTAGTTTTCAACGGTAAGGATGTTGAACTTCCAAAAATTTATGACTCATTAGAAGTCACTAGAAAAGATGGTACTTTATTGGTACTAGAAGTGCAATCTCACATTGGTGAAAATACCGTTCGTACCATTTCGATGGACTCTACAGATGGTTTAAGCAGAGGTTATGAAGTAGTTGGTACAGGAAGTCCAATTCAAATGCCAATTGGTCCAGACGTTTACGGACGTTTGTTTAATGTGGTTGGAGATGCAATTGATGGTTTAGGTGAATTGCCTAAAACAGGTGAAAACGGATTGCCAATCCACAGACCAGCTCCGAAATTCGAAGATTTATCTACTTCTTCTGAAGTTTTATTTACAGGTATTAAAGTAATTGATTTGATTGAGCCTTATGCAAAAGGTGGTAAAATTGGATTGTTTGGTGGTGCTGGTGTTGGTAAAACAGTATTGATTCAGGAGTTGATTAACAATATTGCAAAAGGTCACGGTGGTCTTTCTGTATTCGCAGGAGTAGGAGAAAGAACTCGTGAAGGAAATGACTTACTTCGTGAGATGTTAGAGTCAGGAATTATTAAATATGGTGAAGATTTCATGCACTCTATGGAAAATGGAGGATGGGATTTATCTAAAGTAGATATGCCAGGAATGAGAGAGTCTAAAGCTACTTTCGTTTTTGGACAAATGAATGAGCCTCCAGGAGCTCGTGCACGTGTGGCACTTTCTGGATTATCTATCGCTGAGTATTTCCGTGATGGAGCTGGTTCTGATCAAGGAAAAGATGTATTGTTCTTCGTGGATAACATCTTCCGTTTTACGCAAGCAGGTTCTGAGGTATCAGCACTTTTAGGACGTATGCCATCTGCGGTAGGTTACCAACCAACATTGGCAACTGAGATGGGTGCGATGCAAGAGCGTATTACTTCTACAAACAAAGGTTCTATTACATCTGTACAAGCGGTTTACGTTCCTGCGGATGACTTAACTGACCCTGCGCCAGCAACAACTTTTGCTCACTTAGATGCTACAACAGTATTGTCTCGTAAAATTGCTGAGTTAGGTATTTATCCTGCGGTAGATCCATTGGATTCTACTTCAAGAATTTTGACTCCTCATATCTTAGGTGATGATCACTATAACTGTGCACAAAGAGTTAAAGAAATTCTTCAAAAATACAAACAATTGCAAGATATCATCGCGATTCTTGGTATGGAAGAGTTATCAGAAGATGATAAATTAGCAGTTGCAAGAGCACGTCGTGTACAACGTTTCTTATCTCAACCTTTCCACGTAGCGGAGCAATTTACAGGTATTCCTGGAGTTTTGGTTGATATTAAAGATACCATCAAAGGATTTAATATGATTATTGATGGTGAATTGGATCACTTGCCAGAATCTGCTTTCAACCTTAAAGGTACTATCGAGCAAGCGATTGAAGCAGGAGAGAAAATGTTAGCCGAAGCATAAAATCAGTTAGCAATTAGAAGGTGGCAGTATGCAAATGGTGCTAATCACTAATTACTAATTACTAATCACTAAAAAAATGATTTTAGAAATTGTATCAGCAGAAGCAAAATTATTTAATGGAGAAATTACTTCTATTACCCTTCCAGGTGTAGACGGAAGTTTTCAAATCTTGAATAATCACGCGCCAATTGTCTCGTTACTAAAACAAGGAACTGTAAAAATTGCAGCCAATAGTTTTGATTTTATAAGCGAAGGAGAAACTAAATTTAAAAAAGTTTCTAATCAATTATACACACTTGATATCGAGTCTGGAACAATTGAAATGAAAGACAATAAATTAATTCTTTTAGCAGACTAAGAGAATATAGAATAGAAAAGAAAGCCCAACAATTTGTTGGGCTTTCTTGTTTTATATGCTTGATTGCTGTTGGTGATGTTTTCCAATTATCGTCAAAGCAGCGGCCATTAAGACTAAATTCTTGACAATATATTGTCCAATTAATGTTGGGCAAAAAAGCGTGGTGTCAAAGCATAATTTTGGAACGATAACTATTGGAAAAAAGGTTACGAACATGTGCAGCAACAAAAGTAGTATCACTATTGGCGTCCATTTTTTTATTAAAAGTCCAATACCAATCATTAGTTCTGCTACTCCTAGTAAAGGCACAAAAATGGAGGGCTCCAACCAATATACGGTTTCTTGAACTAATTCTTCTGCAGGGCTTGTTTCGAAGACTTTTAAAGCGCCAAACCATATATAGACAATAGCAAGTGATACTCTTAACAGTATTGAGCTATAAGTGTCTATTTTTCTACTAAATTGACCATACAAGGTGTTGAGTTGTGTTTCCATAGTATTTGATTGAATTAAAAACCTAACAGGGGCTCAATCCTGTTAGGTTGCATTGATAATAAAAGCAATAACCAATTGTTATATTACCAACTTTTTATTTTTGTTTTTTATTCAGCGCCATCTGTTTTGGCTCTTGAAACTGCGAATGCACCAACAGTTTCACCTAGTAATAATCCTTTTTCACAATCGCTTCTATAGTGAATGGCTCCATATAGTCTTGAATTAGAAGCCTCTTTGGCGAAGGCATTGAATTTCTCTTTTGATTCAGGTAGTAGGTGTGACAATACTGTTGCTGCAGCTGCGCTAAAGGTAGAGTGGCCAGAAACGTAAGCAGGGAAATTAGGAATTCCTGTTGTAGTTTTTATCGAGGTGTCCATTTGTGAAGGTCTTGGGTTAAAATAGAAGTACTTGGCATCCCAGCAACTTATAGCGGCATCCATCATAGCAAGGTTAAGTAATGCCATATTTCTTGCCCAGCGGATTTCACTATAATTCTGTTGTACAAAATGTTCAGTTGCAATGGCATTCCAATGTCCTGGAGGCGTGTAAGTACCAACCCCATCTGCCCAAAAAGTCACAATTCGTTGTTGTTCTTTAGTGATACTAGTGCTAAATTTTTTTATCTCAGCCAGTTCTTTTGCAAAAGTTTCAGATTTTGTGGATGGAGGAGGTACAGGACGGCTCGCTACTACATCAGCTGGCGTCATTAAGAACGATTTTACATTTCCAAACAATGGTAGCATCGGTGGGCGTTTTGGTGCATCAAGTGAAATCCAAGGTGTTTCTCCTTTTGCGATAGCGTTGGATTCTAATTGAGCCCATATTGCTGGTGTTCCTATTGCGGCTCCTGCTCCATCGCTTGCGGCTCTAGCAATAAATTTAGCAGCAATTTTTCTTCCTAGAGCAATTCCAGCTTCTACATCACTACGAACGTTGGCACCACTAATGATTCGGTACAATTTTTCTTCATCTGCTTTTTCTTGAATATAAGCGATTTCTGTCGGGAAAAGCAATTTTAGTAATTCTACGGTCACTCCAGAAAGTACTCCGTCTTCAGAAGGGTAGGCTGGTAAAGTACTTTTAGGGACTAATACTTGTAAAGTCGCATCTACAGTATAGGGAGTGGCTCTATTGTATAATTTTTTGTAATGCCAAGCTGAAATTAATGCGTCATATTGTGCGGCACTTACATAAGCATAGGCTCTTGCTGCATAAGGTGGATTTGAAAACGGAAATTGCGGATACCCAAATGGATTTGCAGCAGAAGGCGCAGGATACGTTCCGTCTTCGTTTTGATAGGGCGGACGGTTGTGTCTAGCAACCAAGGTGCGCATAATTTCATTCCATCGTAAAACGCCGCCCACTCGCCAATAGGCAATGATTTTTTTTTGTTCTTCGGTTATAGCTGCTTGGTAGCTTTTGATTTCGTTGATTTCTCGAGTGTAGGAAGCTGTATTTGTTGCTACGGGAACATCGATTTGGAATTCATCTGGCGCTGTTAGTAAAATTGGTTTCCAAGTTCCGCCGTTAGCATCGATATTAGTTGGGTTTAAAGCTTGAAAATTATCATTATGTTCTGTAACCTCTTCACTACAAGAAAAAACAAATATAGACAGACAGATAATAAGACTATTTAAAAGAAAGTGGTATAGTTTAGTTTTCATTTTCCGTAGATTTTTTTTCAAAATTGATAATATAAAATAAGCCTCCGTAAACGGTTTTGGATTGTCCAACATTTTTACCTTCTGCTACATAGTTGTACCCGCCAATTATGGCTAGCTCAGGGATGCTTTTTAAGGTGTATTTTGTATTTATACCATACCGTATGGCGTTCATAGTATTACTCGGGAAAGGCATGTTGTTTTTGGTAATGTCAAAACCTCCTTTTTGAGTAACCCAATTATCAATTATGAATTCAGCAATTAATCGATTAGAGCGATAGCCTGTTCTAAAATTAACCGAAATAGCATCTGGCATATTCACTTTATTTGAATAGATGATTTCGTCATTCGTTAAATAGGAATTTCTTTCAATTGTAACGTTTGCTCTTTTTATATAAGCTCCAGAAAGGGTACTGAAAAAATTACCTCTTTGAAAATCTCCCATAACTCGTAATGTCCCTGTTTTGCTTCCAAGGCCCAAGCTCAAGGGTAAATAATCGACAGCATAATTGGATAGTGGAGTAGAATAGCTCCCAATAAAATAAATGGAATAGGTGTTTTTTCCAATTGTTTTTTCAATTGGCATGTATTTTAAAGTTAAAGTAAGGTCTTGTATTCCTTTTTGACCTTTCATTGTTCCTTCAGAAGCATTTGTTTTTACATAGGGCAAACTAAACAATAGATTCAATTTATCCGAAATTCCGTAATTACCCATTACTGCTAATGATTTTGTGCTTACAGTTCCAAGATTTAAATTGGTTCTTTTGAAATTACCTTCCCAGTAGTTATCCCAACTGCTGTATTGGTATATTGCTCCTGTGCAAAAGTTGTTTTTACTCATCATTATCCCGTCAATTTCGGTTTGAGAGTATGTTATTAGAGAAGACAAGAATAGCATTGTCCAGTATATTTTTTTCATATATATGTAAAAGTTATTTGTTAGCGGTCATATAAGATGTCGCCTTTTTTTATCAGCGTTTGCTTATAACAAACTTTTTATTAATGGCGATTTCATATGAATTTGCTAAAATGTAAGCGATGATTGACTTAATAAGGTCAAAATCGCTTTTTCAGTATCGCTAGTATAATTCAATTTTGATGTATCGAATCCATCTAAAAATGATTCAGCTAACAATCTAGGGTTTTGAAATAGTTTAGGTTGTTTTTAAGGTATAAGTTGCCTAATAGGCTTTTTCGAAATTCATATCAATGAGTGCATTAATTGAATGCTCAGCAATACGAAGAGATTTGAATAGTAGAAAAAGGAAAATCTAAACGAAATCCGGAGGAGAAAAAGGTACGTTGAAATAGCCACAAACTGGTTTCGTGATTTGTGTTTTTTGAAAAGAAACTTTGGCTATCTGATGCGTAGAAGGTGTACTAATTGATAAAGGTTTTGTAACCAAATAATCAGTTACAACCGTTTTTAATAGTTTTTTTGCAGGCGATTCTTTTGATGGAGAATCATCAAATAATTGTTGATTTACAAGGTTTGTAAGTTCAGAACTTATTTTGTCTTGATGCTTATTTGGTAAATAATACAAGTACAGGATGTTGTTTTTTATACGTTTTTTAAAAACATGATAATATGTATTGTTGATTTCTATGTTTTGGTTTACGTATTCAAAGTCTGTGTCTTGTACAAAAGAATAAATGGAAGCGTTTACTTCAAGAACTTGGTATTCAGTAGTTGCTTTTTCTTGCATACTAGAGACCCATTGGTGTTCTTCTTTTTGATGAAATAGCAAATAGTACCCTATTACATTGTAGAATAAGGAGGCAATTAGAAATACCGATGCCAAGCGTTTCATCATACTCCGAAAGTAAAAAACAAAATGATTGATTTCGTGTTGTTTAGTGTTTTTTAAGTTTTTTTTAACATTAAAAAAATTGATAGTAAATTTTTATTATTAAAAAATTAAGAATATTTCATCAATTTTTTCCAATTACTTGTTTTTATTAAATGACCAAAGCGAATTGTGTTTTTAAAAAAGTCCTTATTTTTGTTGACTATGAAACAGCTTCCTCAGCCTCTTGAACAAAAGTTAGCCGCCAGACAAGAGCAAAATGCGCTTAGAAAATTGCCTTTGGCTAACCAATTAATCGATTTTGCATCAAATGATTATTTAGGTTTTGCAAAATCGGAAGCTATTTTTACTGCCGCTCACCAATATTTAGTTAATCATAATTGCATAATTAATGGAGCAACAGGTTCGCGATTACTTTCTGGGAATCATACTTTGTATCCTACTACAGAAACTTTTGTAGCTGCTTTTCATCAAGCACCATCTGCTTTACTTTTTAACTCAGGCTATGATGCCAATGTTGGTTTTTTTAGTGCTGTACCTCAAAAAGGGGATTTTATTTTGTTTGATGAATTGTGTCATGCATCGATAAGAGATGGAATTCAATTATCTTATGCCAAAGGATATAAATTCAAACATAACGATTTTGAGGATTTGGAGTTGTTGATTGAACGTTGTCATACCGAGCGCAGTCGAGGTAATTTGCATAACGAAATTTACATTGTTACCGAATCTGTTTTTTCTATGGATGGAGACTGTCCAAATTTAGAAGAACTGGTTCAAGTAACCACAAAACATAATTGCTATTTAGTTATTGATGAAGCGCACGCTTTGGGGGTTTTTGGTGAAAAAGGAGAAGGATTGGTGCAATTTTTGGGTTTACAAGAGCATTTTTTTGCTCGTATTGTTACTTTTGGAAAAGGCTTAGGTTGTCATGGTGCTGTTGTGCTTGGTTCTGAGGCATTGAGTAGTTATTTGGTCAATTTTGCTAGAAGTTTTATATACACTACAGGACTTTCTCCACATTCGGTTGCAACAATTCTTAATGCTTATAAAGAGTTGGATGCTAAAGCAGCAGCAATTGGTGAATTGAAAGAGCGAATTAATTTTTTTAATCAAGAAAAAAGCCGCTTCAGTTTGAAACCGCTTTTCGTTCGAAGTAAATCGGCTATTCAATCGGCTATAATTCCTGGGAATGCTACTGTAAAAGCCATTGCAAAACAACTTCAAGACAAAGGATTTGATGTAAAACCCATACTTTCTCCCACGGTTCCCGCCGGACAAGAGCGCTTGCGTTTTTGTTTACACAGCTACAATACCGAAGCTCAAATTTCGGAGGTTTTGTATGCTTTATCTTCTTGTCTCTAATAAAAATAGTTCTATCTGAATTTTGTGGGTTTTGCGATTGATTAAAAAGTAAACACGAATTTCACTAATTTTTACGAAAAGAGACTGTTTTAATGACACAGCTTTATTGAAACCAAAGAATTTATGTGCTTATTTTTTAAATTAAATTTTATCTAATTCTTTTAAGATAAACCACAAATTATAAACCCTTGTGGATTTTTTTTAACCATATAAGACATATAAGGTCATTTAAGTTTTTTCTTTGCAAGCCTTGCGTTTTTTTTCAACCATATAAGACATTTAAATTCATTTAAGTTTTTTTTGTGAACCTTGCGTAAATCTTTGCGAACCTTGCGGTTAAGTTAGCTGCGCATTCGTGTTAATTAGTGTAATTCGTGTTTGAATAAAAAAATTACACTTCATAAGTCTTGTGGTTTCTGGGTTTTTTGAAAAAAACAAAAAAAGTTTGTAACGTTTTTAGTTGTTGATTACTTACGAGTCGTAATCAAATAATTAGCTATCGTTTTAATCATCAATCATTAACCCAAAAAATCAAAACCCATGAAAAATGTAAAGGCACAATCCCAAAACCAAATCTTTTATGTATTACTTTTTTTAGCTGGAATTAGCTTAGGTTATAGTCTAGTAAAAGAGTTTGTATTTGAGAAACCAGAAAACGGTTTACTACTAATCACTGCATGCTGTTTGTTAGCCAGTAATTCCTCAACAAAGAATAAATAGAAGGCTAAAACACAATCATCAATCAAATCAATCAATCAATCAAATCATCATTAATCAATCATCAATCAAAAAAATCAACAATTATGAAAACAATTAAAACACTTATTTTAGGTTTAGTAGCGGTAACAAGCTTTAGTTTTTCAACACAAGCGCAAACCAAAAAGGCAAACGAAAATTCTTTATTATGGGAAATTTCAGGAAACGGATTAGCACGTCCTTCTTATGTATACGGAACCTTACACATGATGTGTGAAAGTGATTTTACCATCAAAGAAAAAGTAAAAAAAGCATTTGATAAATCAACTAAATTAGCCTTAGAGTTAGATTTTGATGAACCATCAGAAGTAAAAGCGATGCAAGAAATGAGTGTGAGCAAAGTAGCTTTGAGTACTCTTCTGACCCCTGAAGATTATAAAAAATTAGATGTTCTTTTGAAAGAAAGGGTTGGAGCAGGAGCGAATCAATTTGAGCATACCAGTTTACATTCTTTGCTGAGTATGATTATGTTTAAAGCATTAAATTGCAATCCAAAAATGTATGAATTTGAGTTTTTTCAAATGGCTCAAAAACGCAAGATGGAAGTAGTAGGTTTAGAGAAATTTGCGGCTCAAATTGCTACATTAGACGCGGCGTATCCTCCTCATGAAATGGTTGAGCAGTTGGGGAATTATGACAAAAAACATTTCGATTTATTAACTCAAACCTATAAAAGTGAAGATTTAAAGGCCATTTATGAAATGGTTAATGACCCTAAATTTATGGATGAGAAAAGTAAACCAGTAATGTTAGACAACCGCAATAGTAATTGGGTTAAAGATATGCCAGCTATGATGAAAAACGAAAGTGTATTTTTTGCGGTAGGAGCAGCGCATTTAGGTGGAGAAAAAGGAGTGATTCAATTATTACAAAAAGCAGGATATAAGGTACAACCCATAACCAACTAATTTGACTTTGAAGACAAAAGAGCAAGAATTTTTATCCCGAATCGAGCAGCATAAAGGCATCTTGTACAAGGTTTCCAAAATGTATATGGACAACCGAGACGATCAAGAAGATTTGTTTCAAGAAATCATTTGCCAATTATGGAAAGCCAACGATAGTTTTAAAGGAGAAAGTCAGTTTTCAACTTGGATGTATCGTGTAGCCATAAATACTGCCATCGTTTTTCTGAAAAAAGAAAAAAAGAAAGTAGACAAATACGAGTTGTCATCTACAAATATTCCCGACGAAGAAGGGGATGCCGATATCAAGGAGCGCCAATTGGAACACTTTTATAGGGCCGTTCAAAAATTGGATAAGATAGACAAAGCGATTATTTTTTACCAACTCGAGGGATTTTCTCATAAAGAAATTGGGGAAAATCTAGGGATTTCAGAAGGAAATGCTAGAGTCAAATTAAATAGAGCCAAAGAAAAATTAAAAGAAATTATAAAAAATCAAGGATATGGATTTTAACGATATACAATCAGCCTGGAACAATGAAAACACAAAAAATGTGGTTGTTCCCACTCAATTAGAGAAAGTACAACAGGCCAATACACCACTAGACAAGATTAGGAAAAATTTGAAAAATGAATTTATTTATCAAATAGTATCAATTGTTGTTGTAGGATTTGCGCCTTATTTAAATGGATTTCCTGAGCAAGCCATCACACCCTTTTATTTGTTGTTTAGTTTGTTTGTAGCGGTTAGTGCTTATTATCTAATTAAGTTGTTTGTTTTTTATAAACGATTAAACAAAACAGCTTTGAATACCAAAGACAATTTATACGAAACCTATTTTGATATTCGCTTGAATATGGAACTTTACAAGACCTTTGGGTTTGCCTTAACGCCCTTTATGATTTTGTTTTTGGTTGGGGTTTTATATTTTAAATTGCCTAATGGTGCGACATTATTTACCGATAGTACCAATAGTATAGCGCTGTTTGTTTCGGTTTTGTTTAGTATGTTGTTTATGGGCGTAGCTTCAGAATGGTGGGTACACTTTTTTTACGGCAAATACGCCAAAGAAATCCGAACCGTTTTAGACGAGTTAAAAGAAGAATAAATAGTAAAGCAACTTTCGGGTTGCTTTTTTTGTGTTGCAATCATAGTGAACTTTGTAAATTCTTTGCGAACTTTAAATACAGTTTTTTTGCCACGGATTCCACGAATTTTACTGATTAGTTCACAAGAAAAAAACATATAAGTCACCTAAGTTTTTCTGAATAGGCTGTGTAATTTGAACCATATAAGACAAATAAGGGCATATAAGTTTTCGTTGGGCGTTACAACAATTGCAACACTTTTACTTTGTGCGGCTTCGTGACTTCTTCGTGTTTCTTTGTGGTAAAATTTTAACCGCAAAGTTCGCAAAGATTTACGCAAGGGACGCAAAGTTTTAAATAATTAACTCTTTAAAATCTGTGGAATCTGCGTGCAAAATTTAACCGTTAAGACTGAAAATTACTTTTATATTTTGTGGTTGAATTTCAGGAAGTTTACCATAAATCGAAAAGATAATGGCTTATGGTTCTAAAAAAATAAAAAACATAAAGTTTTGTGGTTTATTTTTGTCACAAATTCAATGAATTTATGGTTAGTTAGTTGAATGTACATTAATGAACTATTTAAAAGCAACTGAAATAGAAGTTGGATTATTGCTGAACTTCGGCGAAGAACCAGAATTTAAACGTGTTATATATACAAACGATAGAAAAGTTAATTTAAAAAATCAGCGATAATCCGTTCCATCCGTTTTATCCGTGGCAATTTAGAATATGAAATCGCCAATAACTAGAAGTTTGCGCAAGCAAACACCCATATATAAAAAGGCGACCCGAACGAAGTGAATTGGCGAAGCATAACATATGTGACCGCTTAAAAATAAAATTTACACATATGAAATTATTTATTACAGGAATAGGTACCGATGTAGGTAAAACCGTTGCAGCCGCTATCATTACTCAAGCTTTAGAAGCCGATTATTGGAAACCCATTCAGGCAGGAGATTTAGATAATTCTGATAGTCATAAAGTAAAGGCATACGTCTCTAATCAAAAAACTGTTTTTCATCCCAACAGTTATGCTTTGCATACGCCAGCTAGCCCGCATTATGCAGCCGAAATAGATGGAATCATCATTGATACCACTCAGATTAAAGAGCCAGTTACCGAAAACCATTTGGTAATTGAAGGCGCTGGTGGAATTTTAGTTCCTCTGAATACAACTAATACGATTGCCGATTTGATTCAACCCGATTACAAAGTGATTGTGGTTTCTCGTCATTATTTGGGTAGTATCAATCATACACTCTTGACTATTGAGGCCTTACAAAATCGAAACATTACTGTCGCTGGAATTGTTTTTTCTGGAGATGAAAATCAAGCAACCGAATCGATTATTTTAAGCAAAACAGGCGTAAAATGCATTGGTAGAATCGAACAAGAACCCTATTTTGATACGAATGTCATCGCAGAATATGCCGATTTGTTTCGTGAGCAATTATTGAGTTTATAAGAAATTAGAGTATAGAATAATATGACTATCCGTGACTAGTACCATTCCACAGAATAAATTAGTTGTTGAATGTTTTTCACAAATATGATCCTTTATGATCTTTGCGTCTTCGCGACTTTGCGAGCCAAATTTCACGCAAAGGCGCAGAGACGCAAAGTATATTGTCATTATTTAGACTGTTGGTATGAGTTACGGACAGTCATATAGAATAAAGAGCCTAGACTTTGTATCTTTGGCAAATATTATAGAGTATAGTCTATCCTCTATTTTCTTTACTCTATCTTCTTTAACACTATGAATTTAACAGAAAGAGACCAAAAACACCTTTGGCATCCGTACACCCAACATAAAACAGCGGCTTTACCAGTTGGAATTGTCCGTGGCGAAGCGGCGTTGTTGTGGGACGAAAGTGGTAAACAATATATAGATGCCATTGCTTCGTGGTGGGTCAATCCGTATGGACATTCGAATCGCTTTATTGCAGATGCGATTTATAAGCAACTCACTACCTTAGAGCACGTTCTTTTTGGCGGATTTACGCACGAACCCGCTGTTGTTTTATCCGAGAAATTAGTCGAAATCTTACCTAGCAATCAGCAAAAACTCTTTTTTTCGGACAATGGTTCTACCGCTGTCGAAATTGCTATAAAAGTGGCTTTGCAGTATAACTTTAACCAAGGGATTTCAAAAACAACCATTATTGCTTTTGAAGATGCTTTTCATGGAGACACCTTTGCAGCTATGGCGGCGAGTGGTATTTCGTTTTTTACCGAAGCTTTTCAAGGAATGATGATTGATGTGGTTCGGATTCCCGTTCCAGTGCAAGGAAAAGAAGCAGAAAGTATAGTAGCTCTTCAAAAAGCAATTGCCGATAAAAATTGTGCGGCTTTTATTTTTGAACCCTTAATACAAGGTGCCGCAGGAATGGTGATGTACGCACCCGAAGCTTTGGATAACTTGCTTCAAATTTGCAAACAAAACCAAGTATTGACCATAGCCGATGAAGTGATGACTGGTTTTGGGAAAACCGGAAAAAACTTTGCCTGCGATTATTTGAAAACGTTGCCCGATATGATGTGTTTGTCTAAAGCCTTGACTGGTGGCACTATTCCTATGGCGATTACGACTTTCACAACAGCCATTTTCGATGCTTTTTATGATGATGATATCAATAAAGCCTTGTTTCATGGGCATACGTTTACGGCAAATCCAACGGGTTGCGCTGCTGCTTTAGCGAGTATCGAATTGTTGCAAACCGAAACGATGCAGTCCAATATTCAGCGCATTCATCAACGCCATTTGGATTTTCAAAAGCATATAGCTACACATCCAAAAGTAACCACTACTAGAGTTTTTGGGGTGATTTTCGCTTTGGAAATCAAGACCGATGGCGCAGCGAGTTATTATGGTTCTTTGCGTAATAAGCTCTACAATTTTTTTATTGAAAATGGGGTGATTCTACGTCCAGTTGGGAATATCGTTTACATTTTGCCTCCTTATGTTATTACCGATGCACAGTTGCAAAAAGTGTATGAAGTGGTTGAAAGTGCTTTGGAAATAGTATAGTCTTTTTAAACACGAATTTCACGAATTGACACAAATTAAAACTGTAGAGTCTTCGAGGTGAAAAAGACACTGATTCCACAGATTTTCACAGATTTTTATTTTGGTATAATTACATCCGCGTTATCCATGTTCCAATTATGTTGTTTGTTTTAACCGCAAGGCACGCAAAGGAAAAATCGCAAGGTTCGCAAAGT
>ERZ724523.1427-NODE-1427-length-13955-cov-6.003381_pt1 | contig 13955 bp, 8 predicted proteins | sample MGYA00376056_ERZ724523 | MGnify/ENA primary metagenome ERZ724523 (study PRJEB28724, sample SAMN07190888) | wastewater metagenome | isolation source: influent of sewage treatment plant in Hong Hong | place: USA: Christiansburg, Virginia | collected 2016-03-01 ... | reverse complement strand
GATTTTGTTTCTCATAAGCTTTCGATGGAATATTCCGTTTATACTTCTGACGGAACCAATGCCATTGAACGCGCCTTGGAATTAATTCCTGACATTGTTTTATGTGATTTGAATTTGCCGGAAAAAAATGGTTTCGAAATTTGTGAGATACTCAAGAAAGATTTAAGGACTTCCCATGTTCCTGTCATTATATTAACGGCTTCCGATGATCCAGAATCTTATTCGAAAGCACTAGGGAGTGGTGCGGATATTTTTCTAACGAAACCTTTTAATTTAAAATCATTGTCACAGTCCATAAAGAGTTTGCTTTTTAACAGAGAAAAATTACGCTTTTATTATTCAAATAATATCGAAAGTATTGTGAATAATGAGGATGTTAACTTTGGCATTTCCGAACAGGATTTTCTTAGAAAATTAAATGAATTGATAGAAATAAATATTGACAAATCATTATACACTGTCGAAGATTTGGCCAAAGATTTAAATATATCCCGAATACAATTGTATCGCAAAGTAAAAGCGATATTGGGGATTAGTATCAGCGATCACATCAATAATATTCGATTAGAAAAGGCAAAAGAACTTCTTTTGAATTCTAATCAAAATATTTCAGAAATCGCTTATTCAGTTGGGTTTTCTTCTCCAAATTATTTTTCTACTAGCTTTAAAAACAAATACGGCGTATCTCCCAAAGATTTTAAAAAATAAATCCGAATTATTTTATTTAATATCTGTTTCGAATATAGGTTTCCACTCTTTGTTCAATCTAGTTTTCGAGTCTATGACTTAGTTCGCATAATGCATTTTTAAACATTCTAAACCATCAAAATATACTTTTGGTGGTTTTTTTGTTTCTGTCCATTGACTCCAATTTGTAAAATAGTATTCTATGCGATTTAAGGTAAAATTTTCATGTTACTTAAAAAAGAGCATAAAAAATTAAATATCTGATTTTTAAAAGCTTTATATTTTTTGATTTAATAATATATCCTTGTAACATCATTGTACTTTTTGTAACATAATTATAACTACAACCATATAGTTGCATTTTATTTTAATGTAAAAACTGTTGGTTTTTATGGCTTTAGGTGTTTTTTAGTTTGGTTTTTTTTGCATTATATAAAATTGTAACATTCTTAAAATACAATCTTTCTTTTTACATATAAATTAGCAATTCAATAATTAAATTACACACAATGAAAAAAATAGTCGTTTGGGCTTTGATAGCCTCATTAGCAGGTTTTCTTTTTGGGTTTGACACTGTGGTAATTTCAGGAGCCGACAAAAAACTGCAACAGCTTTGGAATTCATCCGATGCATTTCATGGGACAGTTGTTATGGGAATGGCTTTGTGGGGTACTGTTCTCGGTGCAATATTTGGTGGAATTCCAACAAATAAGATAGGAAGAAAGAATACCTTATTATGGATTGGAATATTATTTTTCATTTCGGCACTCGGTTCTGCATTTGCCAACGACCCCTATGTATTTGCTGCTTTTAGATTTATAGGTGGTTTAGGTGTTGGAGCGTCTACAATTGCGGCACCTGCATATATCTCTGAAATTGCTCCTGCAAAAGATAGAGGAAGACTTGTTGCTTTTTATCAATTCAATATTGTTTTAGGGATTCTTATGGCTTTTCTGTCTAATTATCTTTTAAATGATGTGGGTGAAAATTCTTGGAGATGGATGATGGGAGTTCAAGCAATTCCATCTATAATTTATGTTCTATTAATTATTTCTATTCCTAAAAGTCCAAGATGGTTATTGTCTAAATTCAAAAATGAGGAAGCTAGAAAAGTATTGCAAATAATGGGTCAAGAAGCTGATTATGAAAATATGAAGAGAGAAATAGAAATTGACAATAACAATGCAACACTTGCAGATGACAACATATTTTTAAAGAAATACAGAACACCTTTAGTATTGGCTTTTTTAATGGCATTTTTTAATCAATTATCTGGTATTAATGCTTTTTTATATTATTCCAGCAGGATATTTCAAGAGGCAGGTCTTGGAGAAAGTACCGCTTTGCTTAGTAGTATTGGAATTGGTGTGGTAAATCTAATTTTCACTCTATTGGGAGTTTTCTTGATTGACAAACTAGGACGTAAACTATTAATGTACATTGGTTCGGTGGGTTATGTTATTTCTCTTTCGCTTGTTGCAATGGCTTTCTTTTTTCAATGGGAAGGAATAACTGTTCCAGTTTTCTTATTTGTATTTATTGCTGCACATGCAATAGGTCAAGGCGCCGTAATTTGGGTTTTTATATCAGAAATCTTCCCAAATCATCTAAGAGCATCAGGTCAATCATTTGGAAGTACTACACATTGGGTTTTGGCGGCTATTATTCCATCATTGATACCCTATCTGTTTTCTACCGTTGGACCTGGAGTAGTATTTATGTTTTTTGCAGTAATGATGGTTTTTCAACTCTTGTTTGTTCGATTTATGATGCCAGAAACCAAAGGAATTTCATTAGAGGAATTAAGTAAAAATTTAATAAATGAATAAAATTATGAACAAATTAAAAATTATTAAATATGTTGGAATGTTAAGTTGCATAATGATTTTTACAACGATATTTAGTTGTAAAGAGGGTTCTTTAACAGATAAGAAATATACTGAAGAAGAATTATACCGACCTAATTTTCATTTCACTCCAAAAAAAGGATGGATGAATGATCCTAACGGGATGTTTTACTACAACGGGTATTACCATCTTTTTTATCAATATTATCCAGATTCGAATGTATGGGGGCCTATGCACTGGGGCCATGCTATCAGCACGGATCTTGTAACCTGGACAGAGAAACCCATTGCGCTTTATCCGGATGAAAAAGGATATATTTTTTCAGGAAGTGCTGTTGTGGATGTAAAAAACACTTCGGGATTTGGGAGTTTAAAAAACCCGCCTATTGTAGCGATGTTTACTTACCATGACATGAAAAAAGAAAAAGCGGGAGAAACTAATTATCAGTCTCAAGGAATTGCCTACTCATTGGATGAAGGCTTGACTTGGAAGAAATATGAAGCCAATCCAGTTATTAAAAACCCAAATATTAAAGATTTCAGAGATCCGAAAATGACTTGGGACGCCATTCATCAACAATGGATCATGGTTTTGGCAGCAGGCGACAAAACGATGCTTTACAGGTCTAAAAACCTGAAAGAATGGGAGCTTCTTTCAGATTTTGGAAAAGGCATTGGTGCTCATGGCGGGGTTTGGGAATGTCCAGATTTTTTCCCTGTTCATGTGGATGGATCCGATGAATACAAATGGGTGCTGCTGTTGAGCATCAATCCTGGAGGGCCAAATGGTGGTTCGGCCACTCAATATTTTGTTGGTGATTTTGATGGAAAAACATTTACGCTAGACAAAACCTTTTCTCAGGATATCAAAGAAAAACAGGCACTCTATATAGATTACGGAAGAGACAATTATGCTGGTGTTACTTGGTCAAATATCTCAGAGGTAGATGGTCGAAAATTATTTGTCGGGTGGATGTCTAATTGGCAATATGCTGAAAAAGTCCCTACTGAAAAATGGAGAAGTAGCATGACCATTCCAAGAGAATTAGTACTTAATAAAGACGCAGGTCATTATCGTGTTTCTTTTCAACCAGTGCGAGAATTACAAAATTATATTGCCAAGACCATAAAAAAAGAAACTCTTAAAATTGACAAGGAAACCGTAATAACGGATCAATCTTTGTTGGATTTGTCAAAAGTAGAAATTCGTTTTACGTTAAAGGACTTAAAAAAAGATGTATATACTTTTTCTCTTTCCAATAAACTCAATAATTCTATACGATTTGGTATAAATAATAAGGATAAATATTTTTTTATTGATAGAACAAAATCTGGAAATATAGCTTTTTCAGATGTATTTACAAATACAATTTCAAAAGCTCCATTTACGGAAGATTTCGATACAATGGAAGTCAAAGTAATAGTTGATAAAACCTCTATTGAAGTGTTTTACAATAATGGAAAAACAGTAATGACTGAAATATTTTTTCCAGAAAAACCTATGGAAACATTCTCAGTATCTAAGGCAAATTTCAATTTCTCCGTTGAAAAGATAACAATTAACCAATTAAATTTTAACTAAACTATCTAAATTATGAAACACAAAATTATTCTTTATTTAATCCTAATGGGGTCCTTTTTTTCTCTATCGGCCCAAAATATAGGAGTCAAAGGAGTGGTAACATCTTCTGAAGACGGTTTGTCTCTTCCTGGAGCAACAGTACTGGTTTCCGGGACTAATAATGGAACATCAACTGATCTCGACGGTCAGTTTACACTTACAAATGTTGATAGAAATGCAACTTTAACATTTAGTTTTACAGGATATGAATCTCAGTCAGTTAAACTTAATGGACAAACCACTTTAGCAATTTCATTGAAAGCAGAGACCTTAAAACTACAAGAGGTTATTGTAACAGGCTATTCTAAAGAGAAAAAAGCTGATTTAACTGGTGCGGTTACCGTAGTAGAATTAAAACCTATTACTGGTCAAAGCATGAGTTCAGGTAATGCTATGCAGGCTTTGCAAGGAAGAGTTGCCGGATTAACCATTGAAAAATCTGGAGATCCAAGTGGGGCAAATAGTAGAATATTGATTAGAGGGGTTAGTACCCTTGGTAATACAGATCCTTTGTATGTTATTGATGGGGTTCCTACTGTAAGACCAGAGGTGTTTGCTAGTTTGAATCCAAGTGCTATTGAATCAGTTCAAGTTTTAAAAGATGCTTCGGCATCATCTATTTATGGGTCTAGAGCTGCAAATGGTGTAATCATTGTTACAACTAAAAATGCTGCAAAAGGCGGTATCACAAAAGTTTCTTACAGTACAAACGTTTCTGTTCTATCTGAAAAAAAACAACGATACAAAATGCTAAACGCTTTGGATAGAGGAAAAGTTTTATGGCAAGCATCTGTTAACGATGGTGCAAGTCCATCTGGGGGATATGGTGAAATCTATAATTTTGACTGGAATAATAATTTCAGTAATCCAGTATTAAACAGTGTAAGTGTAAAGCCTTATGTAGGTGGAGATACTAATGTTCCTGTTGGAGATACTGATTGGCAGGATACGCTATATAAAACAGGTCTTCTTATCAATAATGATTTATCTATATCTGGAGGGTCTGATAAAGCAAATGCAGTATTGAATATGGGGTATTTAGATAATTCTGGAATGCTTAAATATACTAATTATGAGAGATATTCTGCTAGATTGAATGCCAATTTCAAGTTATTCAACGACAAAGTTCGATTTGGTGTTAATTCGCAATTCACTCAATCAAATGAAAGAGCTGCCGCTAATGATGTAGGTAATGCTCCAACACCTGGTTTAGCAATAACTTTAGCTCCAACTATTCCTGTTTTTACAAGTACTGGTGAGTATGCTGGACCATTGGGTTCCGGATATTCAGATAGAAATAACCCACTATTAATGCAATATTTAAACAGATGGGATAATACTAGAAAAATGGCCTTATATGGAAATGTTTTTACTGAAATAGATATTGTAAAAGGACTTAGATTTAGAAATAGTATTGGGATGGATTATAATGATTTCAATAATAAAAATATTGAACCTATTGTTAATAATGGATTCATTACCAGAAGTGTAAATAGCTTGACTTTGAATACTAATAAATATTCAAGCTTAACAATTTCAAATACTTTAAATTATGATTTAAGAATTTCAGATCATAAATTTGGTTTTCTTATTGGAACTGAATCAACTAAAACGGATTTCAATTCGTTATTGGGACGTGCTGAAGGGTTTGCTGTTGAATCAGAATCGTATTTTACCCTTTCTGCCGCAACTGGATCAAGAACTACTAATGGAATCTCTACAGGAAGTAGATTGCTTTCTCAATTTGGAAAATTTAATTATGCTTTTTCTGACCGATATTTAGCTTCGTTTACTATTCGTAGAGATGGTTCGTCAAGATTTGGTCAAGATAATAGATATGGTATCTTTCCGGCTATTACTGCAGGATGGAGAATAAATAAAGAAGAATTCTTTAAAAATGTAACAGTAGTTTCAAACTTGAAATTGCGTGCTGGTTATGGAGAAGTAGGGAATCAATCCATTGGTGATAATGCCCGTTTTGGCTTATATGAAGCTAGATATGGACCGAATCAAAATGTATATTATCCAGATTTTTTCAACATTTATTATAATGTAGGTACTGCTTATGATTTGAATGGAGCTAATACTGGAAACTTGTCCTCTGGATTTGTATCCATACAAGCTGCCAATTCAGGATTGAAATGGGAGTCTACCAAAGAAGTTAACGTAGGTCTAGATTTTGGTTTTTTTGATGATAAATTATCAGGTTCGTTCGATTATTTTTCACGAAATACAGAGGGCATTTTAATCGTTCCTCCAGTAGCTTCAGCAGTTGGAGAAGGACAACAACGTTTTGTAAATGGTGCATCCACATCAAATAAAGGATGGGAATTTACGATAGGATATGCAGATAAATTAGAAAATGGATTGTCTTATAATATTACTACAAATTTTGGTGCAACCAAAAACAAAATAACCGAATTACCTGAAGAAGTAAGAGCAGCATATCCAGGAACAGCTGCTAATTCTATAGTTGGTCACTCACAATATGAAATTTTTGGTTATAAAACTGATGGTTTGTTTCAAAGTCAACAAGATATTGATTCTCATGCCACTCAAATTGCATCTCGTTTGGGAGGTATAAAATATGTCGATATCAATTCTGATGGGGTAATCAATTCTGACGATAGAACTTTTATCGGAAGCACACTTCCAAAATTAGAATATGGTATTAACATTAGCTTAGCGTATAAAAATATTGATTTCTCTGTTTTTGGTTCTGGTGTAGCAGGAAGAATTGGTCAGGATCCATATATATTTTGGAATAATTTTGTTCAAGGTAGAGATAATGCAGGACCTGGAACTTTGAATGCTTGGACTCCGACGAATACCAATACTGATGTACCTTCTCTTTCATTGGCAAATAATGACAATAAGGCTTCGGATTATTTATTTAGAAATAATTCTTATTTCAAACTTAGAAATATGCAAATTGGATATTCGTTTTCGGATGATTTAGTTAAAAAATCAGGATTTATTACCAGTTGCAGAGTATATGCGCAAGGAGAAAATTTATTTTGGATTACTCCAAAAGGATATATTGGTTCTGATCCAGAGCGAACAGATGTCAATAGAATACCAGTACCAACTACATACTCATTGGGTGTCAACTTTAATTTTTAATTAATTATTATGAAGAAATACAATAAAATAGTTATCAGCTTCTTGTCAATCCTTTTTTTGGCATCGTGTAGCTCAGATTTTTTAGATTATGAACCAACAGGAGTATTGTCTTCTGGAAATGTGGCAACAGCCGCAAATGCTGATGCTCTTGTTACTGCAGCTTATGCAGCAATAGGAAATGATGAAATGATAGGGCCAATAACAAACCAATGGGTTTATGGAAGTGTACGCTCTGATGATGCCTATAAAGGCGGAGGTGGTCGTGGAGATGTTGATGTAATTGATACGTATGAACAATACAATACTACTGTTCCAGATTATGGGGACTGGATGTTGCCTAGAACTTGGACAAATCATTACAAAGCGATTTCTAGGGCTAATTTTGCCTTATCTGTTATCAACGTCATTCCAGATGCGGATTACCCATTAAAAAAAGTAAGACAAGGAGAGTTACGTTTTTTAAGAGCACATTCTCATTTTATGTTAAAGTTGTTGTTTAACAAAGTTCCTTTTATTACTGAAGATCTTACTCAAGAGCAAATCCTAAAAACTTCAAATGATTTATCAAGTGATGCTTTATGGGACAAAATTGCAGCTGATTTTCAATTTGCATTTGATAATTTACCACAGAGTCAAGATCAGGTTGGTAGAGCTGATAAAAATGCTGCAGCTGCTTATCTTGCAAAATTAAATTTATATCAGGCATACAAGCAAAATGATGCACATCAAGTAACTAGCATAGATGCAGCAAAATTACAAAAAGTAATAGATTATGCAGATAAAGTTACGGGTGCTTTAGAAGTAGATTACGGATATGATTTTTTGGATGGGCATGACAATGGTGCCGAATCAATCTGGGCTGTTCAGTTTTCGATTAACGATGGTACAAATACTGGAAGAGTAAGTTTTGTAACAGGATTGAATTCTCCACATGGAACTCCTCTATACGGTTGTTGCGGTTTTCATATGGCAAGCCAAAATATGGTCAATGCATTTAAAACTGATGCCAATGGATTGCCATTATTAGACACTTTCAATGATTCGGATATTTTTAATACAATTGTCAATGGTGTTGCTCCACTGGCTGCAGGAGTTACACTTGACCCTAGAATTGACCATACTGTAGGAGTTCCGGGAAGACCCTTTAAATATAAAAACACTTTAAAAACTTCTGGAGACATGATATACAATTTCAGTTGGGCTAGAGACCCAGGTGTTTATGGATATTTTGGAAACATGAAAGAACAACAATCTCCCGACTGTTCCTGTTATGTGAAAAACGGACCATTTATTGGTACCTCTAAAAATGTTGATTTTATTCGATATGCAGATGTTTTATTATTCAAGGCAGAAGCATTAATACAATTAAACAGGTATGCCGAAGCATTGCCAATAATTAACCAAATTAGAGCAAGGGCTGCAGCCAGTACTGCGATGACTTTAGCTGCAGGAGCTTCAAATGTTTATAAAGTTCAACCATATCCTTCATTCCCTTCAAAAGAATACGCAATGAAGGCGTTAATGTTTGAAAGACGATTGGAGTTTGGTATGGAAGGACCTCGATTCTTTGATCTCGTGAGATGGGGTATAGCTGAGCCTGTATTGAATGCTTACCTTGATGTTGAGAAAACTAAAAGGGATTTTCTTTCTAATGCCAAGTTTACGGCAGGTAGAGATGAATATTATCCTATACCTCAAAGGGAAATTGATTTCACGGGAGGATTATACAAACAAAATCCTAAGTATTAAATAGAATTTATAATATGGTTTGTTTTGGTTAGTAAATTCGGTTTGAGGCAAGTATTTTACTTGCCTTTAACTTTTTGGTATCTAAGTTTAGAGACTCTGGCTGAGTTTGTTTAGCTTCAGATATTTTTATTTGAATTCTTTAAAATAGATACAAAATAGATTATTTAAACATAAATTATGAAAGAAATGAGAACCTCCTTTATTAATAAAAAAATGATACCCCTTTTCAGTTTTATTTTAGGGATATATCATTTATCAGGACAAACAATAACTATTCCTATTGCTACCGAAAATAATGTAATAGTGATGCAAACGGATAACAACAATAGATTGAGAACCATTTATTTTGGCAAGCCACTTGAAAACGAAAGTGAATATGCGGGTGTGTCTGCCAATTATAATTATGATGAATCTAATGCGGGGATTTATAATTCATCCTACACGCCTGCCGGAACCTGGAATCTGTCCGAACCTGCAATTCAGGTCAAACATGGAGACGGTAATCCTTCCTTGGAATTAAAGTATGTTAGTCATAATAAAAAAATAATTGATGCCAATACTTCCATTACGAGTATTCTTCTAAAAGACCCCATTTATCCGTTTGAAGTTACTTTGTTCTATAAAGTTTGGACAAAAGAAAATATAATAGAGCAATGGACAGAAATAAAACACAAGGAAAAAAAACCAGTTTTATTGCAAAAATATGCTTCTGCCAATTTGTATTTTGCTGGTAAAGATTTTTATCTCACGAGTTTTCAGGGAGAATATCTAAAAGAGATGCAGCCTACAGAAGCCAAACTTTTACAAGGTATAAGAACAGTGGATTCTAAATTGGGAACACGAGCAATGCTTTTGCAAACGCCTAATTTTATGATATCTTTTGGGAAGCCAGCTTCAGAAAATGAGGGAACTGTTATGATTGGGCAGCTGGCTTGGAGTAGTAACTTTAAACTTGATTTCGAAATTGACTCCCATAAAAATCTTCGATTAATTGCAGGAATCAATCCATTTGCTTCGGAATATTCGCTGAATCCAAACGAAACCTTTAAAACGCCATCTTTAATCTATGCGTTATCCAATAACGGTACAGGCGAAGCCAGTAGAAATTTGCACGATTGGGCGAGAAAATATAGACTTCTTGACGGTCAGGGCGAGCGGCTTACATTATTAAACAATTGGGAAGCGACCTATTTTGATTTTGATGAAAACAAAATAAAAGACTTGTTCAAAGACGCAAAAGATTTAGGTGTTGATCTTTTTTTATTGGACGATGGTTGGTTTGGCAACAAATACCCAAGAAATAATGATGATGCAGGTCTTGGCGACTGGCAAGAAAATAAAAAGAAATTACCGAGCGGTTTGGGTTATTTGGTAAAGGAAGCCAAAAAAGAAGGAGTAAAATTTGGTATTTGGATAGAACCTGAAATGGTAAATCCAAAAAGTGAATTGTATGAAAAACATGTCGATTGGGTTATAAAACAACCGAATAGAACTGAGATTTATTATAGAAATCAAATGGTGTTGGATTTGTCCAATCCTGAAGTGCAGGATTTTGTTTTTGGAATTGTGGATAATCTATTTGTAAAAAATCCAGAATTGGCCTTTATAAAATGGGATTGCAATGCAGTAATTTATAACGCCTATTCTGCTTATCTCAACAAAAAAGGATTGCCGCAATCTAATTTGTATGTAGAATACACTCAAGGATTGTACAAAGTACTCCAGCGAATTAGGGCAAAATATCCAAAAGTCCCAATGATGTTGTGTTCGGGCGGTGGAGGTCGTGGCGATTATGAATTGCTGAAATATTTCACGGAATTTTGGCCTACGGATGACACAGAGCCTTTAGAAAGAATTTTTGTTCAATGGGATTACTCCTATTTTTTCCCTTCCATTGCTGTGGATAATCACGTTACTGATTGGGGAAAACAGCCGCTTAAATTTAAGGTTGATGTGGCTAGCATGGGTAAATTAGGTTTTGATATTGTAGCAGGAAAATTGGACGAAAAGGATAAAATATTCTGTAAACAGGCCATTACAAATTACAATTCATTCAAGGACATAGTATGGCACGGCGCAATTTATCGGTTGGTTAATCCTCACGAAAATGACATTGCAGCTTTAATGTATGTAAATCCAGACAAAAGTAAAGCGATTGTTTTTAACTATTTGGTAAATAACAGATATGCTATAACCGCAACGAAGCGTCCAGTGGTGTTGAATGGATTGAATCCAAAGAAAAAATACACTGTAAAAGAAATTAATTTGTATCCAGGCGAAACATCAACAATTGCTTCCGATAAAGTATATACAGGTGATTTTTTGATGAAAGCAGGATTTAATCCTAATGTTAATTTGAAAAGAACCAGTGTATTGCTTGAGATAAATGAAGTTCAATAATTCAGATTCTAAAGGATTTATTTTGTGATATAGAGCAAAAGAGAAAAGATGTAAATTTGGTATAAATCAAAGATATTAAAATAATATAACGTGAGCTTGCAGGTCATTTTTGCCAGCTCTTAATTTTAAGAATCATGAAAACGAAAAAAAAGTTGAGTGCAGTTTGTTTTGGAGAGGTTTTATGGGATGTGTTTCCTTCCCACAAAAAGATTGGAGGAGCGCCATTAAATGTAGCTTTAAGAATGAAGGCTTTAGGTGTTGATTCCAACATCATAAGCCGAGTTGGTTCAGACGAAGATGGAGCTGAAATACTATCCTATATAAATAATCAGAATGTCAGTTCAGATTCCATTCAAGTTGGAGAGGATTATAAAACAGGAGTTGTTAATGTAATGGTTAACGAAAAAGGAAATGCTTCTTATGATATTTTGTATCCATCTTCTTGGGACAAAATCACGCTGACAAAAGAAATGATTGAAAAGGTTTCAGAATCAGATGTTTTCATTTTTGGAAGCTTAATCTGTAGGGATGAGATTTCCAGATCAACCTTGTATGCCTTGTTGGACAAAGCTAAATATAAAGTTTTTGATGCCAATCTAAGAGCACCCTATTATACAACAGAAGTACTCCTGGAATTGATGTCAAAGGCAGATTTCATTAAACTCAATGATGAAGAATTATGGGAAATAAGCCGAAAATTAGAGTCGCCCTATAATTCTTTTGAGCAAAATATCAAGTTCATTGCTGAAAAAACAAACACAAAACAAGTCTGTGTCACCAAGGGGGCGTTTGGCGCTGTTTTGTATTGTAACGACAAGTTTTATTACAACAGTGGTTATTTTATCAAAGTGGTGGATACCGTTGGTGCGGGAGATTCCTTCTTGGCGACTTTGATAGTGAGGTTGCTCAAAGGGAAATCCCCTCAAAAATCTTTGAATTACGCTTGTGCTGTTGGAGCATTAGTAGCGGGTCAGGAAGGGGCCAATCCCAAGATTTCAGATGCAGAAATAAAAAAATACATGATGCTTAAATAGACTGAAAGCAATCCTATGGATGGTGATTGCATCATCAGGAAGAAGGGTGAATTTGCAAAAAAATGTGTAAAATTCATCTAAATCGAACAACAAGTTCAATTTTTTTATCTGAAAAGAGTACTTAAAAAGTCTGTAATAGTTTTGTAAATCAATACTTTACAGGCTTTTTTTATTGCAGTTGCCCGACCATTTCAAAAAACTAAAAAATTCAGATTGGTAAAACTTAAAAGTAATCTATTAAAAACCATTCATTTTACGGTTTCCCGTAAAGCGGGAAGTTTTTCGATTTTAAATCTTCTTTATCGCATAAGTCACAATTCCCCAAATGATTAACTGGTTTAATTTTCCGTCAATTGCAAACTCATTCCCAACGCATTTATAATTTGTACAAAATTGGATAGTTGCAAATCGGTTTTGCCTTGTTCGATTTTGGCAATGTAGGCGCGTTCTTTCCCTATTTGGTCAGCGAGTTGCTGTTGAGTCAAATGTTTCTCTTTGCGTTTTTCTTTTATTAATTCGCCATAATAGAAAGCCAAGGCATTTTTTGAAAACTCTTCTCTTTCTGGAGTCCCTTGTTTGCCGTATTTTTTATCTAAATAATCGTTCGCTGTGGGTAGCTCTCTTTTTATTTTTTCTAAATCTAATTTTGGTCTTTCCATTGCTCTAAAATTTTGATTGCTGTTTTTATTTGTTTGTCGTAGTCTTTAGTCGATTTTTTCATAAAACTTACACTACGCAAATATTGGAATTGCCAATAAAAATACGGGAACGGTATCAAATTCTGAGGGGAAATTTTCTTTAAAAATGGATGAAAGTGTCAATTAAAATGATGTAGTCACTTTTTCTTATGTCGGTTATCAATCAAAAACAGTAGCCGTATCACAACTTACGCTTCCGAATAACATTATTGAATTAACGCCTTTGAAGAATCAATTAGATGAAGTAGTGGTCAAATTTGTAAAACCAAAGCCTAAAGTATTGGGAAGAAATTCGAAAGGTCTTGGACTAATGCACACTAATTTTTATACCTATTACGAAAAAAATGTTGACGACCGATTGAGTAAAGAAGTTGGAATGAAGTTTACACTAAAGAAAGATTGCAAAATAAATGATTTGAATTTTAACATCACTTCAAATGAATTCAGCTCCCTAAAATTTAGGTTGCATTTTTATAAAATTGAAAATGGATTGCCATCAAATCGTATTGTAGAAAAAGATATCGTTTTTGAAATCAAAGATGAGTTTAAAGGTTGGTTTAAGGTAGACTTGAAACCGTATGAAATATATTTGGATAAAGAAACAGCAGATGTAGCAGTTACCATTCAATGGGTGGAAAGCAAAAAGGCAAATGAGAAAAGCAAATACTTTGGCATTTCAACAGCAAAGTCAATAACTGAAACCAGTTTTTACAGAGAAAAAGCAATGGATAGTTGGAGTAAAAGTGGACAAAGTATGAGTTTTTACCTCAATACAATGTGTAGGTAAAAAAAGAAC
>ERZ724523.1424-NODE-1424-length-13970-cov-4.345311_pt1 | contig 13970 bp, 10 predicted proteins | sample MGYA00376056_ERZ724523 | MGnify/ENA primary metagenome ERZ724523 (study PRJEB28724, sample SAMN07190888) | wastewater metagenome | isolation source: influent of sewage treatment plant in Hong Hong | place: USA: Christiansburg, Virginia | collected 2016-03-01 ... | reverse complement strand
GGTCAGGGCCTGTCGGGCGGCGAGCGCCAGCGGGTCGCGATCGCGCGCGCGCTGGCCACGGCGCCGCGGGTGCTGCTGCTCGACGAACCGATGGCCGCGCTCGACCTGGCGCGCCGGCTCGAGATCATGCCCTGGCTCGAACGCCTGCGCGACGAGCTCAGCATCCCGATGCTCTATGTCACCCATTCTGCCGACGAGCTGGCACGGCTGGCCGACCATCTGGTGGTGCTCGCGCGCGGGCAGGTGCAGGCGGTCGGTCCAGTGCAGCAGGTGCTGGACTCGCTGCAGAGCCCGGTCGTGGTCGGCGAGGATGCCGGCGTGCTGCTGCAAGGCCGGGTCGCCGAACGCGATGGCGACTGGCAGCTGGCACGGGTGGCGTTCGAGGGCGGCGAGCTCTGGGTACGCGACCGCGACATCCCCGTCGGACAGACCGTGCGGCTGCGCGTGCTGGCGCGCGACGTGAGCCTGACGACCACCGAACCGCATCACACCAGCATCCAGAACCATCTGCCGGGACGGATCGATTCGATCGCCCTCGATGCCCATCCGTCGCAGGTGCTGGTGCGGGTGCGTTGCGGCGAAGCGGTGCTGCTGGCGCGCATCACCCGGCGCGCCCAGGCCCTGCTGCACCTGCAGCCGAGCAGCATCGTCTGGGTGCAGGTAAAGTCGGTGGCCGTGGTGCAATAAGGCCAGCCAGAGACCTTACTGGCGCGACTGGGCCAGCGCCGCCAGGACCTGGTCGGCCTCGGCCCGGACCCGGCCCGACACCGCGGTCGCGAGCTGCAGCCGCCTGAGCAACCAGGGCTCCAGCGCATCGTCGAGCGGCGCCACGAACGACGGGAGCTCGGCCAGGGGCAAGGCGTCTGCGGGCAAGCTGGCCACCTCGGGTTGGGTCAGGACGGTCCCGATCGCATCGACCGCCTGCGCCAGCGGCGGCTGCAACGGCAGCAGGTCGATCCGGTCCCGATGCTGGACCAGCATCGTCTTGACCGCCGTCAACTGGGCCAGCAGCTGGTAGCTGTAGGCCAGCAAGCGTTCCAGCGGCTCCAGCGGCGGCCTGACTGCGCGCGGCTCGGACAGCGAGCGCTGGATCGCCTGCATCAGTGCGGACAGGCTGTCGTGGGCCTCGCGGCGGGCCAGCCGCCATTCGATCTCGGGCGCGTTGTCTATCGCCTGCAGCTGGCCCAGTCCGAGCGCGACCTCGGCATGGCGGGCTTGCGCCTTCAGCGTCCGGTTCAGCAGCGAAGGCATGGCCTGGCGTTCCCAGGACGGCAGGAAATAGCTATACAGCCAGGCAAAGCCGACGCCGATCAGCGTGTCGGCCATGCGCTCGATCACGTCGAACACCGGCGAGGCTCCGGCATTGAGCATATGGGCCTGGACCAACCCGAGCAGCGTGGCCGCCACGGCAGTGACCAGATAGCGCCTGGCCGCGAAGGCATGGGCGCAGGCCTGGGCCAGCGTCAGGACCAGCAGCAGCTGCAGCGCCGACAGATGGGCCGACAGCAGCGCAGCCGACAGCAGGCAACCGATCAAGGTGCCCAGCACGCGGTGGTTGCGGCGCTCCAGGGTCTGGGCCAGGCTGCCGCGCAGCACGACGACAATCGTCAACAGGATCCAGTAATCATGCGTGCCCCAGGGCAGGACCTGCGCCAGGGCATAGGCCGAGCCCAGCGCCAGGCTGGCTCGGATCGCATGCCGCAGCGAGGGCGCGTTCCAGCGCCAGAGCGAGGCCAGAGGCCGCCAGCTCCAGTAGGTGGGACTCACGAACAACTGCCAGGCGGTACGGACCGCTGCCAGGTTCGGCGCTGCCTGGCCACGCCCGAGCTCGATCAGGCGCAAGACATCATCGCTCAGATTGGCGACCCGGTTGGCCAGGCTCAGTGTCAGCGCCGCCGGCAGGGCATCGGACGCTTCGCGGGCGTGATCGGCGGCACAGGCGGCTTGGCGCCAGGGCGCCAGCGGCTGGCCCAGGTCCGGGAAGGCCGGTGGCAGATCGCCGCGCAACAAGGCGTCGGCCACCTGCTCGGTCGCACTGGCGCAATCCTGCATGACCCGGGACAGCAGCGGCAAGGCCGATCGATGTCCGGGCCGGGCCCGGATCGCGTCGAGGTCGAGCTCGCAGGCCAGCAGATGGTCACGCAGTTCCATGACCAGCAGCAGCATGGCCACCAGCTGCTGGCGGCGCGAGGTGCGCGGCGACTCGAGCAGGATGTCGCGCGCCGCTTGCAGCTGATCGGCCAGCTGGGCCTGCTGGCGCAGCACGGCGCCGATCACCGGCAGGCCGGACGCCGATGCCGGCTCGTCCCGGGGCTGGAACTGCCTGGCCTGCAGCCGCATCAGTGCCACCAGCGAGAACAGGGTGTTGGCCAGGGTCGCCATCCGGTAGAACGGGTTCAGCCAGGCATTGACCACCGTGGCCCAGACCAGGTAGACGCCAGCGCCGAGCGCGAAGCAGGCACTGTTGAACAGCACGCTGGCCTCGCTGGCCTGCCGGGGCATGGCCATCGAGAACAAGGCCGCGAACATCAGCGACATGACGATCGGCAGGCCCCGCTTGCCCCAGGCACCGGCCAGGAAGGCCAGAAAGGTGGCCGAGACCAGCAGCAAGCCCAAGTAGAGCGGCGAGGCATGCAGTGCCTGCACGGCAGCGAACAAGGGCAGGCCCAGGATGGCCGAGGGCAGCAGCAGCCAGATCTTGCCGCGCTGGGGCGAGGCCTGGTCAGGCGGAATGCAGACGATCACGCCGACCGAAGCGGCGGCAGCCGCTTCCGGCCCGAGCCAGAGCCGAACCAGACCGGAAATCACCAGCAGGCCAAGCGCAGCCATGGCCCCGTTGCCAAAATAGGGACTCAACAACACCCGTGCGGCGGCCCGCAGGCGCGGGTGGCTCATCGCTTGCCTGATCATGTCCATGGTGACAGTCATGGTACGCCAGGGAACCGGCAGCAAAACAAAAGCCCCGCCTGAATCAACAGGAGGGGCTTGTGCCTAGCCACTGGGGCTTGATCTGGAGCGGGATAAGAGACTCGAACTCTCGACCTATACCTTGGCAAGGTATCGCTCTACCAACTGAGCTAATCCCGCGAAATTTGGTGGCGTGATTGTAGCAGAAGAAAATCTCCCGACTACACAGCCGCCAGGGCAGCGCATCTCTTGACCAGTGGATCAGCTCGCAACCGGGTCCGACGGGCCTCAGCTTGAACTGCGCTGCGCCCGGGTCGCCAGCCAGGCCTCGTAGCCCCCCTTCAGGGGCTTGGCCGATGAATAACCGGCTTGCTGCAGCTGGCGCGCCGCCTGCACGGCACTGGCGTCCTCGGGGCAGGCACACAGGGTCACGATCGGCCGCTCCTTGGGCCAGTCGCCGACCGCCTCCAGCAGCCAGTCATGTTCGGCCACTCGGGTGCCATCGATCGGTCCGGTCTCGGCGATCATCGTGGCGCTGCGCAGGTCGAGCACGAGCGGCGGCTCGGCGCCGGCCAAGGCTGCGATCAGCTCGTCTGGCGTGATGTGCGGCACGGCGCTGAGTTGCCTGAAGCGGTATTTCTGCCAGAGTTTCCAGCCGATCCCGCTGACCAGCAACACGAGCACCAGCAACAACAGCCAGCTGGCATGACGGTCCAGCAGCGCGATGACTGACTGCACGGCATCCTGCAACAGCCAGCCGGCGCCAAGCGCAAGTCCGGCCCATAGCGCGGACCCGACAGCCGCCGCCAGCAGGAAGCCCAGCGGATTCATGCGCATTGCACCGGCAATCGGCGGCGCCACGGTCGAAAAACCCGGGATGAACTTGGCCACGACCAGCGACGACACCCCCCAGCGGATGAAACGCGCCTCGGTCAGGCTGACGCAGGACGAGGGATTGATCGAGAGCTTGCACAGACCGGCCAGCACCCGGTAGCCAAACAGCTTGCCGGTCAGGTACCAGATCCAGTCGGCAATCACCGAGGCAACGACCGCCGCCGCCAGGATCTGGCCGAGGCTGCCCGAGGTCGCCGCCAGGCTGCCGGCAAGCAACAGGGTCGGCACAGCCGGCACCGGCAGGCCGATCTGCTGCAACAGGACGTTCACGAACACGACGGTGATCGCGTCCTCGCGAAGGGTCTGGCTGATCTGATTGATATCCATGAATTCGCTCTGCGACGCAACTGGCCGGCCTGTTCCTCATGATACAAGGCTGGCTGGAGTCCCAGCAAAGCAGCGTGAATCTCTGCCGCCCGACCCTGGTCTGCCACGGGTGAGGTGCAAGCTGGCGCTACCATCGTTCGCATGTCCACCACCTTGCACGACAACAGCTCAGCGCTGCCCCTGGACGCCCAGGACATTCTGGAATTGGCCGCCCAGTCCATGTTCCACCTGTTCTCCAGCGTCAGCCAAGGCATGTTCCTGGTGAACCGCAAGGGCCGTATCGTATGGGTGAGCGAGGGCTACCAGCGCTTCTTGCCCGGCCTGGGTTTCTCCTCGCTGAGCCAGTTCCTGGGCCGGATGGTCGAGGAGGTGATCCCCAACACCCAGATGCGCCGCGTGCTGGAGACGGGCGAGCCCGTGCTGCTGGACCTGCTTGACAACCGGGCCGGCACCTTCGTCGTCAGCCGCATTCCCTTGCGCGATGAAGCCCAGCAGGTGATCGGTGCGATTGGCATCGTGCTGTTCGATCAGCCCAAAACCACGCTGCAACCCTTGATCAGCAAGTTTGCCCTGCTGCAGCGCGACCTGGATGAGGCCCGCCGTGAGCTGGTATTGCAGCGGGGCCACTCGCTGGCCGGTGCAGGAACGGGGGAACGCCGGGCCAAGTACACCTTCGCCAGCTTTGTCGGTTCGAGCGCCGCCGCCACCGAAGTCAAGCGCCAGGCCCGCCGCGCCGCCCAGTCTGCCAGTCCGGTGCTGCTGCTGGGCGAAACCGGCACCGGCAAGGAGCTGCTGGCCCATGCGATCCATGCCGCGTCGGCGCGCGCCAGCGGGCCGTTCGTCAGCGTGAACATTGCCGCCGTGCCCGACACCCTGCTGGAGGCCGAGTTCTTTGGCGTGGCCCCCGGGGCCTACACCGGCGCCGACCGCAAGCGACGCGATGGCAAGTTCAAGCTGGCCGATGGCGGCACCCTGTTCCTGGACGAGATCGGCGACATGCCACTGAGCCTGCAGGCCAAACTGCTGCGGGCCTTGCAGGAGGGCGAGATCGAGCCGCTGGGCTCGAACCAGCTGGTGCCGTTCAATGTGCGCCTGGTGGCCGCCACCTCGCGCGACCTGGTGGCCATGGTGCAGAGCGGCCAGTTCCGTGAAGACCTGTTCTACCGCCTGCATGTGCTGCCGCTGCGCGTGCCGCCACTGCGTGCGCGGCGCAGCGACATTCCGGCCCTGGTCGAGGTGCTGGGCGAAGACCTGGCGCTGCGCAACGGCACCGCGCCGCCCGAGTTGCTGCCCGATGCCCTGGCCCTGCTGGTGGCCCAGCCCTGGCGCGGCAATATCCGCGAGCTGCGCAATGTGCTGGAACAGGCGGTGCTGGGCAGTGAGTCGCGGGCGATCGATGCCGCGCAACTGGAGCATGTGCTGCGCGAAGCCGGGCTGGAGCCGGCCGCGCCGGCGGCCTGTGGCTTACTGCCCGACGGTACGGCCACCCGTCCGGAGGACGCGGCGGACGAGACGGCCTTGTTGCGCCCGCTGGCCGAACAGGTGGCGTCCTTGGAGCGCCGGGCGATTGCCGCCGCACTCAAGGCGCATGGCGGCAACAAGCAAGCGGTCGCCCGCCAACTGGGCATTTCGCGTGCGACCTTGTACGCGCGCCTGGAAAACCCTGACAAGTAATCAGACAACCGTCTGAATTTCAGGCACTCCAACCGTCTGCAAATTGAACACTTTATCCAGGCGGTCCCGATCCTGTTGCCCAGACCCAGCCCGGTTGCCCAGGGAACGCCAATCGTCAGGCATTGCCTGGGGCTATTGGCATGATCCCTGCGTGTTGCGCGTCAAGCACGCCTTTGTGTCAATAGAAAAAAAGAGGAGACAACATGAAAGCGAATCTGCAACCACCTCGGGCTACGAAACTGGCCCTGACCGCCTTGACAGGCGCCGTGCTGGCCGCCTGCGGCGGATCGGACGACCCCAGCAACGACCTGCCCGCAGGCATCACCCCACTGAGCGCCTCGGTCTATCCCGCCACCACGGTCGGCAAGGGTGACAGTGCTGCCACGCAAGACCTGCTGACCGGCGGCATTGGCAAAACCGGACTGGGCCTGGCCACAGCCCCCGCTTATGCCGACCCTGCCAACCCCACGGCAGCCGAACTGCGGCGCAATGCCCTGTATTCCAACTACCGCGGCATTCTCGATGGCAGCACCGCAGGCGGTTACGGCAGTCTGTATGGCCCCAACGTCACGGCCGCGGGCGCCGTGACCAGCAATGAAGGCCTGATTCCCGGCCGTGAATATGTGGCCGTGCTCGATGATGGCTCGGGCCGCAAGAAGACCGTGATCGCCGTGCAACTGCCCGACAGCTTCAATCCCTCGAATCCCTGCGTGGTGCTGGGCGCGTCGTCAGGCTCGCGCGGCGTGTACGGCGCGATTGGCACGGCAGGCGAATGGGGCCTGAAGAACGGCTGCGCCGTGGCACTCACCGATGCCGGCAAAGGCGTGGGCATCTACAACATGACGGACGACACCGTCCACCAGATCGACGGCACACGCGCCAGCCGCGCCGCTGCCGGCAGCCTGGACTTCTTTGCCGCCAACATCACCGATACGGCCCGCGCGGCCTACAACGCGCTGTTCCCGAACCGCCTGGCCATCAAGCATGCCCATTCCCAGCTGAACCCTGAAAAGGACTGGGGCAACGACACGCTGGCGGCAGGCCGCTATGCGATGTATGTGCTGAACGACCGTTATGGCACGGCTGACAACCGGGTTCCCTTCACGCCCGAGAACACCCTCGTGATCGCGGGCTCTGCCTCCAACGGCGGCGCGGCCTCGCTGCGTGCGGCCGAGCAAGACGGCAACGGCCTGATCGACGGCGTGGTGGCCTCCGAACCGGTGACCGAAATGCCCACCAGCAGCGGCTATGGCATCCAGTTTGGCGGCGTTGCAGTGACAGGCTACGGCAAGACGCTGGCCGACTTCGTGACCTACGGCAACCTCTACCAGCCCTGTGCGGCGCTGGCGGCCGATGCGGCGCTGAGCGAAAGCTCCATCTTCAACTACATCGGACTGGTCGGTATGACGGCGCGGGCCCAGGCACGCTGCGATGGCCTGGCCGCCAAGGGCCTGGTCAGCGGCGCCGACACCGCCGCCCGGGCCCAGGACGCGCTGAACAAGCTGCGCGCCTACGGCTGGACGCGTGACAGCGACCCGATGCACAACGCCCACTATGCACTGGGCAACGGCCCCATCCTGTCGGCCATGTACCCGGTGAGCTATGGCCGCTTTGCCGTCGATGCCAATGTCTGCAACACCAGTTTTGCGGCGGTCAATCCCGCCACCGGCGTGCCGGTAGCGGTAGCGCCGACGGCGCTGGCACAGAGCTTTGCCACCGCCAACGGCACCTCCAACGGCACGCCGGTTGCCGTGGTCTATAACGACTCGGTGGGCGGCGCCAAGTCGTGGCAGTTTGCGGTATCGCCATCGACCGGCGTGGCCGATTTCGGTCTGGACAACGCCTTGTGCCAGCGCGCGCTGGTGACGGGAGTGGACTCGGTCAGCGGCGCGGCGCTCACAGCCAGCAGCCAGCCCAGCAAGGCCCAGAGCGACGCCGTGCGCGCGGGCATTGCCGAGGTCGTGCTGAACGGCAACCTGCGTGGCAAGCCCACTATCATCGTCAGCGGCCGCAGCGATGCGCTGATTCCGGTCAACAACAACTCGCGCGCCTACACCGCCTACAACCGGGTGGTCGAAGGCAATGCCAGCCAGTTGCGCTACATCGAGGTCACGAACGGCCAGCATTTCGACAGCTTCCTGCCGTTCAGCGGCTTCGACACCCGCTTCGTGCCGCTGCACCCCTACTTCAACCAGGCCATGGATGCGATGCTGGCCCACCTGAAGTCCGGCAGCGCCCTGCCACCCAGCCAGGTGGTGCGCACCACGCCGCGCGGTGGCTTGCCAGGGGCAGCGCCCGCCATCACGGCAGCCAACGTGCCGCCGTTCGTGGCGGTGCCCACGGCGGGCAACCAGATCGGCTTTGCCGGCACTTCGATCAGCGTGCCGAACTGAGCGCTGGATCGCGAACGGCGCCTGCTGCTGCAGGCGCCGGGCATCCGCGGCTTCATCCACAGGCTTGACATCATGCACTCATCATCACGCTATGTCCGCTGCGCGGGTTACGAGATCCACGTCACCGAATGGGGAGCGGCGGATGCGCCAGTGGTGATGGCGTGGCATGGCCTGGCGCGCACCGGCCGCGACATGGACGCGCTGGCCCAGCAGCTGGCGCCGCGCTACCGGGTGATCTGCCCGGACACCCTGGGCCGGGGCCTGAGCCAATGGTCGCGCGCGCCGCACAGCGACTACTGCCTGGCATCTTATGCGCGCCTGGCGGCGGACCTGTTCGACCAGCTGGGCATCGAGCGCGCCCACTGGATCGGCACCTCGATGGGCGGGGCGATTGGCACCGTGTGCGCCTCGGGCCTGTTCGAGCCGCGGCTCAAGGGACGCATCACCAGCCTGCTGCTCAATGACAATGCCCCCCAGCTGGCCGATGCCGCCCTCGAGCGCATCAAGGCCTATGCGGGCCAGCCGCCGGCGTTTGACACCATGCTGGAGCTGGAGGCGTTTTTCCGCCGGGTGTATCAGCCGTATGGATGGCTCAGCGACGCCCAGTGGCGGCAGCTGACCGAGACCTCGACCCGCCGCCTGCCCGACGGCCGGGTGACGCCACACTACGACCCGGCCATGGTGCAGCAATTCACGCACCACCAGCAGGACTACCTGATCTGGCCACATTACGACGCGCTGGACATCCCGGTGCTGTGCCTGCGCGGTGCAGATTCCGACCTGGTCGAACCCGCAGTGATCGAGGCCATGCGCCAGCGCGGCCCGGGCGCACGCGGCCTGTTGCAGGTAGTGGAGATCCCTGGCTGCGGCCACGCGCCGGCGCTGAACGTGCCGGCGCAATGGGAGCTGGTGGAAGGCTTCCTGCGCCGCTGCGAGGCACTCGTTGCCGCTTTTCCTGAATCAAAACCCGATCAAGAAATTTTTCCCGGACTGGCTGCCAGTTACTCATTAATAATCAAACACTTAGCACCATTTCACTAGGTATACCTGGCCACTGGATCAAAACCCGATCAAGAAACTCAAGCCCAGTGCGGAACATAACCCGCACGCGGATGATCCAGGTCGGCCACGCGGATCAAGCCCGCGTCCAAAGCTTTGTTGATCACGGCCGTCGCCTGGGCTGCGTTCTTCGAGGCGATGCCAAGCCGGGTACACAAGGTAGCATTCTTCATCTTGTCGCCACTCAAGAACTTGAGTACGGCGTGGAAGTAGCAGGCCCGGACACGTTCTTCGGGTGTCATGTCGGCAAAGCCGCGTGGTCCGTACAGCACCACCTGGGTCGAGTTCTCTTCGGCTCGAAACAGTGGCGCGGGTAGCTGGAAAAGCTCTACCTGCTCCAGCACCTTGTCCAGTCCACTGCCTTGCTCTTCACACATGCCCATGCGGCGCATCAGCGCAGCCAAGGCTTCGTTGCGGGAGCGAGGTGGCAAATCGACCATGCGCTCCGGCTTCACCAAAGGGGCACCGGGGTTGCTGATCTCGATGCGGTCACTGAACAATTCGATCTGTGGCCCGGCACCCGTCACCGTCATGTCCTGATGAATCAGCGCGTTGGCTGCCAACTCCCGAATCGCCAGCTCCGGAAACAAAGGGTGGACCACACGCAACGCCGTGCCGATATGTTCGTTTCGTGGCAGCAGGCCGTTCAGATAATCAACCAGCCCTTCAAAGCCAACGGCATAACCCCGTTGCCCATCATGCCGATGGGTCACGGTGGCGGCTCGGTTCTTGCCAGCGTATGCCACCACGCGTACGGCCTTGCGCGCCAAACCGGCCTCAAAGTCAGCAAGCCGGGTAGCAAACAGAATGGCACCCAAGTTAGTGATGTTCCAGCGCTCTCCCACATCACGCACGATCAGTCGATCGGCTTCCAGCTTGTCAAAAATCCCGGTACGGTTATCTGGTAAAGGCTGCTTGGTGAGGCGGAAATACTGGCTGTAGTCGAGCAAGGACAACACTTCGTCGCCACTCACATACTGTCGCGCCATGCCTTGCTCCCAGCGGTAAGGCTGCAAGCGCTCAATCAGCTGCTGGTAACGCTGTGGGTAGTCGGTCAGCTTGGGCGTTGCGCTACCTATGCGAATGTACGGCACACCGTTGAACGCCACCGGTGCACCAGTAGCAGCCGGAACCTCCAGCAAAACCACGCGTCCCTGCGGATGCTCGACCATGCGAAAGCTGAAGGCAATGCTGGGCTGCAAGCTCCTGGCCAGCCAGAAAGGCAATTCCTGATTTCCCCTCTTCTTCATGTCAGGGTTGAAATCGGTTCCTGTCACCGCATGGCTGTCATCCTCAATGCCCCACAGCATGTAGGCAGAATCACGCCCTTCGATGCGCGCAGCGTTGGACAGTGCCGAGCAGCGGACACCAATCATTTCAGGGTCGGTGTTATTACCCTTGAATTCCACCCAGGCCGCCTCTGCCGGCAGGGCACGAAGTTCGTCAATCAGGGTGATGTCACGATCAGTCGATGAGCTCATGCGAGGCATCCTCTCGGAGTTTTCATGTGAAAGCCTGCAGCAGCAGGGACTTCTTCAACTCGTCGCCGGTAAATGCGGCATTTTGATCGAGTTTGCCTGCCGCATCCTTGAGCGCCACCCATTGGTCTCAGCGGAAGGGCTCGATCAGGGTATGGGCAGTCATGCGCCCTCGGTGGCCTTGTCGATCTCCAGCGGGTCACGGTACTTCAAGAACAGTAGGCACGACGACTACTCGGTGTAATCCAGCTCGCTCGTGCAGCCAGAGTCCTGGTGCAGGATGTCGTCGATGTTCTTGAAAGTCTGTTCAAACATGGGGAGAAATAGAGCGCAAAGTGGCTGGATCGTATGGTAACGGGCGCTACCAGCTAGCAACCTGCCTGGCGTAAGCCTACTGGCCTGGACCACGTGCGTTCAGCCGACCTGATGCTGGCAGCCCAGTGTCGGTTGAAGCTGCGGCGACAGAAAGTGAAAAAGCCCGTAGTTACGAATTGCAACTACGGGCTTTTGATCTGGTGGCCTGGGACGGAATCGAACCATCGACACGCGGATTTTCAATCCGCTGCTCTACCAACTGAGCTACCGGGCCAAGACCAGTATTATGACACAAGCGCGCCTGTGTTTTGCGTCAGCGCTTGCCGCGCGGGCTGTACGGACAGTGATTGGGACGGGGACCGACCTGCGGATGCAGGCGGCAGGTGCCGGGGCGCTGCTCGTAGACGGTGCACAGGCGGGTCTTGGCATCGAGGAAATGGCAATCCCCGCTGGCCCGGCGCGCCAGCGTGAAGATGCTGTGGCGGAAGTTGAAATGCTCGATCAGCCCGGCCTTGCTCAGGCGCTTGGCGATCTGCTTGGGCTCCTCGTGCTCGGCCTCGAACGGATCGACCAGCCCGAGCCGCACCAGGTCCGGCAGCTTGACCTCGACCGGCATGGTGCAGCAGTTGGCGACGCAATCCTGGCACAGGCCGTTACGGTAGCGGGTCCAGGTCTCGGGTCGATCGACGTCGACAAATTGGATCGAAGACTTCACGTGACTGCGGGAATCGGGTCGGTTCTCAGTTCAGCGCCATGCTGAGCTTGCGGCGATAGCGCGCGACCAGTTCGGCCTGCGGGTCCTGCCGCTGTGTCACCGGGGCCGCGATCTCGATGCCGCCGGCGCTCTTGCCCGCCGCGCCGGGATCGGCCTTCGGCTTGGGCGGCGTCAGCAGCTCGAGCAGCGCGACATAGGTCTTGCGCGGTGCCTCGTCGGCCCATTTCTTGTCGCGCATGATGATCTCGAGCAGCTCCTCCATAGCGGCCTGCCAGTCGCCGTGGGCGATCAGCAGCCGGCTCTTGGCAAAGCGGCTGTCGAAGTCGCGCTTGTTGGCCGAGATCGCCTGCTCGAACTGCTCGACGCTCCAGCGGCCGCGCGGGTCGTTGCTGACGAACTCGAGCGCGTTGAGCCATTGCTGCAGCGACTCGAAGCGCAGCTGCAGCGGGATCTGACCCATCGCGGGCGCCAGCGCGGCGGCGGCCTCGGCCAGCTGGCCATGGCTGATCAGCTGCTTGACATAGTCGAAGCGCAGGTCGTCGTTGCCGGGGTTCTGGGCCAGCGCGTCGGCCAGCTGCTCCAGCAGCGAGCGGGCATCGGCGGCCTGGACCGGCTCCGCATCGGGCTGGACTTCGGCTTGCGCTTCGGCATCGGCCTGCGGCTCGCCAACGGTCAGATGCTTGGCCAGGAAGGCGCGCAGCTGCTCCGGCGGCAGGGCGCCGACGAAGCCATCGACCGGCTGGCCGTCCTTGAACAGCACGCAGAACGGGATGCTGCGCACGCCGAACATCTGCGACAGCTGACCGGCGATTTCGGGCGTCTTGTCGGCATCGAGCTTGGCCAGCACGAAGCTGCCAGCCAGCTCGGCCTCGAGCTGTTCGAGCTGCGGACCGAGCTGCTTGCAGGGGCCGCACCATTCGGCCCAGATGTCCAGCAGCACCGGCACGCGGAGCGAGGCTTCGATGACTTCGGCTTCGAAATTGACAAGGTTGACGTCGATCATGGGATGGCGCTTGTGTGAAGTGGATGAGCCGGCGGCGGCTCGGCACGGAATTGCTGAAGGATTTTGCCCTCTATCTGGGGGCCAAAAGTAAAATCGCAACTTTTGGAGCGGTGATGAGCGAAGCAATCAAGGTGGGCGTGGTGATGGGTTCCAACAGCGATTGGGACACCATGAAGCACGCTGTAGAGATTTTCCAGCAGTTCGGCGTGGCCTGCGAGGCACGCGTGGTGTCGGCGCACCGCATGCCCGACGACATGTTCGCCTATGCCGAAGCCGCCGTCGGCCGTGGCCTCAAGGCCATCGTCGCCGGTGCCGGCGGCGCCGCCCATCTGCCGGGCATGCTGGCCGCCAAGACCACGGTGCCGGTGCTCGGCGTGCCGGTGCAGTCCAAGGCCCTGTCCGGCGTGGATTCTCTGCACTCCATCGTCCAGATGCCGAAGGGCATCCCGGTTGCCACCTTCGCCATCGGCGAGGCCGGCGCGGCCAATGCGGCCCTTTTTGCCATTGCCATGCTGGCCAACGAGAACCCGGCGCTGAACGAAAAACTGCAGGCTTTCCGCCAGGCCCAGACCGAAAAGGTTCTCGGCATGACGCTGCCCGAAGTGTGAGTCAGTGAGCGAAGGTTCGGTTCGTTTCGATAGCGACGCTCTGCAGCAGCGCATTCTGGCGCTGCGTGGCGAGCGCGTGATGGTCGACAGCGACCTGGCGGAGCTATACGGTGTTGAAGCGAGAGTGCTAAATCAGGCTGTGAAGCGCAATGCCGAGCGCTTCCCGGTTGATTTTTCCTTTGTGCTGACCAAGGAAGAAAAGCAGGAGGTCATCACAAAATGTGACCACCTCCAGAGACTCAAATTTTCCCCGCACCTGCCGCGTGTTTTTACCGAACACGGTGCAATTATGGTGGCGAGTGTGCTGAACAGCCCGCGGGCCGTCGAAATGAGTGTCTTCGTCGTGCGCGCCTTCGTCCGTCTGCGCCAGGTACTGGTCGAGCATCCGGATCTGGCTGAACGCCTCGATGAACTGGAAGCGCGCGTCGCTCGCCACGACAATACCTTATCCACTTTGGTGGCGACCATCCGGCAGATGGCCACGGCGCCAACAGCCCCCTCGCGTCAGATCGGCTTCGTTGTCGATCCTCTGGAGAAAAAAGAATGATCCTGCCGCCAGCAATTCTCGGCATGCTCGGTGGCGGTCAGCTCGGCCGC
>ERZ724523.1423-NODE-1423-length-13972-cov-6.139757_pt1 | contig 13972 bp, 14 predicted proteins | sample MGYA00376056_ERZ724523 | MGnify/ENA primary metagenome ERZ724523 (study PRJEB28724, sample SAMN07190888) | wastewater metagenome | isolation source: influent of sewage treatment plant in Hong Hong | place: USA: Christiansburg, Virginia | collected 2016-03-01 ... | reverse complement strand
CAAACAGTGCGAAATCAGACTGCCGCGTCTGCTTCAGCATGAACTGTCGCATGGGAGCTTCTGCCTTTTCTACCGCCTGCTCAAAGCTGATGGCATTGGTGGTGTAGGGCAAATAGGCTTCCTGATACACCTTGTCTAAAGTAGGGCCCATGACAAACATGGTGAGAAAAAGCGATAGCCCAATAATTACCTGATTGGGTGGTGCCGACTGCGTACCTAAAGCTTGGCGCAGCAACGACAACACTATGACAATGCGTGTAAAGCCAGTCATCATCAGCAAAATGGCTGGCAAGAATGACAGGGCCGTAAAAAAGAGCAGCGTCTGTATCGGCACCGAGAAGCTCGTTCCTTGGCCTCCCGCTCCTACCAACAGAGGCAAGGAACCAGCCGCCTGCGCCCAAACCGGCATATGCCAAACCATGCCAGCCATGCACAGCACCAGCAAGCCCAAATAACGCGGCAAGTCTCTACCAGATATGCCGTATAGCCGCCAGCGATTAAACATGGCGACTTTCTTCGCCATAAGCGTCGGATTGCGTCGCCTGCGCCATAACTTGGGTAAAACTGCCCACCGGGGGTATAGGCACTGTAGGTTGGAGCACATGCAAACAACTCACCTGTTGTGCTGTAACACCCAAGACCAAGCAGACCCTTGCACCATCCGGGCCGACTTCTACAGTCACCACACGCTGGTGCGGCCCCACCGCGACCGCCGACAATACACGCGCCGCCATCCCCAAACCAGCCTGCGCTACAACGCGGCGCTGCTGTAGGTACCGAACCAGCCACGGCAACATAGCTACGGCGCCGACAAACAGCACCACGGCTGTCAAAGCCTGCGACATGCCACCACTATCCACGGCTGACCCGGCGCAGGCGCTCGGACGGCGTAACGACGTCTGTCAAGCGGATACCAAACTTGTCGTTCACTACCACAACCTCACCTTGCGCAATCAAATAGCCATTGACGAGCACATCCATAGGCTCGCCTGCCAGCGCATCCAGTTCCACCACAGAGCCTTGGGCCAATTGCAGGATGTACTTGATAGGTACTTTGGTACGCCCCAACTCCACCGACAACTGCACCGGAATATCCAGCACCATGTTGATGTCATTGATCGGCGGATCGCCAGCTGCAGCAAAAGGCCGCACCGCTTCACCGCTGAGTGGCCCTCCCTGTTCAGTATCTTTGTCGTCTACTTTTTTTTGCTCTTCGAGTGCCTCAGCCCAACCTGCAAACGGATCATCAGCACTGCTCTTGTTTTCTTCATTTGCCATTCTTTTCTCCCATCCAGCTCAGATCCGAGGTGCGCAAACACTCTTCAATGCGAATGGCGTACTTTGCATTGTGTGTGCCGTACTGACACTCAAACACAGGAACGCCACCAATGGATGCACGTATACGGGGTTCTCGATCCAACTCAATAAAGTCACCAGGCTTCATGGCCAACAGCTGCTCCACAGTCGCATCAGCACGCGCCAACTCGACCACCAGCGTCACTTCTGCCGACTGAATTTCACGCGTCAACACGCGCACCCAGCGACGGTCCACTTCAATGGAGTCACCCTGGGTAGATGAATAAAGCACATCACGGATAGGCTCCAGCGTGGCATAAGGCATGCAGATATGGATAGCGCCCGCCAAATCGCCAATCTCTAGCTGGAATGCGGTAGACACCACAATTTCGCTGGGCGTTGCAATGTTGGCAAACTGGGGCTGCATCTCAGAACGCTGGTACTCAAGCTCCAGTGGATAAATGCCATGCCAAGCTTTTTTGTACTCTGCACAAATCACATCAACCAGCCGATTGATGATGCGCTGCTCGGTAGGCGAAAAATCGCGCCCTTCAATACGTGTCTGGAACTTGCCCACACCACCAAACAAAGTATCGATAATGCCGAAGACCAGCGACGGCTCACACACAATCAGGCCGTTACCACGCAGGGGCCGGATGGCCACAATGTTGAAATTGGTGGGTACCGCCAGTTCACGCAAGAACGCGCTGTAACGCTGCACCGCCACCGTTCCCACCGAAATTTCGGGACTGCGGCGTATGAAATTGAACAAGCCAATACGGAAGTTCCGGGCAAAGCGCTCGTTGACGATTTCCATCGTCGGCATGCGCCCACGAACAATGCGCTCTTGGCTGGAAATATCGTAACGGCGGACTTCACCGTCTTCATGCACCTCTTCGGAGTTTTTCTGGCTCTCGCCAGTCACCCCTTCCAGCAGGGCATCGACTTCTTCCTGGGATAAAAATGATTCGCTCATCGCCGCAACCTCACCAGCGTTATTGAATGATAAAGCTGGAAAACAGAACGCGTCGAACTGGATTTTGCTGCCTGCGCGGAGGCGGATCATCGCCTTCCGCATCCGCAGGACGCGCATTGCGTGCTTCGTTGGCCCGGAAACCCAGAGGGCGGGCCACCTCGCGCTGGATATCCAGCGCCAGCTTTTCCTTCCCCTCCAGAAGCAAAAGGTCTTCTGCAGTGCGCTGCGACAGCAGCATCAAAATGCTACTGCGGACACTGGGCATGTACTGTTTGACCTTGTCTGCTGTTTTGTCATCTGCAAGCTCCAACGTAATACCCAGCTGCACAAAGCGATCGCCCCCGGGGTCGGCCAAATTGACCACCATGTTTTCTAATGGCAAAAAGGTCGGCGCTACCGCAGCTTTGGGTGCAGCGGCGATAGGCTCTCCGTTCTCATCCAGCGCTTGTTTTTGCGACATGAACCAAGCAGCAGCACCACCAGCGACGATCAGCAACAGCAGCAGCACCCCGCCAATAAGGAGAAGCTTCTTGCTCTTGGCAGGCTTGGTGGCGGGCTCGGCGGCCGGGGCGGGGGTCGACACGTTGGATATTCCTTGCGACAAGCAGAAGGGGCCGACGCGCTTTAGACGCGCACAAGCCTATGGGTGATGGACTGCATTATTCAACATGCAGCCCCCCATAATAGCTAGAATAAAAGCATAAACCACTGGCATTCCACCGCGCCCCTGCATGCAAACAGGTCAGCGCCTAGACAAAAACATCCACAGCCTTATCGGTTAGCACCGCAGAGCGCTGACCACTGGCAGCAATGCCAGGAACTTGTACAGTCACTTGGCGAGCGCCACGCTGGCCCTCACGCTGTGCGCCTGCCTCTCCCGACTGCCCCCCCTGTCCCCCCGAATGGCCCACCGTGACGCCAGACAACTCCAATCCCTCACGGCCAAGCAGTTCACGCAGCTGGTCCACGCTAGCATCCAGCAATTCACGAGTCTGGCCTTGGTCGCTGCGGAAAGTGACATGTGCCTCCTTGCCCGTAAGCGCCACACTCACCTCCACCGGATGACCAGCGTGTTCCACCGTCAGTTCGGCATTCTGGATATTCTGGCTAACCCAGTACGCCACCTGTTCCGCTACAGTGTCTTCAGGCCCCAGCGCAGCAGACGGGTCAAAAGGCTGACCCACTTCAGCTGAATCGGGCAATGGTGCGGACGCAGCTGAGGTGCCCTGACTACCTGCACCCGCCAACGGCGCAATCCCCTCGCTGCCACGCGCAAGACCTTGTCCACCGCGCAACCATTCGGGCGCGCCCAGCGCGGCAGGGCCAGGTGCTACCAACGCCATGTCTGCCTGCGGCTGCCCTGCTGGCACTGCGGTAGCAGCAGACTCCCGACGATCAGAGGACGCCAAGGCAGATGCACCGATCGGCGGTACTGAGGCTGTCGGTGCGCCAGAGCCTCCTCCAATCGCCAGCACTTGGCGATCACTGGCACCTGCTTTCAGCGCGACGCTGGCCGCAGCCAGATCGCCGGCACCTACAGCGCCGAGCGCACGTGCACCAGCGCGCCGCGCCCCCAGCGCAGACGCGAGCGCCGTATGGGCAACGGGCTCCTCTGCGGCTGTATCGAACGCAGCCGTTTGCGCCACCAGCCCCAACTCTCCCCCGCCCCCTGCGTTGCGCGCACTGCCCAGTCCCAAGGCGCTCCCACCCCACACAGACTGTGCGATGGCGCCCACCTGCGGGGCAGTACCTGTCCCGCCCACCGCTACAACCTGCGACCCTGGCGATGCAACACCGCCCCAGCCGCCCTGCAAGGCCAGCAAAGCAGCCATGTCAGTGGCAGGAGGCTCCGGCAGCACACTTGCAGGAATGGCCAACGGCAACAGTGGATCCTGACCAGGCAGCGCCAAGGCAGCATCGCCAAATAAAGTGGTGGATGGAGTCAAGTCTGACGCGGACACTGACACATCCTGCAAAACCTCACCACCCAACGCCGACAGCAATGACAAGAACTCGCCTGACCCGGCCGCTGCCGACAATCCATCCGAAGATGCCAGTTTGCCCCGGCTGGCTTGGGCACCGCCCTGGGGTGCCTGGGGGCTGGATATACGCACTTGCTCCATGGTCGCTGCTCCCGGCCCGCTAGAGGCCATTTGATGTTTTACGGTACTGCAAGGCCGCCCGTTCGTCGGTCTGCTTTTGGTCGCGGCGGGCCTGGGCATGCTCCAGCTCCAGGCGACGCTTGTCGGTAAGTTTCTTCAAACTGGCCAAGCGCAACTCAGTTTGCAGCAATCCTTGTTGCGCTGCTGCCACACGCCCTTCGTAATCTCGCACCACGGTGGTCTGCAAACCGATGGCATGGGCCAGACGCGCCATGAACTGGTAGTGGTGAAACATCACCTCCGGGGCCACCGTGGCATCGGCGCGCATACCCCAGCGGCCTTCGGTTTCGTTGGCGTACCCCTGCAACTGCTCCATCTGCCCCTGGGCAGCTTGGTGCGCCGCACGCGCATTCTGTACTCCCTGGCGGGCAGCATCACGCTGACGCTCTGCTACTTCCACCGCCACCATCAGGCCTTTCAGTGCAGACACGGGTTCGGCCCTCCCATTACCTCAGTACCTGGGCCATGGCAGCGCAACTCTCATCCATGGAGGAGGCATCAAACATGCCCTGCTGCAAAAACGCAGCCATGGCCGGCTGGCGGCGAATGGCATCATCAAGCTGCGGATCGGAGCCACTCATGTAAGCCCCCACCTGCACCAGATCACGGCTCTTTTGGTAGCGCGAATAGGTGGCCCGGAACTGCCGCGCCAGCTCAAAATGCTCACGGCTGACCACGTTGTGCATGACGCGCGATGCCGACTGTTCGATATCAATTGCCGGAAAGTGCCCCATCTCGGCGAGTGCACGCGACAACACAATATGTCCATCCAAAATGGCGCGGGCTGCATCGGCAATCGGGTCTTGCTGGTCGTCGCCCTCGGAGAGTACGGTGTAAAAGGCGGTAATCGAACCCACCCCGTGCAGACCATTACCGCTGCGCTCCACCAGCGCGGGCAGCTTGGCAAAGCACGATGGAGGATAGCCCTTGGTGGCCGGTGGCTCGCCAATGGCCAGGGCGATCTCACGCTGTGCCATGGCATAGCGCGTGAGCGAGTCCATCAGCAGCAATACATGCTTGCCTTTGTCCCGAAAATGCTCGGCCACCGCTGTGGCATACGCCGCACCCTGCATACGCAACAGCGGCGGGGCATCTGCTGGCGCAGCCACCACCACAGCACGCCCCCGATCCTCAGCGCCCAAAATATCTTCCACGAATTCTTTGACTTCGCGGCCCCGCTCTCCAATCAGCCCCACCACGATCACATCGGCCTGGGTATAGCGAGCCATCATGCCCAACAGCACGCTCTTACCCACACCCGAACCGGCAAACAGCCCCAAGCGCTGACCCCGCCCCACCGTGAGCAGCGCATTGATGGCGCGCACCCCAGTGTCCAGCGGTGCGCGCACCGGGTCACGATCCATGGCGTTGATGGGACGGCGATCCATGGGCTCGGCCGCCACATCCAGCACCGGCCCGCCGTGGTCCAGCGGCAGTCCTTGCGAGTCCACCACGCGCCCCAACAAACCATCACCCATGGGCAAACGCAACATGCCCACTTGGCTGACAGGCCGCGAGGGCTCACCCAAACGTGGCCTCGGGACATACGGCGGTGCTGGCACCACACTGGCCCCACTGGACATACCGTGGACATCGCCCGCTGGCATCAAAAAGGCACGGTCGTCAGAAAAACCCACCACCTCGGCCAGCACCGGCTCCTGACCCGGCATTTGCAGCATGCACTGCGAGCCCACCGGCACACGGATGCCCGAGGCCTCCAGCACCAGTCCGGTCAGGCGCGTCAGGGTGCCGCGCGTCTCCAGCGGCACGCCATCGGCCAAGCGCGCGCGCGCACCTGCCATGAACTGCGTCCAATGCTCCGCAGCAAAGGCATCTTCAGATGCCATCATCGTCCCCACCGGGCGCCAACTCAGGCTCCCACGCCGCAGCCAGCCCCAGAGGGGCAATCGCACGCTGCCAACGTTTTTCCAGGCTGCCATTTACCACCGTGCCAGCCGCATCGACCAGGCAGCCGCCCGGCGCCACCGCTGCATCGGCCACCCACTGCACCGAGGCCTGTGGCATTTCTGCGCGCAAGGCATCGGCCACCGCAGCATGGTCTTGCGGATGCAACCGTACCGTAGCGGGGCGCCCGTCCGACACCACCATCTCCAGCGCCTCGCGCACCACGGGCAACAAAGCCTGCGGATTAGCGCGCAGTTCCTGGCGTACTACCTGGCGGGCGATATCGCAAGCCAGCTCCAGCACGTCTTGCGCCATGTGTTGCTGCATGGACTGCAACTGCGCTTGCAGTGTCTGCACTACCGCCTCCAAGCGCAAGGCAGCCTCTTGACCTTGCCCAGCCACGTATTCATCCAGGCGCTGCTGCCACTCCAGCGCAGCCTCTGCACGGCCCTGCTCCTGGCCCTGGGCCTGGGCCTGTTGTACTGCCGTATCACGGTCCTGCTGTGCCTGCGCCTGGTACTCCAAGAGCATTTGCTGCGTCTGTGCAGCGTGTGCCTCTTGCTGCGCGCGCAACTGTTCTTCTTGCAATGCCTGCTCGGCGGCCAGCTTGTCTTCCGCTGAAAAAATCTTCAGGCCCGAGCCATCCACTGCACCAAACTGCACCGGTGTAGCGTGCCCCAGCTCTTCGCGGGGAATAAAGCGCGTGTAAGCGCTGCGGTATTTAGACGAAGCTGTCATCTGCGCCACCACCAATCACCACCTGACCTTCGTCGGCCAAACGGCGCACGATCTTGATGATTTCTTTTTGCTGCTCTTCCACTTCGGAAAGTCGCAACGGGCCACGGGCCTCCAGGTCTTCGCGCAGCGACGCCGAAGCACGCTTGGACATGTTGTTCAGGAACTTGTCCATCAGCTCCGACGATGCCCCCTTCAATGCCACGATCAGTGTCTCGGAAGCCACCTCGCGCAACACGATCTGGATAGAGCGGTCATCGAGTTTGACCATGTGCTCGAACACGAACATCTTGTCCATGATCTTTTGGGCCAGCTCAGGATCATGGCTGCCAATCGACTCAAGTACCGAGGACTCGATGTTCGAGCCCAACAGGTTGATGATTTCTGCCGCTGTCTTGACGCCGCCCAGCGACGTCTTGCGAATCTTGTCACCCCCAGCCAGCACCTTGAACAGCACCTCGTTCAGGTCTTTCAGCGCAATCGGCTGAATACCTTCCAACGTGGCCACGCGCAGCATGACTTCGCTGCGCTGGCGCTCGGTAAATTGCTTGAGCACCGCAGCCGATTGCTCGTACTCCAGATGTACCAGAATGGCCGCAATGATCTGCGGGTGCTCACCACGCAACAGTTCAGCCACCGACAGCGGATCCATCCACTTCAGGCTCTCAATGCCCGAAACGTCACCGCCCTGCAAGATACGGTCAATCAGCAGCGAGGCCTTGTCGTCGCCCAGCGCCCGCCTCAGCACCGAGCGCACATAGTCGCTGGTGTCGGACACCAGCAAACTCTGGGCCGCTGCCGCGTTGGTGAACTTGGTTACTACCTCATCGACCTTGTCGCGCGAAACCGAGCGCATGCGCGCAATGGCCTCGCCCAGCTTTTGCACCTCTTTGGGTGAGAAATGCTTGAAAACCTCTGATGCCTCTTCCTCGCCCAATGACATCAGGAAGATGGCTGCATCGTTGAGACCTTGTTCATCCATAGTGAAAATCCATCCTGTTGCAGGGGGGTCAGCCAGCGTCGCCGTTGACCCACGTTTTCACAATGTTAGCCACAGCAATCGGATTCTGGCGCGCCAGGGCACGGGCATCCTCCAGGCGCAATTGCTCTGGCGTAGGCTGGGCGGGGCCTGGCGACGGCAGCGCTGGGCGCTCCAGAGCCTCGGCTTCCAGCGCATCAAGCTGGGAACTCTCGGCAGCGGGTGGCGCTGCCATCGCCTTCAGCGCCGGACGCATCAGGCCCAGCAGCAGCAGGCCGGCAAACAGGGCCAGACCGATGGGCCAGGCAAAGTTCTGCGCCAACGCCACAGTTTCAGGCTGCTTCCACAGTGGCACGTCTTCGGTCTTGATCTCCTCGATCTGGAAGGGAGTGTTCATCAGGTTGACCGAATCGCCACGCTCAGCATTGAAGCCAATCGTTTCACGTACCAGTGCCGTCATTTGTGCCAACTGCTGGGGCGTCAAAGGCTTGGTGATGGGTTTGCCTTTTTCATCGACGGCATTTTGGTAGTTGACCACCACCGCAGCGCTCACACGCTTGACGGCGCCGCTGCTGCCGCGCGTCACACGCACCGTTTTGTCCACCTCATAGTTGGTGATCGACTCGCGCTTGCTGTTGCTTGATGACTGCTGGCCACTGCCACCGGCGGCGGCCAATTGCGGCGCGGCACCGTTGATGGGCGCCGCCGCTGGCTGGGGCGGCTGGTTGGCCACCGACCCGGGTACGCCCGTAGCCACAGTGTTGCCATCCTGGGAGTTGGTGCTCTCCACCACCTGCTGGCTGCGGATGGCGCTGGCATCGGTGGACAAATTGGGACGGTGCTGCTCAGAGGTCGATTCGGTGCGGCTGAAGTCCACCTCCGCCGTCACCTGGGCCTTGATGTTGTTCTTGCCCATCACCGGCTCCAGAATATCCATCACACGCTTGGTGTAGAGCTGCTCGATTTGCTGCACATACATCAGCTGCTGGGCATCAAAGCCCTTGTCATCCGCGCCATCGGGCGACTTGGACAGCAACTTGCCCGAATCGTCCAGCACGCTCACTGCTGAAGGTGCCAGTTCAGGCACGCTGGATGCCACCAGATGGACGATACCCGCCAATTGCGTGCGATCCAGGATACGGCCTGGGTACAGGCTGACCAGAATCGATGCCGAAGGCTTTTGCTGCTCGCGGAAAAAACCATTCTGGTTGGGCAGTGCCAAATGCACACGGGCACTTTGCACCGACGACAGCGACTGGATGGAGCGCGTCAGCTCGCCCTCCAACCCCCGTTGGAAATTCAACCGCTCCTGAAATTGCGTCTGACCAAAACGGTTGGCCTCGGTCAGCTCAAAACCTGACACCGAACCCTTGGGCAAACCTTGCGATGCCAGACGCAGGCGCACATCGTGCACGCGGTCGGTAGGCACCATGATGGAGCCACCCCCATCACCGTGCTTATAGGGCACGTTCATTTGCGACAACTGCGCCACGATGGCGCCACCGTCTTTGTCACTGAGGTTGGAAAACAGCACTTTGTAATCAGGCTGGCGGTTGAGCAGCACCGCCGCCACGATGGCAGCCAGCAGCAAAACCACGCCCAAACCCAAGCGCAAGCGCTGGCCACGATCCAGAGCGGTCAGGCGCTGCAACCAGGCGGGTCTGGCAGGCGGATTGGCATTGAGGGGTATTTCAGCAACTGCGGACATCTTTTTTTCCAGTATGACGGGCCCGGTGACGGACCTGGCGTGCGTTCGATTATTCGGAAGCCGCTCCTTCGCACTCGCCCAATAAGGCCCGCCTTTGGCCATCTATTCGTCCTGATAAATGCGCCCATCGTCCCTACGATTGCAGCCATCGCCACCTTAATGAGCAAGACCACCATGGACCTCCGCATCAACTCCGTTACCGCCCCGCTGTCTGGCGCAGGGTCGCTGCGCCGCGCCACCTCTGTCGCGCCGGAAGGTAGCGCCCAGGAGCAAGGCTTCTACACCGAATTCAAAAGCGCACTCAAATCGGTGAGCGCGTCGCAAAACTACTCCACCGCACTGCAACGCGAAGTGCAGCTGGAAAACCCCAACGTCAGCCTGGAAGAAACCATGCTGGCCATGCAAAAGGCACAAATTGGCTTCCAAGCCTCATTGCATGTGCGCAACCGCCTGGTGCAGGCCTACACCGACATCATGAACATGCAGGTTTGAGCACCCAATTTACTCTTTTTTTGATAGCTACTAGCGCACGTCCCGCAAGGGCTGGAGCACAAAAAGGCCCAAAATTTGGGCCTTTTTTGCGTGCGCAGCACAGCCCATAAAAAAAGCCCTGCGGGCACACAGGGCTGTGGTTGGCAAAAAAGGAGCGCAACCGCACGGGTCGCGCAGCCTGCACCGCTCAATGCACCATCTGCGGCTGGCCTTCACACATGTGCTCAAAGTGCGCCAGCCACGGCTCGGCCAAACAGCGGATTTGTGCGTCATTGCGCAAAATGCGCTGCATGATGCGCACCTTCTCGCGCCGGTGCTCGGGCAACAACTGCTCTTCGGTGGCCTTGGCACGCAACTGCTCGATCAGCACCGCGCAAGCGCCTTCGTAGCGCACCACACCATCCCAATCTTTGAGCTTGGCCGCCTCCAGCATCTTGACGCTGCTGTCTTCTATGGCTTTGTAGTAATCAATCAGCATTGCTGGCATGGCTTACGTCTCCATCGTCACCGTGCCGGAAGCACGTGGCCGCTCAGCGGCAGGTTTCTTGATCTCGTTCCAGCCCTGGGCGATAGGCTCAATCAAACGCGCGACTTCTTCCAGAATGGCGTCATCGTTGCGAATGTTGGCCTGTATCAGGCGCTGCAGGCAGTAGTCATACAGCGCGCCCAGGTTTTGCGCCAGCTCGCCACCGCCATCGCGGTCCAGCGCCGTGCCCAAGCCCTCTTCAATAATGCGGATGGCCTTGGAGATGCTGCTGCATTTGAGCGGCACGTCGCCACGCGCCAAAGCACCGCGAGCAGACGTAATGGCACCCAGAACACCGTCATACAACAAGCTGACCAACTGGTGCTGGTCAATCGTGTGCATACTGGTTTCCACATTGATCCGCTGGTAAGCGGAGGCTGCGCGGGGGTTGTAGGCGGTAAACATGCTGCTATCCCTTGGGTTACTTGTTCAATTTATCGGCCATTGCCGCAAAAACTGAAGGCGCGATCAACCCGATGATTTATTCCAGGCGGTGACTTGCTGGGAAATGTAGGCATTGAGCCCGTTGAGGGTGCTCATTTGCCTGTCCAGCGCGGTGTAGCGGGCGGTGGTGCGTTTCTCAAATTCGTTGACCCGTGCGTTCACACGTTCCTGATCCTTGGCATTGCGCTTGAGACTGGCCTCCAGCACCAACTCTTTGGACTTGAAAAACCCGTCAGTGGAAAGCAAGTTGGTGGTCAGCGCCTTGAGCTTGACAGCCATGCCTTCAGTGCCGGTGGCGTCATCACCCCGGAAGAATTTTTTCACCTCTTCGGCGTTGCTATTCAGGGCTTTGTTCAGCTTACTGGTGTCCAAGGTGAGTTCACCACCCAAAGCGGCGGTGGCGGCCGGGTCGGTGCTGGTTTTTTGAACCACACCAATGTCTGACAGGTGCTTAAAAAGTGCCGAGCCCCCCGCCTCCCGAATGGCCGAGCGCAGCGCGTTTTGCAGCCCTACCACGGTAGAGTCACCCTGCAACAGTCCCGCCGACTTGGCACCCTTGTCGTATTTGGTGGCCTCGTTCAGCACCGCATTGATACCGTTGTAGGCTTTGACAAACGCTTCGATGTTGGCCTGTATGGCCGAGTTGTCTTTGGCCACCGTGATGGTGATGGGCTTGCCCACATCAGTGACCTGCTCCGCCTTGAAAGTCACACCAGAGACGCTATTGGCAAACGTGTCAGTGGACGACTCCACGGCAATACCATTGATTTTGGCCTTGGCGTTGGCCGCCAACTGGGTGGCGGCAGTATCGATCTGCGCGCTGCTCAAGCGCGAGAGGCCAGTGTTGTCTGCATCAGCGGGGGCGTACACATACGGATCGGCCTGGGTACCCGAGCCACTTTGGATATCTTGCGCCGTCACTTGAAACCCTGACTCCAGCCCGGTCTCCTTGCTGCGCAGCAACAGGCGCTGGCCATTGGCATCGGTCAGGATGGTGGCAGTAACGCCCGCATTAGAGCCGTTGATCTTGCTGGCAATATCGGACACGGTGTCGGAGGCCGACACATTGATCTCTATCGGTGTACCCGCCTTGGGCACAAAAGTGCCAGTGGCTCCCGGCGTGGTAGCCCCCCAGCTGCCCAACTCAATCTTGAGCTTGCCCGCCCCCACTGCGCCACTGACAGAGCCTGATGCGGTGGACTGTGCCTTGGCCAAGCTTTGTACTTCTACCGTAAAGCTGGTGGCCAGCGTGCCACCTACTGCAGTGGCACTGACAAACTTGCTGTCGGACGAAGTGGTAGCAACGGCATTCCAACCCGTCACGCTGGTCAGCTTGGTGGCAGCATCGGACAGATCCGAGACCAGCGATTTGATTTGCCCGAAGGCAGAAATTTTGGTGGTGGTGGTGGCTGCCTGCAACTTGAGGGCGTCCAGCGGACGCTGCTCCAGCTTGACCAACTCAGAAATGATGTTCTTGACATCAAGACCGCTGGTACCGATGCCGGGTGAAGAAAGGGTCGCCATACAAACCTCCTGAACAAATGCAACGCAAATTATGGCGCGGGCCGTGTCTTTTGAACCACGGTAAATGCACCACTAAGCCTGCCAATTCGTGCGCTATGGTCTTGGTAGCACATCCATACCCGAATCGCCCGGCCACTGAAAAAAAAGGTGGTGGCACCGGAATGCCACCACCTCAGATTGGCTGCTCAGCAGCGCCGCGTATTAACGCAGCAGAGCCAACACGCCTTGTGGCAGCTGGTTGGCCTGGGCCACCATGGCAGTACCAGCCTGTTGCAGGATCTGCGAACGCGACAGGTTGGCTGTTTCTTGCGCAAAGTCAGCGTCCAGAATGCGCGAGCGCGAGGCCGACAGGTTTTCCGACGTCACTTGCAGGTTGGAAATCGCGGTTTCAAAGCGCGATTGCAAGGCCCCTAGCTTGGCCCGTTCGCCACTGATAAAGGCCAAGGCCGAATCCACCGTCTTGAGTGCCTGCGTCGCATTCTTGAAACTTGTAATGTCCAAGTCTGCCACTTTTTGCAACTGAGAACCGCCTGTCGTCAGTGCATTGCTCGTCGAGGTCAACGAGAAGGATTTTTCAGCATCCAGCGTGATGTAACCGCTGACCGCGCTGCGCACGCCAGCCGATGTGGAGACCGCAGCCAAAGTGACGGCAGGCGTAGAAGCGAGAGGTGCATTAGTTCCATCGGCCTGCAACTTGGTGACCGTCATAGCGTCAGCGTTGGTAATACCCGCTCCGGTGCCGACCGCAATGTCCGAGCCCGAGGCATTGCTCAGAATGATGTAGTCGCCCTTGTCGCTGAGCGCAGCCGTGACACCGGTTTTGGCAGATTTCTCGTTGATGGCAGTCACTGCGCTGGACAGACGGTCAGAGGCACTGCCAGAAGCCAAGTTGAAAGACATCGTTTCGGTGGTGGTGTTTTCACTTCTCAGAGAGAGCGTGAAAGAACCCGATTGAGTGCCCACAGTCAACTTGACATCGGTGCGCGCCGTTGCAGTGACGCCGGTAGAACCCTTGATGGCATTGATGTTGGCGGCAATGGTTTTGGCACTGTCGTTGGCGGCCACCGACATAGAACTGGTGCCGATGGCGCCGTTAATGGTCACTGCGCCCGTGGTGACGCCATTGGAAGGGGCAGCAGTCGTAATGGCGGCCGCGGACTGCGCTGCCGGGCCTGCGCCAGCGGAAGAGGCATTCTGGTTGTTGCCATACACGCTGGTGCGCATA
>ERZ724523.1422-NODE-1422-length-13972-cov-9.934038_pt1 | contig 13972 bp, 12 predicted proteins | sample MGYA00376056_ERZ724523 | MGnify/ENA primary metagenome ERZ724523 (study PRJEB28724, sample SAMN07190888) | wastewater metagenome | isolation source: influent of sewage treatment plant in Hong Hong | place: USA: Christiansburg, Virginia | collected 2016-03-01 ... | reverse complement strand
TCGTGGATCTTGCCGAAGTTGTGGTTGAGGCGTTCGACCTCCAGCCAGTCGCCGTCCGGCGTGACCATCTTCCACCAGGCCAGGTTGTCGAGCGCGGTGCCCCACAGCACGGCCTTCTTGCCGCCGGCGTTCATGGCGATGTTGCCGCCGATGCACGAGGCACTCGCCGAGGTCGGGTCCACGGCAAACACGCGGCCGGCCAGGGATGCGGCTTCGGACACGCGCTCGGTGACCACGCCGGCGCCGGTGCGGATGGTGGCGTAGGGCTGGCTGTGGCCGGGCAGCACGATCTCTTCGACCGGGCCCATCGAGATCAGCTTCTCGGTGTTGATGACCACCGAATTGGCGTCGAGCGGCACGGCGCCGCCGGTGTAACCGGTGCCACCCCCGCGCGGAATGATGGTCATCCCGAGTTCGATGCAGCTCTTCACCAGCGGGGCCATTTCCTCTTCGGTGTCCGGGTAGAGGACCACGAAGGGGTATTCCACACGCCAGTCGGTGGCGTCGGTCACGTGCGAAACGCGGGCGTGGCCGTCGAAGCAGATGTTGTCCTTGCGGGTGTGGCGAACCAGTTCGCGCTGCACGCGCTTTCTCAGGTCGTAGGTGTTTTCGAAGAACTTCTCGAAGCGGTCGACCGCACCATGGGCGGCCGACACCAGGCGCGCCACCTTGGCGCTGCGTTCGGCGTCTTCGGCGCCCGCTTCACCGGCGTCCTCGCGGCGCTTTTCGACTTCGCGCAGGCGGTGGCGCAGGGCTTCGATCAGCGCACCGCGGCGATCGCGGTTGCCGAGCAGGTCGTCCTGCAGGTAGGGGTTGCGCTGGACAACCCACACATCCCCCAGCACCTCATAGAGCATCCGTGCAGAACGCCCGGTGACACGCTCGGAACGCAGGGCGTCGAGGGTCTCCCAGGCGTCCGGGCCGAGCAGGCGGATGACGATCTCGCGGTCGGAGAACGAGGTGTAGTTATAGGGGATTTCGCGCAGGCGTTGGGTCATTGCGGTACCTGGATCTTTGCAGCGGAGAACGGAGCATTTTAACGGACCGCCCCGCCTTCTGTCGAAAAACAAAGCCTTACGGCGAGAAGGGGAAACCGGAGGAGGGGGCGACAAGCCCCGGTTTGACTGCTGTTCGGGGCTACAGTTCCGGTATTGCAGGCGCTTGGCCGCGTACCAGGAAAAACGGGCCTGTCCGGTCAGGAGCAGGCCCGTTGCCATCCGGCGCGACGTTTTCAGCCGTGTATCCGGCGTCGGCCGAGGCCGCTCAGCAGCCCCAGCCCGACCAGGACAAGGCTCCAGCTGGCGGGTTCCGGCACGGCGGCCAGGGCCAGTTGTCCCAGTTGTGCGTGCAGCGCGGCGCTTGGATGCTCGAAGTCCCAGTACATGTACTGGTCAGGGTTGGCGCATACGCTTGGCGTGCCGGCGCCGGTCAGCTCGCCGCTGTAGCAGGCATCGGTGACGTTGCTGAAGCCGTAGGCGGCCGGGTCCAGTGTGATCTGCGTTTGGGCGGCAAAAATGTCGAGGCTGCGAATGTCGAGAACCGAGAACATGTTGAGGCCGAGGGTGCCGGCCAGGGCTTGATTGAAGCCGATGCTCACGTTGTTCGCCAGGATCGACAGTTGCGGATTGTTGAAGCCGCGCACCTCGGGCGTCAGGGACAGGTTGGGCAGGTTGGGCACCAGGAAGTGCTGGGCTCCCAGGCCGGCCAGCCCCGTGAGCGCGCCGACGATGCTGCTCATCACCGTGTTCACCTTGGTGTTGACCAGAGCGGGAATCGTCGCTGGATCGGCCGCTGCCGCTGCCGTAATAACGTCCGACATGTCGTTGGCGCCGATCCACAGCACATATAGCGCCGAAGGGTCGGCCACCCCGCCGGCGATATAGTTGCCGACCTGCTGGTTGAAGGGCTGCGCCGTGGGGGGCAAACCGATGGCGACGCTATCGGTTCGGGCGCCGCCGTAGGCGTAATTGGTGCCACCCAGCACTGAGGGGGCGGCGCTCAGGCCGAGCCCGGCGGCCAGATGGTCCACGTAGTTCAGGCCGTTGGTGAAGCGCCCGCTGTTCGTGCCGTCGGTGTAATAGGCCGGCGATGGCACGGCACCCCCGGTAACCACCAGATCGTTGCCTGTATCCGACAGGCTGTCGCCGAAAACGTAGAGGTTTGAATACAGCCCCGCCTGTGCCCCCGTGCTGCTCAGGACCAGGCTGACCACGGCCAGGGAGTGCCTAAAACGCTGACGCCAGGACATATAAGCTCCTCAAGACAAATTACAAGAAAACCTCATGGCCCGGCGCCGGACGGGCCTGCGCCGAAAGTGTGGCGGCCAATGCATTCGATTACGTGAATATAGGCGATGCAAAAGAAATATTGGCCTGTTTTGGCCGTGGCTAGACGGCGGCCTGCACCGCGATCTCCACCTTCCAGCCCGGTTTTGCCAGGCGCACCACCTGCACGCAGGCGCGGCTCGGTGCGCTGCCGGCGGGCAGCCAGGCTTCCCACGCTGCATTCACGGCAGCGTAGTCGGCCATGTCGGTCAGGTAAAGGGTGGCCATCAGCAGGCGCTGTTTGCTGCTGCCGGCCTGCATCAGCAGGGTTTCCAGGCAGGCCAGCATGGCGCTGGTCTGGGTGGTGATGTCGGCGTTTTCGTCGGGCGGCACCTCGACGCAGTAAACGACACCGTTGTGAAGCGTGAAGTCGGAATAGCGCGGCGTGGTGCCGGCCCGCTGGATATCGCTCATGAAAGGCTCCGCTCAGAAAAGCCCGTATGTTGCAGCGCGGCCGCTCCGGCTGCTACCCTTCAATGCTCCCTCAGCCGACACACAGGTTCAGCCATGAGCGCGCAGCACCCCGACTACCTCCAGAAGATCCTCACCGCCCAGGTCTACGACGTGGCGATTGAAACGCCCCTCGACCTTGCTCCCAACCTGTCGGCGCGCATTCACAACAAGATCTTCCTGAAGCGCGAGGACATGCAGCCGGTGTTCAGCTTCAAGCTGCGCGGGGCCTACAACAAGATGGCCAGCCTCAGCCCGACGGCCCTCAAGCGCGGCGTCATCTGCGCCTCGGCCGGCAATCACGCCCAGGGCGTCGCCCTGTCGGCCAAGAAGCTCGGTGTGCGGGCTGTCATCGTCATGCCCACCACCACCCCGGCGATCAAGATCGACGCGGTCAAGCGCAACGGTGGCGAAGTGGTGCTGGCCGGCGAATCCTTCTCCGACGCCTACGTTCACGCGGTCGAACTCGAAAAGACCGAAAAGCTGACCTTCGTGCACCCCTACGACGATCCGGACGTGATCGCCGGCCAGGGCACCATCGGCATGGAAATCCTGCGCCAGCACGGCAAGCCCATCCACGCCATCTTCTGCTGCGTGGGTGGCGGCGGCCTGCTGGCCGGCGTGGCGGCCTACGTGAAACGCGTGCGCCCCGAGATCAAGGTGATCGGCGTACAGAGCGTCGACTCCGACGCCATGACCCAGTCGCTGGCCGCCGGCAAGCGCATCGAACTGCCCACCGTCGGCCTCTTTGCCGATGGCGCGGCGGTCAAGCTGGTCGGCGAGGAAACCTTCCGCGTGTGCCAGGAATACGTCGATGAAATGATCTCGGTGGACAACGACGCCATCTGCGCCGCCATCAAGGACGTCTTCGAGGACACCCGCTCCATCCTCGAGCCGGCGGGCGCCCTGTCGCTGGCCGGTGCCAAGGAATACGCCAAGCGTCACAACCTGCGGGACAAGACCCTGGTGGCCATCGCCTCCGGCGCCAACATGAACTTCGACCGCCTGCGCTTCGTCGCCGAGCGTGCCGAAGTGGGCGAGCAGCGCGAAGCCATCCTCGCCGTGACCATTCCCGAGAAGCCCGGCTCCTTCAAGAAGTTCTGCGATCTGCTCGGCAATCGCAACATCACCGAGTTCAACTACCGCTACGCGGATGCCGACAAGGCCCACATCTTCGTCGGCGTTGGCGTGCATAACCGCGCCGAGGGCATTCGCATCACCGAGCTCTTGCAGCGCCACGAGTTGCCCTGCATCGACCTCACCGACGACGAGATGGCCAAGAGCCACATCCGCTACATGGTCGGCGGCCATGCGCCCCAGGCCGAAAACGAAGTGCTGTACCGCTTCGTCTTCCCCGAACGTCCGGGTGCGCTGCTCAACTTCCTCGATACCCTGCGTTCCGACTGGAACATCAGCTTGTTCCACTACCGCAACCACGGTGCCGACTTCGGCCGCGTGCTGGTCGGCATGCAGGTGCCGCAGGCCGACCGCGAGGCCTTCCAGGGCTTCCTGGCGCGGCTGGGCTACGAGTACGTGGATGAAACCGCCAACCCGGCCTACAAGATGTTCCTGGGTTAGGCGCCACCCCTTAGCGGGCGGCTTCGCCGACGAAGATTTCGATGCGGCGGTTGTGGGCGCGGCCGGTTTCGCTGTTGTTGTCGGCAACCGGCTCCCGGTCGCCGCGGCCGGCGGTGTCGATGCGGCTGCTGGCTACGCCCCGGTCCATCAGGTAGTTGCGGGCGCTGTTGGCCCGGTCCAGGGACAGGGGATTGTTGATGGCATCCGAGCCGGTGCTGTCGGTGTGACCGACGATGCGGAGGTGAGTGGCGGTGTTGTCGGTGAGTGTCTGGGCGAAACGGTCGAGGATGGGGCGCATGTTCGGCTTGATGGCGGCCCGGCCGGTGTCGAAGGAGATGTCGCTGGGAATGTCGAGCTTCAGCTCGTTGTTGGCGGTGCGGGACACATCCACGCCGGTGCCGGCAGTGGCCTGGGCCATGGCCTGGCGCTGGCTTTCCATGCGTTGCGACCAGGCGTAGGCCCCCAGTGCGCCGACCCCGGCGCCAAGGGCTGCGTCGCGTCCGGTCTGGTTGCCGCCGGTGCTCTTGCTGATCACCGCACCGCCCAGAGCGCCAATGCCGGCACCGATTGCCGTGTTGCGCTGGGTTTCGGTCATGTTGGCGCAGGCGCTGAGGATGAACACGGCGCACAGGGGCAGAAGGATCAGGGGCGATTTCATCGGATTTTCCTTTAGAGAAGCGGGGTCCGGAAGATTTGTATCCCGGTGTTTCGATGCTTGCACAGCGGCGCGTGCCGGTCTGTTCGTTCGGCCACATTCCGCCCTGCGCCGGTCGGGGCTCGCGATTATTAGGGATTGATTATATTCTTCGCGTTTGTGGCGGCCTTCCCGGCAGCAGAAAGCGAGTCCCGACGTGAGTCTGAAGCAAGTCAAAACCTGGCACTGGGCCTTGCTCGCGCTGGTGCTGTTCTTTACCGCCGACTGGGCGATTCGCCGGCCGGACGCCCGGGCGCGGGAGCTCAACCAGGTGCTCGAAGCCACTGCCAGCGCGCCGCTCAAGGCCTATCCCTATCCTTTTCGCGTGTTGCGGGTGGAGCAGGGCATGGCGGTGATGGGAACGCCGCGCAACTTCGATGTGCCGGCCTTCCGGGTCATCGCTGCGCTGTTTCCGGAAATCAATGTCAAGGACCCCAACAATCCGGCTTTTGTCGAGGCTCAGCAGACTCTCGCCGCCCGCCAGACGGAAGCTCGCCTGATCGTTTCGGCGCAGCCGGGCATCCAGGGCGTCAAATGGGAGCTGGACAAGACATGGCTGGGCGCCCACGGCATCGACATGCCCGCACGCTAAGCTGATCATCCACTTACTTGGTGTTACAGCGCAGCGCTTGAGGCAGCCCCGGGGCGAGTGGCACGATCATTGGCCCGCCGTGATCCGGAGCCCCCCTTTCGAGGAGAATTAAAATGAAGCGCTTCAAGCAGATTCTTGCCGCCACCCTGATTGTCAGTACCACCCACGTGGCCTTCGTCCAAACGGCCCAGGCCACCATGATCGGCACCGAGCAGGTGGCCCAGGGCGCCGCCAGCCGTTCCGGCCAGGATGCCCGCAATCACCTCAACGACATGTTCTCCCGCGCCGATGTGCAGGCCCGCCTGGAAAACCTCGGCGTGAATGCCGCTGATGCCCGCGACCGGGTGGCCGCCCTCACCGATGAAGATGCCGCCCGTCTCTCCGAGCAGATCGACAAGGCCCCGGCCGGTGGTTTCATCGAAGTGATCATCTTCATCTTCCTGGTGCTGCTGCTCACCGACATTCTCGGCTTCACCAAGGTCTTTCCCTTTACCCGCTCGATCCGCTAAACGCGGGTGCCAGGTATGGTTTTCCTGCCGCAGCGTCGCCAGCTGATGCTTGCCGGTGGCGCGGCAACGGTGCTCGCCCTGGCCGGCTGCGCGGCGCAGACGGCCTTGATCCGTGACACGCCGCCGGCCGGTTTGCCGCGGCGGGTGGAGCTGTCGGCCACGCCGTATTACCCGCAGGACGACTACCAGTGCGGCCCGGCTGCGCTGGCCATGGCGCTGGGGCCGGCAGGTTTCGCTGTGCGTCCGGAAACACTGGCCGGGCAGGTTTTCCTGCCGGGGCGACACGGATCGCTGCAGATCGAGATGTTGTCCGGTGCGCGACGGACGGGGGCGCTGGCGGTTGAAGTTCCCGGCACGCTGGAAGCCCTGATGCGCGAGACCGCGGCGGGGCATCCGGTGGTCGTGTTGCTCAACCTCGGCCTGGCGTGGGCGCCGACCTGGCATTACGCGGTGGTGATCGGCTATGACCTCGATGAAGCGGCCTTCCTGCTGCGTTCCGGGCCGATGGAACGCCAGGTGCTGCCTTTTCGTACTTTTGAACTGACCTGGGTACGCGCGGGCGCCTGGGCTTTTGTCGCCCTGCCGGCGGGCCAGCTGGCCGCCAGTGCAGACGAGGCCGCCACCACTCGGGCCCTGGTCGCCTTTGAAAAAGCCGCCCCGCCGGGCAAGGCCGCGCCTGCCTACCGTGCCGCCCTGGCCCGCTGGCCGGACAGCCTGACCCTGGCCATGGGCCTCGGCAACAGCTTGTACGCGGCCGGCGACCGGCCCGGTGCAGAAGCGGCCTTCCGTGAGGCGGCCAGGCGCCACGCTTCCGCCGCCGCCTGGAACAATCTGGCGGTGATCCTGCTGGAGGCGGGGCGTATCGATGCAGCGCGGGCAGCAGCCCGCCGCGCCATCGAACTCGGCGGCCCGACCATTGATGCCGCCCGCGACACCCTCAAGCGCATCGACGCCGTTCGCTAGCCCTTCACGCACACTACCTGACGCAGCGTATGCACGATCTCCACCAGATCGGCCTGCGCCGCCATTACCGCGTCGATGTCCTTGTAGGCCATCGGAATCTCGTCGATCACGTCCTTGTCCTTGCGACACTCCACGCCCTCGGTGGCGCGTACCTGGTCGGCCACGCTGAAGCGCTTCCTGGCCTGGGTGCGGCTCATGCTGCGGCCGGCGCCGTGGCTGCACGAGCAGAAGGCTTCTTCGTTGCCCAGCCCGCGGACGATGAAGCTCTTCGCGCCCATTGAACCGGGGATGATCCCCAACTGACCTTTGTGGGCGGCCACCGCACCCTTGCGTGTCACCAGCACTTCGCGGCCGAAGTGGGTTTCCCGCTGCACGTAGTTGTGGTGGCAATTGACCGCTTCCACGTCGGCGACGAAGGGTTTGGCGATGATCCGCCCAGCGGCGGCCAGCACGCTTTGCATCATCAGCAGGCGGTTGCGGCGGGCAAAGTCCTGCGCCCAGCCGACCGCCTCCACGTAGTCGTCGAAGTGGCGGCTGCCCTCGGTGAAGTAGGCCAGATCCCGATCCGGCAGATTGGCGATGTGCTGGCGCATGTCGGCCTGGGCGAGTTCGATGAACAGGCTGCCGATGGCGTTGCCGACCCCGCGGGAGCCCGAATGCAGCATGAACCACACGCGCCCTTCCTCGTCGAGGCACACCTCGATGAAGTGGTTGCCGGTGCCCAGCGTGCCCAGGTGCAGGCGGTTGTTGGTGCGTTCGAGCTTCGGGTACTTGTCGGTGATGCGCTTGAAGCTGGCGTGGAGCGTCCGCCACATGGCGTCCACCGGGGCGGGCGCGTCACCCCACGCGCCGGCGTCGCGTTTGCCGAAGGTCTTGCCGTGGGGCACCGCCGCCTCGATAGCGCTGCGCAGGGCGTGCAGATTGTCGGGCAGGTCGGCGGCCGTCAGAGAGCTGCGGGCGGCCATCATGCCGCAGCCGATATCCACGCCCACCGCCGCCGGGATGATCGCTCCGACAGTCGGAATCACGCTGCCGATGGTCGAGCCCTTGCCCAGATGCACGTCGGGCATCACCGCCAGATGCCGGTAGATGAAGGGCATCCGGGCGGTGTTGATCAGCTGCTGGCGGGCTTCGTCCTCGACGGGCACGCCGTGGGTCCATAGCTTGATCGGGGCGGCGCCGGGGAGGGTGAGGGTGTCGTGGGTGGGCATGGGCAGGATTATCGGCGTATTTGACCGGCGTCTTTCCGTTCGGCATTGAGCAGGCCTAAAGTAACAACTAGCCGGCCATGAAAATCCACCAGCTGTCTGTCTCCGAAGCCCTCGCCAGTGTGCGCAGTTCGGCGCAGGGGCTGGTGTTGGCCCACGCCACCGAATTCCCTGTGGGTCGGACTTCAGTCCGACACGCCCCGCCCAGTAAGGAGCCATTCCCATGAGCCTCCCCGCCAGCATGCGCGCCATGGTCCTGCACCGCCCCGGCGAAGCCCTGCGCCTCGAAATCCTGCCGGTGCCCACGCCCGGCCCGGGCCAGATTCAGCTCAAGGTGGAAGCCTGCGGTGTGTGCCGCACCGACCTGCACCTCATCGACGGCGAACTCCCCGACCCGGTGCTGCCCATCATCCCCGGCCACGAAATTGTCGGCCGCATCAGTGCGCTGGGCCAGGGGGTGACGGGCGTCAGCATCGGCGAGCGGGTCGGCGTGCCGTGGCTCGGGTGGACCTGCGGCAGTTGCCACTTCTGCACGAGTGGCCGCGAAAACCTGTGCGACGCGGCCCGCTTCACCGGCTACCAGATCAACGGCGGCTATGCCGAATACACCGTTGCCGACGCCCGCTACTGCTTCCCGCTGGCCGAATGCACCGCCATGCCGTCGGCCCTCGAACTGGCCCCGCTGCTGTGCGCCGGCCTGATCGGCTACCGCGCCCTGCGTCTCGCCGGCAATACGCAAAAAGTTGGCCTCTACGGCTTCGGCGCCGCGGCCCACATCATTGCCCAAGTCCTCAAACATCAGGGCCGTCCTTTCTACGCCTTCACCCGTCCCGGTGACTGCGAGAGCCAGGCCTTCGCCCGCGAGCTCGGCGCCGCCTGGGTGGGCGACGCCAGCCAGCGCCCGCCGCAGCGCCTCGATGCCGCGCTGATCTTCGCCCCCGCCGGCCCGCTGGTGCCGGCCGCGCTGAAGCATCTCGAGAGGGGCGGGGTGGTGGTCTGCGCCGGCATCCACATGAGCGACATCCCGGCCTTTCCCTACGCCGACCTGTGGGGCGAGCGGATGATCCGCTCGGTGGCCAACCTCACCCGCCAGGACGGCATCGATTTTCTCGACCTCGCTCCCCGCGTGCCGGTGCACACCGCGGTGACCCGCTTCGCGCTGGCCGACGCCAACCGCGCACTGGAAACCCTGCGCCGCGGCGCGATCCAGGGCGCGGCGGTGCTGGCGATGGACTGAGCCACCGCGCGAGAGGTACTCGCGACCTTCTCCCGGACAGGCGCGATATGCCCGGCGTCCCTCGCGTGGGGCGGGGAGTCCCGGGCGTCGGTCCTGGGGATACACCGAGCCTGTCACCGGGATAGGCGCTCCGGTCTTTTTGAGTGAGCTGCCCTATCCGGACGATACCCGGGCAGTGTCGCGGCGTCTCTCGTCTGGGGCTTCGGGAATGGGGGGCCCTTTCCCGGTGTGCCAGGCTTGGGACTCCGGGATGGTCGGGTGGGGCTCGGCGCCTGCTGGGTCAGCGACGCCAGCCAGCAAGCGCCGGACAAACTCGATGCTGCGCTGATCTTCGCCCCCGCCGGGCCGCGGGTGCCGGCCGCGCTGGGGCATCTGGAGAAGGGCGGCTGCGTGGTCTGCGCGGGCATCCACATGAGCGACATTCCGGCCTTTCCGTATGCGGATCTGTGGGGTGAGCGGGTGATTCGTTCGGTGGCGAACCTGACGCGGCAGGCCGTTTCGTCAACCTAGCCGGCGGGCTTCTCCAGCCACCCGACCAGGATTTCAAAGAACTCGCTGGCGTTGATGGGCTTGGTGATGTGACCGTTCATTCCGGCATCCAGGCAGGCTTTGCGGTCTTCCTCAAAAGCACTGGCCGTCATGGCCAGGATGGGCGTGTCGATGTTCCGCGAATCGGTGCGAATCGCCCGCGTGGCATCCAGCCCGTTCATGTGCGGCATCTGCATGTCCATCAGGATCACGGCGTAGGTGGTTTGTTGCGCCATGCGCAGGGCTTCGACGCCATCCGCGGCCAGATCCACGGCCAGGCCGACATATTCCAGCAGGTCCCGGGAAACCTCCTGGTTGATCGGTTCGTCTTCTGCCAGCAGGATGCGTGCGCCCTGGAACTGACTTTGCAGCCGTGCTTCTGCGCTGTCGTGCACGAGCGCCGGTGCGAGGGACGCCAGTTGCACGGACTTGCCAAGCCGGGCGGTGAACCAGAAGGTGCTGCCTGCGCCGAGTGTGCTGTTGACGCCGATGGCTCCGCCCATCATCTGCGCCAGCCGTTTGCTGATCGCCAGCCCCAGGCCGGTGCCGCCGTATTTTCTGGTCATCGACCCATCGGCCTGCTCGAAAGCGGTGAACAGTCGCGCCTGCTCGTCAGGGCTGATGCCTATGCCGCTATCCTGAACTTCGAAGCGCAGCACGACCTCGTCGGGTGTTTCCTCGATCCGTCGGGCCCGCACGGTGATGGCGCCCCGGGCGGTGAACTTGGTGGCGTTGCCCATCAAGTTGAGGAGGATCTGCCCCAGCCGCAGGGGATCGCCGAGTAATGCCTGAGCGGCAATGTCCGGCGGCAGGTCGATTCGCAGAGCCAGGTTTTTTTCCTGGGTCCTTGGTCGTATCAGGCCCAGCAGATTGTCCACCACGTCGGCACAATTGAAGTTCACCTGTTCCAGGGTCAGGCTGTCGGCTTCGATCTTGGACAGGTCGAGGATGTCGTTGATGACGCACAGCAGGTGTTGCGAGGCATGCTCCACCTTCGTCAGCTGATCGTGCAGTTTCGGGTTGTCTGCACGGCGCAGGGCCAGCCCGGTCATGCCCATGATGGCGTACATCGGCGTGCGCAGCTCATGGCTCATGTTGGCCAGAAAACGGCTCTTGGCACGGCTGGCGGCCTCGGCGGCGTCTTTTGCCGTCGCCAGTTCATGCGTGCGGATGGCCACCAGATCCTCCAGCTCGTCGCGATGCCGCGCGAGTTTCAGCTCGGCCCGTTCCTGCGTCATCAGTATCAGGCCGTTGGAGAGCAGGATCAGGCAGGTGATGGCCGTCAGGAATGTGGCGGTCTGAATCTGGCTGACGGCCGTAATGGAGAGCGATCCTGCCTGGCCGCTGAGCGTCACGCCGATCCGGACGATGAAGGTCGCAACGATGAGCGCGAAGCCGGTCATCAGGATGTACTGGCCACGGCCGTTCATCTGGTGGCGATACTGCATCAGGGTCCAGACAATGTAGGCGCTCTGCATCCCCATGAGCGTGCCACTGGCAATGATGCGCACCGGCAGGTTGTCGAGAAAGCAGTAAAACGTGAGCGCTGCCACCGGTACCGGCAGCCACACCAGCCAGCGAGGGGGGACGCGCTGTTGAAAGCTGAAAATACCTTCGGTGAACAGCGCGAAGCTGATCGACAAGGCCGTATTGGCCACGATGATCGACCATGCATCGCTGATCTGCCCGCGCAGCGCAAACAGCAGATAAGCGAAGGCGTGGACGACCAGGGCGCCTGACCAGATCAGCAGTTCGCGATTGCGTCGAAATGCCACTGCGGCAATGGACGCCGCGGAAACCAGGCTGACGACGACTATTGTCGCGATCAGGGTGCCAATGCTCAGATTCATGGTGGGTACGGTGGTGAAGTCAGACCCGTCTTGGCGGGCTAAAAACTTGGGCGGGGTCAGGACAGTGGCAATTCTGGTCGACAAGCAGGTGCCGCCGTGTGATTTTGGGTGCATTTCTGCCAATTAATGCCCGGGACGCGGCGGCGTCCTGTTCGCCGTCGCCCGACGCCGATATATCGGCGACGATCCCCCGGAGGGCGCATCATGGTTGCCTGATTTCAGGAACCGGCCTGCGGATTTTCCGGAAGGAGAGGGAAATGACAAACAGGATTACGACGGCCGCTGCCGACGTGCGGATTGGCGACCATATCTACAACGGTCCCGGTGCCAACGCCCATCCGACTTTTGCATGGGAAACGGTGACGCACGTTGATCTGGTGGATGGTTTGATCAGGCTGACGGCGGGGCGCCTCGACCATGCCAACGGGGAGTTCTGGTTCGAGCCGGAGGAGTCCGTGGCGGTCATTCGCTACCCGCCGGCGGAGCCCGAAAAAGCCGTCGTCAAGTCGCACAACAAGCACGGCCACGGGCATTCCGGGTAATCCGCCTCTGGCGGGGTTTTTCATGGCCAGCATGAAACGCTGCGCCAGGATTGTGCTAAAACCGGTGCGACGTTTCCCCGCCCCGCCGACCGATGCCCGTTTCTCCCCTGCTAAGCCAGGCTGTCTCCCGTCTGCGCCACCCCACCCGCCGCGGCGTCGCGCTGGCCGTGGCGGCCGTGCCGGCGCTGCTCCTCGCCTACAGCGTGGTCCTGATTCCCTTCACGCCGGGCATCCGTGACATCCGCAAGGCCAAGCTGGAGCAGCCGGCGCGGGTGATGTCGGCGGACGGCAAGGAACTGGCGGTGTTCAAGTGGGCCAACCGCGAGTGGGTGGGGCTTTCGGATATCTCGCCGCAGGTCACGGCGGCGCTGATCGCCACCGAGGATCACCGTTTTTACGAACACCACGGCATCGACTTCTACCGCCTCGGCGGCGCTGCGCTGCGGACATTCTCCGGCGACAAGCAGGGTGGCTCGACGCTCACCCAGCAGCTGGCGCGCAACCTCTTTCCCGACGAGATCGGGCGCGCGCCGACGCTGACGCGCAAGCTCAAGGAGGCGATCACCGCCTTCAAGATCGAGGCGCTGTATTCGAAGGACGAGATCCTCGAAACCTACCTCAACACCGTGCCCTTTCTGTACAACGCGTGGGGCATCGAGATGGCGGCGCGCACCTATTTCGACAAGTCGGCGCGCACGCTGGATGTGCTGGAGGGCGCCACGCTGGTCGGCATGCTGAAGGGCAACAGCTACTACAACCCGGTGATCAACCCCGAGCGGGCGGTGGCCCGGCGCAACATCGTGCTGGCGCAGATGGTGAAGCGCGACAAGCTCGACGAGGCGCGGCTGGCGGCCCTGCAGAAGAAGCCCCTGCGCATCGACTTCGAGCGCCAGCTGGAAGCGCCCGGCCCGGCACCGCATTTTGCCCAGCAGCTGCGCAAATGGCTGATCGCCTGGGCCGACAGCAATAACTACAACATCTACGCCGACGGGCTGGTGGTGCGCACGACCCTCGACAGCCGCCTGCAGGCCCAGGCCACCCAGGCGGTGATCCGTCGCGGCCGCCAGTTGCAAGGTCTGGCCGACCAGGCCTGGGGCGGGCGCAAGGGCTGGGCCGGCAGCCCGGAACTGGTCGAGGCCTTCGTGAAGGAGTCGAAGGAATATCGTACCGCGCTGGCCCGCGGCCAGACCCCCGAGGAAGCACTCGCCCGCCTGCTCGCCGACAAGCCGTTCATCGATGCGCTGCGTCGGGACAAGACCCGCGTGCAGGTCGGCTTCTTCGCCCTCGATCCGCGGGACGGCCAGGTGCGCGCGTGGGTCGGCAGCCGGGATTTCGTGCTCGATCCCTTCGACCACGTGGCCCAGGCGCGCCGCCAGCCGGGCTCCACCTTCAAGCCCTTCGTGTACGGGGCGGCCTTCGACAAGGGCATGAGCCCGGCGGACACGATCATCGACCAGGAGGTCGAGATCCCGCTGAAGAACGACGAGATCTGGCGCC
>ERZ724523.1418-NODE-1418-length-13991-cov-6.603114_pt1 | contig 13991 bp, 15 predicted proteins | sample MGYA00376056_ERZ724523 | MGnify/ENA primary metagenome ERZ724523 (study PRJEB28724, sample SAMN07190888) | wastewater metagenome | isolation source: influent of sewage treatment plant in Hong Hong | place: USA: Christiansburg, Virginia | collected 2016-03-01 ... | reverse complement strand
CGGCATCGACGGCCGACTGGTCCACCCGCTGGAACCGCGGACCCTGCGCCTGAGCTTGCGAGCCAGTTTTTGAGACTGGGGGGCGGCTTGGTCTGGTCTTACTGCACGGGTAGCCTGCGGGAACCCAGCTTTCCCGCGCGGCATCTGTAGATGCAGCGTGATTACGCCTGGCGATACGCCGATGTAAAAGACAAGTTAACCACATAGAATGAATGATCATTCAAGGCCGACAAAGATGAATCGTAAACTCCGTACTTTTGCTTCTGCCTGCGTCCTCCTTCTTTTCAGTATTCCACTGGCCCACTCCGGCGGCTGGACCGATGCTGGTGGCAAGCAGCTCCCCGAGCGGGAGAACATGCGTAGCGCCGGTAATTTTCTTGTCCAGCTAAGCCTTACCGTCGATGAGGCAGCACTGCGCAAAGAGTGGGCTGAGGCCGCCGAGAACCCGAAGATACAGGTTGCGGAAAGCGTGGCCGTTGGCGCACCGATAACCACGGCTCTGGTGTTCAACGGCTGCACCCCCAACCCTACCGGCCTGTGCGATGTGTTCTCGGAGTTCTCCATCGTTGCGCCGGACGGCTTGCGCACTCGCCTGGGAGCTGGCTCCCTCTGGTATGCCGTCCCCCTTACCCCCCGTTTCATGCTGGGCAGTGCCAACGTCACGCTGATGTTTCGCGAAAAAGACAAGGGCAAGCAGTTCCGGATGATCGCCACGGTCGAAGACCGGGTTGCCCGCAAGGTGCTGGAGTTGTCCACGCCCCTGCGGGTCGAGTGAGCACCTGACTCAGTCGATGCTTCGGGAGACCGGCTACCGAAGTCCGGAGCAGCGTGAAAATGCGGCAACCTTGCCTACGGCCCCCGTACGTAAACGACACGCTCTCACGAAAGCCATCCACGTAAAGGCAAGGGCACACAGCAGGGCTACGATATCCACCCCTGGCTCGGGCCAATGCCGCAGCCCGTTCATGAACCAATGTACCCACAGGGAGCTGACCGGAATCGTTGCCAGTGCAAGCGCCGCTAAGGCCGGCAATTCGACGCTGGCCTTTGCCGGTCCTCGCCACAATGCCCACCCCGTCGCCCCCAGAAAAACCACGTAGTAGCAGCCTTTGTACCAGGCTTGCAGATTCTCCACCCACAGCAGGTTGCCGGAGTAGAACAGGAAGGCGCCTGCCAAAGTGAGGAGGAAGTAAGTCCAGCGCACAGGCTCCCCGCCGAAGCTGCCCATATGAAGAGCAAAAAAGGCAGCAACCGGGGCAGACCAGCGTCCCTGGTCCCCAGGGAAGGCATCGGTGGTGATGATCTTGCCGCTCACCGGGCTCATGACCAGGAAACCATTGCCGCGCAACATATAGCGAGAATCGAGGCCATGGATACACACCGTCGCGGCAGCTGTGCCGGCATCCCGGAACACCATATGGGTGGGCTCGAAATCCGGCGACAGGCCCGCCACCCTGGCCAGCATGTCCGCTATCGGCAGGATCGGCGCCGGGCGGGGGTCGGGTTTGATCGTGCGTAAAGGATTGCCGGCGCGAGTCAGGGGTTTCTGGTCTCCATAGATCAGCGCATCCTGAACATCGTAAATCAGGTCGTGGAAGGCAAAAATCACCGCCGTCAAACCGATCGCAGATGAAAGGGCAAACTCGCCACTCCGATCAGGTTGTGGGCATCCAGCCACATGCGCTTCAGATTGGGCCCGATGCGCAGGCCGGCCCGAAGGCAGGCCATCGCTCACTCAGAAGCTCGTCTGTTCGCCGCAACACGGGCAATTCGCGTCTTTCAGGACTCGGGCACCGGCTCCGTGTGGGCCTGCAGGCACAGCACCAAGGCGTCGAAAGTTGCCTTGTAGCGCGGGTTGCCGCGCAGGTCTTCATGCATGGTGACCCAAGTGTCCAACTTGTACGCAAAGTGTTCCGGCAGCACGCGCAGTAGGCGGGCATCCCGCCTGGCCAGCGCGGACTGACAGACGCCAATGCCGCAACCGGCGCGGATGAGCGCCAGTTGGCCAACATCGCTGTCGATGCGAAAGGAGAAGGCCTCACGTGTCCATACCGGTAGTTTCGTCCTCGCGGCACGCAGAAACGGCGTCTCCTCGTCAAACCCGATCAACGCATGCCGTGTCAGCTCTGCTGGCGTCGCGGGCATGCCGTATTGCTGCAAATAGCCCAAGTGCGCGTACAAGCCGAGTTCAACCTCACCCGCGCGCCGGGCGACGAGCAGATCCTGCTTCGGTGGCGTCATGCGGACCGCGATATCGGCCTCCCGCTGTAGCAGATCCTGCACGCGGTTGGTGGGAACCAGTTCGATCTTGAGCTGGGGATGCACTTGCCGCAGCTGCGCCAGCATGGGCGGCAACACCTCCACCCCGATGACCTCGCTGGCCGAAACCCGTACCGTGCCGGTCACACCGCCCTCAAAACCCGTAGCCATTCGTTCCAATGCCGCCGCCGTACTCCGCATGAGCTCGGCATGGCCGCGGATCGCTAGCGCGGCCTCGGTTGGCAGCAAACCGGTTTGCGAGCGGGTAAACAAGGCCTGCTTGAATGATGCCTCCAGTGCGGAAATGTGGCGACCCACCGTAGGCTGAGTGATGCCGAGCGCACGCGCAGCACCGGAAAGCGAGCCCTCCGCCAATACAGCGAGAAACGTTCGGTAATATTCCCAGCCGATACTTGATGTCATACATAAATGTATAGCAGATTACTCATCTTCAACAATTCCAACTAAACAAACAAGCGCCCAGAATGGATCCATCAACAACGTATGGAGAAGATCATGAGCAACAAGACGGTTCTGGTTCTTGGCGCGACAGGGGGCATCGGCGGTGAGATGGCTCGCCAACTGGGCGACACCGGCTGGCAGGTGCGCGCACTGAACCGAGGTACCGAGCAAGCCACCGAGCAGCGGAACGGCATGACCTGGTTGCGCGGTGACGCACTGAACCGCCAGGACGTTGTCGATGCGGCGAAGGGCTGCTCGGTCATCGTCCACGCGGTCAACCCGCCCGGCTACCGTCAATGGTCGGAGTTGGTACTCCCAATGCTGGACAACACGATCGCCGCAGCGAAGCTTGAAGGCGCGACAATCGTGTTGCCGGGCACTATCTATAATTTCGGGCCGGATGCCTTCCCCGTACTCCACGAAGACTCGCCACAGCACGCGGTGACGCGCAAGGGCGTCATCCGGGTGGAACTGGAAAAGCGGCTACTGAAGGCCAGCCACAGCGGTGCGCGTGTATTGATCGTACGCGCTGGAGACTTCTTCGGGCCAAAGGCGGGCAATAACTGGTTCTCGCAGGGGCTGGTTAAACCCGGGCAAGCGGTCAAGGCGATCAGCTACCCCGGGCAACGTGGCATCGGCCACCAGTGGTCATACCTGCCCGACGTAGCACGCACCATGGTCGAACTGCTGGCACGCCGCGATGCACTCGATGCCTTTGCCAGCTTCCACATGGCGGGCCACTGGGATCCGGATGGCACGCAGATGAGTGAGGCGATCCGGCGCATCGTCCAGCGTCGCACGGGCAAGCAACCAAGCGTCGCAGCGTTTCCGTGGTGGCTGCTGACGCTGGCTTCTCCCTTCGTCACCACCTTCCGCGAACTTCGCGAGATGCGCTATCTATGGCGCACATCGGTGCGGATGGACAACCAGCGGCTACTCGCGCTTCTGGGGTCCGAGCCGCATACGCTGCTGGATGACGCGATTGAAACCACGCAGGTGAGCATGGGCTGCATCAAGCCCGCTCAGCAAGTTGGCGTGGGGACGCAGGCATGACGAACAGGCAGCCCCCGCAGGAACACACCCAGGAGGCAAACAAGCAAACTGGTCAACAGATCACCTGACGCCTTTCATTGCGCAGCATCCTCAGTTTGGGTGACCAGGCTTCATCTGGCTTTGCAGGTAATTGGAAAGGCCGACAGCCTCCAGCAGACGCAACTGCTTCTCCAGATAGTAGGCGTGGTCCATTTCCGTATCTTCCAGTTGGACAAGCAACATGTCGCGACTTACGTAGTCCTTGGATTTCTCGCAGGCTGCAATGGCTTTCTTGAGTTCGCCAACCACGTGGTACTCGACCTCCAGATCGGCTTTCAGCATCTCGGATACGGTCTTGCCAAGCAAGACAGGATTACGCTTCTCGACGTTGGCAACGCCTTCGAGAAACTGGATGCGTTGAATCAGTGCACGGGCATGCTGTCGCTCGTGATCCGACTCGTGCAGCGATTTCTCCGCCAGATGGGGATAACCCATGTCGGAGTACATTTCTCCGTGGATGAGGTACTGGTCAACTGCCGTCAGTTCCCCGGCTAGGAGGTCGTTGAGGATATCGATAATCTTCTTGTCGCCATTCATAGGGAAGTGCTCCTTTTGTCTGTTTTTCAGGTTGGCATGTAATCCAGCGGGAATCAAGAAAGACGACTTGGAGGGCGTATTCAGGAGCAGACGAGAAGAATGGCACTTGCGAATGCACATCAAGAATGGACTGGTGCCGCGCAGGCAGCACAGGATGGATGCCAGCACTGGCACAGCAAAGGGCCTAGAACGCGTCCCACTTGCTCACCAACTCAGCCACGCATCGGCTTAGTTCTACGTCATGTCGTTCATCCCGGCTCACGACCTGCAGATGCGCAACAATGGCGCGGGCGATGGCAGGCGTCGGATGGTCTGGATAACTCGTCATCAATGTGAGGAGTGCCGCCAGGGCCAGGGAATCCTGTGAGAAGAGCCTGGCTGACCTGTCGGCCATGTTCAATTCGATACTCCGTGGCTGGCATCAGTATTACGGCCGATTCTACGAGTCGGCGATGTCTGCTGTGTGGAAGCACTTGAATGACTACCTGACGGGTTGGCATAAAACCCGAGCCCGACAAGCTCCCGGGCGACTTGCGCTGAAGTTTCCAGAAGCCTTCTGACATTGGAGATTGATATGTATACCAAAGGCTGGATGATGGGAACCGGATGAGTCGAGAGGCTCACGTCCGGTTCTGCGAGGGGCCGCAGGTGAAATTCCTGCGGTCTACTCACCCCTATGTATCGTTCTGGCAAGGCTTGGTTGTATGTTGCCTTTGTCGTCGACGTTTTTGCTCAACGCATCGTGGCCTGGCACTTTTTGGCACCATCGGCAGCAGTCTTTCCAGAGCGATAGCCAATGCAAAAACCCGTGAAGCCTCGCTGATTATTTTTCTGGCCGCCGCCAACATCACTCTGTTGGGTATTGGTGGCGTGTTCTGGAGGCGGGTCATCGAACTGGTGGCTTATCCGGTACTCAATGGCAGATTTCCGCAGCAGGCACTGAAATCTGCCATTCAGCCGACGCCTACCAACAAAAAGGGGGGGGTTGAGTCTGGCCTACGCCGCGGAGTCCAGGAACTAGAGCATGTTCTCAATGACGTTCATGGCCTCTGGCAGGTGGTGCAACCTGAGGCAGGCAAAGGCCAGACGGCGAAAGCGGGCGGCCCAATCGAAGCTGCGTTCAACCATCCAGCGGCGCTGGTAGCAGCATGAAACCCCGCTTGGCCTCGGAGAGCTTGACCACTTTGAGGGTGATGCCGTGCTCAAGGGCTGTATTGGCGGGGGTCGATTGCAGCGTTCGGCAGTCCAGTGCGTACGACATAGCGAAGCGCGTTAAAGGCTTGGCGTAGATCGTGCCGTCGCTGGCCAGCATCAAGCGGAAACAGGATCAGGTAAGGCGTGACGAAGGCCCATTCTTCGTCGCTGACATCGGTGGGGCAGGGTGCGGTGCCATAGCCAGCGAATCTGAAGGCTATGGCATGGTTCATAACAACCTCTCGCGCAGTAATCCGGTTTCTTGCCCACGGGCATAGGAGTTTGAGGAGTATTTTCCTGTAAAAACGCGATCTGTCGAGATACGCATTTGAGGTGACGAAGGACTTTAGGCGCCTAAACTCACTCTTACTCGATACCTCCTCGCCTCACTTGAGCATCTTATTTTCCGCTACGTCAATCTGTGGAGTCTCAATCGCTACGGTTGAAAGGAGTCGTTCAAGTGCTTCCGCAAACTGTTCCTTCTGTTCCGGGAGGACTGAGATGTTGAGTTCGAAGAGCTCCCCCTTCTGCTTGTACACGCCATTGCTGTAGCGAATCTGCTTGGTTGTACGCGTCACAGTTTTGCTACTCGAAGGACCTATGAGTAGTTGCACTTGGTTGATGAGCCACGCTTGAGTGTGATCCTCGTTGGCGAATTTCAGGGCTAGACTCACGGCCTTTCGCACACCGCATCCCGCCGCAAGCTTCTGGATCTGGTAGGCAACGGTTGCGGAAAACTTTCCAGGAAATTCTTTTACGATCTCGAGAACATCGGCCGGAAGCTTTGCAAAGGATCGATAAAAACTCATCTGAGATGCGCTTACTTGAGCTTTGTTGGCGACCGAAATCGCTGTTTCACCTGCGTTAATAAGCTTCTCGTAGAACATGGCACGATCGAAATCACAGTGCTGCTGACGTTCCTCGTTTTGTTGGTAACCAAACCAGGCTGATTCTTCAAGACTCAGGTTTTCGTGGATCTCCGCCAAGAGCTGTTCCAGTACCTTGTGCTTCCTACACGCTTGCACCCGAGTCCATCCATCACAGATGATGTAGCGACCTAGGTGATCAGGATTGGGTATCACATGAATTGGATCGTGCTGACCTTGTGTTCTCAATGCCTCTGCCCGCGAGAGAATCATTTCAGCTGTGTAAACCTCCCGAGGAGCTAGGGGATTCGCATCGATCAAGGCGACATCAACCATCAGCAACTTCTTCCCCTGAACGTAACTTGCTTGGAGAGTTGCTGGCTTTTCTTCGGTGAGAATAGGCGTGATGACGAGGATTTCTTCTTGTCCCTGATCGTTAAGCATTTCTTCTAAAGACTTGTTTGGCCCAGTGGGTGGTTTAGTCATCACCATGCCAGTACTCGATCTCGTACGCTCTGCACGCAATTGCGCGTTAAATTCTTCGTCCGATATTCCCTTGCTTGTTTTGGCCATTAGATCACTCCCATCTTCTGTAGCAACTCACAGGAAACCTTGTGAAGTTGTTCGGCGGCGCTTCCTGAGGGACGTGCCAGCACGAGTGGTGGCTGTTCATCATCCTCGGATAGGGTTTTCGGAAACTCTTCGCTTCGGTGAACCATGATGTTCAAAAGCGCTCCGGGATACTCGGTGGATAACTTGCTTACCTGACCATACACACGTAGTCGATTCGGCAAATGGAAGTTGCCGATCATGACCATCTCGGGGCTGCGCCCGACATCGTCCCGCATATCCTGCAAAACAGAAGCCAAATATGAGACCGCCTTTGTCGAATACCGCTCGAGGGAGACAGGTGCTACGACATAGTCAGATGCAAGCAGTGCTCCGCGAGTCATCCTGTTTTTGGCTGGAGCTGCATCAAAAAGAATCACATCGTAGGAAGAAAGATCGAAATCGGGATTTTTACCTGACAAGCCTTCGGCGATCAGTGCCGCAATTTTTAGATCGCTCTTTTTACCTTCAAGAGCATCGTAGGTCAGGATGGTGTCAAGTCTGTCAAGGGTGAGATCGGATGGAATCAGATGTGGGCCCGAAGGGCCGAACGGCATCTTAATGACCTCTCTTAGAGGCATTCGTCCACCCGGCCAACCTGGTACAAGATGTCCAAAATGGTATTTGATGACGCGATCTTCCGGGATATCAAGTTCCGTTGCCTCTTCATCGGTGACTTCCGAGTCATAGCCAAAGGAAAGTGTCAAATTTGCCTGAAAGTCGAGGTCTATCACCAACGTGCGCAGCCCCATCAAGGCAAAGACGCATGCCATGTTGGCTGTTAAGGTGGTCTTGCCTACGCCGCCTTTAGGCGCATAAACAGTGGCGATGCCACGCTGTTTGAACTTTAGCTTTGACTTATTGGCTTGTCTCCATGCTGCGATGTCGAAGATGTTGTCGATGGTGAACTGGCGTGTTTTTGGACCATTTGCTTGCCGCGCGACATCGATTCCTGATTCATCCACATACCTGCGAACAGAGTCTACGGTGGTTTCCAACAGTTTTGCTGCGGCCTGAACTTTGTAAATAGTCTGAATCATCGTTGTTGATATTCTTGTTTGAAATTTAAGTTCTGATATCGTACATCACGATTTTTCTATTTGCATGGTTTTATGGCGTTTATAGGAAAAATCCTTGCAAGTAGTTATTTTAAAGCTGAGGTTTTGTAAATTTCTCTGTGAGGCGATGGGAGATGACACTGTTCAAGCAGGTTTTTTCAGGCAATGACTGGTTCCAGTCAGGACGCTGCTGGAATATCCAAAGGGTCGGGTAGCTCCAATCCTTGGTCGATGCGTTGAAGGAAGAATTCCTCGTCTTCCGGGTGCTGCATATGGATGAAACGTCGCGTCGGCGCTCATGATCAGGCCTAGGCCGGAGCATACAGAGGCCTTGCTTGGTGACTGGTGTTGCACACTCATCTGCAAACTGGCTCAAGCTACAAGTACCACTGATAGTGGAGCCCGCAAGTCCTAGGCAAGCTCTACGCAGTTGAAGACTCTGAGCATGGGCAACGGTACCCTCAAAGCAGGGGTAGTTCCACACATAGGGATCTGTGCGGGGAGTGATTCCTATCCCTATCACTGGGTAAACAGAGCATGGATCTTGGTGTTTAACCTGATCAGGCTTCAATCTATTGATTGACTGATGGTCGTCCTATCACTGATAGGACGATACTTTTGTGATCGGGCTGAGATATGTGACTTGTCTGGGGCTTTGTGGCTAGATATCACTCTAAAAACGATGTTTTTGATGGCCTATGGAAGCTCGATTTTTGAGTGATAGTATTATTGTGTCTGACGAGAACATCGTTTTAAGGGTGATATTATTGAATATAACTTATTGTAAATAAACGATTATATTTTACCTATGCTAGAGATTTCACCTTCGAGCTTATGGGTTAAGTCTAGAACAAGCTGTTTGTCTTGATTCAGGAGGTAAACGTCGTTTATTGAGTGAACAAAGGGTTGCGTTGATCAGTAACTTCTGGGTTTTCTTGCGAAATATTTTTATGAACTGTCACTGAAAAGACGAGCTTTTTGGCGATCTAGGTGTTCTGAAACGACGTTTTATCAGTGATAGCTGGTGTTTGAATCTGTCTTACCTACCAGTTTGAAAATAATTCTAGGGATTTATCGAAATTTTCTGATTGAAGGGCGATTTCGATGATCAGAAAGAGGTAGGTCGTTTTATGGGTGATGCTCCTTCTTTTATTACTAAGTATTAAGAAGGATTACCTGGTTGTGGATAACTCTCAAATCCCTTGTGTAGTGGCCGTTTCGGTAAGATGGGCGATCACTGAATCAACGACGTTTTCTCACTCAAAGAACGAGGTTTGTTCACCGTACAGACGAGCTTGGTCACCGAAGCGACGACCTTTTTCACTCAAACGACGTTGTCTCAATCACCCAAAGAACGTGCCAAAGCTCGTTCTTTGGGTGATTGAGCTGGACCGATCTGGTGGGGTGAAGGTAGTTGTGTCACTCATGCAACGTCGTTTGCCTCTGAAAAGACGAGCTTAACGTGCTTGCATGGGGGTTAAAATCGCGTCTGTTTTGAACGAGGATTCCTCCATGGCGCAGTCTAAAAAGAGCCTAAGTCCAGAATCAGCCACAGATGCAGTGGTTGCCTTGGACAGGGAGCTTCTGCCTGTTTCGGAGTTGCTCCTGCGTGTAGAACAGCTCCGCATAAACGCCCGAAGCAGGTCTGAGGTCGACAGCGTCTCAAGGGTGATAGCGGACGTGGTCCAGTTGCCCTTGTGGGAGGAGAGAGTCCGTGGCCTGCCTAACACGTTGGCTCGGTCAGCGCTCTTTACTTCTGCCAACCGCAGCATGGAGCGAGAGAACTTCAAGCGTGAGAAGATTGCATCCCTTCGTGGTGTTGAAATCTTGTACACCGGTGAAGAACTTCGTGTGGATGATGGTGATGTTTTTCTTCAGATCACTCACCTGGCCCGGCAGTTGCCCTTAGGTGAAATCGTCGAGTTTTCAGGCTACGGTTTGCTCAAGGAATTGGGCTGGACGACATCGAAGGGGAGCTATGAGCGTCTCCGGGACAGCATAAACAGGCTTTCCTCGACCACTATTCTCATTACAGTAGACGGTCCGAATGGACCAGGTGAAAAAGGGTTTGGGGGGTCGCTGATTCGCAAGTTCGAGTGGGATCATAACGCGAACAGAGGGACCTCCCAGCGCTGGCGAATCTGGCTTGAGCCGGAGATCGTGGCCTTGTTCGGCCGTGATGCGTATACGAAAATCGATTGGGCACAGCGTCTACAACTACCGCCTCTTGCCAAGTGGCTGCATCAGTTTTACTTCACGCACGCGCATCCCATTGGCTACAAGGTGGAAACCATCAAGAATCTTTGTGGTTCGCGGATAGCGGTGCTGGCGAAGTACAGGTACAAGCTTCGGGAGGCTTTGGAGCTTTTGATCAAGGTGGGCTTTCTTCTGTCCTACGAGATCGATGCCCGCACCGATGTTCTCAACGTGGTGAGGGCGCCCAGGCGCATTCCTCAGCAGTAGCTTTACAGGCAGCACGTTATATCGGTGATAGAGTTCTGTAGATAACAGGATCAGGTAAGGCGCGACGAAGGCCCATTTTTCGTCGCTGACATCGGTGGGGTTGCGGTCTGCCATAGCCAGCAAATCTGAAGGCTATGGCATGGTTCAGAACAGGCTCTAGCCTGGGTGAAATCAGCCCCACTATGAGCCGCTGCAGCATTAGTTGTTCTTGGTTTTCTGCCGCTCAAACAGCAGCCCCATCTCTTCGATGCTTCGCTGTCGTTCGGCTTGTACGTAGATCGACGTTGTCTGCAAGGACGCATGCCCGAGCACCCGTTGCAGGACATCCAGTGGTAGCCCCTTAGCCACGGATAGTGTCCCAAAAGTGTGACGAAAGGCATGAACCCCCCGCGTGGCCAAACTTTCCCGCTCCGCGTCGCTCATCGCGATCTTGACGTCATCGGCGACCTGCTTGAGTGATCGTGTGATCAGCCGACCCAGTCCATCGACCGAGAAGCCTTTGCCCTTGTTGTTGTCGCCGGCCAGATGCTTGCGGATGGCCTGAGTCGTCGGTGGGATCACAAGCGGAGACAAAACGAAGCCGTCCTTCTCTTGGTCATCACCTCGATCGCACCAGTGCGTCTGCAGAGCGTGCACAGCCTCACTTGGCAGAAATACGGTTCGCCACTTTGATCGCTTGCCGAGCACTGCGAGTTCGTAAAGTGCGTGGCCCTGGATCTTCTTCAGGTTCTCCCGCTTAGCGGTTGCGGCCTCTTCCCGCCTCAGGCCAGAGTGTCCAATAAGCAGGAGGGCCGCCTTGGCGAGACGTAATTGTCCCTTGTGCTTGGCCTCCGCGTTCCTGATTGCTTGGTCGAGGTAGCCGTCGGTCCCTGCCAGCGCCGACCACAGCGCTTCGGGCAAGGCCTTGTCGATCTGCATCGGAAGCAAGGCCACTTCAGTTACCGGGTTGCCAATAGCGACCCACGGGTTGCCGCCGAGATAGCGAACATTGACCAGCCACGCGAAGAAGGCCCGGATTACCGTGATCGCGTAGAGCTGGGACTTGGGTGACAGTGTGCCTTCGAAAGGTTTCCAGCGTACGGACCAGCGCGACGTCTTGGGACCACACCAGGTTGGATCCGGCTCAGCTAGAAAATCCTTGAAGGCCTCGCTGTCTTCGACGAGCAGGCTGGAGAGCGGTTTTTTGCGCTTATAAATTGACCACAAGAGCAGGCGTTCAAGCTCGCGTCGGTAGGCCCGACGGGTTTTTTCCTGTGCGCGGAATTTGATCAGGTAGCTTTCGATTGCCTCCAGATCGTTGCGGGCCTCGATTAAGCTGAAGTGCGGGGCACGGTTGAGTCCCTGACTGCCGTCGAGCTCGCCGGGTAAAAGCATTCCCTCGAGGGGGACAAGAATCGGGTTCGATGGCCGTAGTGTGATGGGAACCAGGTTACCGGTCATCGGCACCTGTTTGGTGTCTTCAACGGACAAGACGCCCAAGGTTTGTTCGTGTTTTGTGAGCCAGCGAAGGAGGGCGCCCGCTTTGCCTTGGCCCAGGCGTGGGATCGGTCGCCACCAGGTGGGGCCGCGGGCCTCGATGAGGGTCAGGAGATCCTGCAGCGTCCGGACGCCTTCGTTGCGCAGATGCCGGGCTACCCGAGGTTTGAGCCAGGCACTCAAGGCATCCTGCCGTTGCGGCTGGGAGGACGAGAACTCGGCAGCCTGGAATAGATACTTCAGGGCGACCTGAGACCACCGGGCTGACTTTCTGGCATTGCGGAGGCCTTCTGCGCTGTGTGGGTTGGCAACCGAGGCCCGTTCGACAAGGTGATCGCGCATCGCGTCGAGACGGTCCTGCAGGCCGGCCAGCGTCTCGCAACCGAGGGCCTCCAAGTCTTCCTCTGTGTAGTAGTTCGAGGCGATGAAGGCTATTGGTAGTTTATTGAGCGAGGCCCGGAGCGCGGTGAAGTCTGCACGTGTGTAGCGCGGGATGGCGGATGCGACGTCAATGTTTTGTGCCATGGCGAGCTACTTGAAAGCCGAAAAGCTGGATTTTATCCAAAAAATCCAAGCCTGCTAATAACAATTAGCAGGCTTGTATGAGCTGGGAAACAGACTATGGACCTCTGCGCTAACAGGCGTGATGGGCACGTGGGGCGTTCAAATCAGCATGATCGTGTCACTGTAGCGAGCCACCGTGGCGTCATGCGTCATCAGTCGCAGCGGTTCGACTAGGGCCTGGGCTACGAGAATGCGGTCGAACGGGTCGTGGTGATGAGCTGGGAGCGTCTGGACCGCGACTGCGTGTTCGGCATCCACCGACAAAAAGCGATAACCAGACTCCTGGAAATACCTTAGTGCGTCCGTCCCCGACACGGGCATGTCGCCTCGCCCGAGCGAGTGCTTGATGGCGATTTCCCAGAGGCTTGCTGCGCTGACCCAAACGGTTGTCTTCGGCGACTGGATCTGCTCGCGGGCCTTTTGGGGCAACTTCGGACTGTCAGTGATGGCCCAGAGTGCCACGTGGGTGTCGAGTAGCAGGTTCACGGCATCTCCCCGTCCGCAAAGAGCCGTGCAACTTCGTCGTTATGGAGGTCGATGCTATCCGGTACTTGGAACAGCCCCTTGGCGACGCCCAGACGGTTTCCGGCGGGGACGGAATCGATTGGCACCAACTTGGCCGCCGGGCGACCGTTCCGCGCAATGATGATCTCGCGCTCCTTGCCCTGCTCGATGGCTTCCACCAAGCGGGATAGCGAGGATTTGGCTTGCAGCATATTGACGGGGTGCATGCGATCTCCAGCAATAAAATTTTTAGACTAGTCTAGTCTAGCTAATTGATAAAATCAAACAATCCGACGCCGGGAAACGCATGTCTTCATGCCAGCGGTACTGTCAAGGTAACCAGCTGTCAGCATCATTCGGCTAGATACCCGTTTTGCCTCCGCGCATGAAGCTTTCAATTGACCGGACCGACGGAGCCAGCGAACCTCCCGGTCGGTCAGGTCATGTTTCTTCTGGATCGCGGTTTATGAGAGAAGAAATGGGTGATAAAGGAAGTCCCTCAGCAAGCCTCCGGCCATCGTGCCAACGCTGCTCACACGGCACGCAAGTTCGTGAAGTGGCGGATCGGCCCATTCCGGATCTCGCGCGGGAACGGTCGCTCTTCAGGGGGGCCAGCGCCTTCTTAAATTCGCTAATAAAATAATTCGTAGTAAACTTAATTAGTTCTCAGCGCTAATTAAGCGGGCTTAACTAAGGATCCTATGGCCGACAACCCGACAGGACTGGACGCGAACCCGAGGATCGGGCGCTACGTCTCCACCGTCGCCTTCGACGAGATCGTCAGGGCTTATGTCCCTCCCCCGCTCCCGCCGAATCCGCCGCTTGAACTCTCCCCGCGCCTGCTCCAGCGCTTGAGCGAAGCGGACCGCGCGGTCGGCCGTCTCGACGGTGTGGCGATGCTCCTTCC
>ERZ724523.1409-NODE-1409-length-14035-cov-10.607368_pt1 | contig 14035 bp, 5 predicted proteins | sample MGYA00376056_ERZ724523 | MGnify/ENA primary metagenome ERZ724523 (study PRJEB28724, sample SAMN07190888) | wastewater metagenome | isolation source: influent of sewage treatment plant in Hong Hong | place: USA: Christiansburg, Virginia | collected 2016-03-01 ... | reverse complement strand
TGATGATTTTTTCAGCGCATCGATAAAACAACGGAATATTCCGGTTAAACTTTCTCTTTATACCGGGATCAAGACCGGGTTTTTAGCGCAGCTCACAAAACTCAGCGCAGCGATCCTGGCTAGGCGCGCGACCGCAGACAGTACAAGCAGTACGGCAAGGTCGCGCAACGACGCCAGGAGGGTTTTGTGAGCCGCGCCTATTGCATGGGGGCCGTCGTGCCAGTCACAAGCAAGCGTGTTTTCATCTCCAGCACCTCCATTGACCTGCCGGAACACCGGCAAAAGGTCATCACCGCCTGTCTTGAGCGGGGTTATTTCCCCGATGGCATGGAACGCTGGCCTGCGGCCGACGCCACGGCGCTGAAGTTCTGTCTGGACAAGGTCAATGAGGCCGATGTCTTCATCGGCATTTACGCCCATCGCTATGGCTGGATACCGCCGGGGGAAAGCAAGTCCATCACCGAACTGGAGTATGACCGGGCGGTGGAGCGAGGGATTCCGTGCCTGCTCTTCCTGATGAGCGACAATCACCCGGTACGTCACGGGCAATGGGAAACCGGGCCGCAAGCCGATGCCCTGCAAGCCTTCAAACAACGCCTTGAAACCTCCCGTGTCCGCGCCACCTTCAACAACGCTGACCAGCTCCGCGCCGAAGTCCTGCATGCCCTGTCGGCAAATACCAAACCCGACGATGGCGGCCACGACGACATTCGCACCGACCTCACCCACCTCCCCGCCGGCGCCGCCCACTTCCTTGGCCGTGACGACGAACTCGCCGCCCTCGACTCTGCCTGGGCGTCTGCCGGCAACACCGCCCTGGTCGAACTCATCGCCCCCGGCGGCACCGGCAAGACCGCGCTGGTCAAGCGCTGGCTGGAAAACCTCAAGCAGGACGATTGGCGTGACGCTCGCCGGGTGTTTGCCTGGAGTTTTTACAGCCAGGGCAGCGGCGACCAGCGCAATGCCTCGGAAGACGTTTTTCTTGCCGAAGCCATTCAGTGGTTTGGTGTTTCAGTCGCCGCCAGCCTCAACCCCGCCGATAAAGGCCGGGCGCTGGCGGAGGCGATTGTCGCCCGCCGCTGTTTGCTGGTGCTGGACGGCCTGGAGCCGCTGCAACACCCGCCTGGCCCGCTGGCCGGCGAGCTGCGCGCACCGGGCCTTAAGGCCTTGCTCACCCATCTGGCTACCGTTGGCCGCCCTGGCCTGGCGCTGCTGACCAGCCGGGAGGCGCTGACCGACTTGAACGAATGGGCCCACAGCCCGAGCGGCGCGGCGCTACGCATCGACCTGGGCAATCTGAGCGACAGCGACGGCGCAGCCTTGCTGCATGCCGAAGGGGCCAACAAGGCCGGCAATGTGCCCATTGCCGCTGATGATGCCGAGCTTCTGAAAGCCAGCCAACAGATCAAGGGCCATGCTCTGACGCTGAGTTTACTGGGCAAGTATCTGGCTTTGGCTTTTGCTGGCGACATCCGCCAACGTGACCAGATAGATTGGGCCGAGGCGGATGCCGAAACCAAGGGTGGCCATGCTTTTCGGGTGATCGCCGCTTATGCGCGCTGGTTTGCCGGTGAGGGCAAAGCCCCCGAGCTGCTGGCTGCCCTGCGCCTGCTGGGTTTCTTCGATCGCCCGGCCACCCCGGACAACCTGGCCGCGCTGCGCGCTGCGCCGGCTATCGCCGGCCTGACCGAAGCGCTGATCGACCTCAAGTCCACCCTCTGGAATGCCACGCTCAAACGCCTGCAAGACCTGCGCCTGCTGGAGCACGACGCGAGCACCGGCCGCCTGGACGCCCACCCCCTGCTGCGCGAATACTTTGCCGCTACGCTGAGCAAGAACCACCCCGAGGCCTGGCAAGAAGGCCACCGCCGGCTGTACCAGCAACTCAAAGACAGCGTGCCTCATCACCCCGAAGGTCTGACCGGCTTGCAACCGCTCTATCAGGCGGTGGTGCATGGTTGTCGGGCGGGGTTGTACCAAGAGGCGCTTGATGAGCTGTATCGCGACCGCATTTTGCGTGGCACGGGGCCGGGCGGGGCCTATAGCACCAAGAAGCTCGGCGTCTTCGGCGCCGACCTGGGGGCGATAGCCTGTTTCTTCGCTGAACCCTGGCAGCGGCTGGTGCCAGGCTTATCGGTGGACGCCCAAGCCTGGCTGCTCAGCGAAGTAGCCTTCAGTCTGCGCGCTCTGGGCCGGCTGGCGGAGGCGCTGGAACCGATGCGGGCTGGGGCGGAGAGCGCGGTGGCGCAAGCGGACTGGAAAAATGCCGCCATCCGCTACAGCAATCTTTCCGAACTGCAACTGAGCCTGGGCCGCATCGCGCTGGCCATGGCCGACGCCGAACGCTCGGTGGACTACGCCGACCGCAGTGGCGATGCCGGTTGGCGCATGGCATCCCGCACCACCCTGGCCGATGCCCGCCACCAGCAAGGCGAGTGGGAAGCCGCTCGTCGCGGTTTTGCCGAGGCCGAGGCCATGCAGGCGGAGTTCCAACCCCACTACCCGCTGCTCTACTCGCTGTGGGGCTTTCGGTATGGCGAGCTGCTGCTGGCCGAGGCCGAGCGGGCTGCCTGGGGCGGGCCGGCGGCGGGAGAGGACAGCAAAGCTTGCGCCCAGGTGGCGCAGCGGGCAGCGCAGACCTTGAAATGGGTTGAACCCCAAGATTGGCTCCTCGACATCGCCCTCGACCACCTCACCCTCGCCCGCTGCGCCCTCTACGCCGACCTGCTACACGACCGTGAGCCCGGCGAAGACGCCCAGCAGCACACCGAAGCCGCCGTCGCCGGCCTGCGTCAAGCTAACGCTGAAGAGTTCATCGTCCGTGGCCTCCTCACCCGCGCCTGGCTGCGCCACTGCCTGAAGAACATGGACGGCGCGCAAGCCGACCTCGCCGAAGCCCAGCGCATCGCCGAGCGCGGCGGCATGAAGCTCCATCTCGCCGACATCGCCCTGACCCGCGCCCGGCTGTTCAACGATAAAGCCGAACTGGCCAAGGCCCGCGCGCTGATCGAAGAATGCGGCTACGGGCGGCGGCGGGAGGAGCTGGCAGACGCCGAAGCCCGGCTGAATCCGGCCACGGCGCCGGCAGGAGACTGAAATGCCCGATTCCCTCGAATCCCTCAAACAGCAGGCCGAGGCGCTGGCCCGGCAGGAAACCCCGTCTGCCGAGGCGGTGATCGCCTTGGTGAAAAAGCTCAAAAAGCAGGACGAGTTCACCCCCGCCCGCGAATTGCTCGACCAGGTTCGCCACCGGCTGAGCGCCGACCGGCTGCACACCAAACTCGCCCAAGAGCACGCGCTGTGTACCTACAAAGACGCCAATTTCCCCGCCGACAAGCGCTATCACCAGGCGCTGGCGATTCTGGCGGAAATAGGCCTGGGCCAGGCCGAGTGCAGGAACACAGAAACCCTGGGCCAGGGCGGGGCTATCTACAAGCGCTTATGGGAAGCCACCGGCCTGATGGAGCATCTGCACACCGCGCTGGCTTTTTACCGGGCCGGCTGGGCGCGTGATGCGGAAAATGACCTGGGCTGGTGCGGGGTAAACGCCGCCTATCTGCTTGATCTGCTGGCCTCCCGCGAGCGGCTCGCCGCCCGCCGCGCCGGCAGCGAGTCGCCCCAGGCGGACGACTGGCAGGCACAGGCCAAGGCCTTGCGGCAGGACATGCATAACCGGTTGCCTGACCTATTGAATACCGACGAAAAGCGCCAGGATTACTGGAATCTGGCCACCCTGGCGGAAGTGCATTTTGGCTTGGCCGAGTACGCCAAGGCCGGTGAGTATCTGGCTCAGGCCAGGGCCCTCAACCAGGACAATTGGGAGAAATACACCACCGCCCGGCAGTTGGTGAACCTGGCGCGGCTGCAAGGCATCGAGCCGCCCGCAGCCGGCCAGCCTCGGGAAAAATGGCCTGCCGCCTGGCAGGCGCTGGACAAACTGCTGGGTGACGATACGCTTGCCGCACTCGACAGTTGGCGCGGCAAGGTGGGCCTGGCGCTGTCCGGCGGCGGTTTTCGCGCCTCGTTGTTTCACCTGGGCGTGCTGGCCCGGCTGGCGGAGTGCGATGTGCTGCGCAGCGTGGAAACCCTGTCTACCGTGTCTGGCGGCAGCATCCTGGGGGCGCATTACTACCTGGAGCTGCGCCAGCTGTTGCAGAACAAACCCGACGCCGAGCTGACGCGAGAAGACTATATCGCCCTGGTGCGCCGGCTGATGGACGCCAGCTTTGCCGGCATTCAGCAAAACCTGCGGGTCAGGGTGCTGAGCAATCTGTGGGCCAACCTGAAAATGGCCGTCCTCCCCGGCTACAGCCGCAGCATGCGCTTGGGCGAATTGTACGAACGGCATCTGTTCAGCCGGGTGGCGGACGAACACACAGAAGATATGCCGCAGGGCTTTTGGGGGCGTGTCTGCCGCTTGGTTCATCCGCAACTGCGTCGCCTGCGCTGCTTGCGCTGCTTGCGCATCTTTCCGGCCAGCCCGACGGCACCGGCTGCCCAAACCGAATTCAAACCGCGTAAGGGCAATTGGTTGCGGCGGGGCAAAGTGCCCAACCTGATGCTGAACACCACCTCGCTGAATTCCGGGCACAACTGGCATTTTACCGCGCGCTGGATGGGCGAGCCGCCGGGCCTGACGGGCGATGAGATCGACATGAACGACCGTTACCGCCGGCTGTATTATGAAGAAGCGCCAACCCGCACACTGCGCGATTATCCGCTGGCCTATGCGGTGGCCGCCTCGTCCTGCGTGCCGTCGCTGTTCGAGCCCATCCCCCTGCTTGACCTCTATCCGGGCCGCACTGTGCGGCTGGTGGATGGCGGCGTGCATGACAACCAGGGCATGGCTGGCCTGCTGGATGACGAGTGCAATTTTATTCTGTGCAGCGACGCTTCCGGCCAGATGCAAAGCCAAGCCGACCCGGCCAATGGCGTGCTGGGGACGTTCTGGCGGTCGGACGGTATTTTTCAGGAGCGCCTGCGCCAGGCGCAGTACCGGGACATCCGCGCCCGCGCCGAGGCAGGCGCTTTGCAGGGGCTGTGCTTTATTCACCTGAAACAAGGGCTGGACACCGCGCCGATTGACTGGGTGGGTTGCCAGACCTCGCATTACCAGCCGGCCAGCAGCACCCGCACCAACTACGGCGTAGACCGGGAAATCCAACGCCTGCTGTCGGCCATCCGCACCGATCTGGACAGTTTTTCTGAAGTGGAAGCCTACGCCCTGATGGCCAGTGGCTACCTGATGAGCTCGCATCAGCTGCGCGAACTGAACCGGGAATACCAGGCGTCGGGTTTGCCGGGCAGTTGGGGAGATTTTGAGGTGAATGCACCAGCAGCGGAACAGCCCTGGCCTTTTGCGCCGATCATCCCGCTGATGGGCTTGCCGGCAGACAGCCCCGACTTGCGCCGCCGCGCCTTGGCCAAACAGCTGAAGGCCGGCAAGACCATGTTTTTTCGGGTGTGGCGCGTGTTCAAGCCGCTGCGCTATCTGGCCTATGGCGTGGGCTTTGTCGCGCTTACCGGGGGCCTTTGCTGGCTGGTGCGGCATTGGGGCGAAACCATACCCGTGCCTTGGGTATCGAGTTTCCAGGTGGGTTTTAAGGCCATCATCTTTGGCCTGCTGCTGGCCTCGATGTGCTTCCCGATGGTGAAATATCTTGATATTCGCCGGGCAACTCAGAGCGTTGGGCTGACGCTCGGGGTTGGCGTGCTGGGGTTTTTCGCCAGCCATCTTCACCTGTGGGTGTTTGATCGGCTGTTCCAGTGGCAAGGACGGCTGAAATGGTTGATGCAGCTGACGCCCCTATGGCGGCGAATTTATGAGACAGCCATGGCGAGGAAGAAGATTTTGTGCAGGGTATTGATAGGGTTCGTGGCGTTGGTAAGTCCGCAGGACGCGGGCTTGTTGCATAATCCGATGATGCCGCTGTATTCCGCATCTAACCCGACCGGCAGCGCCAGTCACGCTTACTGCAAAACGCCATGACAACCCATCCGCCACCGCCGCCACCGCGCCCTTGCCGCATTTTTATCAGCTACAGCCATCAGGACGAGGTTTGGAAAAACCGCTTGGTCAGCCAGTTGAACGTATTGGCCGGCGAAGGGTTGGACGTCTGGGATGATCGCCGAATTGCCGCCGGGAATGACTGGTTGCCGGAAATCAAACAGGCCATTGCCAAGTGTGATGCGGCTGTATTGCTGATTTCCAGCCACTTCCTGACCTCAACATTCATTTGCGGTGAGGAAGTCCCGCCTTTGCTGCAACGCCGCCAAGAAGAAGGCGTTCAGGTCATTCCGCTGATCATCAGCCCCTGCCAGTGGCAGCGCGTGGGCTGGTTAAAGCCGATTCAGGCGCGCCCTATTGATGGCAAAGAATTGTCGGGTATGAAGAAGCATCAGAGGGAATCAGCGTTGTCCAGGCTGGCTGGGGAAATCGCCGACCTACCGCCTGTCGCGGGTGTAACAGCAGCCACAGTCATACAGGCCGAGGCCCCGCCACGCATCGACTTCTCCCATCTCCCAGCCGGCACCGAGCACTTTTTCGGCCGTGAGGAAGAGCTGGCGGTGCTGGATGCCGCCTGGGCCGACAGCCAACACAGCCATGTGGTGGAGTGGGTCGCGCCCGGCGGCGTGGGCAAGAGTTCGCTGGTCAAGCGCTGGCTGGAGAATTTGCAGCGGGACGGTTGGCGCGGGGCGCGGCGGGTGTACGCCTGGAGCTTTTACAGCCAGGGCGCCAGCCATGACCGGCAGGCGTCCGATGACGACTTTCTGAGCGCCGCCTTGGCCTGGTTTGGCGTCAAGCTGGACCCGGCCACCCACCCCTGGGACAAGGGTCAGCGCCTGGCCGAGGCTGTGGCCGCCTCGCGCACGCTCTTGGTGCTGGACGGCGTCGAGCCGCTGCAATATCCGCCCGGCCCGCTGGCCGGCGAGTTGCGCGCGCCGGGCCTCAAGGCGCTGCTGGAATGCCTGGCCAGTGTGGGTCAGCCCGGCCTTTGCCTGGTCACCAGCCGGGCGCAGCTGACGGACTTGGCCCAATACCAGCGCAACGCCAGCCGCCCGGCGGGGGCGGTACTGCTGCGCTCATTGGACAATCTCGGCGAGCTTGACGGCGCTCGTCTGCTGCATGTTCTCGGCACCAAGCGGGCCGGCAGCGTGACCGTGGAGGACAACGACGAGGAACTGAAAGCCGCCAGCCGCGAAGTGCGCGGCCATGCCTTGACGCTGAGCCTGCTGGGCCGCTACCTGGCGCTGGCTTACGTGGGAGACATCCGCCAGCGGGCGCAGGTGGATTTCCAGGAGGCCGATGACGAGCTGGATGACGGCCGTGCTTTTAAGGTTATCGCGGCCTACGAGCACTGGTTTATCAGTCACGAAAAAAACGGCGAGCGGGAACTGGCCGCCCTGCGCCTGCTGGGTTTCTTCGACCGCCCGGCCAGCCTGAAAAGCCTGCGCGCTCTGCGCCAACCGCCGGCCCTGCCCGAGGTCAGCCTGCCCTTGGTGCACCTGAAACCGACGCAATGGCAAGCCACCTTGCAAAGGCTGGTCGATTGCGGGCTGGCTTTTTACAACGAGGACAACACCGCGCTGGATGCGCACCCGCTGGTGCGGGAATACCAGGCCAAGGTGTTGCAGACGCGCTTCCGTCCGGCCTGGCGACAAGGGAACAAGCTTCTTTATAAGCTTTTGGCCGACAGCGCCAAGTATTGGCCAGATGATCTGGAGGGCCTGCAACCGCTTTATCAGGCGGTGGTGCATGGGTGTCGGGCGGGGTTTTACCGGCAAGTGCTCAATGAAGTGTATGTCGGCCGCATTTTGCGTGGCACGGGGCCGGGCGGTGCCTATAGCACCAACAAGCTCGGCGCCATCGGCGCCGACCTGGGGGCGGTGGCCTGTTTCTTTGCAGAACCCTGGCAGCGGCAGGCGACAGACTTGCCTGTGGGTGACCAAGCCTGGCTGCTCAACCAAGCAGCCTTCCGTCTGCGCGCCTTGGGCCGGCTAGCGGAGGCGCTGGAACCGATGCGGGCCGGGGCAGAGATGCGGGTGGCGCAAGCGGACTGGAAAAATGCAGTCATCAGCTACAACAACCTTTCCGAGCTGCAACTAAGCCTGGGGCGCATCGAGCCTGCTGTGGCCGATGCCGAACGCTCGGTAGACTATGCTGACCGCAGTGGCGATGCTTTTCTGTGCATAGCCATACGCACCACCCTGGCCGACACCCGCCACCAGCAAGGCGAGCGGGAAGCCGCTCGTCACGGCTTTGCCGAGGCCGAGATCATGCAGGCTAAGCGCCAATTTGAGTACCCACTGCTCTACGCACTGCCTGGCTTCCAGTATGGCGAGCTGCTGCTGGCCAAGGCTGAACGGGCAGCCTGGGGCGGAGCGGCGGTAGCAGAGGACAGCGAAGCCTGCGCCCAAGTGGCGCAGCAGGCGGCGCGGACCTTGGCATGGGCGAAAGACGGTAAATTGTCTCTTCTTACCATCGCCCTCGACCACCTGACCCTCGCCCGCTGCGCCCTCTACGCCGACCTGCTGCACGGCCGCCCGCCCGGCCAGAACGCCCAGCTGCACACCGAAGCCGCTGTCGCCGGCCTGCGCCAGGCAGGCACTATGGATCATCTCCCCCGTGGCCTCCTCACCCGCGCCTGGCTGCGCCACCGCATGAACGACCTCCCCGGCGCGCAAGCCGACCTGGCCGAAGCCCAGCGCATTGCCGAGCGCGGCGGCATGACGCTCTTTCTCGCCGACATCGCCCTGACCCGCGCCCGGCTGTTCGAGGACAAGGCTGAACTCGCCAAAGCCCGTGCGCTGATTGACGAATGCGGCTACGGGCGGCGGGTGCCGGAACTGGAGGATGCCGAGAAGCGGCTGGCTGGCACCGGTGGCTGAGGGGGATTTGCCGCATGGTGCCTGAAAGCGAGCACCTTGCGGCCGATGCCGACACACCGGCGAGTTGTCGTTTAGGCATATTGTGCTTGTCGTCTAGCGACGCGCTGATTGATTCAGAAAAATCGTTTTTGCCAAAATCAAAACCTAGCAAAATCAACATCCTGGATCCCCGCCTTCGCGGGAATGACAATTTTTTCAGCGTATCCCTAGCTCTTGAAAGACAAATCCCCCGCCAGTTTCCCGGCGGGGGATTTTTTACCTGCTACGCTCGGCCAGTCAAGCCAGCCGATTGTCGCAATTACATTTCCACAGTCGCTGCCTGTTCCACAAACTCCGGAATCTGGTCGAAGTTCATGTAACGATACACTTCACCGGCCTTGGCGTTCACCAGCTTGATCTGCTCCATGTATTCCTCAACCGTCACGATGCGGCCGGCCAGCGCGCACATGGCGGCCAGTTCGGCAGAACCGAGGTACACCTGGGTGTCGATACCCAGACGGTTCGGGAAGTTACGGGTGGAGGTGGAGATGGCGGTGGAGCCCTTGCGGATCTGCGCCTGGTTGCCCATGCACAGCGAGCAGCCCGGCATTTCCATGCGCGCGCCGGACTTGCCGAGGATGCCGTAGTAGCCTTCTTCGGTCAGAATCAGCGCGTCCATCTTGGTCGGCGGGGCGATCCACAGACGGGTCGGGATGTCGGACTTGCCTTCCAGCACCTTACCAGCGGCACGGAAGTGGCCGATGTTGGTCATGCACGAGCCGATAAACACTTCGTCGATCTTGGCACCGGCCACTTCAGACAGCACCTTGACGTCGTCCGGGTCGTTCGGGCAGGCCAGGATCGGTTCGGTGACTTCGGCCAGGTCGATTTCAATCACGGCAGCGTACTGGGCGTTGGCATCGGCCTTGAGCAGTTCGCCGTTCTTGATCCAGTCTTCCATGGCGTTGATGCGGCGCTTCAGGGTGCGGGCATCCGAGTAGCCTTCGGCGATCATCCACTTCATCAGGGTGATGTTCGAACGCATGTACTCGACCATCGGTTCCTTGTTCAGGGCGACGGCACAGGCAGCAGCAGAACGCTCGGCGGCAGCATCGGACAGCTCGAAAGCCTGTTCGACCTTGAGGTTCGGCAGACCTTCGATTTCGAGGATGCGGCCGGAGAAGACGTTCTTCTTGCCCTTCTTCTCGACGGTCAGCAGACCAGCCTTGATGGCGTACAGCGGAATGGCATTGACCAGGTCACGCAGGGTGATGCCCGGTTGCATTTCGCCCTTGAAGCGCACCAGCACCGATTCCGGCATGTCCAGCGGCATCACGCCGGTGGCGGCGGCAAAAGCCACCAGGCCGGAACCCGCCGGGAAGGAAATACCAATCGGGAAACGGGTGTGCGAGTCACCACCGGTACCCACGGTATCCGGCAGCAGCAGGCGGTTCAGCCAGGAGTGGATCACGCCATCGCCCGGACGCAGCGCAACGCCGCCACGGGTGCTGATGAAGGACGGCAGTTCGCGGTGCGTGCGCACGTCAACCAGCTTGGGGTAAGCGGCGGTGTGGCAGAAGGACTGCATGACCAGGTCGGCAGAGAAGCCCAGGCAAGCCAGGTCTTTCAGTTCGTCGCGGGTCATCGGGCCGGTGGTGTCTTGCGAACCCACGGTGGTCATCTTCGGCTCGCAGTAGGTGCCCGGCAGGATGCCAGTCACGCCGCAGGCCTTGCCCACCATCTTCTGCGCCAGCGAGTAACCTGCGCCGTCGTCAACCGGGTTTTGCGGCAGGCGGAACAGGGTGGACGGGGCCAGGCCCAGGGCTTCACGCGCCTTGGCGGTGAGGCCACGGCCAATGATCAGCGGAATGCGGCCACCGGCGCGCACTTCGTCCAGAATCACCGGGGTTTTCAGGGTGGTTTCGGCAATCACGGCACCGTTTTTGGTGGCGCTGACCTTGGCAGTGGCGGTATCGATCAGCAGTTCGATTTCATCGCCCATGTCCATCTGGGCCACGTCGATTTCGATCGGCAGCGCGCCAGCGTCTTCCATGGTGTTGAAGAAAATCGGGGCGATCTTGGAGCCCAGACACACGCCGCCAAAGCGCTTGTTCGGCACAAACGGAATGTCTTCACCGGTAAACCACAGCACCGAGTTGGTGGCGGATTTACGCGAGGAGCCAGTGCCCACCACGTCGCCGACGTAGGCGACCAGGTTGCCCTTGGCGCGCAGTTCTTCCAGGAACTTCACCGGGCCGCGCACGCCGGCTTCTTCCGGGGTGATGCCATCGCGCGGGTTTTTCAGCATGGCCATCGCGTGCAGCGGGATATCCGGGCGGGACCAGGCGTCCGGGGCCGGCGACAGGTCGTCGGTGTTGGTTTCGCCGGTGACCTTGAACACGGTGAGTTTTTGCGAGGCAGGGACTTCCGGACGGCTGGTGAACCATTCGGCATCAGCCCAGGATTGCAGCACGCCCTTGGCGTTGGCGTTGCCCTGGTCGGCCAGTTCTTTCACGTCGTGGAAGAAGTCGAACACCAGCAGGGTTTTTTTCAGGGCATCAGCGGCAATGCCACCCAGCGCGGCGTCGCCCAGCAGGTCGATCAGCGGCTTGATGTTGAAGCCGCCGAGCATGGTGCCCAGCAGTTGGGTGGCTTTTTCGCGGGAGACCAGCGGGGAGCTTGCTTCGCCCTGGGCGACAGCGGCCAGGAAAGAGGCCTTGACCTTGGCGGCATCGTCAACGCCAGCCGGAACACGGTGGGTGAGCAGGTCAACCAGCGTGGCTTCCTCGCCCTGCGGCGGGTTCTTGAGCAGCTCGACCAGTTCGGCGGTCTGCTTGGCGTTCAGGGGGAGCGGGGGAATTCCGATTTCGGCACGTTCTGCGACATGCTGACGATAAGCTTCTAGCACAGCTTCATCCTCTCTATCTCAGGCAAGAGTATCTGGTGGGGGTAAAACGTCCCGGCGGGTCTGGAACCCGGAACACCGACTCGAAGCGGAGGCTGCACATGCTGGGCGACGTGCTGCCAGGGGCAGCGGGGCCGTCAGAATGCCGTGGAGCGGGTCCGTGCGGGGGAGGCCTGTCGAAACGGCGTAATTTTATCGGAAAGCGGACTTAATGTGAAGAAAATGCGACACTTTTTCCGGTTTTTTTCACTAATATGTGGTTTTTACCGGGCAACTGCCACATTTTGCCAATTTGCCAGCTTTGCGTTCACCGTACACCCTGCCCCCGGATTGCGCCAGGGTTTTTGCCATGAATTCAGCAGCTTGTCTGGCTCACCCTGCTGCCTGACCCCGGATGGGTTCTGCCAGGCGGGCGCGGGTTTCCCCCAATGGCCAAATTGGCGCATTGCCCGATTGAACCCGGATGACATGGAATCAGCCGACTCAACGCCAGTGCCCCGGCGGCTGGCCGGGGCACTGGCGGCGTTTTGCCACGTCTCAGCCTGGCTTACACCAGATCAAACACTAAATCACTGAGTGCCACACCCGGCGTGCCAACCAGGCGGATGGCCAGATCCGACGCGGTAAAGGTCAGCGAGGTGCTCAGGTCGAGCACCAGATAGGTGTTGCCAGCAAACACAAACTGATTGATGGTGGGATTGGTCGGGCTGCCACTGCCGGATGCGGCGCGATCCAGCACCATGGCCAGGGTGTCGCCGCCGTAGACCGGCGTGGTGTCCAGCGTGGCTGGCGCGGTGGCTGTGGTGCTGATGCCAAAGCGGATGCTGTCCGTACCGGAAGTGAAATCCAGCAGTGACAGCTGGTTGGCTCCGCTGCTGTGGTCGCCGCGATAGCCCTTGCCGGTCCAGAACACATCATTGCCCAGGCCGCCATTCATTGTGGTGGCACCGCTCACGCCGCCGCTGTCGGAGCCGATTTTCAGCACATCGTCGCCGCTGCGGCCCTCCAGAATGTCATTGCCGCCTTTGCCATCCAGGGTGTTATTGCCGGTATTGCCCAGAATGGTGTTGGCCAGACCATCACCAAAGCCGTAGGTGTTCAGGGTACCGGTCAGTTCCAGGGTTTCAATATTGCCGCTGGCCCACGATGCCCCCGGATCTGCGGTATACAGCAGGCTGAACGATACATCGCTGTTCACCACGTCAACGCCAGCGGAATCCACCACCATGTTTTGCGCGCCAATGATGTAAAAAATATCGTTGCCGGCATCGCCAAACAGTTTGTCATTGCTGTTACCAAACAGCTGGTCATTGCCGATGCCGCCATACAGCCAGTCGACATCCGCGGTTACCCCCACCCCCGGCGCATCGGCGTACAGCTTGTCATCGCCATTGCCGCCATACAGCGAATCAGCCCCCAGGCCACCGGACAGCACATTGGCCCCGACGTTGCCATTGATGGTATTGGCCAGGTTATTGCCTATGCCGTCGATATTGGCGGTGCCGGTGAGGGTGAGTTTTTCCACTTCGCCGCTGACCAGCGCTGCGCCCACAAATGGCAAGGTACCGTTCAGCGCAATGGTGGTGCTGCTGTACACCAGGTCGATGCCGCCAGCCGGTGCTTCATTGATGATGGCGTTATTGGCGGCCACGTAATAGACATCGTTGCCCACCCCGCCAGTCAGCATGTTATTGGCACCCAATTCGCCATGCAAAGTATCGTTGCCAACTTCGCCATACAGGTAATCCAAGCCGTCGGCAAACAGGGTGTCGGCATTGTCACCCCCATACAGCAGGTCGGTGTATACCGTATCCACACTGCCAACATCTCCGGCATACAGGATGTCGTTACCCGCGTAGCCATATAGGGTGTCGGCATCCAGCAAGCCCTTGATGACATTGGCTCCGGTGTTGCCAGAAATTGTGTTGGCGGTATTGTTGCCTGTGCCATTGATATTGGCCGCACCGGTCAATACCAGATCATCTTCAGCAGCGGCCAGGGTGTAACTGACAGCAGAGCTCACAGTAGTCATGATTTTTGTCCTTTGAGATTCGATAAAAACGAACTGCCGGACTAAACTACGATGATTACCGCCAACAGGCAAATTTAACTCAAGCCCCATCTTGCCCAGAGACATTAATCCAAATGTGCTGGCTCGATACCGACGACCAACTCTCTAAGTATAAATACCTAAAATACATGTGTTCTTAGTAACAATCCCCCGGCAGAGCCGGGGGCCTTCATGGTGTGAGCCGCTCAAAG
>ERZ724523.1395-NODE-1395-length-14097-cov-3.596852_pt1 | contig 14097 bp, 9 predicted proteins | sample MGYA00376056_ERZ724523 | MGnify/ENA primary metagenome ERZ724523 (study PRJEB28724, sample SAMN07190888) | wastewater metagenome | isolation source: influent of sewage treatment plant in Hong Hong | place: USA: Christiansburg, Virginia | collected 2016-03-01 ... | reverse complement strand
GCAATTAGGCCGATACTCAGGTGCTTGGACAGCGACTCCGTAATCTGCAATCCGCCACGCGGAATCGTGCGCGCAAACTGAACCAGTACCTGACCGACCCGCTTCGGATGTGCAGCCAGCGCACAGACGTGGGTCATGCGGTGCCCAATATCAATCACCCACAGCGGCAAGTCCTTCTGGGGCATCGCACCGGACTTGCTCTGTACCCACAGCGCCGCCGTTGCGAGTGCGGTTGCTCCACAGACTTTGGGGTCCAGCCCGAGCGGCGACATCGACAAAATGCGCGACTCAACCACGCTCTGCCGAGCACAGCCTGCCAGCCACAGCGAACTCCCTGAGCCACTCGGCGCGTTGGCGGGAAGCTGGTCCACGACATGACCTTCCAGATCATCCATGAGCTGCCCGGCCAACTCGAACGGCAGCGTCTGCGCGACCTTTTTCGGATCGGACAGCGGCATTTCCACCAAGCGGAGTGTCAGGTCTTCGGAAATGCCAATCGCACAGCTTTCGGCGCGAATCTTCTGTCGTCCCAAGATCGTCATCAGTGCCCGCATCTGACGATCGAGCAGCGAGTCCACCGGAACCTCCGCCGTCGGTTCCTCGGCCTGCGCTAGCTCGCTGTTGAGTGATATCTCATGCCTGCGAATCGGTGATGGCAAAGGAGTGCCATCGCCCGGCTCGGGCACGCGCTCTTCTTCGATGCTGGCAAGGTGTACGGTGCGGAAGCCCTGCTCGATGCGAGCGACCTTCACCGAAAAACTGCCAAGGTCTATGCCTAATATCGTGGCCATCGTTGTAATCCCGTGGCTAATCCAGTCGGAAATACATCCAAGTGCCGTTTTTGAAGCAGCTCGGATGGTTGATACAAACGGGGTTGGAGTTGGTGCTTTGCGAGTCCCAGACGCCACGGATGTGAACCTGGGTATTCTTCTGCGCCGAGCGCTGCACCACGCCGGTGGCGTCGATGCGATAGAAACGACGGGGACTCTTTCCGCCCTGCCCGCCCGCTGCGCCCGCCGGAGGTCGGTCGCGCAAAAACCGGCTGAGCATACCCGGACACATCGGAATCGGCTTGAGCGGCGTCGTCAGCTTCGGCGACGCGCTCAAGCCGGTCATCGAGGCCAGGGAGTCCGCCATCTGCGGCAGCTTTTCGATAAACGGGGAACAGATCAAGTTCGACAACGTTTCGATGGCATCGCCGGAGTTGGCGGCGGGTGCAGGCTGTGTCCCTGGTTTGGTTGGTGGTGGAGGCACTTGCTTCTGCGGCACCTGCTGCTGACACAGTCGCGTATCCACCTTGCAATCCAGCTTGCCCATCTGCTGGGCCATTGACTTGAGCATCGGCAGCCCAGTCTTGAGCATGCCACCGACCTGCTGCGCCACCAGCGACGTATTCGGATCAAACACCGCGCTGCGATCCGCAGCCGAGGCCGCAATCATCGCCGCCAGCAAAGGCCACGCGGTCGGTTCCATCGCCGAAGCCAGTACCTTGCAGTCCTGGGTCGCGTAGACCGTGAAAAAGTCGCCAAAGTAGGCCCACAAGTCCTCCGACACGCCGCGCACGTGCATCATTTCCTCGACGGTATCGAAGAAGTGATTGTGCGGTTCATAGCGGTCACGGCCTTTGTCGTAGGTTTCTTCGCTGGCACCACCCGCACCGACCGGCGAATAGCGGGTCACATCGACATCGGTCCAATCGAGGATGTTGACGGGCACGTCCTCGCGATTGATGACCACGTTGTCACGATCGGGAATCTGAAACAGTCGATCAAAGCGCGGCGGACGGACGAGCGCGTCCATCAGCAAATAGACGTTGCGCTTCTGGTCTGGGGTTGGGTTGTAGCCGCCGCCGCAGTTGATGGGGTACTTGCCTTCCTCGCTGGCGATCGCCACGTCAAACGAGGTTCCCTTCGGAGTTCCCATTCCATCGACGCTGCCGAGGTCAATCCCAATCAGGCTCCCGAGCCCGTCGCGGGACTCTTTGTCGCCACTGAACGCTTGCGCCAAAAAGTTGGCGTAGTCGGTGATGACGATGGCATCACGAAACTCCGGCGGCAATGACTGAAGCATGTTCTGCATTCCGCCCTGCACCGCAATCAGCAGCTTCGACAGCTCGATGCCCGACTGCGCCAGATACTCGGCGCGCAGCATGTCGCGACTGTTGGCAGCGGCTTCCATCTCGACCTGGGCGTTATAGGCCAAATCTGCCGTCGTCGCACCGAGCAGCGCCAGGCTCATCAGCACAGTCAGGATCGCCACGCCACGCTGACGGCGCTTGCGGTCCACCTTGGGAGCCGCCTCCTGCGCAGAGCCTGTCGTTTCGTCGATCGGGCAATCCATGGTGGTTCGTCCTGTCCCTAATTCGGCTTGGTATCGAGGAGCTGAAACATCGCAATTCGCACTTCGCTCTCGAGCGGCAGCTCTTCGCCACGATCGTCGCGAATCACCAGCTTGACCTTGACCCGGCTCGGCAGTCGGTTGGGCATGCCATCGGCTTGGTTGGTCCGCCAGCTCTCCAGCCACTCTTTGCGGACTGGCTCGTAGTAGTGCAGCTCGAGCTTCACCACATCATCGGCAATCACCTCGGCTTCCCCGGGAATGTTGCCATTATCGATGCGCTCGGCAGCGATTCGGCGCGTCTCTTTGCGCCATAGATTGAGCTTGCCACCATCAGATTTATCGCGCTGTCCGAAATACCCAATTGCTGCGGTATCGCCTTCTTTTGATTCGGCATAAAGTCGTTGATGGCCAAAATAGGTAAAGCGCAGTTCGTCGATATCGGGCCGATGGACTCCGTCGAAATAAGTACGCGGCGTCTGCTCGGTCCCGGGAATGTTGTTGTTTGACAAATAGGCCATCTGCACATCACGCAAAATGCGATCCATCGCCAGCCGCGCCACCCGATAGCGCGCCATCTTCGATTCCACGCCCTTTTTGGTCTTGAACGCGCCCTGGCTCGACGCCCACAGCATCAGGGTAATCGTCGACAGAATGCCGATCGACACCATGACCTCGATGAGCGTAAAGCCAGACTGACGCCGGTTCATAGCGATACCGGGGCCTTTCTGACGTCGGTGAAGAACGCCACCACCTCGACCTTTTGGTCGGGCAGTCCGGGTTCGTCCCAGATCACGCGAACGGTGACGCGACGGATGCCTTGCTCGAGCATGTCTTTGACCGGCCCCAAAAGTCCGGACATGCCGCTCGCCATGTTCCCCCCCGATGACGACGACGGGGACGGAGCCGCCTTGTCTTTCCCGGCTGCGGTCTGCTTGTCTTGCAGTAGCTTGGTCGCCGCCGACTGGAGCTGGTCCGTCGCAGGCAGCTTGATCTTGTCGATGATCGTGACGTACCGAAACTGCTTAAACGCTGGGTCTTGAAACTCGCCGCGATCTTCCTTGGCACCGGCTTCGTCTTTGAAGCCTTCTGCGACGAACTCGTTTTGGATTTCGGCCATCTTCTGACGGCACAAAAACGTCGCTTGGGTCATCGCTCGCGCATGGATGCTGATCCGAATCGCCCGCCCCGTGGTCAGGTACATCCCGACGAGAGACACCGACAGAATCGCCATCGCGATCATCACTTCGAGCAGCGTAAAGCCAGCGCTTTTGCGAGACCTCATGTGCCCCCCTTATCGCGCTCTCCCGCATCGAAGTCGAGCGGCGGCGGCTGACGACCAGGCAATACCTCGACGCGACCCGTCAGTCCATGAACCCACAGCGTGTACTGCACATCATCTTGGGAGTCCGTCCCAAGGTGGATGACCGCACGTTCGGTGTGACCATCGGGAAAAAAGTGCAGATAGGCATGCCCGGTGAGATACGGATCTTTTTCTCGCGGCAGCAGAATATCGAGCACTTTGATCCGCTTGAGCTTGATCTCCGGCAGCGTGGCATCCTTGTATTCCGCAAAGCGTGGGCGACGGGGGGCTTGCGGTGGAATCAGCTCTTCGGGAAGCCCGTTGAGAGCCCGTTTTTCTTCCTCTGCCGCTTCCTTATCGAGCTTGTCGCGGTCCTCACCACGGCCCCGCGACAGACCACTCACTTTGGTATCGATGAGCACCCGCGACTCAGACCGTTCCAGCCGGTAAGTCTGCGCATCGAGGTCAAAGTGGAGACGGTAAAACGCTCCGGTGGTCAGGGCTCGGTCATAGCTATAGCGAATCGCTGCCGCCAGCTTGCTCGACTGGGAACGCAGCTCGCTACGCACCAGGCTGCGGAAGCCCATCACCGCACCGCCAGTGACAAACCCGATAATAGCCAGCGCCACCATCAGCTCGACGATGGTGTAACCAGCCTCGGAATGCCGAGTGCCCGCCCTATGTAAACCCCCGACTCGCATGACGTGGCTTACTTGTCGTCTTCCCAGCTCTTGAGGTCGTCCGCCGTTCCCTCTTTGCCGTCTTTGCCAAAGCTGATGAGATCAACGCCGTCGGTATCATGCTCGCCGGGGCACTTGAACACGAACGGCTTGCCCCAGCCATCCTTCGGTTCCTTGGTGAAGACCTTGGTCGTCACCAGGTCGGCAAGACCGCTCGGACACTGCTCTCCCGTCGCATCCATGCGCCACTGGAGCACTCCGTCCTTGATCTTGCGCATCATGTTGATGGTTTCTTTTTTGCGCGCCTTTTCGAACTGTCCGAAGGCCGCAATCGCCGCACCACCGAGCATCAAACTGACAATTGCGAGCGAGATCATGATCTCGGTCAGCGTATAGCCGCTCTCGGGGGAACGAACGACGACCGGCTCATGGCTTCGTTCACGACGGCGTAGCCGACGACCGACCTTCCGCCACAGCGCAGTCATCGCCCGCGCCGCACGGCGCAGCGGCACATAAGAGGGTTGAACAGAAAGGTTTTGAGAAGTAGGGAGCGTCATAGGAATCTCCTTGGGTCGCGTTCGGGATGATTAGTTCACAAACTCGTTCATCTGCATGATCGGCAGCATGATCGACGTCACGACGAAGAACACCGCGCCGCCCATGCCCAAGATCATCAGCGGAGAGAGCAGCGCCGTGAGTCGCTCAAGCTGGGTCTCCACTTCCAGGTCGTAGGCCCCCGAGACGTTTTCGAGCATCTGCTCAAGCTGTCCCGAGCGCTCACCGACTGCAATCATGTGACAGACAATCGCCGGAAACTGGTTGCTGCGCTTGAGCGGTGCCGCGATCGATTCACCCTCACGGATGGACTCGCGGGCCTGCTCGATGACGTTCATCAGCACGGTGTTGCCGAGTACGTTTTTGACGATTTCCATCGCCCGCAGGAGCTGCACGCCCGAAGCCAACATCGTTGACAGCGTCTTGGCAAAGCGACTCACCGCCACCTTGCGCTCCAGCCCACCGATCACGGGAATCCGCAGCTTGAAGCCATCCCACGACAGCCGCCCCTTCGGCGTCGCCAGCCAGCGTCGAAACGCCACCGTGCCACCGATCCCGAGCACCAGCACCAGCCACAAGTAATCGCTCAGCAGCGTGCTGATAAAAATGAGGATCTGGGTGTTGAGCGGCAGCGCCCGCCCGGTATCCGCAAAAATCGCCGTCACCTTCGGAACCACCGTTGTCATCAGCATCGTGAGGATACCTATTGACAAAATGGTCATAATGATCGGGTACATCAGCGCCGACATCACTTTCGAGCGCAGGCGGTTCTGCGATTCGAGGAAATCGGACAGTCGCAAAAGCACCGCCTCTAGGTTGCCCGCCGTCTCACCGGCCGTGACCAAGTTGACGTACAGCTCGCCAAAGCAGCCGGGATGCCGAGCCAGTGCCGCCGATAGCGGGAGACCCTCGTTCACCTGGACTTTGACGTCGGACAGTACATGCTTGAGGTTCGGATCTTCCGCCTGTTCGATCAGCGCTGCCAGCGACTCCGAAAGCTGCACTCCGGCACGAAGCAGCGTGCCAAGCTGCCGGGTCAGCACCGCGACCTCCATGGGCTTCGCGGTCCGCCGGTATTCGGCAAAGGCTTGGACGACAAAACCCAAGTTCAGGGCGACCAGCAGACCGACAAACAGACCCTGCCCGACCCCGTCCATCTTCGGGTCGCTCGTGCGGTTCTTCGACTTGGCCCCGCCAACTTGAGCCTCGCTCACATCGGTCAGCAAGATGCCGTCACGGCGAAGGACTTGGCGCAGCGAACGCGGGCTGTCTGCGTCGCGAACCCCCTGAACTTGCTTTCCTTTGCCGTCGTAGCCTTTCCAGCGAAAAACCGGCATGGCTCTATTCCTTGTCCTCTGCCGTGACCAGCATCACCTCTTCAATGGAGGTAATGCCCGCCAAGACCTTGCCCGCACCGTCGGTACGCAGCGTACGCATACCGCTCGCGAGCGCCGCCTTTTTCAAGGTCGACGCATCCGACTTGCGCAAGCTTAGCTCACGCACCGCGTCGTTGATGAGGAGTAGCTCGTAAATCGCCGAGCGACCGGCATAGCCACGCTGTCCGCACGTCGCACAGCCACCCTCGTGATGTCGATAGAGCATGCCCGGCGGCGGTGGCGGAGCCTTGGTGATGTAGGTCGCGATCTTGAACTTCCCGGCGTAAAACGGCTCCGGCGGAATGCTCAGGCGCTCTAGCTCGGTCGGGGTGGGCCGATACGTCTCGCGACATTTGATACACAGACGCCGCACCAGTCGCTGCGCCAGCACGCCCATCAGCGACGAAGTCACCAGGAACGGCTCGATTCCCATATCGACGAGACGCGTCACCGCACCCGCCGCATCGTTGGTGTGAATCGTCGAAAACACCAAGTGGCCGGTCAGCGACGCGGTAATCGCCATCGAGGCCGTCTCTTGATCACGAATTTCGCCGACCATGATGACGTCGGGATCGTGACGAAGGAACGAGCGAATCGCCGCCGCAAAGGTCAGCTCAATCTTGGGATTGACCTGCACCTGCGAGATTCCTTCGAGCTGATACTCGACCGGATCCTCGACGGTAAGGATGTTGATATCGGGCGTGTTGATCTTCGACAGACCGGCATACAGCGTCGTCGTCTTACCGGAGCCCGTCGGACCCGTCACCAGCAGAATGCCGTGAGGCCGATTGATAAGCTCCAGCATCGTCTCCAGGTGGTCGGCCCCAAACCCCAGGTCCGCGAGATCGAGCACCACCGAGCTTTTGTCGAGCAAACGTACCGTGATCCGCTCACCAAACGCCGTAGGAACGGTGGCGACACGCATGTCGATGTCTTTGCCGGCAATCTTGCGACGGATTCGACCGTCCTGCGGGAGCCGCTTTTCAGCGATGTTCAGACCCGCCATGATCTTGACGCGGGCGACGATCGAATTGATGAACGTGCGCGGCGCCTTTTTGTATTCCTCAAGGACGTTGTCGATGCGATAGCGCACCACCATGTCCTTTTCGCGAGGCTCGAAGTGAATATCGGATGCCTTGGAACGAACCGCGTGAAAGATCACCGAGTTCACCCAGCGAATGATCGGGGCCTCATCGCTGACATCGACCAGGTCGACTTCTTCTTCGGTCTCGGCTTCTTCTGCCGCTTCCTCGTCTTTTTGCAGATCCGCGTCGATGCCGGCTCGTGAGTAGACCTTGTTGATGGCCTCTAAAATTTGCGAAGCCGGGGCCAAAAACGGAGCCACCTCTGCGCCAACGACCCGAGCAATGTCGTCGAGGATATGCACCACCGTCGGATCTGCAATCGCCGCTTCGACGGTGTCTTCTTCCTTGTTGCGACGCAGCAGCAGCACCATGTGCTGTTTGGCGAAGTTGATCGGAATCCGCTGGACCAAGTCCGGGTCGATGGTGTCGGGTTTGATCTCCAGCAGCACTTCGAGGCCAAACTGCTGAGCGAGCGCTTGTATCACCTGCTCTTCGCTGACAGCCCGTCGCCGCAGCAAGATCTCACCAAGTCGCGTGCCTTCGGTCTGCGCACCGCCAGAACGACGGAGTTCCTCTTGCTCAGACAGCGCTTCTTTGAGGAGTCCGTCGGCCAGTCCGGCATGCTTCTGTAACAACGCACCGAGCGAGCGCACCGAAACTGGCCGGGCCACGGCCTGATGCTGACCACTGCTTTTGCCCGGACTTCCTTGTGCCCGCGATGGAAGCACCGAGTGCTGCCCCGAGCTTTTGGCGGCTCCGGCTCCACTTAATGCTCCACCGTGCGGTGGCGTTCTGCCCTCTGGTTTGTCGGCTTTGGCCATGGCGATCCTCGTTTGCTCTTAACCCGGTGGTGCCCCTGGCGGCGGCGGCGGCGAGACCGGCTTGGGCGCAACCGATGGCGTAACCGTCGTCGTGCTCTGGCTCGGTGAAGACGAAGACCCGCCCATCGAACGTGATCCCGGCGGCAGCTCGACCGGACCGGAGTCGACTACCTCACGATGAAGAGATTGCTCGGCGGTGCGTAGCTCGACAAGCTCCCGCTCACTGTCCACCGCAGTGCGATTGATCTCCTCGAGCGCGCCCCGCTTCTTGGTGTAGTCGATGATGCCAACGACATCGCGCTCGTCGCTAAAGGCCGAGTAGGCTTCGATAAACTCTCGCCGCTCGCGGGTCTTGCGCTCGAACACACGCTGAAGCTCCGACGGATCGTTGATCACGTAGGGAGTCAGCACGATGAGCAGCATCTGCTTTTGCACTTCTTTGCTACGGGTCTTAAACAGATATCCCAGGATCGGAATGTCACCGAGGATCGGAATCTTGGTCACCGATTCCGCCACGCGGTCACGCATGATGCCACCGAGCACCACTGGCTGCTGATCACGCACCACCGCTGTCGTTTCCAACGTGCGCTTATTCGTCGCTGGGCCCAGTCCGTTAAAGTTCTTGTCGGCGATGTCGGAGATCTCGGTCTTTAGCTCCAGTCGCACCGTTTCACTGGCGCTGACGTGGGGCGTAACCTCGATCTTAAGCTGTACGTCTTGACGCTGTACCGACTGCATCGCCGCAAAGCCCGCGAGCGCTCCGCTGGCACCGGCTTGCGGTAGACCACCGGTGATCGCGCTCGGGAATGGCAGGTTCTGACCAACGGTAATCGTCGACTTCTCATTGTCCGTGGTCAGGATGTTCGGCACCTGCATCACGTTGACGTCGTTGTTGGTCTGCATCGCCTGGAGCAGGATTCCGAACTGCGGTGGTAGCACCGAGCCACTGCCCGCGCCTTGACCAAAGATGGTGCTGCCGGTGATGGCCGGACCGACCACACCACCGACCAGTCCCGGCATCGTCAGCAGCGACAGCGGGTTGAGCGAGTTGAGCGAGCCACTCTTTAAGCCACCCAGCACCAAACCACCGAGGCCCGGAATCGCGCCGTGATAGGACAATCCCAGATCTCGCGACTTCGAGATGCTGACCTCCATCACCATCGCTTCGATGAATACCTGGCGGCGCGGCACATCGAGCCGCCGAATCACATCGCGCAGCGTCAGGAAGTCTTTGCCTGTCGCCAAAATCACGAGCGAGTTGGTCGCTTTGTCGGGCGTGACCTTGACCTCGTCCTGGAACGCACCGCTACTCCCCTGCCCGCCGGCCCCCGATTGCGGCGGTGGACTGAAGCCCCGACCGGAGCGGCCTCGACTCGCGCCCGCCGATACCGAGATGCCAAGTCCACCGAGCACCTGCACCATGTCATCGGCGTTGGCGTTTTCCAGCGCGTAGACGTGGATGCGGTCTCCCGTCGAGGTCGAGCCCTGCTGTTCCAGCCGCTTGATCAGCGCAAACACCCGCTGATAGGTTCGGTCCGCCGACACCAAGATGATCGAGTTGGTGCGATCATCGGCGAAGATTTGGCTGATCGAGTCGTCCCCGCTGCCAATCTGAGAAGGCGCTACCGCATCGGTACCCACCTGAATCGGAGCGCGCCTCGGCTGGCCCGGTCCGGCGGTTTTGCCGACACCGAAGACCTGCTGAAGCATCTGTAGCACCTCGGTGGCGACGATGTTCTTGAGCCGAATCACCCAGATCTTTTCGCCCGCCATCGGCTGATCGAGCGCTCGCACCACCTCTTCCATGCGACGGATGTTCGAGGCCAAGTCGGTCACGACCAGCGTGTTGGCAGCCGCATACGGCATGATGTCGCCGTCTCGGCCCTTAAGCCGGTTTAACACCTGCACCACATCGTCAGCGGTGATGTACTTCAGCCTGAGCAGCCTCGTTACATAGCGCTCTTCACGCGGCACCATCTCACCGGCGCTGATGACCGGAATCGAGGACTCACGGGCGCGGTTGGACTCGATGATCTTGAGCACCTTGCCATCGGGCTGTACCGTCAAACCCATCGACTCCAGCGACGACAGGAAGATTCGGTAGGCTTCCGACGCGGTCACCGTCTCCGGTGCGATGATCGTGACCTTCGACTGCCGAACGTTCTGCGGCAGGATGATCGGTCGACACGAAATCGCTTTGATGAAGCCGACCAGATCCGCCAGCTCCGCCTCGGGCTTTAGGTTGAAGTTGACCTTTTTATTCGGCGGAAACGCTTTGCACTCCAGAAACTCCGCCGCACCCGGCAGCGGCAGATCATCGGTGCTCGGCTTCGCGGCTACAGTGGCCCCTGTCGGCGGTGCTCCCGCCGGTGGTCCAGAGGTCGGCGGCACCGTCGGTGGCGGCGGCAGCGTCCCTCCCGGCGATCCAAGCGGACTCGTCACCCGTACATCACGACCCGGGGGTGGCTTGGCTCCGGCCTTGTTTTGAGCGGACGCAGACAGCAGCCCTGTCAGGAGAACCACCGTTGCACTAGATATTATGCGGTTCAAAGTCTTCATATTCGGTCACCGAATCTGGTAATCGAGTGTCACGTTTTCGCCGCGCCGCTCCACCATAACGGTCAGGTGCGAAGCGCTTTTGAGCTTGGTGTAGGCTTCCAGTGCTTTATCAGGAGTCGACATATCAAGACCGTTAATGGCCTTAATCAGGTCGGCATTCTGTAGCCCAATCTTGGAAAAGATCGAGGCAGTACGAATGTTGTAGAGCTTAAAGCCTGATGGCTTTCCGTCTTTGATCCACGGCACAAAGCGCGCACTCGTCGCCAGTGCGGTGGTATTGGCTAATACCTTATCAATCAGGCTCTTATCGACCTCGCAGTTACTACCGGTGCAGCGGACGCCTTTTTCGACATCCTTTTCGATACCGGTTGGATCGGTCGAGCTGGGCTCGGCGCTGGCCACCGCACTCGGCGGCGGCGGCGGCGGCTCTTTGTCAGAGGTCAAGTACTCGATGCGCTTGCCGACCACCATGTAGACGCGGCCTTCGATGACCTGGGCGACGATCGCACCGCCTTGGGTCAGCTTGTCACCGCGTCGGAAGATGCCGACCCGCTTGCGATCATCACTGGTGTCCCGAATGACCGCCATCGACCAGTCCCAGTCGCCCGGTGACACCATCGTCGAGATGAGCTGGAGCGGCAAGCTGCTGCGCTGTGGCGTCTGATCAATCGGCCCTTCCTCCTGCGCTTTTTCCGGCGTCAGCGAGATCGGAGCACAGCCGCTACAGAAGATGTTGCGATGCAGGATCGACTCAATGTCCTTGCTTCGGTTTTTTTCGCCCGTGCCCGAAGCGCTGGCTTCTCGCCTGGGAAACGGCGGACCATCGCCCCGCAGAAGGACCGAGACTGCCGAGTTGGCCGTCGTACGTCCAACCAGCGCTGCACAGACAGCGACGACCAGAAGGTTTAAGACCCAGAAGTAATTCTTGACCAACACGGCTTTTGACTCCGCCTTGGCCCACAGCTAATGCAAGGCTCGGGCCATCGTCCGCGTACCGTTCGCCCCTTCGTATCGACGAGGACTTAGCCACCATCGGCCAATGCCCAGCTTGGTTGAACTGCCAGTTTGACATCCAGCACAGCCGCCGCCGCCACAAGCTTTGCCAATTTGACAAGCGACCCAATCGCCTCCGTGAGCGGCAGGGCCCATGCGATCGCTGAGGTCAGACCACGCCCCAGGTCCGACCCAAAACGCGGTATGCTGAAAAGAGCCTAGGAACTGCGTGATGTTGTTGTCGATCTCCGAGGGGGTACTGCTCGACAAAGCGGTGGCGATGGGGCTCGTCTCTGCAGCGGATGTGGCGGAGGCCCGCAACACCCAGACGGCGAGTCCCATCACCCGCAAGTGGGGCCTGGTGCTCGATCGCTTGATCGCGCAAGGCAAGCTCACCGAGGCCCAGCTTCGACGGCTTCAGGAGGATTTGTCCTCCGCCGCGCCGGGCTCGCCAGCACTCGACCGCACCATGGATGGTGGCCTCGAACAGACGCTCGGCAGCGAGGCGGGCGGCCCCACCCCAACGATCACCGTCGCACCGACCACGTTCCCGGCTCCGCACTGGGACAAATACGAGTTCGTCGAGCTCCTCGGGCGCGGCGGCATGGGCGCGGTCTACAAAGCCCGCGATCGCCGCTTGGGCCGCCTGGTCGCGCTCAAGTTCATCCACGGTGACGATCCGGGCATGATCCAGCGGTTTCTTCAAGAGGCGCGCTCGCAAGCGCGACTCGATCATCCCTTCATTTGCAAGGTCTACGAGGTCGGCACCGTCGATAACAAACCCTACATCGCCATGGAGCTCGTCGAGGGCCGCACCCTCGATCGTATGAGCAGCCAGCTCGGACTATCAGAGAAGATCCAAGTTCTCAAAGACGCCGCCGCCGCCCTCCACGCCGCCCACGAACAGGGCATCATTCACAGAGATATTAAACCTTCTAACATCATGGTCGAACGGACTCCGTCCGGGAGTCTGCGTCCGGTGATCATGGACTTTGGGTTGGCGCGGGAAAGTGGCGATTCCCATGGACTCACAGAGTCCGGCGCGGTGATGGGTACCCCGGCCTATATGTCTCCCGAACAGGCACGAGGTGAGGCACGACGACTGGATCGGCGCAGCGATGTCTATTCGCTCGGTGCGACGATGTATGACGTCTTGTGTGGCAAGCCTCCGTTTGAAGATCAGACGGTTCTGAACATCCTGCTCAAGGTGATGAACGAGCCGCCATCCCCGCTGCGAAGTCTCGATCCAACGATTCCCGAAGCGATCGAGCTGGTGGTCAGTAAGTGTCTCAACAAAGAGCCCGCGCAGAGATACCAGTCCGCCAAGGCGCTCGCTGATGATCTCGGGCGGTATTTGTCTGCGCAACAAGTGGAAGCAAAGCGGCTCAGCTATTCCTATCGCTTCCGCTACTGGGCCCGTCACAACAAGACGCTCGCGACGCTGGGCGCGGTGCTGCTGGTGACTGTGCTGAGCGCGACCGGGTTTGGGATTCGAGCGCGATTCATCGCGATTCAGAAGGAACGACGCGCCAAAGAGCAAGCAGAGCTGGCGCGCTGGATCGGTCAGTCTGTCAAGGATCTGGAGTGGGTGGCGCGCACCGCGTATCTGCTGCCGCTGCATGACACCAGCTATGAAAAGCAGCTCGTCCGCGACCGCATGGCCGAGATCGAAACCGAGCTGAAACGGCATCCCGATATTGGTCCACGACTCGGTGCCTATGCGCGGGGTCGCGGACTGCTGGCGCTGCATGAGTGGAAGCCCGCGTACGAGGAGCTGCAACAAGCGGAGCGACTGGGACACAAAGATCTGGAGCTTGACTACGCGCTCGGCAGAGCCCTCGGTGCGCTGTATTCCCAAGCGCTCGATGATGCGAGAAAGAGCGGCGACAAGAGCTTCTTCGAGAAACGCAAAGCAGAGCTCGACGAGGAGCTGCTCCGCCCTGCCCTGTCCTACTTGGAAAGGAGTCGCGGACTCCGCAGTGTTTCGTCTACCTATGTCGAGGGACTGGTCGCGTACTACCAAGAGCAATACGACCAAGCCTTGCAGAGCGCGGACAAAGCCTACAAACAGGCCCCCTGGATGTACGAAGCCGTCGAGCTAGGCGGCGATGTCTTCCTATCCAGAGCCCGCGCCCAGCGAGATCGCGGCGAACACGACCCCGCCGAACAGAGCTTTGCAGAGTCCGTCAAACGATACAAACAAGCCGCAGAGATCGGACGCAGCGATCACAACGTCCACGAAGCGCTGGCCGAAGCATACATCCGGTGGGAAGAGCTAGAGTTCTACCGAGGAAAGAATCCAGAACCCTACCTACAGGAAGCCCTCGCCGCCGCAGACAGAGCCCTTGTCGCAGCGCCAAAGGAATCGCATGGACATACCAAGAAGGC
>ERZ724523.1394-NODE-1394-length-14099-cov-4.297209_pt1 | contig 14099 bp, 16 predicted proteins | sample MGYA00376056_ERZ724523 | MGnify/ENA primary metagenome ERZ724523 (study PRJEB28724, sample SAMN07190888) | wastewater metagenome | isolation source: influent of sewage treatment plant in Hong Hong | place: USA: Christiansburg, Virginia | collected 2016-03-01 ... | reverse complement strand
GCTGTCGTCAGCCAAGAATCCGCCGGTCCGCCCGAGCTGTCCTCGCTGATCGAAGATGTCTTTGCCACTCCAACCGCCGCCCTCGGCGAACAGCTTGTCGAAGTCGCCGCCGCCCTCCCCTCACGCCCGCACCCCTAAGCCTCGCTACGCTGGTGTTTCGCCCGATATGGCCGAACCTATGAGTCGGGCGGCTGCCACGCCCTTTGTCAATCAACGATGAGGTGCGTGGCCAGGATCAAAATCGCATTTAGTCCAAAGTCATGGCGAATCATCCCCACAGCGGAGCGCTCTCCGATTCGGTAGGCATCCCATAGCTCGCAACCACAGCGCACACAGCCAATGAAATCGCGCTCGTTACGGCTGGTGATCAGCAATCGCACCTGACGATGCTGCTCGCTGATAGTGAGCTGTTCGATGGTCAGTCCCCGTGCCCGCAGAAGGAGCGGTACAGCCTCGGGCGGCGTCACCACCAGGTGCTGCTTGGCGATCCGCTTGAGCTCATACAGCGAACTCAACGGTCCCCTGTGAATCACCATCTCGATGGAGTCTCCATAGAATTGTTGTACTAAATTCATTTCTATATGAGTTGTCGCAACAAAATGGGAATTTTTTTCCCATTACTTGATCCAATCTAACGAGCCTTCTGGCCCTGTTCGCTGTGGATTCAAATGACTCACCTTTTCATAATGTAAGCCAATTCACACAATCGCTTGACACCGTGATCTGTTCGTCTGAAGACTCGCTCCTCGTCAGTACGGACCAGCGTTTTCTCGGTGTTATTGCGATGTCAGCCAAGACCCCAAACCAAAGCGCCCCTCCATCCGCGACCACGCCCTTGCGGAAATGTATTCGCTGCGGTGCCAAGGCGGTAAAGCCGCGCACGGGCGTGGGACGAACCACGCGCTACCGCACCATGCCGACGCTAGCCATCCCGGCAGACGTCGCCATTCCGGCCTGCGGACGTTGCCAAAGCGAATACCTGGACGATTCCACGAGCGACTCGATCGCGCCCAGGCTCCAGCAGGCCTATCTACAATCGCTGCGAACGCGAGCACGAGTCGCCATCGACATCCTGGCGAAGCACATCTCGCAGCGGCGACTGGAACAGGTTCTGGGGCTGTCACAGGGCTATCTGTCGCGGATTCGCGCCGGCGCGGGCAACCCAAGCCCAGAGCTGGTCAGCCACCTCGCGCTCCTGTGCCAGGATCCGCCGACGCGCCTGGTCGAGCTAGAGCGATTCTGGGCGCTGCCCGACGAGGAATGGCCGCCCATGCCGCAGCCTCCGAGCCGCCGCTCACTCGCTGCCAAGCGAGCCAAAGCGCGACCGGATCAGCCTCTCGCGAGCCAGACCCAAGACGGTGCCAGCGTCGCCCGCTGATTTGCTTTTGACCCGGCCCCAAGGGTCGAATTACCCTCGCGACTACATGACGCTACTGTCTGCCATCGCGCTTTCCAACCCAGCGCCCACCGGCAAAGAGCTGGACCTGTTTCAGCTCGTCCTAAGCTCCGGCGGCGTGGTCCTGTTTGTGCTGTTCCTGCTGATCGCGTTCTTCGTCGTGACGACGTTCGTGATTGGCTACAAGGGCTATCAACTGGTCCTGGCGACGAAGGAAACCGATCAGTTTCTCGACACGTTCTGGCAGGTCAAGCGACTCGAAAAGGTCTACGAGCGCGCCAAAGAACTACGACGCTCGCCCGTGGCTGCGCTGTTTCGTGCGGGCTACTTGGAGCTGATGCGGCTGACCAAAAAACGTGAAGCAGCGGAGAACAACTCGGACTCCGAGAGCGACCTGGAAAACATCGAGCGCGCCCTGCGACGGGCTTCGATCTCGGAAACGACCTCGCTGGAGTCGCTTACGCCGCTGCTTGCCACCGTCGGTTCCTCGGCACCGTTTATTGGTCTGTTTGGCACGGTCTGGGGAATCATGGATTCGTTCCGCAACATCGGCAGCAAGGGCACCGCCAACCTCGCCACCGTCGCTCCTGGCATCGCCGAAGCGCTCATCGCCACCGCGATCGGACTGGTCGCCGCCATCCCCGCCGTCATGGCGTTCAACTATTTCGCCCGTCGACTCAAGGTGCTGTCGGGCGAGATGGACACCTTCCACAACGACTTCCTGAACATCATCAAGCGCAACTACCTCAACTAGTTGCACGCCGTCGCCAATGGCCGCCGCTACTCGATCGACTTGGCGCAGCGGAAGCCGAGCCGGTGCGGCCCGCGATTCGACGGAGGCACGCCGCGTCGCTCGGCCCCACGCATCCGATCGCCGGTGAAGTACCACGAGCCGCCCTTGAGCAGCTTTTCGGACACACCTTTGCAGTACTTCGGTCCGCCACCACACGGCCCTTGCGGGTCGGGACCGTCGCAGGCCGCGCCACATTCGTGCGCGCAGCCGTGGTAGCAGTCGGTCTTCCAGTCGTTGACCCACTCCCAGCTATTGCCCGCCATGTCGTACAAGCCATAACGGAACGCGCCCCGAGTCCCGACATCCTGCGTCGTGCCCGTGCCGCAGCCTTTGGCTCCGAGCGGTTCCTCGTACACGGCGAGCTTGCAGTTTGGCGGATCGTTGCCCCACGGATAGGCGTCGCCTTCGGGACCACGCGCCGCCTTTTCCCACTCAGCCTCCGTCGGTAGCCGCTTTCCCGCGTAGTGGCAAAAGTCGTAGGACTGATACCAGCTTACCGCCACCACCGGCTGCTTCGGCTTGACGTACAAACCGAAGTGCTTAATCGGTGGCTCACACTTGCCCGCCTCGACACAGCGGAAGTACTGCTCATTGGTCACCTCGGTGGTGTCCATGAAGAACGGAGTCACCGTGATCCGCATCTTAGGCCGCTCATCGGGCTTGCCACCATGGTCGTTGCCACGAAAAAACGGTCCGCCCGGAATACAGACCATGCCCGGCGGCGCATCCTTGCCACACGGCACCTCCGTCGTCGCCAGCTTCGTGATCGTCGCCTTGGGGTCACTCTTGTCTGGCTGTGCCTCACCGCTGGCCAAAAATCCCGTCGGGGGTGGCTCATCGGTCGCTGCCTCGGCAAAGACCTTCAGCGTCGCCAGCTTGACCGCCTTGCGTGGACGAGGTTTGGCGGTGGCGGCACGGTGCTCGCAGGACAGGTTCAGCAGAAGCCCCCCGGCGAGCAACCCTACCACCGGAAGTCGCCAGGTCCAGCCCGGACGACAAGGCACTAGAGAAGCAGCTTTCATCTGTGAACTTATCAAAACCGATTCAGCGCATGCCCGTCAACCCCGCTCCGAACCCAGTTTTGTCGGCTACACTCGTGCGCGCTGGTAGGAGCAAAGATCACCGCATGTTAGGAATCGCGTTTGAGGGCTGTGCTTGTCGAGCCGCTTTTCACACCGGGGTGGCGGCGGCGCTTTCGGAAGGGAATCTGACCGTAGCTCTCGCTTCGGGAGCATCTTCGGGTTCGCTGTGTGCGGCGGCCATGGCGGCAAACAAAGCAGCCCATCTGCCGACCATGTGGCGAGCACTGGCAGGACGGAAGGTGATCTCGCTGCGACGCCTACTGTGGAACCGTTCGCCGTTCGACATGAGCCACATCGTGCGTAGTGCCATCACCGAAAACCTAGGAAGCCTCGACCTCCGCAGCGCTTCCACCGAGGCGCTGATCGTTGCGACGCGGCTGCGCAATCTGTCCCGGATTGTCTTTTCGAGTCGGCAGGAGCCCGATCTGATCGAACCGCTGATGGGTTCGTGCTTCTTCCCAATTCTGTACGGTCGCCCGGTGAAAGTCGGTGGGGAGTGGCTACTCGATGGGGGTGCGGTCGACAACCTGCCGGTCGAGATCCTCGCCGAGCGCGGGGCCACCGAGATCATTGCGGTGGTCACCTCCTCCGAAGGCACCGTCAACAAGACCCTGCTGCACAAGCGCTTCTATCCAATGGTCCACGGGGCCAAGCTCCACATCATCAAGCCGAGCCGACCGCTCGCCGTGCGATCGTGGGATTTTGATGTCGACCGCATGAACTACGCGATCGACGAAGGCTACCAACAAGGTCGAGCCTTCCTACGGTAGTCGAAGCCGCAGCAATATATGAATCATAGTATATGACTAATATATGGCCAACCGGACTCTTCGACCGGGCTGGCACGCAAGCAGGAATCCGCTGCTGCGAAGCGAACCGAGCGACCTCATCACCTTATGCCACCGACGACCGGATGTAGGGACCGTGGAGCTTTGAACGGCGACACGGTACACTTGCAGCGTAGTTTTCGGGGGATCTGAGTCGTGAGAAGCGCCGCTCTCTGTTCATCGCTCCAGCATGGAGATGTCTACAGTCTGATCTTATTCAGCCTACTCATGAGCGTTCCCAGTGCAGTCGCTGTGGCTGGTGCAAAAGGAGAGCCCGCACGCTCCAGCACAAGTGAGCCCGCACCCAACGGCTACGCAGTAGATGGCCAAAGCCTCGCCACCAAGCTCAACGAGGCACGACGCCTGTATGTCGGAGGTCGCTACTACGAATCGGCGCTGCTCATGGAACAAGTCTGTGCGGTCTCTACGGACCCCGTCCACTTGTTCAACCTTGGCACCGCCAACCGTCGAGCTGGACGCGCCTCCGAGGCGATCACGAGTTATCGCAAGTTCATGGAAGCGGCCCCCCAACATCCACAGGTGCCCGAAGCACGCGCCTATATCCATGACATGGAAGTCCTGCTGCAAGAACGCCAAAAATCCGAACAGGCCGCGAGTCAGCTCTCCTCTCGCGTAGCGTGGACAGAGCAGGCACTGGATGAAGCAAAACAAGCGCTTGCCAAAGAGCGCGAGCAGCGCGAAAAGGAAAATCGTCCGCTGTACAAAAAGGCTTGGTTTTGGGGCGTGATCGCTTCCGTGGTAGTTGCCGGAACGGTCGGTGCTGTCGTCGGTGGAGTGGTCTCAAGTCAGCAAGTGCCACTGCCGCCAGCGGACACTCCCTTTGTAGATTTCTCTTTTAAGTAGGAGCCTAGCGATGCGGACTCCCATTCAGACTCTGTTGGCTCTCTGTTCCAGCGCTCTGTTCAGCACGATGGCTTGTTCGCCGAGCGATGTGGCGGTGGCGCTGAGCGTGACCGGTACGCCACGCACAACCACCGAGCTGCGAACCCAGGTTAAGGTCAATGACCAGCCTGCGGAGAACACCGGAATCTTCCTCCCACCATCGGCAGAGCAGAGCACGTATCGCTTGGGAGTAAAGCTACTCGGTCGAACCCAAGGGAGTGCCGAATTCGAGGTCTCTGCCTGCAATAGTAGCTGTCGACTTGCTGCTGGCAAAGCGACGGTTGCAGACCTGGCGTCAGTGCCAAGTGAGATTCCGTTGTCACTCATTCCACTGAATCCCAGTGTCGATCTTCGCTACTGTAGTTCCAAAGGGCTCGCGATCTGTAACGCCAAATTGTCATTCGATTCACCGATCGGTCAGCCCAAGTTGGTGGTGGAAGGCAGTGGCTTTGAGCCCAGCGACTCTGTTTCAGACTCGGACGCCAACCGGGCCCTGACACCTGTGCGCCTCCTATCGTCCACAGCGATTGAGACAGATGGACTCCCAAGCACGCTGCCAGAGTTCTCTGTTGCCATCAAACACAGCGATGGAACTGCGATTGCGCAGCGGGTAAACGTCGGCATTCCTGGACTGTCCCATGCACAGGCACCGCTTGTCGCTGCCGTGAGTATGGACCCAACCAAAGTTGCGGTTCCACTGCACACCGCCATCGCCGCAGGTGATCTCGACAATGATGGACATGCTGACATTGTGATCGCCGGGGCCTACGCAACCGCGACCGGACTACGAACAGGTTCTGGTTCTGGCTTTGTCGCGATCTACTATGGCGACGGCAAAGGCCAATTTGGCCGCGTCTCTTTGGAAGACAGTCTCGACGCCTTTCCCCGGTCGGTGACGATCGGAATCCCCAATCCGGGGGGACGTCCGGTGCTGTTGGTCGGTACTGCCGGAACCGCCGGTAGCGCCATCGCCTGGTCCAATGGAGAGGTACTGATCTATGAACAGATTTCGGCCCGCAACTTCAGCCGAAGCAAGCTCAGTCCGACGGTCTTCGGTGGCTTCGAGTCCTCTGCTGCGGCAGTTCTACTGGCACCCATCAACGCCGATCAATACCCTGATCTGTTGGTCCTTACCAATGACACCGTGACCACGGGAGCTGGCTATCCCAAAGGAGCGGTCCGCTGGTTCAAAGGGACAGGCACAGCAGGAACTCCGTTTAATAGTCCGACGTTTGTCGATATTGCCTTTGCTGTTCCGGTGGCCATGTATGCGTACTCCGGAGCCGGAGGCCCGTCCGACGTAGCCGTTGCAACGGGTGAGGATTTCTTGGGTGGAGGTCCGGGCAACCTGCGGCTCATCAAAAACAACGGCAGCGGAACCCTGTCACCGGCCTCCCTGATCCAGCTTAGCGGCAGACCTTCGGCGATCATCTCGGGTGACTTTGACAGCAATGGAGAGGTTGATTTAGCGGTTCCCTCTCCCGTCAGTAAGACCGGCGCAATCAACGACAAGTTAGATTTGATTTTGAATCCCAGCCTGAGCCGCAGCAAGCTCGTGTACACCGTGGGTGCCGGATTCGGACTAGGAACCTCCTTTAGCCTTCGCAACGACAGTCACCTCGATCTGCTCTTGGTAAAGAGCACCGACAAAGCGCAAGCGAGCAGCCTGGGGTTTGTGTTTTCCAGCGACGGTAGTCCATTCTTCCGTAGCCTACCTCCGCCGACGACCAGCCTGGGCGGAGTGGGCATTGCACAGGTTGCGACAGCAGACTTTGACGAAGACGGAAAGGCCGATCTTGCCATCGCGGCAGTTGGCGTCGTCAGCACGACCAGCGCAACCAGCGGACTGCTCGATCTGTACTTCGGAAAATAGCGAGCACGTTACTGAATGCGCACAAGTCGTGATATGTAGCGGCGATGAAGCAGACAGGGAGTGCTTGGCAGGTCTTTGGAACGCGCAAGTGTCCGGAAACACGCAAAGCGCAGCGGTTCTTTAAGGAACGTGGGGTTCCACTGCATGAGGTCGACCTCGGCGAGCGCGGGATGAGTCCAGGCGAGCTAAAGTCCGTCGCTGCAATGTCAGGTTGGGTGGCACTCCTCGATCGTGAATCGGATCGATTTAGGTCACGCGGTTTGGCTCACTCTCTGTTGGGCGATAAAGACATCGAGCGGCTCCTGCTGGAAGATCCACGCCTTCTCAAAACTCCGATTGTGCGCTGGGGCAAACGATCGTCCATCGGCTATCAGCCCGAGCTATGGCAGTCCTGGCTGGAAAGCAAATAAGAGTCTTGTCAAAGTATTCTTATTGACCGCTGCAAATGTTCAGCGGAACGGTCGCTACTTTGCTTCGGTGGTCATTCGCAGCGCCTCGATCGCTGGAATTGCACCACTACAGCTCTGCTCGTGACAGGCGCGACAGCCGTCGAGTACCCTTCCGTAGGCGGCCCTGGCTTCACTGACAGGAGCGGATTCCAGCGCTTGCACCGCCGCCAGATAGCTCTGCGCGGCGGTGTCGAAGGCCGCATTGCGATCCGCCTGATTGGTCGGCCACGAACAGCGAATTTTGCGAAAGCGCGGCCACAGCGGGCCCACTTTTTCGCCTTTTTCGATCGCCTCTCGCGCCACTTTCAGATCGGCCTGCATGGTCCGCATAAGCTGCGCCAGCTCGCTGTTGCCGTTCGGATTGATCGTCGAAGGAATCGGATGCCCCGGACTCCCCGCAATCCCCGGAATCAGCTTCGTGTCTAACGTACAGGGCCCATCTGGATCGGCCTGCGGCGGAGCCGATGGAGCCGCCTCGACCGCCTTGCCGACTGTGGCCACTTGCGACGGAGGAACAGCCGGAGTCCCTGACTGTGGACACCCCGTGCAAGCCGAAATCAGAACCATCCCAACAAGCTGTTTCGCGTTCACAGCCCCGAACCTAGCACACAGCGGAAGCGGTTGCAGAAACGGTCGCAGCTTGACCCCAGAACGTGGCAAAAGACATACTCTCCCCGGCACACCCAGAACCTCTCATCGCGATGTCGCTCGACCATCCTGCACCCAAGCACCCCGTCACGCTGCTGTCGACACCGACAGGAACGGCGCAGCAGCCCAGTCCACAGCAGATCGAGTTTGTCTGTGAAAGCCACGGCCTAAACAGTCTGCTCCGGTTCCTCGGCGGACTGTGCGCAACCTTCGGCCTTGGGCAATGGACGGCGGCGCTGTTTACGTCGAAGTGGCTGCCGCTGGTGGTCTGCGGAGGTCTGCTGCTCGTCGGTGCCGCGATCCTACTCGGGGTGGTTGCGTCGCGGCGCAGGCAGCACGGACGATTTGTCCTTGATCGATCGCTCGGCATGATCACCCAGCACCATGGTGACAAGCTGGTGCGGAGCATCCCGTTTTCGAGCGTGCAGCAGGTGGCCGTACCCATCGACTACACCGATGGGATGCGCGTCGATGCCCTGCCCGAGCTGCCCCGCTGGCTGATCATTCAAGCCGCGCCCGCCATCACCGTGCGACTCGGAAAAGGTACCTTGAAGGAACTCCAGCCAGTCCTCGCTCTGCTCAAGCAGTGGCAGTTCCCCGTCCGCTCGGCGTAACCCCAAAGCATCACTTCGCTTCTCTCGTTGCGTCGCGTTGCGCTCGCAATCTTTTGGAAGCGTGCCCGATAACTTGGTGCAAGGGGCACATTGAAGGAGTAGGGAGCGATGACGTTCTTCGAGGATCTGAGGCCTGATACTGCGGGCGCGAGCCCATACCGCAATGGTGCGGACGGCGAAGCTGCGGGACCGTATGCCTATGCCTCGGCCAACCGCGATCAACATGGCAACGCTCGTGGTTTTTCGACGGGTCTTGGCTTGGCCCATGGTCAGTCGGACGGTGCGCAATACGATGTCTTATCTGCCAACGCCCACCTGGGCGGCTGGCGCGATCAGGGCGGAGAGACCAACGTCGGATTCGGGGCCGATGCCCAGGTCGCCAAGTTTGGCATCCAGCCCGGCGGGCCACTCGGAAATTTCGGCTTTGAGGTCGGTGCTCTCGACGCTTCGGCCAACGGCAGCTTCAACAGCAGCACCGCGCAGCTTGGCGCCCAGGCCAACCTCATCGAGGGCGCGGTATCACATGGCACCAGCGATAGAAACAGCGCTGATGATCGCTTCATCCGCCTCGGTGGATCGGTCGGTGTCGGTGCCGCCGGCCGTGTCCACTACGGTGACGCCGATCACGATGGCCGACGCGAGTACGGCTTCGGCTTCGATGCGGGTCCGGTGTCGTTTGACTACAAGACCGAAAACCCGATCGGTGACCTGCTCACGATGCCGCTCATGGGAACCAACGTCCTCATGAATGGGCTTGGGATGGGCCGATACGCACCCGGATCCGTGGTGCAGCGAGGCATCGAGGGTGCTTGGGACTGGGCAACTCACGGTGGTCCCGGTCGCGCCGCTTCCGCCGTTGGTAGCGGCCTAGCCAGCGTCGGTCGTGGCATCGGCAACGCCGCTTCGGCGGTTGGCAGCGGTCTGTCCATGGTCGGTCGTGGCATCGGCAACGCCGCTTCCACCGTCGGTAGTGGCATCGTAAATGGTGCTTCCGCCGTCGGTCGCGGGATCGGCAACGCCGCTTCCGCCGTTGGTAGTGGCATCGCAAGTGGTGCTTCCGCCGTCGGTCGTGGCGTCAGCAGCGCTGCTTCTGCGGTCGGCAGTGGCATCAGCAATGCCGCCGGTGCCGTCGGTCGCGGTGCCCGTAGTGCCTGGAACGCCATCACGGGCTGGTAAGATCCGCCAAGGGATGCCCTGTGCTCGTTCTTACTGACAAGCTTCGTATCGAAACAGAAGAGCGTGCGGGGCGACTGTACACACGGGCGTTTGTGGGCCACCGCGAGCTTACGCTATCCCAAGCACTCCTTCACAGCTTGCTCCAGCTACACATGGGCCGCGCCATTGATGAGGCCGCGATCCGCGAGCTGCTTTCCGCAGGAGTCCTCCACAACATTCCATCCGAACAGGAGCTGCCCCCACAGGTCGCGCTAAGTCCATACGCAGTGCTTGAGATCGAGCCACAGCCGCAGCGCCATCGTGGCCACTCGGTCAGTCCGCAGTCCTCCCTACCGATCAGTCTGTTTGTACCGCCAGCGATCCTCGACCCTCTGCAACGACTCGCGGCCCAGCTTCGGCAGGCCTATCGCGACATGCTCAGCGCCGCGCTCAGCCGACAGCAGCCATTGCCGATTCCCCAAGCCCTGCACGTCCTGACTGCGCTATGCCAGGAAGCCTTCGCCCAAAGTCCGGATCTTGCGCAGGCCCTAACCCTCACGACCGCTCCGTTTGCGATCACTGCGAATCGGCCGCTCCAAACAGAGACGGTTCAATACCCGCTGCGAACCCTGCGGATGTTCCCCGATCGACAGTCCGAATCTGCGGGAAAGGAGCCCCGCATCCTGCCACTGCGCAGTGATACGGGACCAGCTACAGAGCACGATCACGCCGCGTTGCGGAGCTGTGGCGAGCTGCTTCAGCGATTGCAACATGGCTGCACCACCCAGGCTGTGCGCGAGCTGATTCCGCAGCTCGGCCCCACGGCGCGCATGCTGTGGCATCAGCTTGTGGCACAGGGGCTGCTGATTCCAGCGCCCAAAGACTCCGACCTCGCGGAGCAGCTCCCAGCAGGAACGGTGATGCACCTGGGTCATGCGACGCTGCTGGCGAACTTGGGAGGGCAGTTGGTACTGGTCGATCCCTGGCTCCCGTCCGCCAGCGTGAGCGATGAGGAGCGGCCTCCTTTTCCACAAGAACTGCCTCCGCTCGCGGCGATCTTCATCACCCATCATCACTGGGATCATGTTCACTTACCGACGCTACTGCGACTTCCCAAACAGGTTCCGATCTACGTTCCTGAGCAGGATCGCAACCAGGTGCTGTTGCCTCGTACAGAGCTGCTCCTTAAGCACCTTGGCTTTGCGCAAGTCCGCACGCTGCGACCCGGCCAGTCCGTTCCGTTCGGTGAAGGCGGAGAAGTAGTAGCCGTTCCGTTTTATGGTGAAGACCCGACGCTGATCGGCTATGCGGGCTGCTGTTATCTGCTCAAGCACCAAGGCCAAGCCGCGCTGGTCCATGTCGATAGCGGGCCCAATCTCAGCGGGCAATCGACCGTCAGTAGCGGAATCGGCACCGCCCTTTTGGAAAAGCATGGTGCGCTGTCTCCGGTGTTTGCGACACGACGCCAAGAGCGCGGCATCATGATCGAGCACACCTGGGAGTTCCTTCTGGCACCTCCTGAAAAGTGGCTGTTACCGACAGAAAACTGCTGCACTGGAGCACAGTTTTTGGCCGACCTATGCGCTGCTACGGGTTCGACCTGCTTGGCTCTGTATTCCGAAGGGGGTGCCGATTTCTATCCAGAAGGAACGGACTTTCTGCGCAGAAAGACCCCCACCGCCCGCGCTCTGCCGCACCAGTTTTTGTGGGACGAACTCAGCGACATCACACGGGCCATAAGCCAGGTCGGGGCACACCTACACATGTCCACCCCGTACCACTGCTTCCAGATCGGGGGCGGCTTTGTGGGGAGACGACCCCCCGGTGGTCCCGCTCCCATCGCGATCGACTAACGCGACCGTAGCTTCAGAAACACCACCACCGCGCCACAGAGCAGCACCACTCCGGTCCCGATCAAAAACGCCGCCGTTCCCCCATCCCCAAGCATCCGGCGGCCCGCTTGGATCTTGCCCATACTCCACACAAACTCTGGGCGCAGCACCCCAAAGCCCACGAACAACAGCCCGACCACGAGCAGCAGCGCAGGCATGGCAATCCGTACAATCGGCGGCATCGGTTCCATGTCTCCCATTGTACCTTGCAACAGGCGAAGCAAGCTACGATCCGCAGAGCATCGGATTTGGTGCCGGAGGTAGCGGATAGGCAGCGGTTGCGGTCTTGGCGTACTGGCAGCGCTTGTCGCCGGCTTTGCAGTCGGCTTGGCTTATACACTGACCGCTCATGTCGATGCCCTGACAAAGACAGTTCAGGTCACCGGGCGCGCAGATTTCAAGCAGCTCCATCATCCCTTCGTCTTCGTGATTGAGTTTGTGACAGTGCATCACAGAAGGTGACTCCCATCGCGAAAGCGGGGTGAACTTCCCTGCTGCTGATGGACACCGAGAGGGAAATCCTGCGGGTCAGACTCTGCTTTCGCGCAGCGCCTTCTGAAGCAGACTGTCGAACCGCGCTGCAAACTGCTGCTTGGCCTTGGCGCTAAACGGCGGAGGGCCTCCGGTCTGGACACCCGCATCGCGCAGTCCGGCCATGAAGTCACGGATCGACAACCGCTCGGCCACCGTCGCTTCGGAATACAGATCACCGCGAGGATCGATCACCGTCAGTCCCTTGGCCACCAGCGCGGCTGCCAGCGGAATGTCTGCGGTCACACAGAGATCCTTGGCCGCACTCTGTTCCACGATGTAGAAGTCCGCCACATCGGCACCTTTGGACACCCGCACAAACGAAACCCACCTTCCGATCCCAACATCGACGTTCTTGTTGGCCACAAAGATCGTCGGTAACTGTACCCGACTGGCGGCCCGCAAGATGATGTCTTTGATCTCACCAGGAAGCGCATCGGCATCGACCCAGATCTTCAATTCATCTGCTCCCGTGTCGGCCACACCAGCACTCCTCGGACAAAAATCGCTGCCACCATATCGACCCGCAGCGTCATCTTGCGACTCCGTTCGGAGGAAAGCTGCTCGTCGGGCCACAGCTCTTTGACACGACGGAATACGAACTGACCACCTTCCAAGCCATCAAAGCGAAGTCCCCCAAAGGAAACCAGCGCGGCCCCGCTGTCGTCATGACTTGCCACAATCTGATCGGTAGGAAGCGGCACTTCGCGACCATTTGGAAACACCACGAACGTACCCGGAGGACCATTTCCGATGATCGGCAACCCAGAAGAAAATGCTGCCTCGCGACGCAGCCGCGTGTTTTCGACAAACCGAATCAGCAGGGGCGGGTCATTCATTGGGGGCACTCTAGCAAACTTCCCGCCTACTTCCCAAAACACTCAAACAGAGTCCCATGTTCGACGAAGACTTGGCTTCATCTGTTTCATCACAAACTGTCCGGTGTACTTTCGGAAGTTCATCAGGAACTCGCGGGCACCATCTTCCGCTTGGACCCAGTAGGTATCGCGCCAGTGGGGAAAGTTGGGCTCTTTGTTCGAGTTTGTGGGACAGACCAAAAAGGGGTTGATATGAACGTGGAACGGATGGCCATCGAAGGCTCGGACTTCCCACTTTTCCGACGAACCGACCGTCATTACGCGATCACTGCGGTAGCCCCAAGCGCGCCGCTCATCAAAGCGCCGACAGCTAATGTTGGGGCTTGGACAGACACAGGTAGGTAAAGAGGGATCGATCTCATGTTGCTGGTGATAGGCCCCCGGATCGCACGATGCCAGCACCGGAGTCGGTCCCACCGTGGCTGAGCCTTCTGTGGTCGGAACCAGCAGCACGACCTTCTGCTGCGGCGTCTTTACGCTATCGCAGCTTACTTGCATGGACTTTCCTTCCACCGTTCCCATCCAGCTCGTCGGTTGCGCATGCGCGGACACCGCACTTTGCTCCGGAAGGTTCACTTCCGTGGGCTCACCCGCTGCCGGATCGACATCGATCACCGCAATCACCGATCCAGTCAGATCCCGAATCCGCCGACTCACCAGACACAGCGTCTGTTTTTCCGTCGGCATCTTGACCATCGAATCGACGCGATAGCCCGGTGATACCCAGATCGTATCGCTTTTGTAAAACTGCGGCAGAGTCTGTCCGTCTCGCGCAATCTGGGTCAGCTCGATCGGGTTTAGGACATCCCATGATCCACACTTGTCGTCGAGCGATCGGTGGAGCTTGATTCCCATCTCATCGGGATTCCCACCATAGATCATCCGCCAGCGCTCGACCTGACCAGGTGGAGTGACCATGCGCGGACGGAGCTTGCCGTTGATCAGCGTCGGACTAAACTGGCTTACGGTCAGGAAGTTATTCACCGACAGAGTCTCTTCACGGCAGGTTTCTCCGTCGGCAAGAGGCACCGTCTGCTCCGAGTCGATCGGCACCTGAT
>ERZ724523.1389-NODE-1389-length-14130-cov-7.637158_pt1 | contig 14130 bp, 14 predicted proteins | sample MGYA00376056_ERZ724523 | MGnify/ENA primary metagenome ERZ724523 (study PRJEB28724, sample SAMN07190888) | wastewater metagenome | isolation source: influent of sewage treatment plant in Hong Hong | place: USA: Christiansburg, Virginia | collected 2016-03-01 ... | reverse complement strand
CCCCTCAAGAGGGGAATAGGGTAGATACTCGTGAACTGGAGCGAGAGATCGATCGGCTCGTGTATGAGTTGTATGGATTGACGAGTGAGGAGATTGCTGTGGTGGAGGGATCTAGTAAACAATAAACAATCCAATCGAGAATATCTGGAAAAATACGCATTCTATCTATATTTTCTTTTGACAGAGTGGGGTATGTCTGCTATATTTGGGAGTGAATTACCACAAGAGGGTTCCAAAAAGTGCAAGTGCTCTAGGATCCCCTCTTTTTAGTTGAAGTTATGTTCTTGAGTCAGATCAAAGAGTGAGCTCTTGAGTCATGTCATATTTCTCTCCGATCGTGGAATACTGGCAAATGAAACAATAGCTATCATCAGAAGTGCAATGATAACGAGAAGAACCATATGAGATTGTGGTCAGACTACTTTTTTCTTTTTCTGTGGAATGGTCATGGTAGCACAAATAAAATCTATTGTTACCATTAGACACTATTTTTGTAAAAAAAGCAAATTCTTTACACAATCTTCTCACTTCCTTGCATCTCGGCTCGTTTTTCAAGCAAAAAATGTATGTGTGTACTACTTCGTGGTGTGTTCTTTCTAGATGATTTTGCAAATTCCTCTATTTGCTCTCTCGCTATGCCGTATGTCTGATAATTATTTTTTAGTTCTTTGAGTGATTCTTTCATTTCATTTGTTCGCGCAAGAGAAAAAATGTGCGGGTACTCAATATTGCGTAACTCTTGCGAGAGAGAGTTGTGATTCAGAGTGATGACAGGAGCACTAATTTCGAATGCATATGCAAGAGTGTCACTAATGCCTGATGTAAGATGGAGATCAAGAAGGATAACTCATCATGTAAAATGATTTGGTTTTGACGCGCGTACGATAGCATCTTGATCACGTACTATACGTGGTATATTTATCACTTCTCCATCTTCAGTTGATTCTTTCTTTCCTTGCTCCCATATATGAATTTGTCGAAACAAGTGAGTTGTTGCATTCTGATCTGATGACAGTACAAAGAAGATAATGTCTCCGTTTGTGATCTCAAGACATTCTCTAATATTTGTATGAAGATAATCATTGCCAATGATGCAGACGGTATCTGGTTTAAATTCAGAAAAGCTTCTCTCGAGTTTTGTATCTTGTTCTTGGAGAATAGGAGGAAGATGTGCTGGAAGGCAGTAATGATTTTGCATATTTCCCTTCAGCTCGTCACAAAGATGTTGCCGTATATACGGATGAAGTGATATGGTAGCGCGTGCATATTTCATCCATTGTTTTTGTTGTAATTGCTGCCACCATGATAACAATACAAAAGTTTTTTTATGTCGAGGATAGAGTATGTGATCAGCATTCTCAAATACGATGAAGTAGGGGATATTTTTTATGTATCGAAACTCACGTGGCATTCACCAAAAAACGACTGCATCATAGGCAGAGCGATGGAGTAATCGATCGATATTTGCATCATAGCGATATCACAGTTTCTCATCCTCTCATTGATGAAAGAAAATATAGTCATAGGTGGCATCTTGAATCATAGATGATTCTAGAAATATTCGTGCTCGTTCAAGCTGACTACGTGATCGTGCATATACAAGTGTGTGACTCATACTATAGTTTTATTATTTGAAGTATATTGATTCCTTCTATTCTTAGCTACTTTTTTTAATCTTCTGCATTGATATATGTATCACGGTCAAGCTGTTGCCGTATGAGCCTCTGTTGTTCGTTCTTAATCCAATCTTGATCCAGACCTTGGTACTGTACTTTTGACTCGATTGTGATCGTATTGTGTTCTGGATTTTCAGGACTTTTTGGTAGAGTTTGCTCTACTCTTCATTGGGTATTTTTGTCATTCCCAATGCCACTTTCACTCTTTCTAGTATCTCCTTTTTTGAGTGCATGTTCAGATAATAGTGCTCTATTATACTCTACTCGTCATGCTTCTGTTGCATTTAATTTTGTTTCTTTGAGTGAGTTTAGTATTGAGAGGGCTCATTCAATATTGTTATTCGCCACTTCGCAGAATGCCTGATATTCTCGTGTATGGATAGGGAGATTATTCGATATACTTCATATTTTTGTGATATATCCACACATGAGAGTCGGATATCATATGAGAAAGGTTGCTATGCTAATAATAACAAAAATTCACAAGATTATCATCGTTGGTACCTTTTTCTGAGTCTTCATATTCGAAGTATCCATATTGGCGAAATAAGTAAACAGAGATTCGTGACAATAATTCAAGCAAGAACTGCTATTTTGATGGAATTTTTATTTGTGCTTTGTTCTTCGATACTCTGTATCAATTGTGAGCTATTTCTTTCATCATTTTTCTCTCATCAGAGAGCATCAGATGCACTCAGTGATTGTACTAAGTTCAACAGAGCTTGCAAGTCACTTGTTTGCGTTTTTCATGAATAGATTGTTTGTGTTTTTTTATCGTGATATTTGATAATAATATTTTCACCACTATGTGATTCACTGTATTGTTGAATAGTTTCTATAGATGCACTGCGATCTTTGTTACGATCAATGAGAAAGATGGTGGAACTTTCATCCTGATTAGAGACATATTCATTTTTCTGAATTACCTGTAAGGTAAATACTGATCCTCATAGACAAAGAGCGAGACATATCGTCCAGATAGTAAGCGATATATTGAAATACCAGTTTGTACTCAATAGGTAGATGAAAAGTATCAAGAGGACTGCTGTATTGAATATCAGAAAGATATAAGCTCTATTTGTCTGGGATCCATCTTCTATTTTTTGCTTTGAGATACTCAGAGAATTGAGGAGGGAAATCGCATTTTTTCATATTGCTCATCAGCTTTTTTGTGCAATATCAGAAAGAAGTTTTGTATTTGTTATGAGAATAACGGGACTTCCATCATTCTTTGTTTGAGGAGTATTATTTATAGTAAATACCTCTCATGAGGCTGAGCCTATGGGGATGATAAAAACTGGATGTGTTATATACGGTATCATCTCATATGCATCCACTCATCTATTATGATCACCATCCGTAATAACAAAGGTTTTATGATGATCTTGTGATGTATTGTTATGTAATTTCTTCAATGTTTGCGAGAGCAGTAAAACTTGCGAAATATCACTTCCATCATAACCATCTTTTTGTCTATTCACCATGTTTGGGTTGATCTGATTTACGGCATTGATGAGATCTTCTTTTTTGTTGGTTGGGGATGTCACTTCAAAACTTCGACCTCAAAAGACGATAAGATTGATACGGCATTGTGGACTTTGCTGTAATAATCCATGAATCAAATCTTTTGTATATTGATTTGCAAGATCTGATCGGGTATGCGTTTTATCACTTCATTCAGCTTGGACGTCAGCCTTCATGGATTCTGATATATCAAGAGCTATAGTATAGTCTTCTTGTATATGTTCATGAGCTCTATTTTCCTTTCCTTCCATGAGTACTATTGCAGTAACAGTAACAAGATTTATTATCACGAAAAATCAAAGAATTGGTTTTATATAATAAGCTATATTGACACTTTTTTGATATTGGTAGATAATTCTTATGACAATAAGGACGATACAGACTGCTGTGATGACGATGAATGTCATGGTGTGTTGGTGGATATATAGAGTGGTACTATATCTGGGGAAATATCATCAAGGACTATTGATTCGGCTACTCGGTGATAGAGTGATATGTTTTGGTGATCTTTGATTTTGGTTTGATAAGTCCTGGCATTCCTCCTCCTACTATTCAGATATACTCTTTTGATGAAGAATGCAAGGAGTAGAACTATACATAGGAGAGGCACTATATGTTCCAGGACGATGAATATGGGGAATTGATAGCTATCGAGGAGAGTTGCCATAGAGTCGTGGATAGAGTACGCTAAGATTTTGTTGGCATGCGCTTATTTCGCTGCAGACGAATATGCGTTTTGCAACTCGAGCATCAATATAGAGGGCATTCTGAAATCCTGTTTGATTTTGTGAGGCAAAGAGTTCAAGGTTTTGTATTTGTTCATTGATTTTTTTATTCATAATGAGAAAAATAGAACCTTTCAGGTATTTGAAATGGATTTCTCGCTCTTGTTCGAGAAGAGTAATTTCTTGAATTTTGAGTCCGATAATATTTCACTCATGAATGGTGAGATAATTCATAATAGATTGGAGGCTCTCGAGAGCAATAGGATCAATACTCGTTATTCCTGGTTTTATACGCTCTTTATCACTTGGCAAGAGAGATATTTGTCAGACCATACTCAGATCTGACACTCAGCGATCCGCATTCATAAAAATTCCACTTTGTGAGAGAACGAGTGGTATTTCTTTCTCTCCTGTTTTAATGATGACAAGTGGTTTTTGTGCGGTAATGCTTATGCGAACACCATTTGGATAGAGTGCATCAATAGAAACATCTGCTATTTGTTTTTGATCTTTTTTCAAGTTTTCGGTTATACTCTCTTTATCGAGAAAATAGATTTTTTTTCGATAAATACTTGCAACGGAATCATATGCCTTATTAATATCTGTAAATCCATCACTGGATTCGATGATAACATTACTCGGTACAATATCAAAATAAGGCGAATAATATGCCCAATAAGCAAATGTTGAGAGGCTGATAATAAAAGTAAGGAGGCTCAAGAGAAAGAATATTCCTCTCTTTGCACGAAATAATTCTCGAAAGAGAAATGCCTGCTCCGATGAGAATCCGATATGTTCGTACCACTTCTTCTTCATCGCACGTGCTGAAGTATATTTTTGATATTTTGGAAGATAGTGTGAGTTATGTACGGTCGTTTTTGTTCATCTTTTTATTCCTTTTTTTGATTGAAACAAGAAAAATACCTCTAGAAATTGGTCTTTTTTTCTTGTGAGATATTCTCGAACGGTTTCTTGTTTTTGCATGAATTCTTAGGATTTCTCTGCTATTTGTTCAACTTTTTGCTCATTATTTCCTGCGTTGAGTGACTCAATAAGCGCAACAAGATTGACTGGATCATCATTACTCGTCGATACAATCCATTTGATGCGTGGGAGTTTGTATTTGTGAAGATTTTTGCGAATGATTTTCATAAATATCTCTTCTTGGTCTTTGAGATCGTTGATGAAAGATTTTGAGACTCATTGTGAATGAGATACTGTCAATGTGAGACGAGCACCATCTGCCTCTAGTTCTGCTCGCTTGAGGCTTGATATTCCATACGTATCAGACCATTCGCTGGTGAGTTGTATGAAGGTGGGGGAGAGAAGTCATACGATTGCATGAGCTTGACGGAGTTGATTTTGGTTCATATTTTTGGCTATTATAAAAAAGTCTCTCATAAGAACAAACGAAAATCTCTTTTCTTGGGTGGATTTTTCTCTGATTTCATTAGTATATGTACTCTTCTTCGTTTTGCACATTTTATGACTTGCCCACAGGACTACTCATATCACCTTCCTGATGAGCTCATTGCTCAGACTCCAGCATCTGAGCGCGATCTCTCTAAGTTGCTTCTTTCTGATGGATCGATTCATCTTTTTCGAGAGATTTCTTCGTTTCTCTCTCCGAGTGATGTACTTTTCTTCAATAATACTCGAGTCATCAAGGCACGAGCGGTGTTCCCGTCCCTCACTCATATCCGATCAGGAGTTGAAAAATTACGTGAGACAAATATTGAAATATTCTTTGTAGAATACCGATGAGAGTATTCATTTGAGGCTCTTATTTCCCCTGGAAAATGGTTTGCAGTTGGGGATATTATCCGGGGTGATGATTTTGAGATAACAGTTGATGCGATGACGGAAGATGGTCGCCTCTTGTCCATTTCATGAATGTCTGTTCGGGATTTCTTTGAGAAATACGGTAATCTCCCACTCCCACCATATATTGAATATCAGAAGGAAAAAGAGAGTCGATATCAGACGGTCTTTGCATCGCAGGAGTGAGCATTGGCAGCTCCGACTGCATCGCTACATTTCACAAGAGAGATACTCGATAGACTGGGTAAGCAATGAGTTGAGATGCAAGAACTTACTCTTCATGTTGGGCTTGGTACCTTCAAGTCGATCCCACGATGAGATGAGGCTCATACGATCAGACTCCACAGTGAAACACTGCAAATCAATATCGGCCTTTTTGAGACCATATATCGTGTCGTGCGTACTTCCAAGAAAATTGTGGCGGTTGGTACAACGGTGGTGCGCACCCTCGAGAGTCTACCACTTCTCTATGCTCTCCTTCCATCGCGTATTAAGTTACTTCTCTCGCCTGAAGTAGCGCAATTTTGGTCTGATCTCTCAAAAAAAGCAATCGAGCTTAATTATAGCGATCGCCCACTTCCAGATATGGGATTTCTCTCCTACGATGAAGAAGGGTGAATGATTACGGCGACGACCGAGATATTCATCTATGAGCCATATCAATTTATGCTCGTTGATAAGCTCATTACCAATTTTCATCTTCCGGAATCTTCCCTGTTGATGCTGGTGTGTGCTTTTGCTGGTCGTGAAAAAGTTATGAGTCTCTATGAAGGAGCAGTGAAAGAGAAGATGAGATTTTTCTCTTTTGGGGATGCGATGATGCTTAGTAGGTAACTGAGAGTTTGTCTTTGCGTCGACTTTTTATATAATTTTACTTGTTGTAAATCATTTTTCTTCTTATGTTATCAAAAAATATAGCTATTTGATGTTTTCTATTTTTTAGTTTTTTGTGAACTGTAAATGCCCAAACACTCAGTGCTCCATGAATTGAGTTAGATATCCCTGAAGCCTCATGGGAAAAACAAGATACGTCTGATTTTCCACTTGTTAAAGAAGGTTCTTGATTTGGGCTAAACTATTTTAGTAGTTTCCTATCGGATAGTGAAGAGATTATAGCTGTTCAAATTTTTCGATTTAGTTGAAAATGAAATGAGACAAGATTTATGAGCAATATGATCAAGAAGAGGCGTGGAAATACTATTCTCACTAATATAAAAAAAGAATTACTTCAAAACGATATGCATATATCATGACCAGTATTTTTTGATACGGGGAGTATAGGAAACTACGGCTTGATTACTTATAAATTTAATGATCTTCAAATGTGGGGATCCCTTTGTATTTATCCGTCTGCACCGAAATCTAGAGACCTATTCATGATTCAGATCCTCAGTTATGAAAAGAGTGTCATAGAAGCTAAAAATATATGTAGATCAATGAAGTATATGACGGAATAAATAGCACAGCTATCCTTCTTGATATATTTTGCCAATGAGAGATTTTTTGTGTATAAACAATATTGTTTATACACAAAAAATTAAAAAGAAAATTTGGATTTTTCTCTTTTGGGGATGCGATGTTTCTGGAGAGGATGATTTGATAACTTTGTAATATATGAAGTATTGGCTGATGAAATCAGAACCCACAGGGTATTCAATAGATGATCTTCAAAAAGATAGTATCTCAAGTTGGTTTGGGGTTCGTAATTATCAGGCTCGCAATTCTATGCGCGATAGCATGAGTAGGGGGGATAAAGTACTTTTTTATCACTCCAACTGTTCTACTCCATGAGTAGTTGGTATAGCTGAGATTGTCGGAGAGTCTCATGCTGATGAGACTCAGTTTGATCCGACATCTGAGTACTACGATCCAAAATCCTCACGTGAGAATCCAAGGTGGATATGTAGAGGTGTGAGATTTATTGAGAAATTCCCAACTATTGTATCATTGACTACTCTTCGATCTATCCCTGAACTTGCCACTCTTCGAATTCTTCAGAAATGAAATCGTCTCTCAATTACGGAGGTGACAGAGGGGGAGTGTGAGATAATATGTAATTTCTGAAAGAAAAAGTAGAATTAGCGGATTTGTTTGCATTTATAACTGTTGTATGATATGTTATGTATATCCATGCTTTGTGCTAAGGATAAAGAAATTTTTAGGCTAGATTCCTTTCTGTTAATTTCCTTATTCAGGTCTAGCTGGATAAGGATTGGGGTATTCCATGAGTGCAGAACGTATTCCGTTTTCAAGTACTGTCATATTAGATAGTACAACGATTGTGCATGAAAAAACATGTACATTCACGAACAGTCGCAATGTAAAAATTACGGTTAAATTGACACACAATACTGACGGCACCTATCATGTAGGTTCGATCTATCCTGATACTGGTGAAAGCTCTAGTTGTCAAATGCCTCAGATCACTTCGCTTGCTGAAGCTTTTCGGATCTTTGATTCCTTGATGACTCAGCATCGATAAGTCCCCAATTCTTTTTAAAACACCCTCTTATGAGGGTGTTTTCTTTTGTTATTTCTTTTGTTTTCTATTGTAATGAATTTAATTACTCCACCTAAGATTTACTGGAATATAGGTGTTTTGATTTTCAGAAAAGTTAGCATCCCCTCCCCAACATGCGATCTTACCAAGATTTGTACGAGCACATATAGTATCTAATCCAGCGCTTACTTCAACTACGCCAGTTAGACCTATTGGTGGAAGTATTGTCAGAGGTACTCCAGTAGAATGCCAGCAATATACAGTTGTATCTGTTTTTATAGCATACATAAATCCTGCGCCAGTACTAATTTTGGTGAAGTGCATACCTGATATTTTACTTGGATTTGGATAGAGCGATGATGTATCTTGATCCCAACAATAAGGGGTGCCATCTATACTAATTCAACAGAAGGAACTGTCTCGAGTAAAAATTGAATCAAAACTGCTACGAGAGAGTTGTTTCATATCGGGAAGATTAGCATAGAAGGAAACAGTGTTATTTCCAGTATTACATTCTTCTATTCTTCCTGTTGATGTAAGAACAAGTCAGTTAAAAACTTGGACAGCTCATCAAGTAGTATTGTATGGCTCACGAATTTGGGCACTGTATCATTCCATTTTTCCATTCGTACCGTATGTATACGTTACAGATTCGTCCATAGGGTGTGGAAAGACATGAACTCACTCTCCATGTGGGACTTGGCACATTTAAGCCCATACCTCGGAGCGAAGAGGCACACAATATTCGCCTCCATCACGAGACGATTCAAATATCCATCGATCTCTTGGAAACACTCTATCATTTACGTCAATCATCGAAGCATATTGTAGCTGTTGGTACGACTGTTGTTCGTACGCTTGAGAGTCTCCCGATACTTTATACGATTCTTCCTTCATCGGTGAAATCTCTGTTACCACCTGAGGTAGCCTCATGGTGGTCGTCACTCTCTCATCAGGCACTTGATCGCAACTATCAAGAAAGACCACTGCCAAATATGTGATTTCTCTCTTATGATACTGAGAGTCGGATTATCACAGCGAGCACGGAGATATTTATTTATGAGCCGTATGAATTTTTGCTCGTGGATAAACTCATCACCAATTTCCATCTTCCAGAATCTTCACTTCTTATGCTTGTCTCTGTATTTGCTGGTCGAGAAAAGGTTCTAAGTCTCTATGAAAGAACTATTCAAGAGAAAATGAGATTTTTCTCTTTTGGGGATGCTATGATGCTTGAAGCCAAGAAACACTATAAAGATAAATAATCGTTGTTTTCTCTATTTCGTTCACTGCTTATCACTTTCAAACATAAGGAGTTCAAAGGCTCTCAAAGGAGTAATCTTATATGGAATACGTTTTGAGATTTCTTTATACAAATGTAGACCGTCTTTACTTTGTGATACCATCTTTAGTTCTTGAACATATTCGGCATATAATTTTGTTTTATTGATACCATAAGAAGTTGATTTTCAATATATGTATCGATAAATCCTGCTATCCCATATGGCATAATCTTGAGGATTGATGAAATGAAGAAGCTTTGAGGCTCAGACCATGGAATTATTTATACATTTTTTCATTATTTCTAGTTCTTTCTCTTGAAGAATATATCAATTTTTCGCCGCATTTACGTATTGTAATACTTGGTTTATATGTTCTCAATTGAGCGAAAGTACGGTGGGCATCCAACCATACACAAAATGCCCTCAGATAATTAAATGCTTTTTCTCAATATAACCTAAGCTTTCAAAATAATCTATAAAATAAGGATAGCTTTGAGAATATGAATTATTTGTAGAGAAATTTACATTTTCATAATCTTTGAGTAACCTTTGGATGTTAATATTGAACATATTACTGATAATTTATTGTCTCGATGATAATGTAATGATATTTACTTGCAAATATTTACTTTTTGGAGAATAGAATTTTTGTTTTTTGAGAACAAAATCTTTTTCTTATACTCGAAGCTTCTGTTGCAGTTTTATGAATACCCCTCACGCTATCCTCAAGCAATATTTTGGCTACGAGAGTTTTCGTCCTCAACAGGAGGAGATCATCACCACGCTTCTCTCCGGTCAGGATGTTATGGTGCTCATGCCGACAGGTGGAGGAAAGTCGCTCTGTTATCAGATCCCTGCAATGATGAAATCAGGTGTGACGATTGTGATATCTCCACTTATTGCACTCATGTATGATCAGGTAGAGGCACTCAAGGCAAATGGTATTCATGCGGTATGTCTGAATTCAAGCCAAAATGCATCTGAACAAAATACAGTATTGCGCCAAGTGGAGAGTGGGGAAGTGAAGATGCTCTATATTTCTCCGGAGAAACTCTTCTCTGATAATATTCTCTCATGGATCTCGACGACCGATATAGCTTTTTTTGCGGTGGATGAAGCTCACTGTATCTCATCATGGGGTCATGAATTTCGTAGTGAATACCGTAAACTCGGGAATCTCAAGTCACATTTTCCAAATCTTCCCATCATTGCACTGACGGCGACAGCAGATGCGACGACTCGCCGAGATATTCTTACTCAGCTCTCGATTCCAGATGCTCAGGTCTTTCTCTCGAGTTTTGATCGTCCAAATTTGTCCCTCACCGTGCTACCAGGACGTAAACGAATCGAACAAATAGAAGAATTTCTCGCTCGTCACCGCTCCGAATCATGAATTATCTATTGTCTCTCGCGAAAAACATGTGAGAGTGTGAGTGAAAAACTTCAGGAGAAAGGCTACAAGGTTGCCTACTACCATGCGGGTATGCCAAGTGGAGAGCGAATGGTAGTGCAGGATGCATTTCTCAAAGATGATGTCGAGATTATCGTTGCAACCGTTGCCTTTGGTATGGGTATCGACAAATCAAATGTGCGATTTGTCATTCACTATAATATTCCATCCAATATGGAGTGATACTACCAAGAGATTGGTCGTGCGGGTCGTGACGGTGAGCCATCTGACACTATACTTTTTTCAAGTATCTCTGATATTATTTCACGTCGAGAGATGATAGAAAAATCAGAAGTAGTGGCACTAGAGCAAAAGATTCTTATGCAAGCTAAACTTGATCGCATGGTGACATATGCAGAGTCAAATATCTGTCGCCGTCGAGTATTGCTCTCCTATTTTCAAGAGACCCTCAAAGAGGATTGTGGAAATTGTGATGTTTGTCGTAATCCGCGTAAAACATTCGATGCGACGATCCTTGTTCAGAAGGCACTTTCTGTTATTGCACGTACGAATCAGGCTGTCACTATGAAAACCGTGATGGAGGTACTCCGATGATCACAGGCACATCATATTTTGCAGGCATGATACCACGATCTTCCTACTTTCTGACTTGGTCGTGAATACAGCTATGATCAATGGGAGAGCTATCTCTCCGAGATGCTGAATGCTGGTATCATGTATATTGCTTATGACCAAGGTCATGCACTCAAACTCAATGAGCGATCAAAATCCATTCTCTCTGGCAAAGAGCATGTATTGTTGAGTGAATATGTGAGCCCAGAAGAACGACGCAAACAAGAAGATATGATCGTGTCACGCACAAAAAAACGCGATGTGATCCGTGATGAACTCTTCGAAGAGTTACGAAAAGTGCGAAAATCACTCGCAGAGGAGCATGAGGTGCCACCATTCATCATCTTCTCAGATGCAACGCTCTCGGATATGGCACAGAAAAAACCGATTGATCAAGCATCTATGCTCCAAGTATCTTGAGTTGGTCAGGAGAAATATCGAAAATTTGGTGAGATATTCATTGAAGCTATCAAGTCTTTTGCAAAACATGAATTGAAATCGGGAAGAAGAATTATCCCATGAATTACTCATCAAGAGACCCTCGAACTCTACCAGACATGATTTAGTCTTGAGGCTATCGCTACCAATCGATGATTGAAGCCAAGTACGATCTTGTCACATCTCTTCAAACTCAGAGAAGAATGACAGAATATTGACCTTCGTAAACTCATTGCTGATGATGTTTTTGACACTCTTTCCAAGGGTATTCACACACAAGGATTTACACAGGAATCCAAACTTCGTGAGATCTATGAATATTTTGAAGAGAAGTATAGCTATGATGAGATTCGTATTGTTATACTATTGATACTGTAAATTACACCACTTTATTGTAAATATTTTACTACATTATGAATAATTGGAATATACCAAATTGGCTTGAAAAAGAGGTTCGAAATAGAGATAAAATATGTGTATATTGTTGAGTCGAATTCTCTGAATCTGAGAAAAAGAAAACCGCAACTTGGGAACACATCATAAATGATGAAAAAATAATAACTAGAGAAAATATTGCTCTCTGCTGCTGTTCTTGTAATGCAAGTAAATGAGCAAAACTTCTTTGAGATTGGCTTAACTCAAAATATTGTAAGGAGAGAAATATTAATTCTGAAACAGTTTCTTTCGTAATTAAACAAGCCCTCTGATCAGAGGGGGATTTACTTTTATAGACATTTTGATTCGTATATTTTCTTGAGAAAGCCAAATTTCTTCTTATTCATGTGTTATGTATTGAATGGTTTGTAGATACTTTCATTTAAATTTCTGTGACAAGAAAGAAGATATAAATTGATTCCCAAAAAACACTCTTGCAAATTGCAAGAGTGTTTTATTTTTCATTTGGTCTAACAAGCGAAGAACAAATTAGAAACTTTATACGACAATTTTTATATAATTCTTAGGGCAAATTCAATAGTGTTGTTTGCCTCCGTTCTTCTTCCATTCATATTTTTCCTATAATCCACTATTTTTATAATTGCTTAATTTGAATAAATATATATTATAAACAAATATTCCCATCAATAAGTCAAATTCTATGACTCTTAACACCATTCCAGACGTCTCTCCTGAGTGAAAGGAACCAAAAAAGATAACAGCTAAATCATTCAAGATTACTACCACTCGCAATCGTTCTTCTATGATGATCCGAGAACAAGAAGAACTCCTCCAATCCCTCGACCAACTCTCCATAAATCCCGAAGAGAGAGAACTCCAGAGACAAACCTATGCTGCCATACGAGAGAGTCTGAGAAGAGGAGAAAAGAGTGGTATTATTAAATTGCCAACTGGTACAGGAAAGACCTGGGTCTTTGCGAATCTTCTCAAGATATTCCAAAGAAATGGACTTATCCTTGTTCCAAGAGTTGATCTCTATGATTCCACGATTCGAGACCTCAGAGAAGTAGGATTTCAAGATTCTCAAATACATCTCATCAGCGAAGAAACATGAGCGAACAGTGAAGAGAGAATGCTCTCTCATCTCACTGATCCATCCATTGACTGGTCATCATGAAAGAACGTCACTATCATGAGCTACCAATCACTCAACTCCATGTTCAAGAAGAATCCTGAAATAGGATCTTTCATGAGATCTCATTTCGACATGATCATCGAAGATGAAGCACATAGGGCTATTGGAAAGAAGACAAAAAAAGCAGTAGGTGTACTTACAGAAGATTGAGAAGATACAATGAACTCCATAGACACTATTCACCCAGAAGATACCAAAAACAAAGTAAATACCACCATGCAAGATTGAGAATATCAGGAAGAGCAAAACTCAGAAGAACTCAACCCAACAGAACAAGAAGAGCTTGAAGCAGAACTCGAAGCAGAAAATATTGTTGAACATATCCTCGGTCTCGATGATGAAATTTTTCAAAATGATAGCCGCTTCAACTATAAATTCACCGCAACTCCGGATCTTCTCAGGCGCAGTGTCTCTGACGAGAGTGAATACATCTTCTATGCTACCTTCGAACAAGCAGTACGAACAAGAGCTATCGTTCTTCCTCAATACGTTAGTATGGGATCTGCCTATCTACGATCAGGAGATCTTGAGACGTGGAAAGTCAAAGAT
>ERZ724523.1386-NODE-1386-length-14148-cov-5.245370_pt1 | contig 14148 bp, 16 predicted proteins | sample MGYA00376056_ERZ724523 | MGnify/ENA primary metagenome ERZ724523 (study PRJEB28724, sample SAMN07190888) | wastewater metagenome | isolation source: influent of sewage treatment plant in Hong Hong | place: USA: Christiansburg, Virginia | collected 2016-03-01 ... | reverse complement strand
AACTCGGCGGCAATGATGTGCGATAGCGTGGTTTTGCCCAGCCCCGGCGGGCCGAACAGCAGCACGTGATCCAGCGCCTCGTCACGCTTGCGCGCTGCGCCGATGAAGATGTCCAACTGCTCGCGCGCCTTGGCTTGGCCCACGTACTCTTGCAGCAACTTGGGGCGCAGGGCGCGCTCAATGGCTTCTTCTTGCGGCGACACCGGCGCGGCGGACACCACGCGCTTGGGCGGCGCGGGCAAAAAATCGTCAGTTTGAATGGACATGGCTCACTCCAGAAATCAAGGGGTTCAGCGTGCCAGCGCTCGCAGCGCCAGCTTGATACCTTCGCTCACGCCCACGTCTTTGGGCAAGGCTTTCAGCGCCAGGGCGGCTTCTTTGTCGCTGTAGCCCAGCGCGATCAGGGCTTGCAAGATGTCGAGCTGGTTGGCGTCGCCGCTCAGGGCCGGGGTCACGCCAATGTCTGCGCCCAACTTGCCTTTGAGTTCCAGCAGCAAGCGCTCGGCGGTTTTTTTGCCGATGCCGGGCACCTTCACCAGCCGCCCGGCTTCTTGTGTGGTGATGGCTTGCGCCAGCTCGCCCACGCTCATGCCCGACAGCAGCGACAGCGCCATGCGCGGCCCCACGCCGGTGATTTTGATCAGCTCGCGGAAGGCGGCGCGCTCCGGGGCGGTGGCAAAGCCGTACAGCAGCTGCGCGTCTTCGCGCACCACAAAGTGCGTCAGCAGCGTGACCTTCTCGCCCAAATTGGGCAGATTGTAGAAAGTGCTCATCGGCACGCTGACTTCGTAGCCCACGCCGTGGCAGTCCACCACCACATCGGGCGGGTTTTTGTCGCAAAGGGTGCCGGTGAGTTTGCCGATCATGAGAAATGTCCTGCGGGGGATAAAGAAGATGGGGGAAGAAAAGAAGCTGCGTGCCATTCAGGCCGAGTGCCTATCATGGCGGGCTTGCGGGTTCGCGTTGGAACCCCGTCACCGGAATTATCAGCTTGATCCTTCGTCACACTTTCACCCCTCACAACAACACCCGGCTGGCCAACTTGTGCGGCCCGATGGACGCGCACCTGCGCACCATCGAAGCCGCGCTGCAAGTGAGCATTGCGCACCGCCACGAGCAATTCAAGGTCGATGGCCTCAAGGCGAAAGCCACCCGCGCCATGGAAGTGTTGCAAGCCATGTACGAAATGGCAGAGCGCCCCATCGCCGCTGACAAGTTGCAACTGATGCTGGCGGGCGATGCCTCGGCCTCGCTCACCGAAGCGGACGACGGCAGCTTGGTGCTGCACACCCGCCGCGCCGATCTGCGCGCCCGCACGCCCAACCAAAGCGCCTACTTAGAAGCGATGGCCACGCACGACATCACCTTCGGCATCGGCCCGGCGGGCACCGGCAAAACCTATCTGGCCGTGGCCTGCGCGGTCGATGCGCTGGAGCGCAGCGCCGTGCAGCGCATCGTGCTGACCCGCCCCGCCGTCGAAGCCGGAGAAAAACTCGGCTACCTGCCCGGCGACCTGTCGCAAAAGGTAGATCCGTACCTGCGCCCGCTGTACGACGCGCTCTACGACCTGATGGGCTTTGACAAAGTGACCAAAGCCTTCGAGCGCGGCGCGCTAGAAATCGCCCCGCTGGCCTTCATGCGCGGGCGCACGCTGAACAACGCCTTCGTGATCTTGGACGAAGCGCAAAACACCACGCCTGAGCAGATGAAGATGTTCCTGACCCGCATCGGCTTTGGCGCACGCGCCGTGGTGACGGGCGACGTGAGCCAAATCGACCTGCCCAAAACCCAGCTCAGCGGCCTGATTGACGCGGAGCGCGTGCTCAAACGCGTGAAAGGCATTTCGATGTGCCACTTCACCTCGGCAGACGTGGTGCGCCACCCGCTGGTGGCCCGCATCGTCGATGCCTACGACGCCCGAGGCCGAGGCGGCAGCAACAGCAGCGCCCGCAAAGCCCCCATCATCGTCAGCGACGACGACTTGAACGACTGAACGGAGCTGCCACCATGCCCAAGACCGCCCTCCAGGCTCTGCAACTGTCGCTCCAGTTCGGCAAATTTGCCAACGCTACCGACATCGCCGCCCACCGCGCCGCCCTGCCCCGCCACAAAGTCATCCGCTGGATGCGCCACGCGCTGGCCACTGATGCGGAAATCACCGTGCGCATCGTTGATGCCGACGAAGGCTTGGCCCTGAACCGCGACTACCGCCACAAGGACTACGCCACCAACGTGCTGACGTTTGACTACACGCAAGAGCCCCTCGTCACCGCTGACTTGGTGCTGTGCGCCCCGGTGGTCGCACGCGAGGCGCAAGAGCTGGACAAATCGCTGCAAGCGCACTACGCGCATTTGCTGGTTCACGGCACCCTGCACGCCCAAGGCTGGGATCACGAAACCAGCCCCGAAGACGCCGAAGAAATGGAAGCCTACGAGACTGAAATCTTGGCCGGGCTGGGGTTTGAAAACCCCTACGCGGACAAGTAAGCCCCGCCCGACTGAAGCTCACCACCTGGATCGCCATGAACACCACTTCGCCACACCGCAAGCTACCCATCGGCCTCCAGAACCTGCGCGAAATCCGCGAAGGTGACTACTACTATGTGGACAAAACCGGGCTGGCCATTGACCTGATCGAGTCGCCCGGCAAAGCCTACTTTCTCAGCCGCCCGCGCCGCTTCGGCAAAAGCCTGCTGGTCGATACCTTCAAAGAACTGTTTGAGGGCCACCGCGCCCTGTTCAACGGGCTGGAAGCCGAGCAGCGTTGGGACTGGAGCCAGTGCCACCCGGTGATCCGCATCAGTTTGGCCGACGGCGTGCTGCGCAACCGCGCCGAGCTTGACCGCAGCCTGCTGGGCCTGCTGCGCACCCAGCGCGAGGCGTTGGGCATCGACACCCCGGCCTGGTTGGCCCCCGAAGATGTCGCCGCCAATTTGGCCGACCTGATCCGCCAAGCCAGCCAGCGCTACGGCCAACCCGCCGTGGTGCTGGTGGACGAGTACGACAAACCCATTTTGGACAACATCACCGCCCCCGCCGCTGCGCTGGAGATGCGCGAGGGTCTGAAAAACCTGTACTCGGTGCTGAAAGAAGCCGACGCGCACCTGAAATTCGTCTTCTTCACTGGCGTGAGCAAGTTCAGCAAAGTCAGCCTGTTTTCGGGGCTGAACCAGTTGCGCGACATCACCATCGACCCGCATTACAGCGCCCTGTGCGGCTACACCGATCACGATCTGGACACCGTCTTCGCACCCGAACTGCCCGGTCTGGATCGCGAGGAAATTCGCCGCTGGTACAACGGCTACAACTGGCGCGGCACCTCGGTCTACAACCCGTTTGACGTGCTGCTGCACCTGTACACCCGCGAGCTGCGCTCGTTCTGGTTCGAGACTGGCACGCCCACCTTTTTGGTCAAGCTGATCACGGAACGCCAGATGCACACGCCCGACTTGGGCCAGATCGTGGCCACCGAGTCGCTGCTGTCCACCTTTGACGTGGACACCATCCTGCCCGAAGCCTTGCTGTTTCAGGCCGGGTATTTGACGATTGCCAGCGAATGGGCCATTCCGGGGCGGCTGGAATTCACGCTCAAGTACCCGAACCAAGAAGTGCAGGCGGCGCTGAACGACTGCCTGCTCAAAAGCTACGTCGGCAGCCCGCAAGCGCCCGAGCCGCAAATCAGCCGCCTGTACCGCGTGCTGCACGCGGGCGATGTGCAGGCGCTGCGCCCGCTGTTTCAGGCATTTTTTGCCAGCATCCCGCACGACTGGTACCGCAACAGCCCGATTGCTCAATTTGAAGGCTACTGGGCCAGCGTGTTCTACAGCCACTTTGCCGCGTTGGGCCTCGACATCCGTGTGGAAGACAGCACCCACAAAGGCCGCATCGACATGACCGTGCTGTTTGCCGGGGCGGTGTGGGTGTTCGAGTTCAAGGTGGTGGAACTGATACCCGAAGGCCGCGCCTTGCAGCAAATCAAGGAACGCGGCTACGCCGACAAGTACCGCGCACGAGGCGAACCCATCCACCAAATCGGCGTGGAATTCAGCCGGGTGGAAAGAAATATCGTGGGGTTTGAGGTGGAGACGGTGGGCTGAACCATGAAATGCCCCGTCTGCGGCGCTGCCGAATTGATCCACGACACCCGTGACCTGCCCTACACCTACAAAGGCGAGTCCACGCTGATCCCTGCCGTGACAGGCGATTTCTGCCCCGCCTGTGCCGAATCGGTGCTGGATGGTGCTGAGTCCGAACGGGTGATGCGCGAGATGGGCGCTTTTGCCCGGCAGGTGAACGCAGCCATCGTTGACCCACACTTCATCACCAACGTGCGTAAAAAGCTGGCGCTGGATCAACGCGAGGCCGCAGAAATCTTTGGGGGTGGAGTCAACGCCTTCTCGCGCTACGAAACTGGCAAAACCAAGCCGCCGCTGGCGCTGGTCAAACTGCTGCGTGTGCTGGATCGGCACCCCGAGCTGCTGGGCGAAGTGCGGGCCGGCTGAACACAAGGCAACTCACGCCACCCGCAGCGGAATGGTGATCGGCCCGTCGTTGACCAAATGGACTTTCATATCCGCCGCAAACTGCCCGGTCTGGACGATGGGGTGGGCGGCGCGGGCTTGGGTGACGAAGTGGTCGTACAGGCGGCGGCCTTCGTCGGGCGCGGCGGCTTGCGTGAAGCTGGGGCGGTTGCCGCCGGTGGTGTCGGCGGCCAGAGTGAATTGGCTGACGATGAGCAGGCCGCCGGGGGTGCCCAGTCCGTCCAGGTCTTGCACGCTGCGGTTCATCTTGCCCGCGTCGTCGGCGAAGATGCGCAGCTTCAGGATTTTGGCGAGCAGTTTGTTGGCCTGGGCTTCGCTGTCGCCGCGTTCGGCGCAGACCAGCACCAGCAGGCCGGGGCCGATTTGGCCTAGGGTTTGGCCGTCTACGATGACGTGCGCTTGGCTCACGCGCTGCAACAGGCTAATCACATCAAGTCCTTGGTGTCTTCAAAGTGGGCCTCCACGTCGGAGGGCAAGAGTTGGATGCTGGCGCGCAGGCCGGGCACGGCGCTCATCAGCGCTTGTTCGACGCTGGCGCGCACGGCGGCGGCGCGGCCTAGCGACCAGTTGGCGGGCATGTGCATGTGCAAGTCAACAAAGCGGCGTTGCCCGGCTTTGCGGGTGGTGATGTGGTCAAAGCGAATGATGGGGTTGGCCCCCGGCGCGGGCATGAAGTCGTCCAGCGTGGCGTGGATGGTGGCGAGCACGTCGGGTTCGACCGCTTGATCCATCAGCCCCTGCGAGGATCGCCAGATCAGGTGCGCACCTTCTTTGATGATGTTCAGCGCCACAGCGATGGCGACCACGGGGTCAAGCCAGAGCCAGTCGGTGACCGACACCAGCGCGATGCCAACGACGACGCCCGCCGATGTCCACACGTCGGTCAGCAGGTGGCGGGCGTCGGCTTCCAGGGCGATGGATTGATGCACTTTGGAGGCGCGCAGCATGACCCAGGCCAACAGGCCGTTGAGCACCGAGCTGGCAATCGACAAAGCCAAGCCCCAGCCGACTTGTTCGATGGGCGCGGGGTGCAGCAGGCGCGGAATGGCCGTCCAGATGATGGCCAGGGCGGCCACGAGGATCAGGATGCCCTCGAAGCCGGACGAAAAATATTCGGCCTTGTGGTGGCCGTAGGGGTGGTCGGCGTCGGCGGGTCGCACGGCGATACCGACCATGACCACACCAAAGGCGGCGCTGGCCAGGTTGACCAGCGACTCCATCGCGTCCGACAGCAGCCCGACCGAGTCCGTAATGACCCACGCCAGCGTTTTAAGAACGATGGTGATGATCGCCACCCCCACCGAAACCCGCAGCAGGGTGTGGGGCGTGAGGTATTTGGCGGGGAGCAAGGTGGTCATGCCCGGATTTTGCAATGCGGCAAACCGGGCCGGAGCAGCATCAGCTCAGGGTGACGCGGGCGAACTTGCGTTTGCCCACTTGCACCACGTAGGTGCCTGCGCCGAGTTTGAGTCCCTTGTCGCTGACCACGCTGGAGTCGATGCGCACGCCGCCGCCGTCGATCAGGCGGTTGGCTTCGGAGCCGGACGGGGCCAAGCCAGCGGACTTGAGCAGTGCGCCTATGCCCAGCGGCGCGCCGCTGAGGCTCACTTCGGGGATGTCGTCGGGCGCGCCGCCTTTGCTGCGGTTGATGAAGTCTTGCTCAGCCGCGTCAGCCGCTGCGGCGCTGTGAAAGCGCGCGGTGATTTCTTTGGCCAGGGCGACTTTGGCGTCCTTGGGGTTGCGACCGGCTTCGACTTCGGCCTTCAGGGCGGCGATGTCGGCTTCGGAGCGGAAGGACAGCAGGGTGTACCACTTCCACATCAGCACGTCGGACACGCTCAGCACCTTGGCAAACATGGTGTTGGCGTCTTCGCTGATGCCGATGTAGTTGTTCTTGGACTTGGACATTTTGTCCACGCCGTCCAAGCCTTCCAGCAGCGGCATGGTCAGGATGCACTGGGGCTCTTGGCCGTATTCGGCTTGCAGGTGGCGGCCCATCAGCAGGTTGAACTTTTGGTCGGTTCCGCCCAGCTCCAGGTCGGCCTTCAGGGCCACGGAGTCGTAGCCTTGCATCAGCGGGTAGAGGAATTCATGGACGCTGATGGGTGTCCCGGCGGTAAAGCGCTGATGAAAGTCGTTACGTTCCATCATGCGCGCCACGGTGTACTTGGCGGCGAGCTGGATCATGCCCATCGAACCCAGCGGCAAGCACCATTCGCTGTTGTAGCGGATCTCGGTTTTTTCGGGGTCGAGCACCAAGCTGGCCTGCTTGTAATAGGTTTCGGCGTTGAGCTTAATTTGCTCTTGGGTCAGCGGCGGGCGGGTGGCGTTGCGGCCCGAGGGGTCGCCAATCAAGCTGGTGAAGTCGCCGATCAGGAAAATGACTTGGTGCCCCAAATCTTGCAACTGGCGCATTTTGTTGAGCACCACGGTGTGGCCGATGTGGATGTCGGGCGCGGTCGGGTCGAGCCCCAATTTGATGCGCAGCGGCACGCCCGTGGCTTCAGAACGCGCCAATTTCTTGAGCCATTCGTCTTCGGGAATCAGCTCTTCGCAACCGCGCCGGGTAACAGCCAAGGCTTGCAGAACACGGTCAGTCACGGGGTGATTTGTAACAGTAGCTTGATTCATAAGGGTTTTTTCTAGATTCACCGGAGGGCGTGCCGGTATACTTGCCCGCTTTGCATCCCACCGATTTTAAGTGGCTCCGCCCCGGTGGCATGACGCTTGCACTTGCGTCAGGCTCGCCCTGACCCCTCACCGACCTTCAGTTTGGAAACCCAGCTTTGAAAAACGGTCTGCTTCTTCTCCAAAACTCCCTGTTGAATCTGATTGAACATCACCCCAAGCGCATCACAGCAGCCTTGACAGCCTTGCTGTTGGGCGGTGGTGGCGGCGCTTTTGCCGTGGCTTCGTTCGCTCCTGACGCGGGCGACATGCCAGTGCATGAAGTGCTGGAAGCCGTGCAACCTCTGCCCATCCAAGCCCAAAACGAGGCGCTGGATCAGCACAGCTTCAACCTACAGCGCAACGATGTCAGCCGCAGCAGCGACACGGCTGAATCGCTGTTGCAGCGCTTGGGCGTGTCCGACCCGGCTGCGGCGGCTTTCTTGCGTGGCAACGCGCTGAGCAACCAGTCGCTGCTGGGCCGAGGCGGCCGCATGGTGGCCGTGGAGGCCAATGACCGCCACGAGCTGCAAACGCTGACCGCACGCTGGATCACCTCCGACAGCGACGGCAACTTTCAACGCCTGAGCATCAAAAAGTCGGGCAAGGGCTACACCGCCCAGATTGAAACCGCGCCGCTGGTGGCTTCGACCCGATTGGCGGGCGGGGTGATTCAATCGTCGCTGTTCGCCGCCACGGACGATGCCAACATCCCCGACAGCATCGCCACGCAGATGGCCGAAATTTTCTCGGCCAACATCGACTTTCACCGCGCACTGCGCAAGGGCGACCGCTTCTCGGTAGCCTATGAAACCCTGGAAGCTGACGGCGAGCCGCTGCGCGCAGGCCGCGTACTGAGCAGCGAGTTTGTGAACGGCGACAAGACCTTCCAAGCGATGTGGTTCCAAGAACCCGGCCAAAAAGGCAGCTACTACAACCTAGACGGCGAGAGCCTACGCCGCGCTTTCTTGGCCTCGCCGATGGCGTTTTCTCGCATCACCAGCGGCTTCAAGATGCGCTTTCACCCGATCTTGCAAACCTGGAAAGCCCACTTGGGCGTGGACTACGCTGCGCCGACGGGCACCCCAGTACGCACCGTGGGCGATGGTGTGGTGGAGTTTGCGGGCGTGCAAAACGGCTACGGCAACGTGGTGTTTGTGAAGCACCGCAACACCAACATCACCGTCTACGCGCACTTGAGCCGCGTTGACGTGCGCAAGGGCCAAAGCATCGGTCAAGGCGAAACAGTGGGCGCTGTGGGCTCCACCGGCTGGGCCACGGGCCCGCATCTGCACTTTGAATTCCGCGTCAACGGCCACCAAGAAGATCCGATGACCATCGCCCGCGCCAGCGAAACCGTGCCGGTGTCGCCCGCTGCCAAAGCTGCCTTCGCCAAGGCCGCCGGAGAAGCGCGCGTCAGCTTGGCCGCCGCTCACGCGTTGGCCGAGAGCTCGGCGCAATAAAGCTTGCTGCGCTGTGATGATTGACGCGCTGGCCGCAGCGCCATCCACCAGCGAGTGCTACATCGGCCTGATGTCTGGCACCTCGCTGGACGGGGTTGATGGCGTGCTGTTGTCGTTTGAAGCGGGCCGCCCCCACGTGCGCGGCCATGCCTTCGCGCCGCTGCCCGACCCGCTGCGTGCAGAGCTGCTGGCGCTGAACGCGCCCGGCGCTGATGAGCTGCACCGCGCCGCACTGGCCGCGAATGCGCTGGTGGCGGTGTACGCGCAAGTTACACAAACATTGCTGGCCGAATCTGGCTTGCCCGCCAGCGCCATCACCGCGTTGGGCGCGCACGGGCAAACCGTGCGCCACCGCCCGCGTGAATTTGACGGCACCGGCTACACCTTGCAATTGAACAACCCGGCGCTGCTGGCCGAGCTGACCGGCATCACCGTGGTGGCGGACTTTCGCAGTCGCGATGTGGCGGCGGGCGGCCAAGGCGCGCCGCTGGTGCCGCTGTTTCACCGCGAGGTGTTCGGGCGCGACCATGCCACGGTGGCCGTGCTGAACTTGGGCGGCATCTCCAACCTGAGCGTGTTGGTGCGCAACGCCAGCGCTGACCAAGTCATCGGCTTTGACTGCGGCCCCGGCAACGCGTTGATGGACTACTGGTGCCACCAGCACACCGGCCAAGCCTACGACGCGGCAGGCGCTTGGGCGGCCAGCGGCCATGTGCTGCCCACACTGCTAGAGCGACTGCTGGCCGAACCCTTTTTGCACCAAGCACCGCCCAAAAGCACCGGGCGCGATTTGTTCAACCCGACATGGCTGTCAGCGCGCTTGACTGAAGCCGAAGCCATGGCACCGGCGAATGTGCAAGCCACCTTGTTGGCCTTCACCGCCCACTGCTGCGCCGCTGATGTGCTGCGACACGCACCGGGCTGCGAGCAATTGATTGTGTGTGGAGGCGGCGCACTGAACACGGCGCTGATGCAGTCTTTGCAGACGCTGCTGCCCATGCTGCGAGTGCAGTCATCGGGCGAAGTGGGGTTACCGCCGCTGCAAGTCGAGGCAGCGGCTTTTGCGTGGCTGGCGCGCAAAGCTTGGCACGGCGAAACCGGCAGCTTGCCCAGTGTCACCGGCACACGCGGTGCTCGCGTGCTCGGTGCCATCTACCCACGCTGAGCCCGCAGGCTCAGGTTTCAACTCAGGTCGAAAACGACGAACCGCAACCGCAAGTGGTGGTGGCGTTCGGGTTTTTGATCACGAACTGCGCGCCTTGCAGGTCTTCTTTGTAGTCGATCTCTGCGCCCACCAAGTACTGGTAGCTCATGGCATCGATCAGCAGCGACACACCATTTTTGGTCATGGTGGTGTCGTCTTCATTGGTGATTTCATCAAAGGTGAAACCGTACTGAAAACCCGAGCAGCCGCCGCCTTGCACGAACACGCGCAGCTTCAGGTCAGGATTGCCCTCTTCAGCGATCAGGTCGGCCACTTTGGCGGCGGCACTGTCGGTAAAGACGATGGGGGTGGGCATTTCAGTTTGGATCGATTCGGCTACGGCACTCATGGAGGGCTCCTGTCAAAAGTTTGCAGTCAATACTACTGCAAATTGGTCAAGAATTAGTTCAGTGGTTGTTTGCCGCTAATTTCAGTACGGGCTTTTCTTCACTGCTGCCGTCCAGCGGGCGCAACTGACCAGCAATCACCGCACCTTGGTGCATTTCCAGCGCTTTGTAACTCACATCGCCTTCGATGTTGGCCTTGGGTTGCAGCTCCAGCAGTTCGCTGGCATAGACCGGGCCTTTGACTCGGCCATTGATGATGACGTGCGCCGCATGGATTTCCCCGGTGATCAACGCCGTCTCTGAAATCACCAAGATGCTGGGGTGATCGGCATGCGCGCGGAGGTCGCCTTTGATCTCGCCATCAATGCGCAGGCCCTCAGCAAAGATGAAATTGCCTTCAATCAAGCTGCCTTGAGCGATCAGGCTTTTGATGGGGGGTTGCTTGGTTTTCTTGCCGAACATGGGAACTCCTCAACACAGAGATGCGGACAGTTACAGGGAAATGGTGTGGGTGGCTTTGGTGGCTGTGCCTTCCAGCACTTTGGCGGTGATGGATTTGACCACGGCCTGCGGCGGCAAATCGAGCACGCCTTCAACGCGGCGGTACTGGCGCAATTGCAGCACTTGCGGGCCACCGGGCAAGCTCATGCTCCACGGCTTGCCGTTTTGCAAGCCGCTGACGCTCAGCTCCAACTTGCCGTTGAAATCAGGGGCGTTTTTCTGGGGCTGCATCACCAAAACCTGCCAGCGCAACTGCATGCCTGCGGGCAGCACTTCCGCTTGCAGACGGCGGATGGCAATGCTCTCAGCGGCACCGGCGGGCACCAGCTTTTCAAAGAAACCCAAGTCGTCACGCAAACTGCGGTTTTCGGCTTCAAGCTGCTTGAGGTGCGTAGCGATGCGTTCTTGGGTGGTTTTGTCGGCCATCAACAGGCTGTCGGAACCTCGGCTGGCCGCTCGCACACGCTCGCGCTCTTCGCGCAGCAAGGCGACTTCTTCGCGCAACTGCGTCAGTTCGGCTTGGGAATGTGCATCCAGACCGGCAATGCCTTTGCCGAACTCAAAAGCCCACAGCGCAATCGCGGCCGAGAAACCAAAAGTCAGCGCAATCAAGGCCCAGCGCAAAGGCCAAGGCAAATCGCTGCGGATAGCCACACGGGGGGCGCTGACCGTCAGCCGACGACGTAGCAGTTTGAATCGCATAGCAAGATCAGAAGCAGGGAACGTGCCGGAAAGCGTAACCCCCAAGCATTACAAAACAACAAAGCCGCACCGGGCGTGAACCTGGGGCGGCTTTGGGGGCAGTAAAAAGCGGATTAACGCTTGGAGAACTGCTTGGCGCGGCGTGCAGAACGCAGACCGACCTTCTTACGTTCGACTTCACGCGCATCGCGCGTCACGAAGCCGGCTTGGCTCAGCACGGGCTTGAGCGTTGCATCGTAGTCAATCAGAGCGCGGGTGATACCGTGGCGGGCAGCGCCAGCCTGGCCGGATTCACCACCACCGTGCACGTTGATCATCACGTCGAAAGTCTCGACATGGTTGGTCAGTGCCAGAGGTTGCTTGGCGATCATGATCGAAGTTTCACGGCCAAAGTAGGACTGGATGTCCTTGCCGTTGATCGTGATCTTGCCAGAGCCTTTTTTCAGAAACACGCGGGCGACGCTGGATTTGCGACGGCCGGTGCCATTGTTCCATTCACCAATCATCTCAAGGCTCCTTACAGTTCCAGCACTTTGGGCTGTTGGGCGGTGTGGGGATGCTCAGCACCACCGTACACCTTGAGTTTCTTGATCATGGCGTAACCGAGCGGGCCCTTGGGCAGCATGCCCTTGACAGCCTTTTCGAGTGCGCGGCCAGGGTGCTTGGCTTGCATGTCGCGGAAGTTGGTGGCAGTGATACCGCCGGGATAGCCCGAGTGACGGTAGTACACCTTGTCCAGGGTCTTAGTCCCTGTGACGCGCAGTTGAGCTGCGTTGATGATGACGATGAAGTCACCGGTATCGACGTGAGGCGTGTAAATGGCCTTGTGTTTGCCGCGCAAACGGAGAGCAACTTCGCTGGCTACTCGTCCGAGGACCTTGTCGGTCGCGTCAATCACAAACCACTCGTGCACCACGTCAGCGGGTTTGGCGCTGAAGGTTTTGGTCATGAGTTTGCTCTTTAAAAAGCGGGTTTGGCGGACTCTTTTCCACGGTCGGTGCGCCTTCTTTGGCCTTTGCCTTGCGGCTGTGGCCTGAGCGCCTCTTAGGTGGCAAATGAACTTCGTCGCGGAGTCACAAATGCGCTACGAAGCCTTCTATTATACGAATAATCAAGCACTTAGGGCAAGGTTGGCGTGCGTTTTAGCCACCTAGGCGTTACCATGCCCGCATGTTCAGTTACCGCCACGCCTTCCATGCCGGCAACCACGCCGATGTGCTCAAGCACACCACGTTGATTGCCACCCTCAAGCACCTGACGCAAAAAGACGCGGGGCTGACCTTGATCGACACCCACGCAGGCGCAGGTTTGTACCGCCTCGACGGCGACTACGCCGAAACCGGCGGCGAAGCGCGCGAGGGCATCTTCAAATTGATGAGCAGCTTGCGCCCCGCCGCTGCCACCGCGCTGCCCGATGTGGCTCCAGCCCTGCAAGACTATTTGGACTTGATCGCCAGCTTCAACCCAGACGGGCGACTGCGCGTCTACCCTGGCTCGCCGTTTGTCACGCACAGCCTGATGCGCGCCGAGGCCCGCGACAAGCTCAAGCTGTTTGAACTGCACCCCACCGACAGCAAAGTGCTGGCCGGCAACGTGGCGCAGCTCGAAGCCGGGCGGCAAATTGCCGTGGCCCGCCAAGACGGTTTTGAAGGACTCAAATCTTTCCTGCCGCCGCCCAACCGCCGCGCGATGGTGCTGATTGATCCCAGCTACGAAATCAAGAGTGACTACCTCAAAGTCAGCGCCTGCATCCAAGACTGCCTGAAGCGCTTTGCCACCGGCACCTACTTGGTGTGGTACCCGGTGATTCCGCGCCCAGAAGCGCACGAACTGCCGCGCCGCCTCAAAACCTTGGCCAACCAAGCCAAGCGCCCGTGGCTGCACGCCACGCTGGCCATCGGCTCAGAAGATGCGGCACCAACCGCTGTGCAAGTCTCGCCCCACGGCATGGTCGAACCCGCCGAGCGCCGCCGCCCCGGCTTGCGCGCCAGCGGCATGTTCGTCATCAACCCGCCGCACACGCTGAAGGCCGCGTTGCAAGCCGCGCTGCCCCAAGTGCTGGCTGCACTGGGACGCGGCGCGGGCAAGGGCTTCACCGTGGACGCGGGCGGCTGATCGTCAAACCGCAGCCAGCGCCTGTTCCAAATCGGCCAGCAGGTCGTCGATGTGCTCAATGCCTATCGACAGGCGCACCATGTCCAGACTCACGCCCGCACGGGCCAGCTCTGCGGCGTTGAGCTGGCGGTGGGTGGTGGAGGCCGGGTGGCAGGCCAGCGACTTGGCATCGCCGATGTTGACCAGGCGGGTGAACAACTGCAAGGCATCCTGGAAACGGCCGCCGGCAGCCAGCCCGTCGCCATCGGCGCCCTTGACGCCGAAGGTCAGGATGCCGGAGGCCTTGCCGCCCATGTATTTCTGGACCAGGGCGTGGTCGGGGTGATCGGGCAGGCCGGCGTAATTGACCCAATTGACCTTCGGGTGCTTTTGCAGGAATTTGGCGATGGCCAGCGTGTTGTCGCAGATGCGGTCCATGCGCAGGGCCAGGGTTTCGGCGCCCTGCAGGATCAGGAAGGCGTTGAACGGGCTGATCGCGGCGCCCATGTTGCGCAGCGGCACGACACGGGCGCGGCCGATGTAGGCGGCAGGGCCGAGCGCTTCGGTGTAAACGACGCCGTGGTAGGAAACATCCGGCTCGTTGAGGCGCTTGAATTTCTGCTTGTGTT
>ERZ724523.1379-NODE-1379-length-14181-cov-5.116735_pt1 | contig 14181 bp, 10 predicted proteins | sample MGYA00376056_ERZ724523 | MGnify/ENA primary metagenome ERZ724523 (study PRJEB28724, sample SAMN07190888) | wastewater metagenome | isolation source: influent of sewage treatment plant in Hong Hong | place: USA: Christiansburg, Virginia | collected 2016-03-01 ... | reverse complement strand
CAATGGCGTTTCTTGATCGTTGCCCAGCATAGCGGCAGGGTTTCTTGAACGATGGTGTCTGCCAGTTCGGTGAGGTGATCGGAGAGGTGTTCAATGGTTTGCAGGCCGGCCAGATCCTGCGCCAGCAAGCGGAAAACCTGCGCGTGATGGGTTTCGCGCAGGATGTCCATCTCGCGTTCGGTATCGCCAACGTGCTCAGCCAGCGTCAGGCGCAAGGTTTCACGGAACCCGGTCCAGTTGGTGGCAATTTCGTAAAGGCGCGGGTCGAGTAATTCATCGAGCAACAAGGGGTGACGGTTGAGATATTCAGCCGCCCAGAACGAGGCGCACATCATGTCGGCGACGCGGCGCAGCGCCATCGGATATTGCTGCAACAGCGCGAGATAGGCGCCGCGACGGCTGATGCCTTCGAGAAAACTCAAGCCACGGGCGAAGGTTGTGTCGGGATCGCTCGTCGCACCCGCCGCTTCGATCAGGCGGGGGCCGACGGCATCAAGACGTGAGCGATTGGTGGTAGGTAGCTGCAGGTATCGATTCGATATCCGTAGCTCGGCGAGTCGAGAGATGGTTTCCTTTGGTTGTCGGAAGCCAAGATTGCCTAGCGTTTCAATACTGGTTTCTTCATCGAGTTGCCCCATCCAGACGCCGGTGAGTGGGTGCTCGCCAGCTTCGGGGTCAGAGAAGATTTCGCCAAAATGGCGGCTGACCTTTTCGCGATGCTGGTTGAGGACCTCAAGCAGTGCTGGCCAGTCAGCAAAGTCCATGCTGCGTGCCAGGCTGGCGCGGGCGTCATCGGCCTCCGGCAGCATGTGGGTTTGCTTGTCTTCAACATACTGCAGGCGGTGTTCGACGCGGCGCAGGAAAACATAGGCTTCGCGCAATTCGCTTTCGGTTTCGGGCGGAATCAGCTTGCGTTCGGCAAGCAGCTTGAGCACTGATAGTGTGGGTCGGATTTGCAGGGCGGCATCACGCCCGCCACGGATTAGTTGAAACACCTGGGCGATGAATTCGATTTCACGAATGCCACCGGGGCCAAGTTTGATGTGATCAACCTTGTCCTTGCGTGCCACTTCACGGCGAATCTGCGCGTGCAGATCGCGCATCGCATTGATTGCGCCAAAGTCGAGATATTTGCGGAAGACAAATGGACGTGAAATCCGGCGTAGTGCCAACATCCATTCACCAAGTGCGGCACCATCGGCATTCGGGCCGGAGTTCATTACTCGCGACTTGATCCAGGCGTAGCGTTCCCACTCCCGGCCTTGTGTGATGAAATAATTTTCCAGCGCATCGAGAGAGCAAACCAGCGGCCCCGAATCCCCGTTGGGGCGCAGGCGCATGTCGACACGGAAAACTTGCCCATCGGCGGTCAGGTCGCCGAGTGCACTGATGACTCGTTTGCCAAGGCGGGTGAAAAAATCATAATTTTCGATACTGCGTGCACCATTGGTGTCGCCTTCTTCCGGATAAACGAAGATGTAATCGACGTCCGACGAGACATTCAATTCGCGCCCGCCGAGTTTGCCCATGCCGATGATCATCATGCGCTGGGCCTGACCGGCTTTGTCGAGCGGTTCCCCATAGGTCGAGACCAGTTGGCGATGGTAATAGTCGAGCACAAAATTGGTTGTGACATCGGCCAGCATGGTCATGCTCTCGACAATTTCAGACAGCGAGGCCAGCCCGCACAGATCGCGTAAGGCCATATGGGCCATGGCGCGATGGCGCAAGCGACGCAATGTGGATCTGACCGCATCGTCGTCGGCAAAGTCCTGTTTGAGTGGCGCCATCAGAATGTCTTCCGAGAGTGCCTGCTGCCAGCTTGCGGCAAGTTCCGGGATGAGAGCCGGCCGGCATTTGAGCAGATTGCTCAGGTAAGTGCTGTGCTCGAGCGCCGGTTGCCAGCGTGGGTCGATTGTGTGTTCCATGGGATTCCCCGGGCGGCGCTTTGGCCGAAAAGGATAGAATTAGAGTTTTGGTGAATTCCCCATTCTAGTGATCTCTCCCTCAATATTGCAAAGTGGTTTGACGCGTGGATAAACGCGAGCTGCGCGCCGGCATCTATTACCGCTTGCATCGCCTATGGCCATGGCTGGCAAAACCCGGTGTTCGGCGCGGGTTTCGTATGCTGGGCTGGACCTTGCTGGTCAGCTGGTTGCTATTTGTTGCGCTGGTCTTGGTGTTGCGTTATGTGGTGCTGCCCAGCGTGGGTGATTACCAGGCCGAGATTGAGCAAGCGGCGAGCAATGCTGTCGGTCAACCGGTGAAAATAGGCAAAATTTCGGCGCGCTGGAGTGGGCTGAATCCGGATCTGGTGCTTGATCAGGTCACCATTGAAGATAAACAGGGATTACCGGCATTTTCGTTGCAGCAAGTTGAAAGTGTGCTTTCCTGGCAGAGCCTGGTGCGTCTGCGCCCAATTTTGTCCTTGTTGGCTTTCGATGGCGCCGTGCTGCATGTCCGCCGTGATGCCAATGGCAAAATTACGCTGGCCGGGGTTGATGCGGAGGGAGAAAGCGACCCGGCACTTGCTGAATGGTTGCTTGAACAGCCCCATGTGCGTGTACGCAATGCGACGATTGTCTGGGATGATCGACTACGCAAAGCAGCGCCGCTGGTGCTCGAGGATTTGCAGTTTGGTCTTGATAATCGGGGCCGCCGCCATCGTTTCGGGCTTTCTGCCGCGCCACCGAGTGCTCTGGCGGCGAGTATCGATATTCGCGGTGAGATCAAGGGCGATGTCGGCGAAGCGCTTGAACAATTAGCAGGTAAGATCTTTGTCGAGCTTGATTACGCCGATCTGGCGGCATGGCAGCAGTGGGTTGACTATCCGATTCATCTCCCGCAGGGGCGCGGCGCATTGCGGGTCTGGGGAGATCTGGCGGATGGCGGCGGCAAACTGACCGCTGATGTTGCGCTTGAGGACTTGCGTGTCCGTTTTGGTCGCAAATTGCCTGAACTTGATCTGTCCAGTATGCGTGGCCGGATTGAAGCAAGCTACAAAGGCAAGGAGCGCATTGTCATAGGACGCAAAATTGAGCTGCAGACGCTCGATGGTATTCGTGTGGCACCTACCGATTTCCAACTGGCCTGGCAACAGGCTGACAATGAACACAATGTGGGCAGTGCCAGTGCCACGTTTCTCGATCTCGCTATTCTGGGTCGTTTGGCAGCATATTTGCCCCTTGATGCGCAGACTCGACAATTACTAAGTCAACATCAGCCAGAGGGGCGAATTGCCGAGTTGCGGACAAGTTGGGAGTTGGCGAATGAAAAGCTGGCGCGTTATGCACTAAAAGCCAGTTTCACCAATCTTGGCATGCAGCCGGGCGGCTATTTTCCCGGTGCCAGTGGCTTGGCTGGTACGCTCGATCTAAATGAAAAAGCTGGTGAGGTTTCATTGGATGCTGGGAAATCCAGCATTTCCTTGCCCGCCATTTTTCCTGAACCGACAACCGATCTTGACCAACTCAAGGCCCGCGTTACGTGGAAGGCGCAGGAAAGTGGCTTGGCGGTCAAACTGGAGCGTCTGCAATTCGAAGGGGTTGGCGCGGCGGGGAGTGCCAATGGCACTTATCTTTACACCGGTAATGGCCCGGGGGTGATTGATCTTGCAGCGGACATCAAACGTGCCGACGCGCGGATTGTCTGGCGCTATTTGCCGCATGCGGTCAGTGTTGGCGCTCGTGACTGGGTGCGTCTGGGGATTGTGGCCGGCAAGGGGCACGATGGACGTCTTGTGCTCAAGGGCGATCTGGCTGATTTTCCATTTCGCGATCCGGCCAAGGGCAAGTTTCTGGTTACCGCCAAAGCTACCGAAGGCAAAGTGGATTACGTCACCGGCTGGCCAACGGTGGAAAACATTGAAGCCAATCTCAGCTTTGGTGTCGGGATGAAGATCGACTCCGCCAAAGGGACTATGTTGGGCGCAAAAGTTTCCGATGTCTCGGTCGAGATTCCCGATTTTGAATCCTTTGATGAACAGTTGATGGTGCGCGGATTCGCCAATGGGCCGACCAGCGAGTTTTTGCGTTTCATTGAATTAAGTCCAGTCAGCAAAATGATTGACCGATTCACCGAGGGCATGAAGGCGAAAGGGAATGGCAAGCTTGATCTCTCGCTTGATCTTCCTTTGCGGCGGGTAAATGAAGCCAAGCTGCGCGCTGATTATCAGCTACTTAATAATCAGGTCGATGTGGTGTCTGCGCTTCCAACCATTACCGGGGTCAATGGCCGGTTGGCGATTACCGAAAAATCGATTCTGGCCAACGATATTGTGGGCCAGGTTTTCGGTGGGCCGCTCAAGGTGCTGGTCAAGAGCGAGTCTGGGAAAGTGGGCATTCAGGCGGCCGGAACCGCCAAGGCAATTGAGCTGCAAAAGCATTTTCGCTGGCCCATGATGGAGCACCTGGCGGGTAGCTCGACGTGGACTGCAGATATCAATATTCGTGGCCGCAATGCTGATTTCGTCATTGAGTCGCCATTGACCGGAATCAGTGCCAGTTTGCCTGAGCCGTTGAACAAAGCAGCGGAAGCCAGTTGGCCGTTGCGTATCGAACGGAGCGCTCCGGATGCCACGCGTGAGCAGTACAAGGTCAACGTCGGGAACAAAATAGCTCAGGCGCTGGTTGTGCGGCGTCACGATGGTAAGGAAATGCGTGCCGAACGCTCGGTTATTGCGTTGGGTGATGCCGACTTGCGTTTGCCAGAAAAAGGACTGGCGGTGATTGTTGCTGCGCCGCGTTTCGATGCTGATTCATGGAAAGATTTGTTTGCTGGCGAAGGGGCGCAGGGTGCAACGCAAAGTGATTTTGCACTGTCGCATGTCGCGATTAAAACACCCAAATTACACCTGCTGGGGCGCGATTTCAGTCAGGCCGATTTGACGCTGCGCCCACGTGAAGGGGGCTGGCAAATTGCGCTAAACATGCGTGAAGCCGTCGGTGATCTGATCTGGCGCAGTGCTGGTGAAGGCGCACTGGAGGGCCGTTTGCGCCGTTTGGTTCTGCGTCCGACCGTTGAGGTGGCGGGGGCGCCGACAAATACACTGCTCAACAGTTTGCCAAGCATGACGCTTGCGGTCGACGAGCTTTATCTGGGTGAAAAACAGCTGGGGCAGCTTGATCTCAAGGCGCGTAATGACAAGGGCGCCTGGCAACTTGATACACTCAATATCAAGAATCCGGATGGCACTTTGCGTAGCCACGGCGTCTGGCAGAACAAAGGGCGGCAGCAAATGCGTCTGGATTTTGATCTGGCTGCCAGTGATCTCGGCAAACTCCTTGATCGCCTTGGTTATGGGGATGGTGTAAAACGCGGTAGCGGCGGTCTCAGTGGTAGCGTTGAGTGGGATGGTCCGCCGACTGCAATTCACTATCCGTCGATGAGCGGCAAGCTGGTCGTCAATGCCGAAAAGGGGCAGTTCAACAAATTGGAGCCAGGCGTTGGCAAGTTGCTTGGCCTGCTTTCACTGCAATCATTGACTCGACGTATCACCCTTGATTTTCGCGATATCTTCAGTGACGGGCTGGCTTTTGACAGCATTGACGGTAAGCTTACGGTGAAAAAAGGCATGATGCGGACCAGCGAACCGCTACGCATCAAGGGGCCGGCGGCGCAAATTGAGATGGAGGGTGAGGTTGATCTCAAAAACGAAACCCAGAATATGCGCGTTGTTGTCCGACCGGAACTGGGTGCCATTGCGGCAGTTGGCGTGGCGCTTATCAATCCGGTTGCCGGGGCAGCAACCTTTCTGGCAAGCAGCGTGATCCAGAATCCACTTAACCGTTTGTTCAGTTATCGTTATCACGTCACCGGCACTTGGAGCGATCCACTGGTTGACAAGGCGGGGCAGACAGAAGTGATGCGCCCCAATGTCGAGGTCAATGCCACTGAGGAAACGAAGGAAGAAACCAAGGAATGAGCAAACAAAATTGCCGTATTGCAGCCCTGCAAATGGTTTCCGGCCCACGCGTCGCTGATAATCTGCTGACCGCCGGCCGCTTGGTCGAAGAGGCGGTGGCGCAAGGCGCACAATTGGTGGCGCTGCCTGAGTACTTTCCGATCATCGGCGCGGCTGATGCTGATCGCGTGCGGGCGCGCGAGGACTTTGGACAAGGTCCGATTCAGGACTGGCTGGCAGAAACGGCACAGCGCTTCGGTATCTGGGTTTTTGCCGGTTCTATCCCGTTGACCGCAACAGTTCCCGACAAGATGCGTAATTCGAGCCTGGTTTTCAATCCACAAGGCGTTTGCGTCAAGCGTTACGACAAGATTCATTTGTTTGGTTTCAAGAAGGGCGATGAGTCCTACGATGAAGCCGCCTTTATCGAAGCAGGTAAGGAACTGGCAGCCGTCGACACCCCTTTTGGTCGGGTCGCCCTGTCGATCTGCTACGACCTGCGTTTCCCTGAACTATTCCGTGCGCTGGCACCGGTTGACCTGATTCTGATGCCCGCTGCTTTCACCGATACGACGGGTCGTGCTCACTGGGAAATCTTGCTGCGTGCGCGAGCCATCGAGAACCAATGCTACCTGCTTGCAGTCGGACAGGGTGGCAAGCACGAAAATGGCCGTCTGACGCACGGCAACAGTATGATTATCGATCCTTGGGGTGACATCCTTGATCGCAAAATGAAAGGGCCGGGTGTGGTCATCGCTGACCTCGACCATGCCCGTATCGCCGAAATCCGCGAGAGTCTGCCGGCTCTCGCTCACCGTATTCTCTGACGGAGTTTCAATGAATCAAAACAGCGCCCTGGCCCAGGCCGAATCCTTGTTGCTCGCCCCCTTCTCGCTGACCGAGGGCGATCTTTCGCGCACATTTGGCCATATCCTGACGCATCAGGTCGATTTCGCTGATCTCTACTTCCAGTATTCGCGTTCCGAGGCCTGGAGTCTCGATGAGGGCATAGTCAAATCAGGTAGCTTCAACATCGATCAAGGCGTTGGTGTGCGTGCCATCTCCGGCGAAAAAACTGCCTTTGCCTATTCTGATGACATCAGCTTTCGCGCATTGACCGACGCTGCTTCTGCGGTGCGGGCGATTGGCGCGGCGGGTCAGAATGGAACATTGCCGGCTCTCAAGCACGGTGCTGCCGGGCACAATCTTTACGTGCCGAATGATCCGATTGCTTCGCTACCGGCTGAGGCCAAGGTCAAGTTGCTTGAGCGTCTGGAAGGCTTTGCTCGCGCCCTTGATAACCGTGTCCAGCAGGTGATGGCATCGATAGCCGGCGAGTATGAGGTGATACTGGTTGCCGGTTCCGATGGCCGCATGGCCGCCGACATTCGCCCGCTCGTGCGTTGTTCGATTTCGGTCATCGTTGAAGAAAATGGCAAGCGCGAACAAGGCAGCTCTGGTGGTGGCGGACGTTTCGACTTTGGCTTCTTTAATGATGAAACGCTCCAGCGTTACGCCAAGGAAGCGGTGCATCAGGCCGTTACCAATCTCAATGCTGAAGCGGCACCCGCTGGCCAGATGACGGTTGTGCTCGGTGCCGGTTGGCCGGGCATCCTGCTGCACGAGGCTGTTGGTCACGGACTGGAAGGTGATTTCAACCGCAAGGGGAGTTCTACCTTCAGCGGTCGGATCGGCCAGCGCGTTGCCTCGAAAGGCGTAACCGTCATTGACGATGGCACCATTGCTGATCGGCGTGGCTCGCTCAATATCGATGATGAAGGCAATCCGACGCAGCGCAATGTGCTGATCGAAGATGGCATTCTCAAGGGCTACATGCAGGACAGCCTGAATGCTCGCCTGATGGGCGTTGCGCCGACCGGTAATGGCCGGCGTGAATCCTTTGCCCATCTGCCATTGCCGCGCATGACCAACACCATGATGCTGGCTGGCGAGCACGACCCGCAGGAAATCATCAAATCGGTCAAAAAAGGCATTTATGCGGCCAATTTTGGCGGTGGTCAGGTCGATATCACCAGCGGTAAATTTGTTTTTTCGATGAGCGAGGCTTATCTCATTGAGGACGGCAAGGTGACCCGCCCAATCAAGGGGGCGACGTTGATCGGTAATGGACCGGAGGCGATGAATCGTGTTTCGATGATCGGCAATGATCTCAAACTCGACCCGGGTGTCGGCACTTGCGGTAAAGACGGGCAGAGCGTTCCAGTCGGTGTTGGTCAGCCAACCTTGCGTATTGATGGACTGACGGTGGGTGGTACGGCATAATATCTAGACATTATGGAGGTGTTATGCGGACATGGCTTCTGGCAGCAGGTTTATTGGTTATCTCTGGCGTAGCGTCTGCACAAACCCCATTGTCGGATCGTTTGAAGTCAATTCAGTCTGATCCGGCTGCTCTCAAGTCAGCGCTTGATGCTGGTCGCAAAGCCTCTTCATTTTGCGCCAATTGCCACGGGGAAGAGGGCGTCAGCAAGTCAGTGGAAATCCCGAATCTTGCCGGACAAAACCCGGCGTTTCTGCTTGAGCAAATTCGAAAATTTGCTAGCGGTGAACGCAAGGACGCCTTTATGCAAGGCTTGATCAAGATTCTCAAGGATGAGGAGCGTCTGCAAATTGCTCTGTATTATGCCGGCATGAGTGTGCCGCCATCGCGTGCTGACGCCGCGCAGGCTGCTAAAGGCAAGGAGTTGTTCGGTAAATTGTGTGTGCGCTGCCATGGTGATCAGGCGCGTGGCAACGCGGAGATTCCACGCATTGCCGGACAAAAATTATCGTATTTGCAAACGACATTGATGCGTTATCGCGATGGGACAGGGATTCGAAATAATCAGTTGATGGCGATAGCTACGGGCTCGCTCAAGAATGAAGATATAACAGCGATTGCCAACTTTTTGACACAATTGCCGTGACATTATCTCGTCATTTGATCAAGGTCATAGACGATACGTGGTCTTCTAATCTATATTCCAGTCCTGAATAAACGACTGGAGGCGGCATGAAACATCTGACTGGGCTTTTGCTCGCGCTAGTTCTTTGTGTTTTCGGTGGCGAGGCATTTGCGCAGATTAGTGATGTCAATTCTGCGATCAACAAGGCTGGTCGGCAACGCATGTTGTCGCAGCGTATGGCCAAAGTCTATTTTCAAATTGGTCAGCAAGTTGAAGTCGAGCGTAGCAAAAAAGCGCTCGATGCTTCCGTGGCTTTATTTGACCGGCAATTGGTCGAGTTGAAAAACTATTCTCCAACGCCTGAAATTCGCGAGACTTACCAGAAGCTCGAAAAGTCCTGGATCGCATATAAGGACTTGCTTCTGGGTAGCATGCCGGCAAAAGAAAATGGGAGCAAGGTGCTGGCCTTTTCCGAAGAAGTCCTCGCTCTGGCACAGCAGGGTACGGTTCAACTCGAGAAATACGCTGGTTCGAACGCCGGGCGGCTGGTCAATATTTCGGGACGTCAGCGCATGCTCTCACAGCGCATGGCCAAGTTCTATCAGGCGTTGGCATGGAGTGTGGGCAATGACTCCAGCGCCAGTGATCTGGATAAAGCACAAAAGGAGTTTGCTGCTGCGCATAAGGAGTTGGCTGCAGCACCTGTAAATACCGCAAAAATTCAGGAAAGTCTTGAGCTGGTCAATCAGCAATGGTTTTTCTTCCAGACGGCGTTGGGGCAGAAGGCCGGGCCGGATAAACGTCCGCAGACAGCTGTTGCTACGACGAGCGAACGGATACTGGAGGAGATGGATGCGGTTGTCGGTTTGTACGAGAAGCTACCCAAGTAAGTCGCATGCGCTAAAAAATCATGCCCATCCGGTAGAATGGACGGTTTTCAGCAAAACTGAACAGGGCAGGACATGGCGCCGAACAACACTTCAACTAGCAAACCGAACACAGACGATCTGCGGATCAAGGAAATCAAGGAGCTGGTGCCGCCCGCCCACGTTTTCCGTGAATACCCGGTTTCCAACCGTGCGGCGCAGACAACCTATGTTGCCCGTCAGGCCATTCACCGCGTTTTGCACGGTGCTGATGACCGCCTTTTAGTCGTTATCGGGCCATGCTCGATCCACGACTATGACCTGGCGATCGATTACGCCAAAAAGCTGGCGAAAGAAGCTGAAAAATACGCCGAAGACCTGATTGTCGTCATGCGTGTCTATTTCGAAAAACCGCGCACCACGGTTGGCTGGAAAGGTTTGATCAACGATCCTCGACTAGATAATACCTTCCGTATCAACGAGGGTATCCGGCTGGCGCGCAGGATACTGCTTGAAATCAATGAGCTGAATTTGCCTTGTGCAACCGAATTTCTGGATACGATTACCCCGCAGTACACCGCTGATCTGATCGCCTGGGGCGCCATCGGCGCGCGGACCACGGAGTCGCAAGTTCATCGCGAACTGGCCTCCGGCTTATCCTGCCCAGTTGGTTTCAAAAATGGTACCGATGGCAACATGCGTATTGCGGTCGACGCGATTCGTTCAGCAAATTCTCCACACCATTTCCTGTCAGTGACCAAGTCCGGTCATACAGCGATTGTGTCGACGCTGGGCAATGAAGATTGTCACGTGATTCTGCGTGGTGGCAAGGAACCGAATTTCGATGCCGCCAGTGTTGAAGCAGCAAGCACCGAAATCGCCAAATCCGGCCTCGCGGCGCGCTTGATGGTTGATTTCTCTCATGGCAACAGTCGGAAGCAATTCAAGCTGCAAATGGAAGTCTGCGACAGCGTCTCCGCGCAAATTGCCAGTGGCGAAGACCGCATTGTCGGCGTCATGATTGAATCACATCTGGTTGAAGGCCGTCAGGATATTGTGCCGGACAAGCCGCTGACCTATGGCCAGAGTGTTACCGATGCCTGCATTAACTGGGATGATAGTCTGACCGTACTGGACCAGTTAGCTGCTGCCGTGCGTGCGCGGCGGGTGGCCGAAGCGGCCGAGTAATTCTGTTTATTTGCTGGTGACTGGATGGTTGCCCATCCATTCCCCGGTAATGCGCCAGACATCTCCTTCTAACGCCAAAATCAGTGTTTTTGTTTTGACGCTTTCCCGGTAACTGCCTGAAACGTAATCCTGCAAAAACAACAGCTTCAACTGTTTGTCATCAATTTGTGTGATTTGCAGATCATGAATTGAGACATTGATATCCGGGCGGCTTGCCAGATTTTTGCGCCGTGCTGTGGCCCAGTTGGTGCGTGTGCTGCCGTCAGTGGGCACGAAGTCGGCGCTGTAGAAACTCAGGTAGGTATTGCTATCCCGATTTATCCAGGCTGATCTCCATTGTTCGATCAAAACCCTTGCGCTTGCTTCACTTGTATTGACCGGTAGCGGTACTGGGCTGGGTGCCGGACTGGCTTGTGCTGGTGCTGCAATAGGTGGTGCCGCAACTGGTCTGGGGGCGTTTGTTGCCAAGACTGCTTGCTCGGGTGTGGGCGTTAGCTTGTCCTTTACTAACAGCATTATTCCGGCACCACCAAGGCTGGAAAGTAGTGCTGTGATGACAATTGCCCTTATGCCAAAAGTGAGGATTGTTGCGGTGATTGTGGTTGGCGTTCTTTCAACGACGGGGACTATTTCTGGTTCGGCGTTGCTGTCCATTGCGGTATTGAGTTGTTCTAGTCGGCGAGAAAGCAATTGGTCGTAATCTCTGCGACCCGCCGTGCGAGTTCTCTGCGAAGGGGCTTTCTCCGGTGATGTTTTGGCCAATCGACTCATTGCCGACTCGATTGAGTCAATTTCCTTGTGTTGATTATTCTCGGACACGATTAGTCTCGCTAAGCGACAGGTTGAGCGTAGCTTAAACTGATCGACCGAACTTGGCCTAACTGATGCGAAAAGTAATCTGGATCATTTTAGTCGTTGAACTTTGTGATTCGACGCTCGCGTTGTGCGGCAATGCATTCGTTAAGGTCGGCTGAAAGCAGCATTCCTGCATTCCAGCTGGCAACGTAATTCAGGCCATCGGCAACGCTGTGGTCGCGGCTGTAATTGATGACTTCCTTGAGGCCACGAATGGCTAGCGGGGATTTTGCGGCGATCCTTTTTGCCAGTTCGCGAACTGTTACGGTCAACGCAGAATTTGAGTCAAAAATTTGGTTAAGCAAACCGATTCGTTCGGCCTCTGCCGCATCGACATTGCGCCCGGTGAATGCTAGTTCGCGAGTTTTTCCCTGCCCGATCAGGTGCGGCAGGCGTTGCAAAGTACCAACGTCGGCGACCATCCCGAGATCGATTTCCTTGATTGAGAAAACCGCATCAGCCGATGCGTAGCGCATGTCGCAGCAGGTAACCATGTCGAGTGCGCCGCCGATACAGGCGCCCTGAATGGCGGCAATGACCGGCTTGCGGCAGCGTTCTATGCTGCTCAGGCAATCCTGTAGATCTAGTATCAACTTCCGCAGCGCTTCACGGCCCCGGGCGCCATCCGGGTTGGCAATTTTTTGCTGAATGTCCACCAGCATGGCGAGGTCGATGCCGGCACAGAAATTTTTACCCTCACCGGCCAGAATCGCGACACGGGCAGTGGGCGTTGTATCGATCCACTCAAATGCCTGGCGGATCTCCACCCACATCGCTGCGTTCATTGCATTTGACTTGTCCGGCCGGTTGAGGCGGACTTCAGCTATGGCGTCGGTCAGATCGAGTGTGAGAGTGGAAAACGTAGGCAAATTCATGGCGGCAACTCCGGACAAATGTCGGCGTAGCTTACCCGGCCTGGCCTGCCGCCGGGTAGAGCGCGTTGCCTAATCGCTGAAGCTGATCAGTTCGAGATCAGCGGCTTGTTGGCGCAAGGGTATCAGGGCTTGATAAGCCGCCGATCCATACCAGCCATTGACCGAGGCCTGGTCAGGGAAGCGGATCACCACTGTGTCGCTGTGGCGGTGCTCGCCATTGAGCACCTTGGCGCCGCTGCCACGAAAGAGCAGTTCGGCACCCCACGGCGCCAGGGTGGCGGGCACCTGAGCGCGATATTGCGCCCATTTTTCTTCATCCTTGACCGTGATATGGCCAATAACGCAGGCACTCATACGCCGTTTTTGCCTTTTTGCCAGAGCACATCGCCGCGTCCGCCGGCACGGTTCAACGCACGACCAAGAATAAAAAGCAGGTCGGAAAGGCGGTTGATATAGCGACGGGCCGGGTCGGAAAGTGCTTCGGCGTTGTGCAGGCGAACCATGGCGCGCTCGGTGCGCCGACAAACTGTGCGGCTCAGGTGGGCGAGAGAAGCGGCGCGCGTGCCACCGGGCAGGATGAATTCCTTGAGCATGGGCAGGTCGGCGTTAAATTCCTCGGCTGATTCTTCGAGCCTTGCCACCTGGATTTCCTTGATGACTTCCATGCCGGGCAGGCAAAGCTCGCCACCGAGGTCAAACAGGTCATTCTGCACGTCGAGCAGCGCAGCACGAATCGCATCCGGCATTTCTTCGCAGAGGAGCACGCCGAGGCTGGAGTTGAGTTCATCGATTTCACCAATGGCGTCGATACGCAGGCTGTCCTTGGTTGTCCGCGAGCCGTCGCCCAGCCCGGTGGTGCCGGCATCCCCTGTGCGGGTGACGATTTTTGAAAGGCGGTTGCCCTTGCGTTCAGTCATGCTGTGCTCCTCTTGAAAGTCGGCGGATTATACTTGGCGCATCGTTTTGCAAACTGTCACCGAGATGCCAAAGTTCGCCGCCAATCTAAGCTTTTTGTTTACCGATGTGCCGTTTCCGGAGCGCTTCAAACGGGCGGCGGCAACTGGCTTCAAGGGCGTCGAATATCTCTTTCCCTACGACTATGCGGCGCATGATGTCGCGGATTGGTTGCGGGCAGCAGACCTGGAGCAGATCTTGTTCAATCTCTCTGCGGGCAACTGGGAAGCAGGGGAGCGCGGGCTGGCTTGCTTGCCGCATCGTCAGGGTGAATTCGCCGAAACGGTCGAGCAGGCGCTCAATTACGCGGTGTTGCTCGATTGTGAGCGATTGCATTGCTTGTCCGGCATACGCCCACCCGGTGTTAGCGAGGCTTTGCTGGAAGAAACCTATATCGCCAATTTGCGGCATGCTGCGGATCGGCTGGCGACGGTGGGGGTGACGCTGATGATAGAGCCGATCAATAGCCGCATCGATATGCCGGGTTACTGGCTCGACGATGTTGCGAAAGGTTTTCGGCTGCTGCAGGCGGTTGACCGTAACAATGTCAAATTACAGTACGACATTTATCATGCACAAATAATTGCCGGCGATCTGGCGCGCACGCTGGCGGCCAATATCCACCGTATCGGCCA
>ERZ724523.1368-NODE-1368-length-14253-cov-4.518031_pt1 | contig 14253 bp, 13 predicted proteins | sample MGYA00376056_ERZ724523 | MGnify/ENA primary metagenome ERZ724523 (study PRJEB28724, sample SAMN07190888) | wastewater metagenome | isolation source: influent of sewage treatment plant in Hong Hong | place: USA: Christiansburg, Virginia | collected 2016-03-01 ... | reverse complement strand
GCAGCTCGATCGCGGCTTGCAGCTGCTGCCTGGCTTGTGGCGTGCGCGCGCGCTTGACGCCGTAATCGAGGTTGCCTTGCACGTCCAGATGCTCGAACAGGCTGGCTTCCTGGAACACATAGCCCAGTGCGCGCCGGTGGGTCGGCAAGAACAGGCCGGTTGCATCGTCCTGCCAGATCTCGCCAGCGATGGCGACATGGGCCTGTTGCGCCCGCTCCAGCCCGGCGACGCAGCGCAGCAGGCTGGTCTTGCCCGAGCCGGAGGCACCGAACAGCACCGTGATGCCGCGCGCGGGCAATTGCAGGTCGACCTGCAGCGCGAAATCGGCCCGTGGCAGCGTGAGCCGGATCTGCAGCGCCGGCTCGCTCATGGCAGTCCCGGCCCGCGCTGGCGCTTGAGCAGCGCCAGGCTCAGCAGCACCACGAACGAGAACAGCACCATGGCGCCGGCCAGCCAGTGCGCCTGGGCATATTCCATTGCCTCGACATGGCCGTAGATCTGGGTCGACACCACCCGGGTCTGGCCCGGGATGTTGCCGCCTATCATCAGCACGACGCCGAACTCGCCGACCGTGTGCGCGAAGCTCAGGATCGCCGCCGTGACCAGTCCGGTCCGCGCCTGCGGCAGCGCGACCGTGAAGAAGGCGTCCAGCGGTCGCGCGCGCAGCGTGGCGGCGACTTCCATCGCACGCTGGCCCTGGGCCTCGAAGGCATGTTGCAGCGGCTGCACCGCGAACGGCAGCGAGAAGATGACCGAGCCGATCAGCAGACCCGTGAAGCTGAACGACAGCAAGCCCCAGCCCAGCGCCTGCGTCAGCTGGCCCAGCGGGCCGTGCGGGCCCAGTGCCAGCAGCAGGTAGAAGCCCAGCACCGAGGGCGGCAGCACCAGCGGCAGCGTCACCAGCGCGCTGATCGGGGCGCGCCAGCGCGAGCCGGTCCGCGCCAGCCACCAGGCCAGCGGCGTCGCGATCAGCAGCAGCAGCACCGTGGTCAGCGTTGCGAGCTTGAGCGTGAGCCAGATCGCCTGCAGGGTAGCCGGGTCGAAAGGCATGTCAGAACTCGTAGCCGTGGGCACGGATGATGGCGCGCGCCTTGTCGCCTTGCAGGTAGCGCAGCAGCGCTGCGGCAGCCGGATTGTCCTTGCCCTGCGTCAGCAGCAGGGCATCCTGCCGGATCGGGCGGTGCAGCCAGGCCGGCAGGACCCAGGCCGAGCCCGCGCGCAATCGGCCGTCGGCATGGACCTGCGACAGGGCCAGCAGGCCGAGCTGGGCATTGCCGCTGGCGACGAACTGGTAGGCCTGGGCGATGTTCTCGCCCTGCACGAATTTGGCTTGCAGGTCCTGCAGCAGGCCGAGCCGGGTCAGGCTTTCGATCGCGGCGGCGCCATAGGGGGCTAGTTTCGGGTCGGCCAGGGCCAGTTTGTCGAAGCGGCCCTGCCTGAGTACCAGGCCTTGATCGTCGACCAGGCCGGGCTGCGGACTCCAGAGCACGAGCCGGCCGATCGCGTAGGTGAAGCGGCTGCCGGCCACCCCCAGGCCTTCACGCTCGAGCCGGGCCGGGGTCTCGTCGTCCGCAGCCAGCAGCAGCTGGAACGGCGCGCCTTGCTGGATCTGGGCGTAGAAGCGGCCGGTCGAGCCGAAGGCCAGCCGGGCCTGGTGGCCGCTGTCCTGCTCGAACGCGGCGGCGATCTTCTGCATCGGCGCCGTGAAATTGGCGGCCACGGCCACGGAGACCTCGGCTGCCTGGGTCGGCAGCACCAATCCCAGTGCACAAAAGCAGGCCGCGAGCATTCGCTTCATGAAAAATCTTACTATCTGTCTGATGGATGGAGAAAGTGTACGGCCTTGCCCGGCCCGAGCGATCACCAGCCACCGATCCACCGCCACTGCCTGACCATGACAAGCGCCAGCCACCTGCCTCCCGACCTTCCATCCGGCCTCGATGCCGCCATCATCGACCTCGACGGCACCATGGTCGACACGCTGGGCGACTTCGTCGCCGTGCTGGGCCTGACGCTGGACGAGCTGGGCCTGCCGCGCGTGGAGCGCGCCTTCGTCGAGCGCACCGTCGGCAAGGGCAGCGAGCACCTGATCCGCCAGACCCTGGCCGCGGTCGGTGGCGACCCGGCGCGCTACGAGCTGGCCTGGGCTGCCTACCAGCGCCATTACCTGAGCATCAACGGGGAGTTTGCCGCGGTCTTCGCTGGCGTGGCCGAGGGCCTGCAGTCGCTGCGCGACGCCGGCCTGCGCCTGGCCTGCCTGACCAACAAGCCGCTGGCCTTCGCGCGGCCGTTGCTGGCGGCCAAGGGGCTGGACGGCTATTTCGAGTTCGTCTTCGGCGGCGACTCGTTCGCGCGCAAGAAGCCCGATCCGCTGCCGCTGCTGGAAACCTGCCGTGCGCTCGGTACCCTGCCGGCGCGCACGCTGATGGTCGGCGACTCGCGCAACGATGCCGAGGCGGCGCATGCGGCCGGCTGTCCGGTCGCGCTCGTGAGCTATGGCTACAACCATGGCGAGCCGATCCGCGCCGTGCCGGCAGCGGCCTATCTGGACCGGATCGGCCAGCTGCTGGGCTGATTCACGAGATCTTCATTGAGCGATCACCGGGGCTTCACGGGGCCGGCCTAGATTGGGCGGTATCCCCCCATAGAAGCCCCCATGACCCAATCCACCCTCCTCATGCCCACGACGCTGGCCCTGGCCGCCGTGCTTTCCCTGGCTGGCTGCAACGACAGCGAGGACAGCTATATGCCGCCCACGCCGACGGTGATTGCACACCGCGGTGCCTCGGCGCTGCGTCCCGAGCACACGCTGGCGGCCTATCAGAAGGCGATCGACGACGGTGCCGACATCATCGAACCCGATCTGGTCATCACCAAGGATGGCGTGCTGGTCGATCGGCACGAGAACGCCATCGCGATCCTCAACGCCGACGGCTCGGTCAAGGAAGCCACCACCAACGTCGCCGAGCTGCCGCAGTTCGCCTCGCGCAAGACCACCAAGATCGTCGATGGCACCCCCATCACCGGCTGGTTCACCGAAGACTTCACGCTGGCCGAACTCAAGACCCTGCGCGCGCGCGAGCGCATCCCGGCAATTCGTCCCGCCAACACCCAGTACAACGACCAGTTCGAGGTGCCGACGCTGCAGGAGGTCATCGACCTGGCCAAGGCCCAGTCCGCCGCCAAGGGCCGCGTGATCGCGATCGAGCCGGAAACCAAGCACCCGACCTATTTCAAGTCGATCGGCCTGCCGCTGGAAAAGCCGCTGCTGGCCACGCTCGAGAAGAACGGCTGGAACCACCGCGGCGCTCCGGTGTTCGTGCAGTCGTTCGAGGTCGGCAACCTGAAGGAAATCAGCAAGCTCAGCACGGTCCGCCTGGCACAGCTGATCAACGGCAGCGGTCGTCCCTACGATTTCGTGGCTGAAGGTGCATCCAACACCCGCAGCTATGCCGACATGGTGACCCCGGCCGGCCTGAAGGAAATCGCCAGCTACGCTTATGCCGTGGGCCCGTACAAGGAGTGGATCATTCCCTTCGTGCGCGTGAACGGCGTGGCGACCGAACTGGGCGCACCGACCAGCTTCGTCAAGGACGCGCATGCCGCCGGTCTCGTGGTCCATACCTGGACCCTGCGCCCGGAAAACAGCTTCCTGCCGGCCAGCCTCAAGGGCACCCCGACCAGCGATGCCAGCGCGCGCGGCAACAGCATCGCCGAAATCCAGACCTACCTGAAGACCGGCATCGATGGCTTCTTCACCGATGATCCGGCCGTCGGCCGCGCCGCCGTGAACAGCTTCAAGCCCTGAAGCAGACAAGCTGGCGGCCACCCGGACCGCCAGCGCGGTTCAGCCCAGCACGCGCTGCAGCGCTTCCTGGTACTTGGCGGCGGTCTGGGTGATGACTTCCTGCGGCAGGCGTGGCGCCGGTGCGGTCTTGTTCCAGAGCTGGCCGTTGACGGTCGCGGTCTCGAGCCAGTCGCGCAGGAACTGCTTGTCGAAGCTCGGCGGGTTGCTGCCCTCGACATAGCTGTCGGCCGGCCAGTAGCGCGAGCTGTCCGGGGTCAGCACCTCGTCCATCAGCACCAGGGTGCCGTCGGTATCAAGGCCGAACTCGAACTTGGTGTCGGCGATGATGATGCCCTTGGTCAGTGCAAATTCGGCCGCAGCCTGGTAGAGCCGGATCGAGGTGTCGCGGATCTGCGCGGCCAACTCGGGGCCGATCATCTCGACCGTCTTCTCGAAGGTGATGTTCTCGTCATGCTCGCCGACCTCGGCCTTGGCGGCCGGGGTGTAGATCGGCTCGGGCAGCTTGGAGGCGTTCTGCAGGCCTTCGGGCAGGGCCACGCCGCAGACCGAGCGGCTTTCCTGGTATTCCTTCCAGCCGCTGCCGGCCAGGTAGCCGCGCACCACGGCCTCGACCGGGATCGGCTTCAGGCGTTTGACCAGCATCGAGCGGCCCGCGACCTGGGGCGCTTCCTCGGCGCTGACGACGCTGGTCGGGTCCTGGCCGGTCAGGTGGATCGGGCAGATGTTCTGGCCGTTCGGGCCCAGCAAGTCGAACCAGAACAGGCTCAGGCGGGTCAGCAGCTCACCCTTGCCAGGAATCGGCTCGCCCATGATGACGTCGAAGGCGCTGATGCGGTCGGAGGCGACCATCAGGATGCGGTCGTCGCCCACGGCGTAGTTGTCGCGCACCTTGCCGCGTGCGAGCAAGGGCAGGGACTTGAGGGCGGAGGTGTGGAGTGCGTGGGTCATGGACAGAGCGGGCCAGGATCAAATATTCGATTATCGCAAGTCTTGCGTTTTGCGCCCAGCCAGGCCAGGCCTGTTGCTGCCAGCCTGGCAATGACTGTCAGTGGCCATACCATGAATAATGTGATTAATTTGAATCTATTGAAAAAATGAAATGAAATTGCTGGCGAATCAAAAGGATTTGTAGTAAATTTGCAGCCGGGATTCGTCCCCGTCGCTCACCTCCCTGGCGACGAGCCGCAAGGCTTTCCAAGCCCCCTCGTGGGGCTCTTTTTTTGTCCATGCTATGTCGGCTGGCGCTTGGACGTGCAGGGTGGGGGTATTGCTGAGCCTGCGCCGGGGCGCGGCGGTCACTACCGCTGAGTCAGTGCTGCGACCAGGGTCTTGAAGTCGGGCCGGCTGGTTGGCAGCGGGTCCAGGCAGGCGTCGCGCAATGAGGTCAGTCGGGCCAGCAGCAGGTCGTCGCCTGCGGCGGGGACTGTGCGTTCCAGCAGTTCCTCCAGCAGGCAGCCGAAGGCGCGCACTTCGAGCTTTTGCAGTCCCGCTGCCAGAGGCGCTGGCAAGCCGCTCAGCAGGGTCGCGGCGCCAAAGTCGCCCAGCAGCGCCTGGCCGCTGCCGTCATGCAGGATGTTGTGGCCATAGAAGTCGCCATGCAGCACGCCGCGGGCGTGCAGATGGGCCAGGGTCGAGGCCATGCTGCTGGCCAGCTTGAGCGCGATCGCCGGGCTCCAGCGGCGGTCGGCAGGGTAGATGTCGCGCGTGCAGGAGTCCAGGCTGGGCGGACCGGCCAGGCTGCGGAATTGCGCGCTGACCAGCGCCATCACCAGACCTTGGCCGGCTTGCGGATGGCCCTCGATCCGGCCCAGCAGCGGAATCAGGTGCGGATGGTCGCCGCCCGCGAGGCAGGCAGCCATTTCGGATTCCGGCAGTCCGTCGCTGGTCATCTCGCCCTTGAACAGCTTGACGGCCACCTGCCGGGTCGCATCGTCTTGGCGCTGCTCGGCCAGGTGGATCACTCCTGAAGCCCCGGCGCCCAGGATCTGCTGCAGTTGCAGCGATTGCCAGGCTATGGCGGCGATCGGGCTCTGCGTCAGCGTCGCCTGTTCCTGCTCGAGGCAGCAGGGATTGCCGGCATAGGCCAGCCAGGTCAGTCGGGGCAGTTCCAGCAGCCAGGCAGGCAGCTCGGTCAGGCGGTTGGCGGCAATCCGCAGCAGTTCGAGGTTGTGGCAGGCTGCCAGTTCGGCCGGCAGCGCCTGCAGCCGGTTGCCGGCCAGCGCGAGTTTCTGCAGCCGGTCGCAGCGGCCGAGCTCGGGCGGCAGCGCTTCGATCTGGTTGTCGGTCAGGATCAGCCAGCGTAGCCGGGGCGGTAGCGCGGCGGCAGGGACCTGCTCGATGCGGCAGGACTTGAAGCCCACCAGTTCGAGCTGTTCGCAGCGGCCCAGCACCGCGGGCAGCTCGGTGAACGGATTGTCCGAGCCAAACAGCACGCGTAGCCGGTGCAGGCGAGGCAAATCGTCGGGCAGCGCGCTCAGCGCATTGCCCGACAGGTCCAGGATTTCAAGCGAGTCGGCGAGGTCGAAGATCTCGCGCGGGAACTCGGTCAGCCCCGCCCGCAGCGTGAGCCGGCTGGCACCGGCAAGCGCGCCGGCGCGCAGCTGCTCCAGCGTCTGGCTCAGTTGACCACCTGGGTCAGCTGGCCGGCGGCGTATTGGCCGGCGACGACCTGCAGGCTGTGGCCCTTGATCTTGCCGGCCTGGCCTTCGCAGCCGAACTCGAGGAAGCGCTGCTTGCACAGGGCCTGGGCCGCGGCGCGTGCGGGCTTGAGCCATTCGCGGGCGTCGAACTTGTCCGGGTTCTCGAACAGGAACTTGCGCACGGCGCCGGTCATCGCGAGGCGGATGTCGGTGTCGATGTTGATCTTGCGCACGCCGTACTTGATCGCTTCCTGGATTTCCTCGACCGGCACGCCGTAGGTTTCCTTCATCTGGCCGCCGTACTGGTTGATGATCGCCAGCAGGTCCTGCGGCACGCTCGACGAGCCGTGCATCACGAGGTGGGTGTTCGGGATGCGGGCGTGGATTTCCTTCACGCGCGAGATCGCCAGGATGTCGCCGGTGGGCTTGCGGCTGAACTTGTAGGCGCCGTGGCTGGTGCCGATCGCGATCGCGAGCGCGTCGAGCTGGGTCGCCTGCACGAACTGGGCCGCTTCCTCGGGGTCGGTCAGCATCTGGCTGTGGTCGAGCTTGCCGACCGCGCCGATGCCGTCTTCCTCGCCGGCTTCACCGGTTTCCAGGTTGCCCAGGCAGCCGAGTTCGCCCTCGACCGAGACGCCGAGCTTGTGCGCGAGTTCGACCACGCGGCGGGTCACGTCGACGTTGTACTCGAAGCTGGCCGGGGTCTTGCCGTCTTCCATCAGCGAGCCGTCCATCATGACCGAGGAGAAGCCCAGGTCGATCGCGCCCTGGCAGATCGCCGGGCTCTGGCCGTGGTCCTGGTGCATGACCAGCGGGATGGTCGGATAGGCCTCGACCGCTGCCTGGATCAGGTGCTTGATGAAATGCTCGCCCGCGTACTTGCGCGCACCGGCGCTGGCCTGCAGGATCACCGGAGCGCCGACTTCCTTCGCCGCCTCCATGACGGCCTGGACCTGTTCCAGGTTGTTGACGTTGAAGGCCGGAATGCCGTAGCCGTTGGCAGCAGCATGGTCCAGCAGTTCGCGCATCGAGACGAGAGCCATGGGGATTTTCCTGTGGAGTTTGAAAAGCAGGGCCTAGTGACCGGGAGTTTTCCGGGCAGGTCTATCCATCCATTCTAGCGTCGCAGAGCTATCAGCCCATGACATGCCGCAGGCCTGGAAGGCCTCCTGATCGCGGGCCGTTCCTGTCGTTTCGGCACGGCACGGTGTGCCTCCTGGTCGAACGACCATCATGCGTCTTGGCTGGCTCACAGCATGAGCCTGTCGCGTTGGCGTCAAACCAGGAGCGCGTCCAGCTTGTCGTTCAGCATGCTCAAGGACGTGCCAGTCGCGCGGAGCGGGTGCACGCTGTCGCCGTCAACGAAGAGCAGCGTCGGATAAGACCTCACACCCAATTGACGGGCCAACGTGAAGTCGGCTTGCGCCTGCGCTTGGCCTGCGCCGCTCTTCAGGTCGCGCAGCACGGCGGCCTCGTCCAGACCATTGGCCGCTGCGATACCGGCAATCGTGGCCGGGTCCGACAGACTGAGGCCTCGGTCGTAGCACGCGGCTTGCAGTTCATGGGCCCAGTGCACAGCCCTTGTCGGCGCGTGCGCACGAAGCACTGCCAGTCCGGCGCCGGCGTCCACCGAGTCCATCACCAGATGGCCGTCCTTGAGCAAGCCGTTGTACGCATCGCCAAAGACGGCGCCGGTCAGGCGGGCGATGTGGGCATTGGCCTCGGGGATGTGAGGATAGGCGGCGATGGGCTTGGCCCGCTCGCCGACGAACAAGCCGCCACTGATGGCAGTGAAGGGCACCCGGTGGCGGTTGGCGGCCTCGAACTCGCCCAGCCGCTCCGAGAAGCCCCAGCACCAGCCGCAGTAGGCGTCCATGACATAGACGACGGACTTGGGGGGCAGGTTGAAGGCGTTCATGAAGGTTCCTTGCGTGGATGGGGTTACCACTTCATCTCGCCGGTGGCGACCTTGGCACCGATTTCCAAGGCGATGCCCAGGCCTGCGGTCGGATAGGCCGCCTTCATGGCGCCGATGAGCGTGGCGCTGTCGCTGGCCTTCTTCAGCTCGGCGTCCCAGCGCTGCAGGTAGGTCTGCGTAAAGGCGACCTGCGAAGCGTCTTGGGCAGCGCCAGCGGCCGCGTGGCCCGGCACAACGACGGCCGGCTTGAGCGCGGCGATGTCACTCAGCTTCTTGGACCACGCGGCGCGGTCTTCGGCGCTGGCAGCGTCGGCAGTCCAGACGTGCAAGCCGGCGAACACGTTGACACCACCGACCACGGCCTTGATGGAGGGAATCCACACGTAGCTGCGGTGGGGCAGCCGGTCGTCCGTGCCACGGATTTCGAGGGCTTCGTTCTCCAGCGTCAGCGTGTTGCCGACCAGCACCTCGGGCAGGCTGACGGACTTGGGGGCATTGGCGCCCATCTTCGATGGCCAGAAGCCCAGCTTCGTCGGCAGCGTCGCCTCGATTTTCTTGACGGTGGCAGCGGTCGCGACGACCTTTGCGTCCGGGAAGTACGACTTCAGGATGTCGATGCCGAAGTAGTAGTCCGGGTCCGGCTGGCTGATGTAAATGGTTTTCAGCGTCTTGCGGCTGTCGAGCACCATGGCGGCGATGCGCAGCGCATCGGCACGGGTGAAACCGGCGTCGAACAGCACTGCGTCGGTCTTGCCGGCCACGAGCACGGCATTGACGTTGAAGCTGTCGGCGTCGGCGTGATGGACCTTCAAGGTCAGGGGAGCCGTTTGCGCGTTAGCCGCCGTGGTGGACAGGGCAAGAGCGACGGCAGCGAGGCTGGAAACAGTGCGAGCGATGGACATTTCGGTTCTCCTTGGCGGCAGCAACGAGCTGTCGATGGATGAACTTTATTTGCTCTTGCCATGAAGATAAACTTCACTTGTTCGGCATGACTGTCAACTGAATCGAGCAAATATATGGACCGTGTCACCGCAATGCGGGTGTTCGTCGAAATCGTGGACCGCGGCAGCATCAGCGCGGCGGCTGACGCACTGGACATGTCCCGGGCGATGGCGAGCCGCTACCTGGAAGGGCTGGAAAGTTGGCTGGGGGTGCGGCTACTCCATCGCACCACGCGCAAGCTCGCGCTGAGCGATGCTGGCGAGCAAGCGCTGAAGGGCTTCAGGGAGATGGTCGCGCTCGCCGACGACGTCCATGCGCAGGCCAGCCAGCAAGGGGAGGTCCAGGGGCGGCTGCGCATCACATCCTCGCCCTCGTTCGCGCAGGCGCAGCTGACGGCGGCGGTCGTCGACTTCCAGCAGGAATACCCCAAGGTCGAAATCGACCTGATGATGGTCGACCGCACCGTCGACCTGGTGCAGGATCGCATCGACCTGGCCATCCGATTGAGCAACCGCATCGACGATACCCTGGTCGCGCGGCGGCTCGCGGTGTGCCACTCGGTCTTGTGTGCATCACCGTCGTACCTGGCGCGCGCTGGTGTTCCCAAGAAGCCCGAAGACCTGGAGAGGCACCGTTGCGTCGTTCACAGCGCAGGGTTTGCGCCCTCGTACAAGCTGCGACGCGGTGACAGGACCACCACCGTCAGTACGCACGCGGTGCTGACGGCGAACGAAACCTCCATCATTCGTGCTGGAGCGCTGGCGGGAGCGGGTATCGCCATGTTGCCAACCTACTATGTGACGGAGGAACTCGCGCGCAAGCAACTGCGGGTCGTCCTGCCCGAGTACACGGTAGACCCCTTGGACATCCAGGCCGTCTACCTCTCGCGCCGACATCAACCGCAGCCATTGCGCAAGCTCATCGAGTTTCTGGCAGAGCGGTTCGGGGGCGATGTGGCGCCCTGGGACCGGAGGCAGCCTGCCGTGGTCGAGTGAGACGATTCGACGTCTCGTCTTCATTCGCCGCAGGCGGGACTTCGGTTTTTCTATCAAGCAGGTCACAGGCACGGGAACTGGTCCGGCCGGTCGATGTGGATAGCGTGCGACGACATTCATGTCTGCGCGCCATCGTTGTTGTGCTTCGCCGTTTGCAGTTGGGCCAGCGGCACTCACGCCGACTGCACTGACGACCCCTTCAGTCCGGGGTTGGCGCTGGCTTTACTGCGCGCGGCAGATCTTGAGCATGTTGGTGCCGCCCGGCGTGCCCATCGGCTCGCCGCAGGTGATGGCGTAGACATCGCCGCTTTGCACGATGCCGCGATCCTTCAGGTGCTGTTCGGCCTGCTGCAGCGCGGTGTCGCGGTCGGCGCTGGTGTCCATCAGCAGCGGGCGCACGTTGCGGTAGAGCGCCATCTTGCGCTGGGCCGACAGCTTGGAGGTCACGGCGTAGATCGGCATCGCGACCTTGTGCCGGCTCATCCAGAGCGCGGTCGAGCCCGAGTCGGTCAGCGCGACGATGGCCTTGGCGCCCAGGTGGCTGGCGGTGAACAGCGCGCCCATCGCGATCGTGTGGTCGATGCGGTCGAAGGTCTTGCCGGTGAAGTCGGCCTCGAGCTCGTAGCTGTCGGCGGCTTCGGCCGCTTCGCAGATCTTGGCCATCTCCTGGATGGTCTGCAGCGGGTATTTGCCGGCGGCGGTCTCGGCGCTCAGCATCACGGCGTCGGTGCCGTCGAGCACCGCGTTGGCGACGTCGCTGACCTCGGCGCGGGTCGGCACCGGGTTGGTGATCATGCTTTCCATCATCTGGGTCGCGGTGATCACGACCTTGTCGTTGGCCAGCGCGAGCTTGATCATGCGCTTTTGCAGTGCCGGCACGGCGGCGTTGCCGACCTCGACCGCCAGGTCACCGCGTGCGACCATGATGCCGTCCGAGACGCGCAGGATGTTCTCGAGTTCGGGGATGGCCTCGGCGCGCTCGATCTTGGCGATCAGGCCCGGCTTGTGGCCGGCCGGTGCCGCGACCTGGCACAGCTGGCGCGCCAGCTCCATGTCGGTGGCGGTCTTCGGGAAGCTGACCGCGACATAGTCGGCCTTCAGGCCCATCGCGGTCTTGATGTCGTCCATGTCCTTGCCGGTCAGCGCCGGCGCGGTCAGGCCGCCGCCCTGCTTGTTGATGCCCTTGTTGTTGGACAGCTCGCCGCCGATCACGACCACGGTGTGCACCGCCTCGCCGGCCACGCGCGTGACCTCGAGCACGATCAGGCCGTCGTTGAGCAGCAGCCGGTCGCCGGCCTTGACATCGCGCGGCAGGTCCTTGTAGTCCAGGCCCACGCCGTCGAGGTCGCCCGGCTCGCTGCGCGCCGCGTCGAGCACGAAGGCTGCGCCATCTTCCAGCATCACCTTGCCGTCGGCGAACTTGCCGACCCGGATCTTGGGGCCCTGCAGGTCGGCCATGATCGCTACCTCGACGCCGGCACGCTTGGCCGCCGCGCGAACCATCTCGGCGCGGTCGATATGGTCCTGGGCCTTGCCGTGCGAGAAGTTCAGCCGCACGACGTTGACACCGGCACGGATCATCTGTTCGAGCAGGGCGGGATCGCTGGAGGCGGGACCAAGGGTGGCGACGATTTTGGTGGCGCGCTGGGGCATGAGATTCCTTCGGGAAAGCGGCGGGTTTCTTGTCCGTGACATTGCGGTGACTCCGCTATCTCATTATCCGGGACCGATATGACATGCGGGTAACGTTCGGAGTTCAACTTGCGGTTCTTGTTCCGGCATGACCCGGTTCCGCAGCGCCTCAATGGCCGTAGTAGCCGCGGTACCAGTCGACGAAGCGCGCCACGCCGTCCTTGAGCGGCGTCGCGGGCTGGAAGCCGATCCAGTCGCGCAGCGCGCTCGTGTCGGCGAACGTGGCCTCGACGTCGCCTGGCTGGGCCGGCAGCATGCGCTTGTCGGCTTCGCGCCCCACCGCCTGCTCGATGGTGCTGACGAAGTCCATCAGCTGCACCGGGTCGGCGTTGCCGATGTTGAACACGCGATAGGGCGCGAAGCTGGTCGAGCTGCGCGGTTGCTGGCGGTCGAAGTCCGCGTCGGGTGTGGCGGGCTTGTCGAGCACGCGCAGCGTCGATTCGACGATGTCGTCGACATAGGTGAAGTCGCGCATCTGGCGGCCATAGTTGTAGATGTCGATGCCCTGGCCTTCAGTGATCGCCTTGACGAACTTGAACGGTGCCATGTCGGGCCGGCCCCAGGGCCCATAGACCGTGAAGAAGCGCAGGCCGCTGGTCGGCAGCTGGTACAGGTGGCTGTAGGTATGCGCCATCAGCTCGTTGGCCTTCTTGGTCGCGGCGTACAGGCTGACCGGGTGATCGACGGAATGGTCCTCGCTGAACGGCAGCTGGGCATTGGCGCCGTAGACGCTCGAGCTGCTGGCATAGGCCAGGTGCTCGACGTTCCAGTGGCGGCAGAGTTCGAGCACGTTCAGGAACGCGACCAGATTGGCCTGGGCATAGGTGTGCGGGTGGTCGATCGAGTAGCGCACGCCGGGCTGGGCCGCCAGATGCAGCACGCGCTGCGGCTTCCAGTCGCCCAAGGCGGCCTGCACACCTGCGAGGTCGGCCAGGTCCTGTTCGATGAAGCGGAAGTTGGGATAGGCAGCGAGTTGGGCCAGGCGCGCGCGCTTGAGGCTGACCTCGTAATAAGGCGTGATGTTGTCGATGCCGACCACCTCGTCGCCGCGCTGCAGCAGGCGCAGCGCCGCGTGCATGCCGATGAAGCCGGCTGCGCCGGTGAGCAGGATTTTCATGTCATAGCCTTTTTGGTGTTGATGGGCTGCAGCTTATGCCAGCGCCGCAGGCGCCAGCGGGTCCAGCACGCGCGGATGGCCAGGCTGGTGCCCCACAGCAACAGGCCGCCGAACAGCACGTCGGACAGGAAATGTCCACCCTGGGCAATGCGCAGCGCGCCCAGCAGCAGGCCGGTGCTCCAGCCCGCGATCAGCCAGCGCCGGCGGCTGCGGACCGTGCCCAGCGTGCCGAGCGCGATCAGTGCAAAGCCGGTGCCGGCGTGGCCGCTGACGAAGGAGCAGTTGCGCTGGCATTGCGTCGCCGGTTGCCAGGGCGGGGTGTAGGCGGCTGTTCCGCCGAACTGGCTCACCTGCAGCGGGCGTGCCCGGCCCCAGTGTTCCTTCAGTGCGCCATGTGCCAACAGTCCGAGCCCGAACACCAGGCCGAGGAACAGGGCGGCGGCGGGCCGGCGCAGCTGGCGCAGTCCAGGCCGACGGCCATAGCTTCCGAGCAGCCAGCCGGCCAGCGAGCCGACCAGCAGCAGCCGGCCGATCCAGGGCACGGTGTGGTGCACCGCCTGCACCCAGGGCTGGTCATCGATCCAGAAGCCGCTGTCGGGCCGGTAGAACCAGGCGCTGACCGGCAGGTCGAGGCCGGGACAGACGACATAGATCAGCAGCAGCGCCAGCAAGAGCGCCAGCCAGAGTCGGGTTTCGCGGCGGGTGGCGCTCATGGGTGCTTTCCGGTCGGTGTCAGGGTGGCCAGCGCGGTGCCAGGACGCTCCAGCAGCCAGGCTTGCAGCTTGACCCGGCCCGATTCGGCCTCTGCCAGCGGGCGGGCCAGCGGATAAAGGGCCAGCAGGGCGGCGTCAGGCGCTTCGTCGCCCAGGAAGACCAGTGCTGCCGGTGCGGCCTCGGGGCGCAGCGGCTGCTTCCAGTCGAAATGGTGCCGCACCTGGCCGCCCGGACTCCACGAGCGCAGCTCAGGCTGCAGCGCGCGCAGTTCGTAGCCGATCTGGACCAGCAGGGTGCGGTCGCTGGTGACCCAGGGCAGGTCGCGATGCGGCGCCAGCGCCGGTGCCAGCGCGCCGAGTGCCTCGTGCCAGCCGCGCATGCGGCTCCAGATGTCCCAGGCCGGCTTGCCGGCTGCGGCCGGGCGGCCG